>OODJ01002835.1_pt1 | contig 11078 bp, 12 predicted proteins | sample 1671611 | NCBI WGS metagenome assembly OODJ01 (sample SAMN06348174, study PRJEB24527) | human gut metagenome | biome: human gut; feature: ankylosing spondylitis patient; material: feces | host: Homo sapiens | place: China | collected 2015-10 | reverse complement strand
GTCGTCCAGCGAGCGGCCGCCGTTCTGCACCTGATCGCGGTATTCCGCGAGTTTTGCGGGGATCTCCTCATCGGAGAGAGCTTTCATCTGCGGTTCAAGGGCGTTGCACTTCTTCAGCTTGGAACGCAGGGAACGGAGATAGCGTTCGTTGCGGGTGCCGAATATTTTGCCGATCAGAAACTTGATCATGGGTATCTCCAGAAAAAGTCGTTGGAACAAGGCAGAAGATAAGTCATGCCTCTCTGTTTGGCAAATGGTCAACCACCCCTTTTTCTCATATTTTGCCGACAGGGAAAAATTCTCCGCCCCGCCTCCGGAAAACCGCGGCATGAGCGACGGTGCAGCAGCCGCGGCAAGCTCACGGTCTGGACAAATCGCTCCGCATGATTCATGATGACGGGAAGCCTGCCCGCCCTCGGGCACATGGTGTGCCGGGCCTCCGGGCGTCTTCCGTTCGCTTCAGGCAGAAACCATGTCCAGACCCTATCGACCGCTTTTCGCGATTTTGTGCCTTCTGGCCGTCTCCGCCCTCGTTCTCGGGGGCTGCTCCACCAGAAACACCGGTTATCAGAACGGCCGCTATCGGGGCACCAGCGCCTACACGGTACGCGGCAAGACCTACTACCCCCTCAAATCCGCGCACGATTTCGTGGAAACCGGCGTGGCCTCCTGGTACGGCCCCGGATTTCACGGCAAAAAGACTTCCAACGGCGAGCGCTACAACCAGAACGCCATGACGGCCGCCCACAAGCTCTTGCCCTTCGGCACGCGCCTTCGCGTCATCAATCTGGAAAACGGCCGAACCACGGAAGTGCGCGTCAACGACCGCGGTCCCTTTGTCGACAGCCGCATCATCGATCTTTCCCGCGCAGCCGCCAGGGATCTCGGCATGCTCGGCAAGGGCACGGCGCGCGTTCGTCTCATTGCTCTGGAAGACGGGAGAGAGCCGTCGTTCTTCACGCCCGACGGCGACATGCTCGGCCTCTTCTACGTTCAGATAGGGTCCTTCCGGGAACGCCCCCGGGCCGTCAATCTCGCGGACTTCATGCGCACGCAGGGCTACGGCTGCCGCATCGCCACGCACGACGGCAACGATCTCAACTTCGTTCAGCTCGGTCCCTATCACTCCCGTTCCGTCGCCGAAAAAACCGTCGTTGCGGAATAACATCCTTCCGTCCACGCGAGCTCTGGAGATTCCATGCCTCTGTCTGCCGAAGTTCCTCATGAAAAAAAATCCGCGTCCGGCGGTTCGGTGCTCCGCCTGAATGACGATGAGCTGGCGCTGTGCGCAAAATCCTGCGTTCTGCTCAGCCGGCAGATAGGCATAGGCTCCGCCCTCACCTATCTCTTCGGCATTCTGAGTGAACACTTTCCCCTCACTCGCATCTTCTGCGGATTCCGACGCTACAAGACCTCCATCTTCACTCCCCTTGCCGACACGCTCTCCGACACGCACAACCGCGTGCGCACGCTGGCCACCACCAACTTCACCCAGGAACAGATCAACCTGCTCATGGGCTCGGACTCCCTGCGTCCGTACACCATCAACAACGCCTTCATGCTCAAGAACGTTCAGACGAGCCTGCGCGAGGAGGATCTCGCCTCCTATCTGCGCATCCCGCTCTTCACCGTAGGCGAAGCGACCTTTCAGCTCATCTTCTGTTCCAACATCGCCAACACCTTTTCCCGGGAACTGGTGGACAAGCTCCTGCTGCTCACCGCACCTCTCGGCGAGAGTCTGCGCGAAGACTTCATGAACAAGGGCGACATAAAGCCCGCCGAACGCATAGGCAATCCCGGCGGCAGCGCCTCCAACCGGCTGCGCGCCACCAAGGGCATGCACGATCTCTACACCCAGATCAAACAGGCCGCCTCCACCGACTGCACCGTGCTCATTCTCGGCGAAACCGGCACGGGCAAGGAACTCGTGGCAAACGCCGTGCAGGAGCTGTCGCTGCGCTCCAGCCGTCCCTTCGTCAAGGTCAACTGCGGAGCCATCAACGAACAGCTCGTCGACAGCGAGATGTTCGGTCATGAACGCGGCGCCTTCACCGGAGCCTACGGCGCGCATACCGGCTATTTCGAGGCCGCCAACGGCGGCACCATCTTTCTGGACGAAATAGGAGACCTTCCCCTCTCCATGCAGGCCCGCCTTCTGCGCGTGCTCGATCAGCGGGAAATCCGCAAGGTGGGCAGCGCCCACGCCATACCGCTCGACATACGCGTCATCGCCGCCACGCACCGCGATCTCATGAGCATGGTACGTCAGGGAAAATTCCGCGAAGATCTGTGGTACCGGCTCAACGTCTGCGTGCTGCACGTGCCTCCGCTCAGGGCGCACCGCAGCGACATCCCGGCGCTCGCCAGGCTTTTTCTCATCGAAAAGGCCACAAGCATGGGCGTCAATTTCCCCAGTCTCACGCCTGAGCAGCTGGAAAAGCTCTGTCAGCACGACTGGCCCGGCAACGTGAGGGAACTCGAACACCTCATGGAAAGACTGCTGGTCCGGTTCAAGGGAAGCAGCTTCAAGTTCGACGACATCCTGAGCAGCGAACTGGAACAGATACACAAGCTGGACAAAACGCTGGCCGCCGCGACTCCGCCATCCTGCGAGTCCCGTTTCGTCTGCCCCCTCGCAGCAGGCGCCGTCCCCTCAGGATCGGTCGTCCCCTCGACAGATGAGACATGGAACGGCCCGGTCGCCCTGCGCAATCTGCTCCGCTCCTCTCCGTGGCCCTCGCTCCGGGAACTCACGGAAAGCTACATCGACGACGCTCTGCGCCATACCGGCGGACGCATAGGCGGAGACGACGGCGCCGCCGCACTGCTCTGCGTTCATCCCAACACGCTGCGGGTACGTCGCCAGAAAAAAAAGAACGCCGAATAGCCTCCGACGCGGGACCATGCAGCCGCCGTGTCTCTTTGGGCCCAAAACCGCCCGAAGCCATGACCGGGGGAAAGCTCGTCTCCCGACTTCAAAACATTCCGAAAGCTCTTGCCTTCCGGGCAGCGGCCTTCTGCGCCGCAGCCCAGACTCTCCGGCATGACGGGCCGCCTCCTGTCCGCCGCTCCCCCGCCTGAAAAAGGCGTCCTCCCCTCATGACCTGAGGCGCCTCAAGCTCCCGCCGACATCCGTCCGGCATGATGCCGTGCCTCAGCGGCATATAATCATGGATCTCTCATGCCCTTTCCTCTACACACAAGGCACTCCGGGCATGGCGCCATGCTCCTCAAACAAAACAGACGAATATTTTTCGGGCCCTTGCAGAAACTGAGCCTCCGTGTGCACCACGGTCATGAGCGAAAAGCTCCGACCGGCACGAATCCTGCGCACGGCCGAAGATTCTCACCGACCTTTTCGTCGCCGAACATCAACCGTCTGAAGACGCCCGAGGGCATCCTCGGCAGCCCGCGGGCTACGCTCTCGCAAAAATATGAAACGGTGACCGGCCGCCTGCCCACCTCGGCAGAACAAGCCGACTCAACCGACGTCCTGCCGTGAGAAAAACAATACGGATCTTCCGCCGAAACATCATCCAATACTCTGTAATAACATAATTTTATACATATTTTTCTTCAATTTCAGGCCGACATTTTTAAAGTGGAAATTTCATCGTAATTTTGATAATTTTTACTGTCAGTCAATATGACAGTAAAATTTTAAGCAACGGACGTCTCCCGAACAAAACGCCGAAGCATCATTCACCTTCCTCCAAAAACGTCCCGTCTCCTTTCATGCAGGAAGAACTTTTTATGTTTTTTCAACGTATTATAGGATGGCATGAGCTTCCCGTTCTCATCGTCCGCTCTCAGGGCGACGGCCGGAGCCCGACGCGTGTCCGGCAGGCCTCCTCCGGTGGCGAAGAACGCCCGGATGCCGTTGTCAGACATCTGTGCCGCACCGCGTCGACAGAAAAAGGGGCCCCCTCGAATGAACTTTTCCTGAACGGCCGTCCCGGACCGTTCTCGCCCGCTCTTCGGCCAGCAGTCCCTCATCCTTCAAAATCCGCCGAACATCTTCGGCTCCGTCATCAGTTTTTGCGGCATCACGCAAGACCGGCCGTCAGAGGCGCGAGGCTTTACCGGATGCGCCCTGCCGCCATTCCTTCCAGACCTCAACACACAACGGCAATCTAAGGGGATACCATGAAAGGCATACTTCTTGCCGGAGGAAGCGGCACGCGGCTTTATCCGCTGACGCGGATCACGTCGAAACAGCTTCTGCCCGTGTACGACAAGCCCATGATCTACTATCCGCTCTCGACGCTGATGCTGTTCGACATCAGAGAGATTCTCATCATCTCCACTCCTCAGGATACGCCAAACATCGAACGGCTTCTCGGCGACGGCTCCCAGCTCGGCCTGAAGCTCTCCTACAAGATTCAGCCGGAACCCAAAGGCATAGCTCAGGCCTTCACTCTTGGTGCGGATTTCGTGGCTGAAGACGACGTATGTCTCATTCTCGGCGACAACATCTTCTACATGGGCAATCAGATGAAGATCTACCGTCGTGCCGTAAAGCAGAACACGGGCACACGCGCCACCATCTTTGTCTACCATGTTTCCGACCCCGAGCGTTTCGGTGTCGTGGAGTTCGACGAGAACCGCCGTGCGCTCAGCATTGAGGAAAAGCCCGAACATCCCAAGTCGAACTATGCCTCCGTGGGACTGTACTTCTATCCACCGGACGTGTGCAAAAAGGCGGCAATGCTTTCGCCTTCCGCACGCGGAGAGCTGGAAATCACCGATCTCAACAACATGTACCTTTCCGAAGGCCGCATGAGCGTGGTGCCCATGGGACGCGGCATCGTATGGCTGGATGCCGGCACGCCGGACTCGCTGGCCGACGCCACACACTTCATGCAGGTCATTGAAAAGAGGCAGGGGCTCAAGATCGCCTGCGTGGAAGAAATAGCCTTTGCCAAGGGATTCATCAATGAAGAGCAGATGCAGCATCTCATTAATGACATGAAGAAAGGTGCCTATCGCGAGTACCTCATGAAGGTACTGGAGGAAAAGCATGAACTTTACTGACAGGGGGAAAAATGAAGCCTAATACGGAAATCGTCAAATTTTCCGTGCATGGTGACGAACGGGGTTCTCTCATTGCTCTGGAAAGCGGAAGCGACATACCGTTTGAAGTCTTACGCGTGTACTACATCTACGGCACCCACAGCGACACACCACGCGGGTTCCATGCGCACAGACACTTGAAGCAGATGCTTGTAGCCGTTTCAGGGTCTGTCACCGTCTCGTGCGAATATAATTCACAGAAGAACCAGTATCATCTTGACTCGCCGGACAAGGGATTGCTGATCGAAGGCCTCGTCTGGCGGGAAATGTACGATTTTTCGGAAAACTGCGTGCTCATGGTTCTGGCCAGCGAACATTACCATGAGGAAGACTACATACGCAGCTATGACGCATTCAAAAAGGAACAGCTCGCATGATACACCCTCTGTCCGATGTTCAAAGCCGAAACATTGGTGAAAACACCAGCATCTGGCAGTTCTGCGTAGTGCTGCCCGGTGCACGCATAGGCAGTGGATGCAATATCTGTTCTCACTGCTTCATCGAAAACGACGTGATCATAGGCAACGACGTCACCGTCAAATGCGGCGTTCAGTTATGGGACGGCATCACCGTGGAAGACAATGTCTTCATCGGCCCCAACGTCACGTTCTGCAACGACAGACATCCCAAATCAAAAAACAGAGATTTCAAACTTGAAGGGATCATCATCCGTCGCGGCGCTTCCATAGGTGCCAATGCAACCATTCTTCCCGGAATTGAGATCGGAGAAAATGCCATGGTCGGCGCCGGCTCCGTCGTGACGAAAAACGTCCCTGCGGGAACCGTTGTTTTGGGCTGCCCTGCAACAATAAAAGCTACCAGCAGTTCTGATTGAGTCATGCCGAAAATTTTTATCTCCTTTTTCAACGCTGTTTATGATCCTGCAGCGCCTCATGCCATGCCGTGCTTTTATGAAAGTTTCATCAAGGAACTCGCGGATCGAGGCAATACGCTGCTTGTTCTGCATCACCGCCGATTCTCCCAGAATTTCGGCAAACTTCCTCAAGTCCTGAAGAATAAAATAGCCGAGTTTTCTCCTGATTTCGCTATCATTTTCAACAATGCCTTCTACGACCTTTCTGAAGACTTTGATTTCCCCATATACATCTATGAAGTAGACTCTGTTATATACTACAGCAACATAGATATATTAAAGAAAAAGAAAGAAAGATTCAAATATATCGTTCCTCAAATAAGTTCCATTGACGCAATACATGATTATATCGGGGTTGATAAAAAAAACATTCTCCATGTTCCGTTTTTTTCCTCTGTCCGACGTGAAGATCTGCCCAAGACCATGAATATTTCCTTCATCGGAACGCGCTTTGTCCCTTGCGGCAGCGACGGAAAAACGGCGTGGAATCGCTTCATGTACAGCAAGCCGTCTTCTGATGCCATAAAAACTTTTAAAAAAGCACTGAAAACTGTTCAGCTGCATCCATATATTACGCAGCAGGAACTTGTATCAAAATTTCAGTCTGGCGACTTCGATGCTTCAAATTTTCTTAATACAGATGAACTTATTTCCACCATTTCAGGATCCATAAGAATACTCACTCTCTCCGAAATATCTGATCTAGGACTTACTATATTCGGACCTGAATCCTGGTATAAAGAAAACAGTATAGATTGTAATATTCCACTTTCATACAACAGAAGAGTTGTTTATTCTCTGAAGCATAATCAGGACATCTACAATTCATCTCGACTTGCTATTAATGTCAATCATGTACAGGCCATGACAGGATTCTCCTGGAGAGTATGCGACATCATGGCCAGTGATGCCTGCCTGGTTTCTGAATACAAACCAGACTTCGAAAGATATTTTCCCAATGTTCCCATTCCTCTTTTCACAAGCAGATATGAAGCCAGAAGTTTGTGCTTAAAACTGCTCAACAATGAAAATATGCGCCGAGATATTGTCGAAAAATGCAATGAAGCAATCGACAAGCAATTTCGTTTTGAAAATATGCTTCCTGTCCTGGAAGATTTCCTGGGCATCTCGTTAAAAGAATCGAACGGCAGCGAAGGGGAACGCACCATAGAAGCCCTCGAAACGTCCACCGACAGGACTTTTCCCCGGGGCACCTCATCGGCGGCCCAAAAATGGGAACTCAAAAAACGAGGGAAACTGTTTTTTTATCTGACGGTTCTCATACTTGCGCAGATTCCGGGTTTTGACCTTCTTCTGTCGGAATCTCGAAGAAACAAGCTTTTGAAAAAAATCAACAAGTACTGGCGATAAATCATTGCCAATGCTTTTTTCCGTACTGTAATACGAATCAGGAGCCTCTATGGACGTTTCTTTTCTCGATCTTGCCAGGGTAAACAACCGGTTCCGTTCTGAAATCGATGCTCGCATCAAGAACATTCTCGACAAGGGCTGGTATCTTCAGGGCGAACAGAATGAACTGTTCTGCCGGCATTTTGCCGAATATTGCGGTACAAAATACGCTCTTGGCGTAGCCAACGGACTGGATGCACTCAATCTTATCGTCAAAGCCCACGGTTTCGGCCCGGGGGATGAAATCATCGTACCTGCCAACACCTATATCGCCACCATTCTGGCCATATCGGAAAACGGCTGTACTCCCGTACTGGTAGAACCAACTCTGGAAACCTGCAACATCGACCCCGACAGAATAGAGGAAGCCATCACGCCGCGCACGCGCGCCATCATGGTTGTGCATCTTTATGGACAGGCCGTGCGCATGGAGAAAATCTGGACTCTGGCGGAAAAATACCATCTAAAAATATTTGAAGACTGCGCTCAGGCGCACGGCGCCGTCTATCAGGGGCGGAAAGTGGGAAATCTGAGCGACGCCGGAGCCTTCTCCTTCTATCCGGGCAAAAATCTCGGCTGCATGGGCGACGGCGGCGGCATTACCACCAACAGCAAGGAGCTGTATGAAAAAATAAAGGCTCTGGCCAATTACGGTTCCGACCGAAAGTATCACCATATTTACAAAGGAACGAACTCCCGCCTTGATGAAATTCAGGCCGCCGTACTGGATGTAAAGCTGAGCAAACTCGACGCCGACAACGCAAGACGCCGGGAAATCGCCACCTTCTACCGCACGCATATCACCAATCCCCTCATAAGCCTTCCCCAGACCTATGACGAGCAGGCTGCCGTATGGCATGTATTCACCGTGCGCACGAAAAAACGCGATGAATTCCAAAAATATCTTTCCGAAAACGGCATACATACCATCATTCACTATCCTACGCCGCCGCACAAGCAGATCGCCTATGCGGAATGGAACGCACTCTCCTTCCCCATCACGGAAAGAATTCATCGGGAAATCATCTCACTGCCCATGTCTCCGGTCATGACCAGCGAAGAGATAGAGTTCGTTGTCGATACCGTAAACAATTGGCAAGAATAAAAGGACGACAGCGTGATGGCGAATCCTCTGGTTTCTGTCATTATCCCGTCATGGCGGCATGAACGTTATATCAGGGAGTGCATGGAATCCATCATAGCCCAGAGCTACAGCCCCATGGAGCTTCTGGTTATTGATGATGCATCACCGGACGGCACGCTGCAAGAGGCGGAAAAGCTGCGTCACCAGTGCGAAGCCCGTTTTGTACGTACGGTCATGTTCTCCAAGGAAAAAGGAAATGCCGCTGCATCGTGCAACACGGGCATCGCCATGGCACAGGGAAAATACGTCTATCTCATCGCTTCGGACGATGTCGCAGAGCCCGAGGCGATAAAGGAACTGGTGGAAGTACTGGAAGCCCGTCCCGATCTGGTTCTGGCCGTTGGGGATTCCATCCTTATAGACGACAAGTCCTGCCGCATCGGCTGGGATGCCTACCAGAGAAGCGTTCCTCTTGATCATGCGCCGTTCAAGACGTTCGGAGATTTTTTCAAATTGAACGAACCGTTCCGACGTCCGGGAGGTTTCGGCAGCTATGCATCGCTTCTGGAAGATAACTACATTCCCAACGGATATCTGATGCGCACTTCGGCACTGCGAACTGCGGGAGGCTACAACACCTCCGTACTGGTGGAAGACTGGTACATGAATCTCCAGCTCGCAAAGCTTGGCGGCATGGCATATCTTCCAAAAATTCTGTTTCGTTACCGCTGGCATAACGCTAATACCATCAAAACATATGCAACGGAAGAGTTACGAAACAAGATATACCGACAGATATACGGTCTTGAAGAACCATACTGTCGAGACCATGGTTTTCTTTCCATTCTTCGACGAAGACACCCCGACAGCATACGCAATCGCTGGCACAGACTGCGACGCAAGGTCCTCAAGGCCGTCAATCATATATTTTACATCAACATTGCCAAAAGAAAACTGAGTATCTTTGGACATAATTTCCGCTTATGAGGTGAGACATGAAAGTTATACAGACAGGTATTGACGGGCTTTATGTTCTCGAACCACACGTTTTTATCGACAGCAGAGGCTATTTTTTCGAAAGCTACAACAAAACTTCTTTTGAAAATGCAGGACTTTACTATAATTTTGTACAGGACAACCAGTCGAAGTCCAGCTATGGAACAGTAAGAGGGCTGCATTTTCAAAAAGGAGAACATGCCCAGGCCAAGCTTGTGCGGGTCATTGAAGGCACCGTGCTTGACGTGGCCGTGGATCTTCGCCGGGCATCCCCAACATACGGAAAATACCTCTCGGTAGAACTTTCGGGAGACAACAACCGTATGATGCTGATTCCCCGCGGTTTCGCCCACGGATTCTCCGTTCTCAGTGAAACGGCTGTTTTTTCCTACAAATGCGACAATTTCTATTGCAAGGAGTCCGAAGGCGGCATTCGCTTCGATGACCCCACTCTTGCCATCGACTGGCGCATCGACATGACCCGAGCGCTTACCTCGGAAAAGGACAAACTGCATCCCTTCTTTGCGGAGTTTGAATCATGCTTCTAGTCACGGGTGCGACAGGTCAGCTCGGCCGGGAGCTTCGACGTGTTCTGGGAAACCGGGCAGTGTACGTCGGACACAAGGAGCTCGACATTGCCGACGAAACGGCAGTGAAGGCGCTTTTTGCTGCGCAGTCGTTTGACTTCGTCATCAACTCTGCAGCCTATACCGCCGTCGACAAGGCGGAAGACGACGTCGAGGCCGCGGACAGAACAAACCGTCTCGGTCCTGCCCTCCTTGCCCGTTACGGCCACCGCATCATTCACGTTTCCACGGACTATGTCTTCGACGGAAGCTCCTGCCGTCCCTACAGGGAAAATGACGCGACAAATCCCGTTTCCGTCTACGGCAAGACCAAACTGGCGGGCGAAGAAGCCGTGCTCAACGAAGCGGAAACGGCGGTGATCATCCGCACGTCCTGGCTCTATTCCGACCTCGGCAAGAACTTCGTCAAGACCATGCTCCGCCTGGGTACGGAGCGTGAGAGCCTCGGCGTGGTGTTCGATCAGGTCGGAACTCCCACCTATGCAGCCGATCTGGCGGCAGCCGTCGTGTCCATGCTGCCGCAGATAAGGCCTGGCATGAAGGAAATCTATCATTACAGCAACGAGGGCGTAGCCAGCTGGTATGACTTTGCCGTTGCCATTATGGAAAAGTCGGGCCTCTCCTGTACCGTTTATCCTATCGAAAGCGTCGACTATCCCACCCGGGCCGCACGTCCAGCCTTCAGCGTACTCAACAAGGCAAAAATCAAGAAGAACTTCGGACTCACCATTCCTCACTGGACGGACGGACTCCGACGGATGCTGAAAAAAAACTCCAAGGAGAAATAAATGCAGGAACCTTGCATCACCCTATCCATCATCATTCCCTGCTACAATGTAGAGTCCACCATTGCCCGAGCGTTGGACTCCATACTTTTTCAACAGGTGAACTTTTCCTATGAGATTCTCTGCGTCGACGATGCCTCTACGGATGACAGCGTGGCCGTTATACAAAACTATACCGACAAATATGACTTTATTCATCTTCTGAAAAATCCCAATTGTATTCTCAAAAGTCGTATCCACCTTATTCCCATTATTTTTCTTTATCAATC
>OODJ01002833.1_pt1 | contig 11082 bp, 8 predicted proteins | sample 1671611 | NCBI WGS metagenome assembly OODJ01 (sample SAMN06348174, study PRJEB24527) | human gut metagenome | biome: human gut; feature: ankylosing spondylitis patient; material: feces | host: Homo sapiens | place: China | collected 2015-10 | reverse complement strand
GACTCTGGATTCTCTGCAGTATCTTGCGAACCGTGTAGCGAACAAGCATCAGGAAGGTTATGTAAGAGTAAAGCTTGACACAGAGAACTATCGTGCAAGAAGAGAAGAGACTCTGAGACACCTTGCAAAGAACATTGCACATAAGGTAAAGAGAAACAGAAGACCGGTAGCACTTGAGCCGATGAATCCTTACGAAAGAAGAATCATCCACTCAGCACTGCAGTCAGATCCTTATGTGATGACACACAGTGAGGGAGAAGAGCCGTTCAGAAAAGTTGTTATTACTTTGAAGAAATAATACTGTTTATGAATCGGAAGCGAAAGGACGTTTACGCTTCACGGATACTTTCGTGAGGTGTGGAACGTCCTTTTTTCTATGTAAAGTATAGAAAAAAGGAAATACTGTAAAGAAAAAACAGTTGGAAGCAGGAAGTGTGCCAAGCACAGAGCAGGAAAACAGAAAGGAAATAAGGCATGAATCAGGATACGATTGCAGCGATTTCTACAGGTATGACTAATTCGGGAATCGGAATTGTAAGAATCAGCGGAAGTGAAGCGCTGGAGATAGCAGATCGTGTATATAAAGGGAAAGAAACGATTACAGAAGTGCCAACGCATACGATTCATTATGGACATATAATGGATGGAGATGAGACAGTTGACGAAGTACTTGTGATGGTGATGCGCGGACCTCGTACATTTACAGGAGAAGACACAGTTGAGATTAACTGCCACGGTGGAACTTATGTTGTAAGCAGAGTTTTGGAGACGGTCTTAAAGGCGGGAGCAAGACCGGCAGAGCCGGGAGAATTTACCAAGAGGGCATTCTTAAACGGCAAGATGGATCTGTCACAGGCAGAGGCGGTCATCGATGTGATCACATCAGAAAATGAGTATGCGTTGCAGAGTTCGATCAGCCAGCTCAAGGGAAGTGTGAAGAACAGGATCAAAGAGATCCGTGAGAAGATTATTTATCATACAGCGTTTATTGAGACTGCGCTGGATGATCCGGAGCATATCAGTCTGGATGGTTACGGGGAGAGACTGGAACTTACCATAGAGGGTGCAGTGGACAGAATTGAGAAGCTGTTGGCTTCTAGTGATAACGGCCGCATCTTAAAAGAGGGAATTTCTACCGTTATTGTGGGAAAACCAAATGCCGGAAAATCCTCACTGTTAAATCTTCTGATCGGAGAAAACAGGGCTATTGTGACAGATATTGCAGGAACGACCAGAGACATTCTGGAGGAATATATCACACTTCATGGAATATCTCTGAAGATTATTGATACAGCCGGAATCCGGGAAACAAAGGATATTGTGGAAAAAATAGGGGTAGACAGAGCCAGAGAAATGGCACAGAAAGCAGATCTGATTCTTTATGTAGTGGATTCTTCTGTTCCGCTTGACGAAAATGATGAAGAAATCATGGAAATGCTTACTGGAAAAAAGGCGATTATCCTGTATAATAAAACTGATCTTCAGCCGGAAATCCAGCCGGAAATCCTGAAAGAAAAAACAGGACATCCTGTAATTCCGATTTCTGCAAAAGAAGAAAAAGGCATTACAGAACTGGAAGAACAGATTAAAGATATGTTTTTTGGAGGAGAGATTTCCTTTAATGATGAGGTATATATTACAAATGCCCGTCATAAAGCAGCACTGGAAGAGGCTGACAGAAGCCTTGATCTGGTCAGAAACAGTATCGAAATGGGAATGCCGGAAGATTTCTTTTCTATAGATCTTATGAATGCATATGAAAATCTGGGTAAAATCCTCGGAGAGTCTGTTGGTGAAGATCTGGTAAATGAGATATTCAGCAAGTTTTGCATGGGTAAATAAAAATCAAAAAATCGCCTTCGGCGATTTTTGAAAGAATAGAATGAGCAGTTGTAAAATAAAAGGAGACAAAATGAGAACGTTAGTAGAAGATTATGATATTGTTGTAGTCGGTGCCGGTCATGCCGGATGTGAAGCAGCACTTGCGGGCGCGCGCCTGGGCCTGAATACAGTGATGTTTACTGTAAGTGTAGACAGTATCGCATTAATGCCATGTAACCCGAACGTAGGTGGCAGTTCCAAAGGCCATCTGGTAAGAGAGCTTGATGCCCTGGGCGGTGAAATGGGAAAAAATATTGACAAGACCTTTATCCAGTCCAAAATGCTTAACTGTTCCAAAGGACCTGCAGTGCACTCCTTACGTGCGCAGGCTGACAAACAGGCATACAGCAATGAAATGAGAAAAACGCTTGAAAATACACCTAATCTGACTATTAAACAGGGAGAAGTAACAAAACTTCTGGTCGAGGACGGAAAGATTACAGGGGTAAAAACATATTCCGGTGCAACTTATAACTGTAAAGCAGTGGTCCTCTGTACAGGAACTTATTTAAAAGCAAGATGTATTTACGGTGATGTAAGTAATTATACAGGACCAAACGGACTGCAGGCAGCCAACTACCTGACTGATTCTCTGAAAGAGCTGGGAATTGAAATGTTCCGTTTTAAAACAGGAACACCTGCCCGTATTGCCGGAAATACAATTGACTACAGCAAAATGGAGGAACAGTTTGGAGATGAGAGAGTTGTACCATTTTCATTCTCAACTAATCCGGAAGATGTTCAGATAGAGCAGAAATCCTGCTGGCTGACATATACAAATGAGAAAACTCATGAGATCATTCGTGCAAACCTTGACCGTTCTCCATTGTATTCCGGTATGATCGAAGGAACCGGTCCGCGTTATTGCCCGTCAATTGAAGATAAAGTAGTCCGTTTTGCAGATAAGAATCGTCATCAGGTATTTATTGAGCCGGAAGGTCTCTATACAAATGAGATGTATATTGGTGGAATGTCCAGCTCTCTGCCGGAAGATGTGCAGGAAGAAATGTATCATTCCGTACCGGGACTGGAACATGCAAAAATCGTAAAAAATGCATATGCCATTGAATATGACTGTATTAATCCACGTCAGTTATATCCTACACTGGAATTTAAGAAAATCAAAGGACTGTTCAGCGGTGGTCAGTTTAACGGAAGTTCAGGGTATGAAGAAGCAGCGGCGCAGGGACTGATCGCAGGAATTAATGCTGCTCTGGAAGTTAAAGGTCAGGAACAGCTGATTCTTGACCGTTCTGAGGCTTATATTGGTGTTCTTATTGATGATCTGGTAACAAAAGAAAACCATGAGCCATACAGAATGATGACCAGCAGAGCGGAGTACAGATTACTTCTCCGACAGGACAATGCGGATCTGAGACTTCGTAAAAAGGGATATCAGGCAGGGCTCATCAGTGAAGAGGATTATCAGAAAATCCTTACGAAAGAAGAACAGATAAAAACAGAGATCAGCAGAGTAGAACATACAAATATCGGAGCAAACAAAGAGGTTCAGACCCTTCTGGAAAGCTATAACAGCACACCGCTGAAATCCGGAACCACTCTGGCAGAACTGATCCGCCGTCCGGAACTTTCTTATGAAGCAATCAAACCACTTGATAAAGAACGTCCGGAGCTGCCATGGGATGTACAGGAACAGGTTGACATTAACATCAAGTATGATGGATATATCCGCAGACAGTTAAAACAGGTAGAACAGTTTAAGAAACTGGAAGCAAAGAAAATCCCGACAGATCTTGATTATGAGAAAGTTGGAAGCCTGAGAATCGAAGCACGTCAGAAATTGGAAGCATACAGACCGATTTCAATCGGACAGGCTTCCCGAATTTCAGGAGTTTCTCCTGCTGATATATCAGTTTTACTGGTGTATCTTTCCAGTACGAAATAATTAATATAATACGCTTTAATGTGCTTATAAAAACAAGAAATTGGCAAAAAATATTAAAATAGTACATAAAAGAGTAAAATAACGGACTATAAATAACAGATAAAATCATAAAAGCACATAAAACAACCCTGTAAAATATACAAAAATAATAAATAAAGGTAGAAAAAGGAGAATAATACATGCCGTATAATCTGACGACATTGGAAAATGGATGCAGAGAACTGGGTATAGAGCTGAGCCAGAAGCAGAAAAATCAGTTTATCCAGTTTTATGAATTTCTGGTAGAAAAAAATAAGGTTATGAATCTGACAGGTATTACTGAGTTTGAGGAAGTACTTACAAAGCACTTTCTTGACAGTCTTGCCTGTGTAAAAGCCATTGATATGACAAAAGTAAAAACAATTATGGACATCGGTACAGGTGCCGGATTTCCAGGTGTGCCTTTGAAAATTGCTTTTCCACATCTGGAGGCATGTCTGCTGGATTCTCTGAAAAAGAGGGTAAACTTCCTTGAGGAAAGTTTTGAGCTTCTTGGATTAGAAGGGATTAAGGCGATTCATGGAAGAGCAGAAGAGTATGCAAAAAATAAAGAGTATCGTGAGAAATATGATCTCTGTGTATCCAGGGCAGTATCAAACCTTGCAACTCTGTCAGAATATTGTCTTCCTTATGTAAAGACAGGAGGAACTTTCATTTCCTATAAATCAGGAACTGTACAGGAAGAGGCAGAAGAAGCAGAGAAAGCAATCAATATCCTCGGTGGTCAGGTGAAAGACATCACATACTTTAAATTGCCGGACTCCGAGATTGACCGATCCCTTGTCATTATAAATAAGAAAAAATCTACACCTGGAAAGTATCCGCGTAAAGCAGGAACACCATTAAAAGAACCATTGTCATAATAAATCTATGTATAGTTGTCTCATGAAATCTTCTGGCAAAAAATGCCGAGATTTCGGGACAGCTATTTTTTTCAAACAAACATCACAGAATAATCACACTTTTATCCTAATTTCATCACAACTTCATCATAAACTATTTTTATAGAGATGTCCTCGGGTTCCCCCATTCTCTGTTTCACCTGGGGACATTTTCTATATTTTATTTTGGCAAAAATTAAGAGGAGGAGAACACATTGATTGAAGTAAACAATCTGGTTAAACGATATGGTAACCATACGGCAGTTGACCACCTTTCCTTTAAAATAGAGAAAGGCAAAATCTATGGATTTCTGGGACCAAACGGTGCAGGAAAATCCACTACAATGAATATGATAACCGGATACATCGCATCCACCGAAGGAACCGTCAAAATTGATGGACACGATATCCTCGAAGAACCGGAAGCGGCAAAGAAATGTATCGGTTATCTGCCTGAACAGCCGCCGGTCTATTTTGATATGACTGTCCTGGAATACATGAAATTTGTGGCAGATCTCAAGAAAATCCCAAAAGATAAAAAAGCAAACATGATCGAAGAAGTCATGGATATGGTAAAGATTTCAGACATGAGAAACCGTCTGATAAAGAACCTGTCAAAAGGTTACAGACAGAGAGTTGGTCTTGCTGAGGCGATTATGGGGTATCCGGAGGTGATCATCCTGGATGAGCCGACAGTAGGTCTTGACCCTAAACAGATTATTGAAATCCGAACCTTAATTAAAGAATTAAAAAAGAAACATACCGTTATTCTCAGCTCGCATATACTTTCTGAAGTAAGTGCGGTATGCGATTACGTGCTGATCATTTCTCATGGAAAACTGGTAGCAAGCGATACTCCTGAGAATCTTGGAAAACTTGCAGAGGGATCCAATACTCTGGAGATGCTTATTAAAGGTGAAAAAACACAGATCAGGCAGGCTCTCGAGGGAATCGAGGGAGTCAACAGCGTAACAATGGAAAAAGATGAGAAACAGAATCTCTGGAGTGTGAAAGTTTCAACAGAGGAGCAGAATGACATTCGGGAAAAAGTATTCTACAAAATGTCGGAGATTAACAGCCCAATCTATGAGATGAAGTCCAGGAAAGTATCACTGGAGGAAATCTTCCTTGAACTTACTGCATCCGATAAACCAATATCTGCAGACGAAGTCCCAAATACACCTGAAGATAAAGATACTGATGCCGGTAGATCAAACGAGACAAACGTAAAACAGACATCAGCAGAAATACCGGAAGAACAGAATAATGATAAAGGGGGAGAGAAATAACCATGACAGCTATATATAAAAGAGAGCTGAAAAGTTACCTGACATCCATGGTAGGATATTTATTTATCTTTTTCATTCTTGTACTGACAGGTATTTATTTTTCAGCATATCAGCTTTCAGCAGCATATCCGAAATTTGAATACACCTTAAGTGCAATTACCTTTGCATTCCTGATCGGAGTACCGATTTTGACTATGCGTGTACTTGCAGAGGAAAGAAAACAGAAAACAGATCAGCTGCTTCTGACAGCACCGGTTTCTGTGAGCGGTATTGTAATAGGTAAATATCTTGCACTGGTAACTGTATTTGCTGTTCCGATGGCAGTTATGTGTACTTATCCGCTGATTATGTCCAGGTTTGGCACAGTAGAGTTTGCATCTGCATATACAGCAGTCCTGGGATTCTTTCTCCTGGGATGTGCAAATATTGCAATCGGTGTATTTATGTCAGCATTAACTGAGAGCCAGGTAATTGCAGCGGTACTCACATTTGTTTTCTTATTTGCATTTTACATGATGAATGGTATTTCTTCCTTCTTCTCTCAGACATCTATGTCGACATGCGTGACATTTGGGTTATTGATCCTGGCAGCAGCCATCATTATCTATACCATGATCAAGAATATTCTGATCTCAGCAGTGATCGGTGTGATCGGAGAAGTGGCACTGATTATTATTTATGTAGTAAAATCCAGTATTTTTGAGGGCGGTATTCAGAAAGTCCTGGATGTGTTTAATCTGAGCGGACACTTTGATAATTTTACAAGTAACATCTTTGATATAAAAGGAATTGTATATTTTCTTTCTGTGATCGCAGTATGCCTGTTCCTTACAACACAGTCTATTTTGAAGAGACGCTGGAATTAGTGGGGAGGTGAAAGAAAATGAAACTGAAAGAAAAGATGAAAAATAATAACCATAAAAAATTTGACAAAAAGAAACTGATTGGCACCATCAGTAAGAAGCATATCAAAAACGGCTCTTACACAATGGTTATGTCAGTGATATTTATTGCAGTAGTTGTAGTGCTCAACATGATCGTAAATGCGATTCCGTCCAAATATTCAGAAATTGATATCAGCAGCCAGAAACTCTACAGTATTGGTGATGATACAAAAGCAATGCTGAAAGATCTGGACAAGGACGTAACAATTTACCAGATTGCACAGAGCGGTTCTGAAGATGAAAATATTACCAATCTGCTTAAGAAATATGAAGATGAATCCAAGCATATTAAAGTAGAGCAGAAGGATCCTGTAGTAAATCCTAAATTTGTAACAGAATATACAAGTGATGATCTTTCTGCAAACAGTCTGATCGTTGTATGCGGCGACAGAAATAAAGTCATTGATTACAACAATATCTATGAGAGCACAATTGATTATCAGACCTACAGCTCTCAGACCACCGGTTTCGACGGTGAAGGTCAGATCACAAGTGCGATTGGATATGTAACATCCGAAGATCTCCCGATTCTTTATACACTCGAGGGACATGGTGAGAAGGAGATGGATTCTACTATCAAAGAAGACATCGAGAAGGCAAACATGGATATTCAGTCTCTGAATCTTCTTACAGAGGGAAGTGTTCCGGATGATGCAGACTGCCTGTTCATTGATTCCCCGTCCACAGATATTTCAGAAGATGAAAAGACTGCTATTATTGATTATCTTGAAAATGGCGGAAAGGCGATGATTTTCTCTGATTATACAACAGAAGACCTGCCAAACTTTGATGCAGTTCTGGAAAACTATGGTGTTCAGAGAGAAGCTGGAATCGTATTTGAAGGTGATAATCAGCATTATGCAATGCAGATGCCATATTATCTGGTTCCGACTATAAACAGCACAGATGCAAGCTCTGAGACTGTTTCCGGAGGATATTATGTACTTGTACCATATGCACAGGGAATCAAAAAAATGGATGATGTAAGAGATACCGTAACGATCAACAGTATCCTCACCACATCAGACCAGGCATATTCCAAGACAGATCTGAACAGTGATACTCTGGAGAAAGAAGACGGAGACGAAGCTGGCCCATTTGATCTGGGAGTAAGCATCACAGAGACTCTGGATGATGACAAAGAAACGCAGATCGTATACTATTCAACATCCAATCTGATGGAATCACAGGTAAACCAGATGGTATCCGGCGGAAATGAGAAGCTGATCATCGAATCCCTGAAGTGGATGACAGACACAGAAGACAGTGCAACCGTATCTATCCCATCCAAGAGCCTGTCTGTATCTTATCTGACACTTACAGACTATGATGCTGCATTCTGGAAGATCTGCACCATCGGTCTGATTCCTGGATTCTTCCTTGTTGTAGGGTTTGCAGTCTGGATGAAGAGGAGAAAAGCTTAAATGAAGAATAAAACTGTAAAAATGGTTCTTGCAGTTGTAGTTCTTGGTGTCTGCTGCGGGGCTTACGCAGGTGTAAAAACCTACGTAGCCCATCAGGAGCAGAAAGAATCCGAAGAAGATTCTGAAGAAAGCACAACTGTATTTACTGCATCAACAGATAACATTAAATCTCTGGATTTTATGGTTGATGATACAGAGACAACATTTGAAAAAGATGATGACAGCTGGGTAAAGAAAGACGAAACAGATTTTCCGGTAAATCAGACTACTCTGGACAGTGCAGCATCTGCTATTGCATCTGTCGATTCAGACAGAGTTCTGGAGGACGTAGATGATCTTTCAGAATATGGTCTGGACTCTCCGTCAAACACGATTAAGATTGTAACAAAATCTGATGAGGAAGATGGCGATGACATAACAACTACACTATATGTGGGAGATGAAAATTCCTCCACCAGTCAGTATTATGTAAGAAAAGATGATGATGAGAAGACAGTATACCTGATAGATTCTTTCTGCGTAGAGCCGTTTGCCAAATCATTGAATGATTATGCGCAGATGGAAGATTTCCCTGCAATTTCCAATACAGATACCATTACAAAAATTTCTGTAGACGGCGATAATTCCTATGAATTATCAAAAGACGAAGATACAAGTACCTGGTCAGTAAAAGGCAGCGAGGATGAAGAAAAAGCAGACTCAGCTACCGTAAGTTCTCTGGTATCCTCATTCGGAAGCATGGCATATAGTTCACTTGCAGATTATAAATGCGACGACAAGAGCAAATATGGTCTGGATAAACCATATGCAACAATCACAGTAGATTATCAGGAAGAAGTTGCTGATGATGACACTGATGGAGACACACAAGATGATACGACAGCTTCCGGTGAGGCGGCAGATGAAGATGCTTCATCTGTGGAAGAAAACAGTGACGATGCTGAACAGGATACAGAATCAGATGAAAACGTAAATGAAACTACGGATGAAACATCTGAGGCTGAAGATACTGACGGTGAAGAAGCAGAAGATGAAACATCAGAAAACTCAGACAGTGCATCAGACAATGAGGATTCTTCGGAAGAAGAAACTAAGATGGCAGATAAGCAGCTTACAATTCTTGTTGGAAATGAAACAGATGACAGCAGCAGATATGTCATGGTAAATGACAGCAATGAAGTCTATACGATGTCAACGGATACTCTGTCCGCGCTCACTGATAAATCAGAAGAAGACTTCTGGGATATGACAGTAAGTTATGTATCTTTAAACAGCCTCGGAAGCCTCAAAGTAAATTATCAGGGCAGTGATTATAAAGTAAATGTTTCACGTGAAACATCCACAGATGATGATGGAAACGATACAGAAACAGTTACCTATAAACTGAATGGTTCTGATCTGGATGAAACAACATTTACAACATTCTACAATAAACTGATCAACATGACGGCTCAGAAACGTCTGACAGATAAATATGAACCTGACGGTGATGCAGAACTGACAGCTACATTTACAGAAGAAGACGGTGATATACAGGAAGTTGCATACTATAGCTACGATACAAACTATTATGCAGCAGTGGTGGATAATAAAGTATATCTCGTAAATAAGATGAATGTAAAAGAACTGTTCACAGCATTTGAATCAGTTGTTGGAACAGAAGAAGATAGTTCAGATAAGACAGATTCAGACGAAGCAACAACAGATGATACTAAATCAGATTCAACAGATATGCCAGGTGAGAGCATAGAAGAGTCCGATGACAGTACATCTGAAACAGCCGGCATAACAAACGATTCTGATACATCCGAAGAGGAGAATACAGATTCTCAGGAAACGGACAGTACAGAAGAGTAAAAGAATAAACGAATCTATAAAAAAGTGAGGCAGGCATATAGAATTTCTTCCATATGCCTGCCTCACTTTTTGTTGTATTAGAGCGTGTTTGAAAAATCATTTCCACAATCTGCACGCCCTGCTTTGCAGTATATTTTGCCTGAATTTGGTCTGCGTAGCCCGTTGCGACGTCCCATCTGGACAAAATTTCCTACAAATTGTGATGCATATCTTGCAGAAAATCTTTTTCAAACACGCTCTAAAAAAGAAGGCGACAGAACAAAAAGGGTTACTGGTCACGGAGTGAACCGTAAACGAAAAGGTTTAATTACAGAAGAGAGGGGATTGTTTTTGGAAAAAGAAGTAAAAGTTCAGGAAAATAAAATGGGTGTGATGCCAGTGGCAAAGCTTCTGCTCACCATGTCTGTACCGATGATGATTTCCATGCTTGTCCAGGCACTTTATAATATTGTGGACAGTATGTTTGTGGCGAAATTAAGTGAGAGTGCACTTACTGCAGTTTCACTTGCGTTCCCGGTGCAGAACCTGATGATCGCAGTGGGAACCGGTACTGGTGTTGGTATCAATGCGCTGGTGTCGCGCTCTCTTGGGGAGAAAAAGCAGTGCTGCAAATAACGGTATTTATCTTGCAATTTTCAGCTTTATTGGATTTGCAATTGTTTGTGGATTTTTTGCACCTGCTTTTTTCAGGGTGCAGACTACGGATCCACAGATCATGGAATATGGTGTGGATTATGTCAGAGTGATCGGAATTATGTCCTTCGGCCTGTTTATCCAGCTGACCTGCGAGAAGCTTCTGCAGTCTACAGGGAAGACGGTGTATTCCATGGCAACACAGCTTCTTGGCGCTATTCTCAATAT
>OODJ01002829.1_pt1 | contig 11088 bp, 12 predicted proteins | sample 1671611 | NCBI WGS metagenome assembly OODJ01 (sample SAMN06348174, study PRJEB24527) | human gut metagenome | biome: human gut; feature: ankylosing spondylitis patient; material: feces | host: Homo sapiens | place: China | collected 2015-10 | reverse complement strand
TGAAGTTCACTTTTACATTCAACGAGAGGCCTCCGTTCCGGACAAAAAAAGAGCGGCAGGCCTCCCTGCCGCTCCGGACCGTCAGTCCCGGTACTCCGACCGGCCGTCCACCACCGCGTCCACATACACGTCCGTCCCCTCCACGGAAAAAATCACCTTATACCACTTGGCGAACAGCGCCTTGCGGTACAGATCCGCCGGGAGGTTCGGGTCGTCACAGGCCGGGAACTGATAGGGGTTGGACGCCAGCCGCCGGAGGATTTCGGCGAACTCCTCCCGAAACCGCAGGGCCGCCGGACGGCTGACCCGGGCGATGAATCCCGCGTGCCGGGCCAGCTGGGCGCCCAGGCCGGGGTGCACGTGTACCCGGTACTCAGCCATTCCCGGCCTCCCGCTCCACCGCCTGGTCGATGGCGGACAGCACCTCCTCCGGGTTCAGGTACGCCGCGCCCCGCTCCCGGTCGGTCCTGGCCCGCAGCAGGTCCGCGTACAGGGACTGCTCGGAGCTCAGGGACAGGGACAGGGGCACCGCCTGGTCCCGGACGATCTGCTGGAGGAACATATTGATGGTCCCCGTCATGTTCATGCCCAGCTTGGACAGGACCTGCTCCGCCTGGGCCTTCAGCTCGGAGTCCGTGCGGATGCTCATATTGACACTGGCCATAAAAATCACGCTCCTGTTTTCATGGGCCGGCGGCGGTCCGCCTGCCTCTGATCTGTCTGATTTGATTGTACCAGAGGATCTATGCAATGTCAATGCAATTGCATTATAAAATGGCCTCCGCCGGCGTCCCAGGCGCGGAACACGCCAGGGCACCGGATCACCCCGGCCTTATTTCATAACAACGGAATCTTTCTCACGAAAGTGATTTCCTGAGGGACATCTTTTTCAGTGACTGCCTGGCGCTGGAGATCACCAGGACCAAAATCGTCGTAATATAAGGGAACGTCTCCACTAACTGCGACGGAATGCCAACGTTTTGCAGCTGCAGCGACAATGCGTCGATATAGGAAAACAGCAGGCAAAATACTCCTGTCAGAAGCGGTTTTCCCTTCCCAACCATAACAGCCGCAACCGCTAAAAAGCCGCGGCCCGCCGTCATGTTTTCCGAGAAAATAGAAGTTCCTCCCAGCGGAAGCACCGCGCCGCCAAGCCCGCAAAATACTCCGAGGATCAGGGTTGCATACCACTGGTATCTTCTGACGCTGATTCCGATGGTCTGGGACGCCGTGGAATTCATCCCCACGCCCCGCAGGCGGAGTCCAAATGTGGTCTTGTACATGATGAACCACATCAGGAAGATCAGAGCAATGCTCAAATATACCAAAATATTCTGCCCATAAAAGATTTCTCCCACAAAGGGGATATTTTCCATCCACCCCATGCGGATAGACGGCAGGCTCACCAGCCGCTCGTCAATATAAGAGCCCCGGCTTCCCCAGAAAAACAGCATCAAGAGCGTTGTCAGTCCCCAGGCGCTCAGATTCATGGCAATCGAAACCACGATGCCGCTGGATTGCAGATAAAAGACGAAAACCCCAAAAATGACAGCGCAAGCCAGACTTGCCGCGATCCCCCACAGGACGCCGATATATGGGTTCAGTGTGAACCACGTTCCAAGTGCCGCGAAAAATGCCGCGCAGAGCATGAAGCACTCCAGGGCAATGTTGAAAACACCCGCCCGGTCGCTGAAGCAGCACCCAATGGCGGCCAGGACAAGAGGTGTGCCCAGGCGCAGCGCCGAAGACAGCGTTGTTGTATCGAACAGTAACTCAAGAAGCATTCTGCCCATCCTCCCTTCGGATCTGCCGCGCCTTTTGGAATCGACGAAACCGGTTATGAAGCAAGCTGAAGTAATTGATGGTAACAAACAGCACAAATGCAGACTGGATAATTTCCACTGTCAGCCGGTTGGTCTCTGTGGTTGCCTCCATATAGAGCGAACCGGCCTTGATCGCGGCCCATAAGATCCCAACGAATCCTGTAGCCAACGGATCATACATGGCGATCGTCGCGATCATGATGCCGTCCCAGCCCATATTGCTGGAGAAGTCCGCTGTAAATTTCCCGTAAACGCCGAGGATTTCAATAGCGCCGGCAAGGCCCGCCACAAAGCCGGAAACCATAAAAATCGACATAAAAATCACATTTGTTTTCACGCCGCCGGCCTTTGCAAAGCGAATATTGGATCCAACCATGCGCATTTCATATCCAACCACCATATAGCGATAGGCGAAGTATACCACCAGCACGATGATGATTGCGACAAACACGCCTGTGCTCGCGTTTGTCTTTGGAATCAGATTTGTCAGTTGGGCATCTTCATTGATCAGCGGCGTGGCCACCGCCTTGGAATTGTTGCTGGAGCTGACCTGATTGACCGCTTTTGTCAGATACGTTGTCAGAAGCGTCGCAACATAATTGAGCATCAGCGTGGTGATCATTTCACTCACATTGAGGTAGCGCTTGAGCAGTGCGGGGATCGTTGCCCAGAGAAGGCCGAATATGCCGCCCACCAGCATACATACAAACGGATAGATTGGCGCCGGCATGGGGCAGTACAGGGCCACCATCGTGGCGGCAAACGCCCCCATATAGAGCTGGCCGCCGATCCCCATGTTCCAGATGCCGGCGCGAAATGCCACCGCGGCACTGATTCCTGTCAAAAGGCAGGGCGTAATCCAGCGGACCGTGTTGCCGATCCGCGTCATATTGCCAAAGGCGCCATAGACCAGGGCCCAGCCCGCGGCCCGCACATCCTGCCCTTGCAGGCGGATCAGAAAAATGCCCAGGACCATGACGGCCAGTATCGCAACTGCATACTTCAACAATTCATAGAGGATTCCGGACCTTAAGCGAATTCTCCTCATCTTACTGTCCTCCTAACATCAGCAGCCCGATCTGCTCTTCCGTCCTCTCCCCATGCCTGCCGGCATCTATGAGTTCACCATGGTTCATCACAAATATACGGTCCGAGACCTCCATCACTTCGTTGAGCTCGTGGCTCACCATAAGGACGGCTACACCGGAGGCCGCCAGCTCTTCTATCTTCTTCCAGATAAATTCAATGGCGCCGATATCGATCCCGCGGGTAGGATCTTCCACGATCAGCAGCTTGTCATCCTGTGAAAATTCACGCCCCACGATCAATTTCTGGACATTGCCGCCGCTGAGCTCTGAAACCGTTGCGAAAATGGATGCCGCCTTGACCTGAAAGTCTTTGATAACGCGGTTGGTAAATCCGTATACTTTCTCGTGATCGATGATCTGCTTATGGCGAAACGGGTGTGCCACATAATAGCCCATCATGCAGTTTTCCCAGAGCGTGGCCGCCCTGTTGGAGCCCTCCGCATTGCGGTCCTGCGGAACATACCCAATACCGAGCTTTCTTCTCTCCCGGGTGCTCAGCTTCTCGATCCGCTTGCCCTGAAACCGGATTTCACCGCTGTGAACCGGCATCAGGCCAAACAGCGCGGAAGTCAATTCATTTTCACCGCTGCCGGCAATTCCGGCAATTCCGACGATCTCCCCCGCGTGAACCTGAAAATTGACCGATCTGACTTTCGGCCTGCCGTCGTCGCCCAGCACCACAAGATCCCGGATCTCCAGCAGGACATCCCCCGGGGCCTTGTCAAGCTTGTTGGCGCACAGCATCACATCCCGGCCGACCATCGCGCGGGCAAGGGCCTGTTCCGTGGTCTTCTCCGGGCTCGTCCTGTCAGTGACCCGCCCGCTCTTCAAAACGGTAATGCTGTCCGCGATGCCGAGCACTTCCTGCAGCTTGTGTGTGATAAAAATCAGCGTTTTGCCCCTCTCGGTCAAGGAGCGAAACGCTTTGAACAGCCCTGCCACGCCCTGCGGCGTAAGGACCGATGTCGGCTCATCAAAAATGATGATATCCGCCCCGCGATACAAGACCTTCACGATTTCCACCTGCTGCAGGACCGCGACGGGAAGAAGCGAAACTTTTACGTCAAGGGGGATATGAAACGAATACTCCCTGCAGATCTCTTCCACAGCCGCTTCGGACGCTTTCCTGTCAATCACACCCGGGCAGGAGGTCTTTTCATAGCCCATAATGATATTGTCCAGGACACTCAGCTCTGGAAAAAGCATAAACTCCTGATAGACCATCCCGATCCCTGCCCGGCTGGCAGCAATGGGAGAGGGAAAATGCTTCACCTGGCCATCTATCAGGATTTCCCCCTCGTCCGGGCTGTAAATCCCGGACAGGACATTCATCAGGGTGCTTTTCCCCGCGCCGTTTTCCCCTACAATCGCATGAATCGTTCCCTTTTCTACAGAAAGGTCTATTTTGTCATTGGCGACAAAACTGCCAAAGAACTTCGAAATGCCCCTTAATTCCAAATACGCGCCCATTGTCTCATCTCCCCATGGAAAGCCTTCCTGCGCTGTGCCAGTTTTGTTTCGTATCCTATGGTTATTGCAAACGGCCCTTCTGAAAAACCGCGGGGGCGCCTTTCAGGAGCACCCAGATGTGGGGATGGGTTGCCGCTGGCGGCAGCAACCCATCCCGATCAGCAGCCCATCAGCCGCCGTAAGCAAATACGTCCAGGGTGCCCTCCCGGACGCCGCCCATCACGGCATCCACAGCCTCCTTGACATTGTCGGGCAGCGCCTCATAGTCAACATCCGCATAAATGGGGAATCCATTGGCAATGCCGAATGTGATCGATCCCCCCTCCAGGGTGCCGTCGTGATACATCTCATAGGTATCATAGACTCCCTGCTCAATGCATACCAGGGCGGACCAGAACACGCAGGGATCCACATCGCCCTGCCACTTGTCCACGCCGATGCATTTGACGCCAAGCTCCGCGCAGCTCTGGATGACGCCAAGGCCCGCCTCGTTCGCGGACTGGTAGATGATGTCGCAGCCCCGATCCGCCAGCATCTTCGTGCATTCCGCGGCCGCGACGGTATCCTCACTGCTGCCGATATAGGTCATTTCAGTCTGGACATTCAAGCCATAGGTCTGGTTGGCATAGTCGATGCCGGCCGCGTAACCCTCATAGAATCGGGTGATCACAGGGATGTCAAGGCATCCAACCCAGCCCACCGTGCCGGTTTCCGTGGTCAGTGCGGCAACGACGCCCGCCACAAAAGAGGGCTCCCAGGAATCCACCACGATGCTGGTCACATTGTCAATGTCAAATTCCGTGTTGCAGTCAATCAGCACAAACCGGACGTCCGGATACTCCGGCGCGATCTCCGCGGCCACCAGATTCACCGCGTCAAACATGGAGAAAATCATATCGGCGCCCGTCTCCGCCATGGTGCGCAGCTGCGTTTCGTACTCCGACGCCTCCAGTGCCTCAACAAACCGGATGTCACAGCCGTAGTCCGCCTGGACATTGGTAAACCCCAGCCAGGTCTGTTCGGAAAACGGCGCTCCCTGGGAGGATTCGCTGACAATGCAGATGAAATCCTTCTCCTCTTCAGAATCGGCGGCTTCCCCAGCCGAGTCCTCTGTTTGTCCGCCGCAGGCCGCAAGGCTTAGAGCCAGTACACAGGCCAACAGTGCTGCAAGATATTTCTTCATCGTTTTCAGTCCTTTCTCCTCGTCATTATATAGCTGTGCCGCATCCAAACAGCGGCAAAAGCTCTGAAATATCATCCGCCAGAACATCCGGGCACTGCTCCACCAGACTCTGGGCGGACCAGTTGCCTGAGGCGACCCCAACCACAAACGCACCGGACGCGACGCCCGCTTCTATATCAAAGGGAGATTCCCCGATATAAACGCACGCCTCCGGCGGCAGGCCGAGCAATTTCATGGCCTTTAACAGCGGCTCCGGATCAGGCTTGAACTTCTCCGCGTCATCCCGGGAGATCAGATTGGGAATGAACGGCGCAAGTCCCAGACGGTCCAGAATAAACTGCGCGTTGGCCCGGCGTTCCGAGGTGATCAGGCAAATCGGATATCCGGCTCCGGAGATTTTTTCCATCGTCTCTCTGGCATTCTGAATGAGTCTGGCCCCTGCCGCCATGTGCGGCGGATACTGGCGTTTGTATTCGCGGATGAACTCCTGGATGGTCTCCTCGTCCGCGGCATCCACACCGCCCAGCTTTTCATAGGAAGGGTGATAGGTGCGGGTGAACGGGAGCTTGAAGACTTCGTCCAGCTCCTCACGGGTGATGCCCCAAACGTCGCAGATGTTCTCAGCGGTGGTGCCCATGTGATAGTTGTTGTAGGCGTCCCACATGGATGAAGCAGTCGTACAGTGCCTCACAGATCGCATCCTGGGAATGGATCAGCGTTCCGTCCAGATCCGTCAGAAGGCCGGAAAAATGACGGTCAGCGGGCATCCCTTTCAATATTTTCATATATTCAGCTCTTCGCCAGGATGGCGTGGTCCAACGCGTGCCTGCACACACAGTCCGTATCCTCTGCCTTTGCCAGTGCCGGGACCGCCAGCCGGATGATCTTCTTGAAGTTCTGGACCCCCTCTTTCAGCAAAACCGGCAGGTCATCGGCATCAATATTCACGCCGATGCAGTAGTTATTGGGAAGGCAGATGTGCGCATAGCACATGGCCAGCTCCCGGGCGAATACCGCCTCCGGCAGCGTCGTCATTCCGATCAGATCCGCGCCCCAGCTTCGGAATACGCGGTCTTCAAACTGCGTTTCATAGTGCAGCCCTTCCGTGACTATAAGGTTTGCCTTGGGGTGGACACGGCCGGGGAGAACGATTTCCGCGCAGTCGATCAATGTCTGACGGACAATCGGGCAGTATGCCGGCGTCATGCTGATATGGTATGCCTCTGTGGTGTTGTCGTACATAGAGAACGGGGACCTCTTCGTCATGTTGAAAAAGTCATCCGGAATCACCATGTCCCCAAGGGCAATATCCGGATTCAAGGCTCCAACGCTGTTGGTCGCAATGATGCGCTGTACCCCAAGCTCCTTGAACGCCTGCATATTTGCGCGGTAGTTGATCCGAGGCACGATAATTTTATGATCGGGACCATGACGCGGCAGGAAATAAACCGGATACCCCTCAATTTTTCCCTTGTACATCTCCGATGAGCGGCCATAGGCGTTGTCGTGGATGAACATCTCCGCATCATCCAGCAAATCGTAGAAGCCGCTCCCTCCAATGATTCCGATAGGCTGCATCATCATCACTCTCTTTCTTTTTTATTTTCAGAACGCGTCTGTGAAACATTTGCGGCTGAGCCACGATCGATAAAGTCCACCGGATAAATCGTGGCATGATAGGCCGGATGCGGTTCGCTCTCCTGGCCGGACAGCTTCTTCAAAATATAGTCGCAGGCATCCGTTGCCATATCGGTCGGCCGAAGCTGGAATGCTGATATCCCAAGGCGGTCAAACAGCTGGCGGTCAGAATCGCTCTCTTCAAATCCCACCAAGGCGACATCTCTTCCGACTGCCTTGCCATGCCGGTTCAACGCGATCGCCGCGCCCTCGCAGATGCAGTTATTTCCTGCGACAATGGCCGTCACCGACAGCTTCAGCAGCTTTTCCGTCTCTGCAATGCCGGTCTCAACGGTCCAGTCTCCGTACCGGATGAGCTCCCGGTCCTGCTTATAGCCCCATCTCCGCAGAGCGCTTCTGTAGCCGTCAAGCTTGTCCGTTATGACGGACTTCCCTTTCGCGCCAAGAATGAGTCCGATCCTCCGGTGTCCGCTCAGCAGCAGTTTCTCCATCACATCATTCACTGCGCTTTTCGTGTCATAGGCAATGCTGTCGGCAATATAGGTTGGGATGCGCCGGTCCAGAAAGATCACCGGTTTTTTCTTTTTGCGCAGGGGCTTCAGCAGACGAATTAGATTGCTCTCCTCCAGACTGTCCGTCACGCTGATGATGCCGTCTGCCATCCCCAGAAAGGAGCCGTTGAAAAAGCTCTCTTCCTCTGCCTCGTCGTTGTTTGTCTGCACAAGGACCGTGGCATATCCCGCTTCTTTGAGGATCTTGGCCGCAACGCTTGTAAACTCTGCGAAAAATGTTCCGGCAATGTCGGGAACGATGATTGCCACCACCCTGCTTTTCCCAGTCGCCATGGCACTGGCGTTATAGCTGGGGTGATAGCTCTCACGCTCAATGATTTTCAGGACGCGCTCCCGCAGATCCGGGCTGACCCACTTATAGTTGTTAATGACGCGCGAGACGGTCGCAACCGACACATTGGCCTCTTTCGCGATGTCTTTGATTGTCATATTGCCTCGCTTATTTCGCTAAAAGCGCATGGTCCAACGCGTGAGCGCATACGCAGTCCCGCTCATCCGGCAGTTGTTCCACCGCCAGGGAGATGATTTGAATAAAGTCCTCCACGCCCTTTTTCAGGTGCTTTTGAAACACATCCGTTTCTACAGGCTGGCCAATGCAATCTGTCGGCATACAGATGTGCGCGTAACACATACCCGCTTCTCTGGCCAGGATGGCCTCCGGCAGGGTGGTCATTCCCACCAGATCCGCCCCCCACTGGACAAATACCCGCTGCTCGGCCTCGGTGTTGTAGGCCAGGCCTTCCTCCACCACAATGACCGCGCGGTCGTGGGTCGTTCCCTGGTGGACTTTTCTGGACGCTTCGATCAGGGCCTTCCTGATATCCGGGCAGTACGCGGGCTTCATATCCACATGATAGGCGACCGGCATATCGTCATAAAACGAGCGGGGAAACCGGCAAGTCGTATTGATGAAATCATGTGGAATTACCATATCCCCTATGCGGATCTTTGGATTTAACGATCCGACACTATTCGTTGCAAGGATACGCTCACAGCCAAGCTCATGCAGCGCCCACACATTGGCCCTGTAATTGATCCGCGGAACGATGACCGTATGGTTTGGCCCATGCCGCGGCAGGAAGTAAATCGTACGTCCCTTGAGCTTCCCCTCATAAATTTCCGACGATCTCCCATATTGATTGTCATGAATAAACATCCTGGGAGATTCCAGCATCTCATACATCCCGCTTCCACCGATGACGCCGATTGGTTTCAAGGCCAGCACCTCCATCATACGTTCAGTTTTGGGCAACGCATCTCCTCTTTCCTTTATAAAACACTCTAGAACTGAAAACGGTTACAGTCAATATAAAAAAATATGCTAAACATCTTACATATTTTTTGGATAAACCTACATTTTAAACGATTTCGCAATATTCCATTTGCAGGCATTGAACAGAAACACGGAGACGCAGGGGAAATCGCACGGTCCAGAGAAAACGCATCACCTGTCAGATACCTGCCAAAGAGTGCCCCAAAGGGGAACACCGTCATCCGGAGGTATCTGCGTCCCTGCGCCCCCTCTCTGCCGGATGCCGCGGGGGGCAGATTCTGCTCGAGAAATGTCGGCATTTTCTGCGTGGACGGGGCCATGTACTGCAAGCAATACTATGTGGACTCCCACAAAAATCTGGTGCTGGTCTCTGCAAACCCGGAGATGAAAAGCTCCAATATCCACATCTCGAAGGACGGCGGAAGATCGGTTCGGCTGTGCGGGAAAGTCCTGCTGGGGCAGCGCATCGGCCTACCGGAATATCTCCGGGACGGGGAGGATTAAATCTATGGAAGGGCACCGCGGAGCCTCTGTCTTCTCTTCCCATTCATTTCTTTACCCACAGCTTTCCAATATCAAATGTGATCCGCATCTCGTCCTCGCCCGCCTTTGAAATCCGGAAGGACTTGGACAGCGGGACGAGCTTGTTGAATTCCCGGTTCTGATCCTCCTTGAGGATCAGATCGTCGCCGATCAAAACGATCGCGAATACGCCGGTGTCCTTGTCCAGCTCGAACTCCGGGGGCTCCCATCCATTGTTGGATGCCAGCGTCTCTGCCAGCTCGCAGGCCGGCTCCAGCGCCCCATAGACGCCCCTGTCCAGCGCATACCCGCGCTCCCAGAAAATTTTCGCGTTCTGCTCAATCCAGTCTCTCGCTCTTTCGTATGTGTTCTGTTCCATCTCTTTTTGTTCTCCTTTCCTCCGCGCAATGTCAAATCCGAACGTCATGCGGATCCCGCCCTGTACCAAAGGATAGACCTCCGCGTTCCTGGCAAGACGGGCCGCCTGCGCAAATGCCTTGAGATCCTGAAATCTGATAGACAGGCCCTCGATGGTAATTTCCCCCATCTCCGGCGCGGCCTCGCACTGCCCGCATCTGACGGCCGCCGTACAGCCCGCTTCAGACAGCGCCCGCTCCAAAATTGCAGCGGCCTTCTGCATATCCCGGACACGCTGTAAATCCAAAACCACAAGGCGCTCCCGGGGCAGCCCTCTCAAAAAATCCACGAGCCGATCAAACGATTCGAATGCATCCAAATTTTCATATACGTTCATTTCATTGCCTCCCTATTCGTTTTAAAAATACGTGTGGGACACCGCCCGCCGGCCAAGGCCCGCGCAGCCATCCGGCTTGGCATTGCTTTTCTCTCGGGTTCTGGAATCCCCCTCCTTTCTTCTTGTCCCCTCCCTGCGCCAGAGGTCACGGCCGGGGCCTTCGTCCAGGTTTGCGGGTGTCTTTGAGAAAGCGGCAGTCCTGCCTGTGTTCCGGCAGTGCGGCGTGCTGCGTCTCCCCGCCGGGTCTGTGGCCGGCTTTGGCCGCGTGAGGGCGGGCGCTTTCCGTCCTGCCGTTCCTGCCACCCCCCTTACTCTATACCGCAAGGGGGGTGACACCGTGAGCCGGAGGCGTCTGTGTCTCCGTTTCTCCAGCCGCAGGTGGTGCCCTCTGCCCTGCCGCTCTACCCCTTACCGCAAACGGTCAACCCCGTGGGCCGGAGGTATCTTCCTCCCTGCTCTCCCCTCCCAGCCGCAGGAGGTGCTCCCTGCCCTGCCGCTCTATCCCATACCGCAAACGGGCAACCCCGTCCGGAGGTATCTGCGTCCCTGCGCCCCCTCTCTGCCGGATGCCGTGAGGGGCAGGCTGTCAGTGGCTCCCGCTCAGGGCTCGCCGCGGCGGCCTGCAATAAGCGCCCGGCCGGTTCGTCAACATTTTTTGACCGCCTCCGGGGCCCGCTCATCTCCTCATTCCAAAAGGGACAGGCCGTCCGGTGCATCCAATGCGACAAATTCCCGCTATGTCGTGTTGGGGGATGGTTATGGTAT
>OODJ01002824.1_pt1 | contig 11110 bp, 9 predicted proteins | sample 1671611 | NCBI WGS metagenome assembly OODJ01 (sample SAMN06348174, study PRJEB24527) | human gut metagenome | biome: human gut; feature: ankylosing spondylitis patient; material: feces | host: Homo sapiens | place: China | collected 2015-10 | reverse complement strand
GCAAACAGATCCTTGCCTCCAATGAGAAGTACTATATTGCCGATCACGGCATCCGCGAGGCGGTCTTTGGCGGCAATATGCGGGACATCAATCTCATTTTGGAGAATATCGTGTATCTGGAATTGCTGCGCCGGGGCTATGAAGTGACTGTCGGCAGAATGGGCGATAAGGAAATTGATTTTGTATGCGACAAGCGCGGTGAAAAGCTGTACGTTCAGGTGTGCTATCTGCTCGCCTCCGACGAAACGGTCAACCGCGAGTTCGGCGCGTATGACAACATCCGCGATAACTTCCCGAAGTACGTTGTTTCCCTCGATGAGTTCGACATGAGCCGAAACGGGATCAAGCACCGAAATATCCGCGACTTCCTCTTAGCGGAGGAATGGAACTGAAGAAGAAATCTGAAAATTGCGATCATGTCACCTGTCAGGTAAGGATGGCAGCGGATAACGGGTATCCGGTGTAAGCCGGATGCCCGTTACTTTTTGCGCGCATGAAAAGCTAACAGATTTATTGCGGCTTCCCGATATAATTGTGAATTCGTGTCTACTTCTTGGATATGGCCGAAAACTACACCCTGACCGTTAGCCGTCCGACAACCTGACCGCTGAAAACGGACACCCTTTCCGCTGGTCCTACACCGAGGCCGTGGTGCATACACCACCACGTCGGTCCACGGACACCGCCCAAATGGTGCACAGCGGCCGGGCACATGGTGCACCCAGCCGCCGGGGAAATTACTCTGGCATACCCATGCGCTTGCGCATTGACTCGCCCTCGATCTGAACCGTGTACGCGTTGTAGATGATCCGGTCGCAGATCGCGTCCGCCAGAGTTGGATCATACAGATTTTCATGCCACTCACTGGTGTCATACTGGGAGCAGAAGATGGTGGACGCCACCTTGTTCCGAGCTTCCACCAGCTCCAGTACATCCCGGGCTTCTGCCTCTTTCAGCGGGTACAGCAGCCACTCGTCCAGAATGAGCAGCTTCACCTTTTTCAGCTGCTTCATATATTCCCGATAGGTCCCATCCCTCCGGGCTACAGCGATCTCCACCAGAAGATCCGGCAGCCGGAGATACCGAGCGGCGTAGAAGTTCCGGTTGGCCGCCACACCCAGGGAACAGGCCAGGAATGTCTTTCCAGCACCGGTAGCGCCCAGGATGATCACATTTCGTGCCTCCTGAATGTACGAACAGGATGCCAAGCGGAGGATCTGCTCCCGGTCCAGATGCCGTTCGGCAATATACTCGATATTCTCCACGCTGGCATGTGTATCCGCATAGCCGGCCTTTTTGATCAGGCCAGTGAGCCGGTTGCTTTTCCGAGCACTCCATTCGGCATCCACCAGCATGGCGAGCCGATCCTCGAAGGGCATATTCCGGAACTGCGGGTCTTCCAGCTGGGCAGAAAGCTGCTCTGCCATGACGCCCATGTGGATCTCTCTGAGCTTACGAATCGTTTCGTTACTGAACATTATTTCTTCCCCCTTCTGTAGTACTCAGCACCACGGGTAAACCTGTGGGCCTTCTGAGGCACAGGTTCTGGATCCACATCTTCCGTCTGAAGCAGGTCCTGCTCAGACTTCAGAATAGCCTGTACACTTTTCAAGCTAGGAGAAGGGGTGAAGGTCAGAGCTTTTCGACAGGCGTCCTCCAAGCGGACCACAGAATAGTGGTCAGACAGCTTACTGACGGTTCCGCAGCGCAGCAAGGATCCAAGTGGAGACAACGCCGACGGAGACCTCCACGAACGCTTTGTCCTTCGGTGTCCGTGGACGGGTGGGGATAATTGCGGTGCCGTAATGCTCCGCCATTTCCTGGTAGGCTTTGTTCAGGACGGTCTCCGTGCGGGTATTCTTGATGACGCCGGTCTTGAGATTGTCCGGGGTCAGGATTCGGGTGACTCCACCGAAATAGTTGTAGGCATGAACATGAGCTGTGATCCATGCTTCCTGCTTCATGTTGAGGAACGCTTCCGTATAGGCGTAGCCGCTGTACGGAAGCACTGCTACAAAGAGATAGGCGGGCAGGCGCTCGCCGGTGTCCGTGTCCGTAATCCCAGCGGTCTGACCGGCCCAGTCCACCTGGAGGTTCTCACCGGGCTTGTGCTCCAGGTGCATGGTCGCTTTCGTTTTGTGAACATAGTCGGCGTAGTACTTGTTGAACTGCGTGGACTTGTAGGGGAGCTCACCGTTTTGGCGGCACCGTTCACAATACTCCACCCACAGCAGGCTGAGCGTGACGCCGCTCTTCTGCATTTCCTTGTGGACCCACTCGTAGTCCGGCATACTGTACCGCTGCCCCATAGATGCGGCAGGGTACAGCTTACGGGTCACTTCCTCAGAGCTAAGGTTCTTCACCGGATTCCACGAGAGGCCGTTTTCTTCAGCCTTGTGCAATGCCGTGATGACGGTGCTCCGGGCGCAGCCACAGCTCTCGGCGATGCGCGTTTTGTTGAGACCCAGACTATGAAGTCTGATGATCTCTTTGTAGTTGGTCATCGTGTTTTCCTCCTGTTGTTAGATTACATCTTTCGATGCAATTCCATTATACAGGGGGTGTCTGACCGGCGGCGAGAGTGTATGATTTCAGCGGTCAAACTGTCTGACCTGTGCGGTCAAAGTGTCCGTCGGAGGGCGGCGTATTCAGCTGGAAACAATGTAATAAGAATTGATTAAATGACCAGTATCTATTTGGGTTCAATTCAAACCGTTGAGTCCGATCAAGCCATAACGCTAAAATGTTGCAAAAAAATCCGAGCTGGCTATAATGAAATAAGCTTTATTGACCGCGCGGATGTGCGCGGCAGAAAAAACCACGCACGTTTCAGGCGCGGACGATCAAGGGGGCGATGGGCGCGAACCGTTGGAACAGGCAACGAACGCTCCCCGCGGCGGGGAAGGAGAGAAAAAAACAGGAATAGGAGGAACAGTCATGGACAAAAACAGGCAGAGCGGCTTTACGCTGGTCGAGCTTGTCGTGGTCATCGCGATCATGGGCATTTTGGCCGGCGTCGGCTCGGCGGCGTACTCGGGCTATGTGAAAAAGGCGAACGAGGCGGCGGACTTACAGCTTCTCGGCGCGGTGAACACGGCCTTTGCATCCGCGTCCTACGATGCGGGACAGTACGACGGGAGACCATCCGGCGGCGCGGCGTCTCTGGCCGAGGACGGCAAGGTGGCTCAGGTCATCTCCTCGGTCGACCGCAAAGGTGAATTCTTTCAGAAGTATTTTTCCGGCAATCAGGACAGCCGGTTCAAGGTATATACCAACCTCGCATACGACAGGGTGACGGGCACCTTCCACGGCGCGGTACTCACCGCGGCGACCGACAAGGACGGGAATATGGTGCTGCGCTATACCATCAACGGGAAGGACTATGAATTTACAGCGACAGAGGCGCAGCTCGACGCATTTCGCGCCTCGACCTTCGGCGGCAAAAGCATGACCATGAACGCCCTCACCGGCAATGTGGGCGGAATGATCAATGCGCTGAATTCTGCCCTTGGTGGGGGCAATTTCCTTGCGAGTGTTCTTATAAATGCCGGTATGGCTCCCGAAACCTTGGGGATAAAACCGGATGAAAACGAAAACTACAGCGAGCTTGATAAGCAGAGACTGGCAAATGCAGCGCTGCTGCTGACGGCGAGCAAAACAGACGAAACTACCGCAGAAAGACTACTTGCGGTGTTTACGACCAATGCTGCGGATGAGGGGGAAGAGGAATCGCTGGATGTGAAGGCAATGAGCCTTATTAACCCTGATGATATGGGCGAAACGATGAGCAATGTGGGGGCGATGTACGGCATTATGACCGCCTTTGCCTATTCCGAGCAAGCGAAGGGCTGGACAACGACCGTAGATGACAAAGAATACAATGCAGAACAGTATTATAACTATGTCAATCAGCAGATCGCCGCTGCCGGTGAAAAAGAAGGTGCGGAAAAAATTCCTGATATCCTTGCCGCGCTTGGGCAGCTTGGGGCGTTTGTTCAGGACGAGGTCGGCATGACGCCACAATTCATGGATTATATTACCGGCACGGAACAGCTGGATGAAAGCGCGCAGATCAACAAGGATTTGGACGGCTACATCAGCGCGATGCAGGCGCTCAGCCAGAATCAGGACGGTCTGGTTGCCGCCGGTATTCTGGAAAACGGCGCGGACAGCGGAAACATTTCCCCGATCCTGGACCTGCTGTTCGCCCCGCAGAAATGAAGCGCCCTCCCCCATCGGACAGGCACATGATAAAAACGACCCCCGTAAGCGATTCATTTGAATCGCTTACGGGGGATTTTTTGCTCGGATACGGGGAAGAGCGCCGCGCGGAACGCTTAGCCCCCCTCTGTGTAGCCGTTTGGATTTTGCACCTGCCAGTTCCAGGAGTCTCTGGCGCAATCCTTATAGTCGTATTCCGCCGTCCAGCCAAGGATGTTCTTTGCCTTTTCAACGGCGGCAAAGCTCAAGGGCACGTCGCCCGGCCGCGGGCCGACGATGCGGTAAGGCACCTTCCTGCCCGATGCCTCTTCAAACGCGGACACCAGTTGAAGCACGCTCGTCCCCTTGCCCGTTCCCAGATTGAAAACGTCATACTTGCTGTCCGTTTTTTCAAGATAGTTCAGCGCGGCGAGGTGTCCCTTCGCCAGATCGACCACATGGATGTAATCACGAACGCCCGTGCCGTCCACGGTATCGTACTGATCGCCGTAAACGCTCAGATACGGGAACTGCCCGAGCAGGGTGCGGGTGATGTAGGGGGCAAGGTTGTTGGGGGCCTTCTGACCGCAGTCCTCGCCGATGAGCCCGGAGGGATGCGCGCCGACGGGGTTGAAGTAACGCAGCGAGGCAAAGCGGAACTTGTCGCGCTGCCGCGCGAAATCATGCAGGAGCAGCTCGTTGAGATACTTGCTGAACCCATACGGGCAGCAGACCTTGCCGACAACATCGCTCTCGCGGTTCGGCATGGTTTCGGGCGTGCCGTACACCGTTGCCGAGGAGGAGAACACCAGCTTGTACACCTGATGCTTTTCCATTGCGTTGAGCAGGTGGAAGGTGGACGTCAGGTTGGTGTCGAGATATCTTCCGGGATCCGCAACGGATTCCGCGACGGATTTTAAGCCCGCAAAGTGGATCACGGCGTCAATGCGGTTTTCCGCGAAGACCTTTTCGAGCGCGGCGCTGTCCAGCAGGTCTAACTTGTAGAAGGCGGGGCGCTTGTTCGTGATCTTCTGGATGCGGTCGATCACTTCAATCTTAGAATTGCACAGATTGTCGGCAATGACAACGTCATAGCCAGCGTTCAGAAGCTCCACCACCGTGTGGCTCCCGATAAAGCCCGTGCCGCCGGTCACCAATATCGTCATGACTTTAATTCCTCTCTCTTCCGTTTGTTTTCTGGCTGCTTGCCGCTCAGAGCAGTCCCTTTTGCTCCAGCTTTGTCATATACCAGGACTTTTTGAGGCTCTTTTCGTTGGCATAGGTATAGACCACGGTATCCACAAGCGTGAGATCGCCGTTGTTGTCCCGGATGAGCGTTTCCATGGCGCGGATGACCTCGTCCATCTTCCCGTCGCACTCCTTTTCCAAGGCGTTCGCCCGGGAAAGATAGCCCTTTGCCATCTTCGCAAGCTGAGTCGTTGTCCGCTTTTCCGCGGGGAGCGCCAGATACTCCGCCTTGGCGTCGGCATACATCGTATCGAGCGCCAGCGTGTACTCCTCGCGCAGGACGTAGACCTTGGCGATGAGCGCCGACAGCTCCTTCTGATAGCTGCTTTCCGCACTTTGTTCGCTCTTCTCGCCCGCGGCCGCCGCGTCCGGCGTCTCAGGTGCAGCGTCCGTTTTGCCGCCGCTTTCCGGGCGGCTTGCCGGGACAGCGCTCTCCGCATCGGGTTGGGAGGGTTCCCCTCCCCCGCTGCCCGTCAGGCGCTCCATAAGCTGCTCCTGCGTCATCGAGCCATCGCGCAGCGCCTGACGCTCCTCCTCCGTGACCTCGCGCACCGTGACCTCGCTCGCCGAGCGCACCGCCTCTTCGATCATCTGACGGTTTTCCTCCAGCTTTTCCTCCAGCTCGTCCGATGTGTGCTGCGTCGCGGCATGGACTGCCTTTAAGTTGTCGCGCTGCCACCACAAAAGCCCCGCCAGCGATACCGCCAGCAGTACAAGAATGGTGCAGAGAATGGTTTTACGCCGTTTCAAGCCGTTTCCTCCACTTTTTTGAGGTCCATTTTCCTCATCCACCAGTTCCAACGCCTGTTATGAGACTTCTGCCGTTGCTCGACCGTTGATCTCCTCCGGGGAAGTATATGTCGGGACCATCTCCCGTAGCATGGTGATCAAATCCTGAGGCGGTATGTCGCGGGTGACGGCTTCATCCAGCCGCAGCAGGTCATCCATGATGACGTCCTTTGAAATGTCCTGCTGCTGTTCGATGAAGATCTTCTCATTGCTTGTTTTGGAGAGCGTTTCACTGCGCATCAGCAGCTCCTCATAGAGCTTTTCGCCCGGGCGCAGGCCGGTCTCCACGATGTCAATATCGACATATGGCTCATAGCCGGAGAGACGGATCAGGTTCTCGGCAAGGTCAAGAATTTTCACGGGCTTGCCCATGTTCAGGACGAACAGCTCCCGCCTCGAGCACCAGCTGGGCAGCCTCGGGAATGGTCATAAAGTAGCGGATGATGCGCCTATCCGTGATGGTGACGGGGCCGCCCTCCTGAATCTGCTTTTTGAACAGGGGCACAACAGAGCCATTGGAACCAAGCACATTGCCAAACCGCACCGCGCAGAATTCTGTGGGGCTGTCCGTCCTGCTTTGCAGGATCATCTCGCAGAATCGCTTGGTCGCGCCCATGAAGTTGGTGGGATTCACAGCCTTATCCGTGGAGATCATGACAAACTTTTTGACGCCGAACTTCTCCGCCGCCCGCACCACATGATATGTGCCGAAAATGTTATTCTTGATGGCCTCCTCTGGGCATTCCTCCATCAGCGGGACATGCTTGTGGGCCGCCGCATGGAGCACGATGTCAGGGCGATACATCTGAAACAGGCTGTAAACTTTTTCCTTATCTCGCACGGAGGCGATCTCCACCCGCAGATCGAGCCGCTCGCCCCATACACGCCGCAGCTCCTGCTGGATATCATAAGCATTGTTCTCGTAAATATCCAGAATGATGAGCTGCTTGGGCTGATATTTGGCGATCTGACGGCAAAGCTCGCTGCCGATGGAGCCGCCGCCGCCCGTGACGAGAACGATCTTGTCATGCAGGTACTCGGAAATCTGGGCATTGTTCAGCTGGATCTCGTCGCGGGAGAGGAAGTCCGCCGTGTTCAGCTCACGGAAGCCCGCCGCCACAGGATTGCCGTTCTCGTCAACAGCCTGCGGGTCACTGATCATCCGCACGCGGCAGTGGGTGGAGTTGCAGAGGTTGATGATCTCGGTGAGGCGGTCACCTTTTAACGTAGTGATGGCAATAACAATCTCGACGATGTGGTACTTGCGCACCAATTCGGGAATATCGGAAATGGTGCCGCGCACCGGGACGCCCTGCACGCGCAGACCTTTTTTGGTCAGGTCGTCGTCAACGATGCAGACCGGGTTGCCGAAGCTCTGATTTTTCGTCTTGCAGAGGTTGACGGCCCACGCACCGGCGTTGCCGGCGCCGACAATGAGCAATGGCGTGTTGTCCTCCGGCTTGTTGGCCTTGGCGTTGCGCATCGTCAGGACCAGCCGCCACAGGAACCGCACGCCCGCTATGGCCGCCGTGTTGAATACCGCGCCGAAGATCAGCACCGCGCCGGAGATCGGGCGGCTGTGGTAGATCAGATCGAACAGCATGATGATGCCCGTCGCCAGCCCGGAAAGGCAGGTCAGGCGTGCAAGATCACGCATACCGGCGTACTCCCACATGATCTCATACAGTCCGCCGAACCAGAACACGATCATATAAATGGGCAGGACGTATAAGAGCATCGGGGCCATGGCGCGCAGTATCTCCACGCGGCGGTAGGCGTCGCCGCTGTCAAAGCGCAGCATGACGGCCAGCCAGTAGCACAGCACGATCAGCCCACAGTCCAGCAGCATCAGCGCAATGCGCCGCGGCAGACCCTTGATGATTTGTTTTGAATCCTGTTGCATGTTGTTTCCTTTTGGTTTGGATTTATAAAAAATCTTAATAGGATGGAAATATTGTGCGGAACTATGGGAAAGCAACTGCTATGCCAAACGGGCACGGGCAAACAATGTTCGCCCCTGCAGAGTACTTCCTTGACAGCTCGACATTTTTGTATGACTATTTAGGCTTACACTCATTATAGCACAAAAATGCTCCGTCGTGTTGCATGCTGCGCACAAACGGAGCGGGCAGTTTCTATAAAGATAGGCTTTGCTTTTTGGTGAAAATTACTCAACCGTGACAGATTTTGCCAGGTTGCGCGGTTTGTCGACATCCAGGCCCTTGGCACAGCTGACGTAATAGGCCAGCAGCTGCAGCGGAATGACAGACAGGCTCGTGGCAAAGTGCGGGTCGGTCTTGGGCACGTAGACCGTGAAGCCCGCAGTGTCCTCGATGCTGTATCTCAACTACGCCCGGCGCGACGGCGAATGGACGCCGAACCGCGACGGCGGCAACATCAACCTCGGCGCGGTCGCCTTTCTGCAAAAGCTCAACACGACCGTGCTCACGGCGTGGCCCGGCTGCGTGACGGTTGCGGAGGAGTCCTCCGCCTACCCCGGTGTGACGAAGCCGCCCTATGACGGCGGCCTCGGCTTCTGCTTCAAGTGGGATATGGGCTTCATGCACGATACGCTCGACTATCTGGAGCTCGACCCCTACTTCCGCAAATACCATCACGACAAGCTGACGTTCTCGATGATGTACGCCTTCTCCGAGAACTTCATCCTCGCGTTTTCGCACGACGAGGTCGTGCACGGCAAGAAGTCGATGCTCGACAAGATGTACGGCACCTATGAGCAGAAGTTTGCCACCCTGCGCGCGCTCTACGGCTATCAGTTCGCGCACCCGGGCAAGAAGCTCACGTTCATGGGTTCGGAATTCGGCCAGTTCATCGAGTGGAACTACAAGCAGGGACTTGACTGGCTGCTGCTCGACTACCCAATGCACAAGGCCATGCAGCGCTGGTGCAGCGCGCTCAACGCCTGCTACCGCAGCACCCGCGCACTCTGGGACATCGACGACGGCTGGGACGGCTTCACGTGGCTGAACGTGGACGACGCCGAGCGCAGCGCCATCGCCTTCCTGCGTACGGCGCGCAACGGCCGCCGGCTCGTGTGCGTGTGCAACTTCACGCCCGTGCGCTATGAAGATTTTGTCATCGGCCTGCCCAGGCGCGGCGTGCTGCGCGAGCTGCTGTCGAGCGACAGCGAGGAATTCGGCGGCTCCGGCGTGCACAACGCGCCCGAGATCCGCAGCGAGAACGTGCCGTTCGGCGCGCTCCCCTACTCCGCGCGCGTGACGCTGCCGGAGCTTGCCGCTGTATACTTCACCTTCACGACCCGGTAAAGGAGGGAACGCCATGAAACCTGAACTGCGCGCAGCGCTGGCCGAAAAGGGCCGCTGCGACCTGCCCGGCGTGCTGCTGGCGGCCGCCGAGTGCGCACCGCTGGCCAAGACCGGCGGCCTTGCAGACGTCGTCGGCACACTGCCGAAAAGTCTGGCCGCGCTCGGCTTTGACGCACGCATCATCACGCCGTACCACCGCGTGATCAAGGAAAAATACGCATCCCAGGTCACGCACCTGACAGATTTTTATATCGATCTCGGCTGGCGGCATCAGTACGTCGGCATCGAGCGGCTGCTGCTCGACGGCATCGTCATCTACCTCGTGGACAACGAGTTTTATTTCGGCGACCGCATTTACCTCGGCGGCGAGGCCGAGGGCGAGCAGTACGCCTTTTTCGCCCGCGCGATCCTGGAGGCGCTGCCAAGGCTGGACTTCACGCCCGAGGTGCTGCACTGCAACGACTGGCACACCGCCGTGCTGCCCATGCTGATGAAACCGCAGTACGCCGGCCGGATGCAGTCGCGCATGCAGACGCTGCTGACGATCCACAACATCGCCTATCAGGGCAAGTTCTCGTTCGAATTCGTGCAGGACCTGCTCGGCATCGACGCGCGCTATTACACGCCGGAGTTCATGGAGCTCAACGGCTGCGCGAACCTGCTCAAGGCCGGCTGCGTCTTTGCCGACCACATCAACACCGTCAGCCCGAGCTACGCCGGTGAGATCCGCACGGCGGCCTACGGCGAGGGGCTCGAGGGCATTCTCAACGCACGGCAGCATCAGCTGTCGGGCATCCTCAACGGCATCGATACCCAGCTCTATGACCCCGCCGCCACCTCCGGGCTGGCCGCCAACTTCAGCGCCCGCTCCCTGGTGAAGGGGAAGGCCGAGTGCAAGCTGGCCCTCCAGCGGGCCGTTGGCCTGGAGGAGAACGCCGACGTACCCATCATCGCCTGCATCTCCCGCCTGGTGGGCCACAAGGGATTCTCCCTGGTCACTGATGCCCTCCACGAGATCATGGCCATGAATGTGCAGATGGTGGTCTTGGGCACCGGAGACTGGCAGTATGAGGCCGCCTTCCGTGAGGCGCAGGTCCAGTATCCCGGCCGCTTTTCCGCCCAGATCACCTATTCCGCGCCTCTGTCCACCGCCATTTACGCCGGCGCGGACCTGTTCCTCATGCCCTCGGTCAGCGAGCCCTGCGGCCTGAGCCAGATGATCGCTATGCGCTACGGCACTGTCCCCGTAGTGCGGGAGACCGGCGGCCTGAAGGACACCGTCACCCCCTACAACAAGTTCGAGGGCACCGGCCGGGGCTTTACCTTCTCTGACATCAACGCCCACGATATGGTCTGGGTCCTGCGGGAGGCAGTGGACCTCTATTTCAACAACAAAAAGGCCTGGCGCGGCATCCAGAAGGAGGACATGACCGCCGACTTCAGCTGGGATCACTCCGCCCAGGAATACATCGATATTTACCAGCGCATTTCCGGCTGAGACCGGTCTCCAAAGCCCTCCGCTCCGGCGGAGGGCTTTCCATTTCCCAATGCCGGGAGCCCTTGTCAAAACAGCATGGAACCGGGAA
>OODJ01002822.1_pt1 | contig 11115 bp, 8 predicted proteins | sample 1671611 | NCBI WGS metagenome assembly OODJ01 (sample SAMN06348174, study PRJEB24527) | human gut metagenome | biome: human gut; feature: ankylosing spondylitis patient; material: feces | host: Homo sapiens | place: China | collected 2015-10 | reverse complement strand
ACCGCCGCACATGGTGGTGGCGATGCCCGCGATCATGGCGTTGATGCCCAGGCCCGACGCGCAGGCGAGCGGGCGGTTGGCGAAGACGCCCATGCAGATGGTCATGATGCCGGCGCCCAGGCAGGTGGCGCAGGCGAGCGCTCCCGCATCGATGCCGGCGCCCGAGAGCACTGCGGGGTTGACGGCGATGATGTAGGCCATCGCCAGGAATGTTGTCAGTCCAGCGCGAAGTTCGGTCCCGATTGTGGACTTGCGCTCGCTGACGTGAAATAGTTCGTCCATGCATACCCTTTCCTTGTTCGGCCCCGAGTTTAGGCCGATTGACACGAACTCACTCACTATATCGCCTTTACAACCTTGCTGTTCCTCACATGTTGATGTTCGGCGCTTTGTAGCGGACGGGCGGTATTTTCCGTATGAAAATGTGTGGGTACCGTATACTTAAGCAGTTACAACGACCCCTATGGAGGAACGTATGATTAAAGAGCTCTGCCACGACGAGGCTATTCTGTCCCAGCGTTGCGAGGTCGCGACCGTCGAGGACGAGTCGGTGGCACAGGACCTGATCGATACCATCAAGTCGCTCGACGATGCCGGCTGCCTTGCCGCCAACCAGATTGGCGTCACCAAGAAGGTCTGCGTCTACCTGGACGATGCCGGCGAGCCCCATGTGCTCTACAACCCCCGTCTGGTGTTTGGTCTGGGCGCCAGCAAGATGGAGGAGAGCTGCCTGACACACGAGGAGGTCACCAAGTCCACGCGCTACATCAAGTGCAAGGTTGCCTTTGACCAGATCGTCGACGGCAAGATGCGCGAGCGCAAGCAGGACTTTGTGGGCTTCGAGGCGCAGATGGTCCAGCATATGATCGACCACTGCCTCGGCAAGTTGGTCTAAGGGGATCAAAGCACCGCATCTTGCCGCTCAATCGTCGCTCGCGTACCTTAAGTACGCCTCGCTCCTCTTTCGTGGCAATCTGCGGCACTTTGACCCCTTAGACGACCTGCGGGGTTAACTTGGTTCAGTTTATCCTGCTTGAATAGCCCGGGTATGACGTTGTTGTCATGTCCGGGCTTTTGTGTTTAGCGCCTTTTTGTTTGGTGACAATAAGCTTAGCAAGAACGTAAGGCTAGGAGGCGCTATGTGCACGAGTATTCGATTTACCGATGATTCCGGCCACATGTATCTGGGACGCAACCTCGACTGGAGCTTTGACTACGGCCAACAGGTTCGCGTGATGCCGCGCGGGTTTCACATTCCGTATTCGTTTATCGACGACGCAACAGCGGCACACGCGGTGATCGGTATGTGCATCGATTACAAGAACTACCCTATGTTCTTCGATTGCGGCAACGATGCGGGCCTCGCCGTGGCGGGTCTCAATTTCCCGGGTTATGCCGAGTATGCCGAGGGCCCGGTTGATGGAAAGAACAATATCGCGGCCTATGAGTTTCCCCTGTGGGTGGCAGCGACGTTCTCGACAGTCGATGAGGTCGAGGCCGCGCTGCGCGACACGGTGATTGTCGCCAAATCTGCCGGAGAGGGGCTGGGCGTGTCGCTGCTCCATTGGATTATTGGCGACGGCCAGCGCAGCATCGTGGTCGAGATGATGGCTGACGGCCTGCATGTATACGACGATCCGGTCGACACCCTTGCCAACCAGCCGACCTTCCCATGGCACATGGAAAACCTGCGCACCTATATCACAGCCACAAGCGATTTTCCTCAGACGGCGACATGGCGTGGCGCCGAGCTCAAGCCCTATGGCGCGGGTGCCGGCATGCGCGGTATTCCGGGTGACTGCTATTCGCCGAGCCGTTTTGTAAAGGCGGCGTACCTCAATGCCAATTACCCGCAAAAGGAGGGCGAGACCGAAAACGTCGTCCGCATGTTCCGTTCACTCGAGGGCGTGGTGATGATTGAGGGAGCGTCCAGGATGGGCGATGGCAAGTTCGAGAAGACTATCTATACCGGATGCTTTAGCGCGCGCACGGGCAATTATTACTATGCGATGTATGGGGATCCGTCGATTCGCTACGTGAGCCTGATGGATGCCGAGGGCGCGAACCCCGATAGGCTCGTGGTTCCCGAGCCGCGTCGTTCGTAGCCGTTAGCTTTACTGCAATGCAAAGCGGTCCCGCATCTCCCATGAGATGCGGGACCGTTGTCGTCAATGGCTGGTGGCGTGTTAGAAGTTGGCGTCGTTGAGCTGGGTGCTTTCGAGTCCGTCGAGTTGCTGTTGCTCGGGCGTATCGGCGACGCTCTCGAGCAACTCGGTGGGATCGACGTTCATGTCCTTACCGGCTTCGTTGCCGTTGACCAGGTCGTCCGAGAAGATGTCGACTTCCATTTCCTCGGCCTCTTCGATCAGGATCTCGAGCGGCACCTGGGTGCGCACAAGTTTGACGGCCGGACGCATGCGGGCAAAGAGCGGTACGTACTCAATGATGATGGCCGAGTTCTCGAGACCGTACCAGCGTGCCGGGCTTCCGCAGGCGCGGCGGACGGCGTACTTGATGGCCATCACACGGTGGTCGTTGCGGTTGATGTCCGTTTCGGGGGCAAGCATCTTGCGCAGCATGCAAAAGCGGAAGTCGCCCACGTTGCCGCGTGTCTCGTAGATGGAGTAGGTGTGGTGCTGCGGCGGCAGCTCACCCGAGGCCATCAGGTCGCCGACGATCTGACGCAGGTAGGCGTTGATGCGCTGGTTGACCTTAAAGCCCAGGTCCAGGCGCACCCGGAACAGGAAGTCTGTGCCAAAGGTCTCGACGGAATACTCGTGCGTATAGGGCTCGTCGGTAACGTGCACGTTGATGAACCAATATGCCTTGGCGCGCTTGGGATGCTTGTCCAGGATGGAATAGAGCACGTCTCGGTCGAGCGTGAGCGGGTCGGGGCTGTTGGTGAGAAATACCAGATTGTCAGCGAGCACGGGATAGGTCTCGTCATTGCGCAGGCGATTGAGCTGATCGATGTACTTGGAGACGGGCAGCAGAATCGTCTGCGTGCGCTCGATGGCGGTGCCGCGGCGCCACACGTACATAAGGCCAAACAGCAGCGCGGCCAGGAAGATCATGACGTAGCCGCCGTCAAAGAACATGGTGAGGCACGAAGCGAAGAAGCACAGCTCAATGGCACCAAAGAGCAGGGCGAAGACGCAGGCACCCAGCTTGTACTTGAGGATGCCGGCGATGTAGCTCGTCAAAAGCGTCGTGGTCATGAGCATGGTCACGGTAATGGCGAGGCCGTAGGCGCTCTCCATGCGCTCGGAGTTCTGGAACAGCAGCACGATGAAAATGCAGCCGACCCACATGATGTTGTTGACGAGCGGAATATAGAGCTGACCCTTGGTGTCGCTGGGGTAGTGGATGCGCAGGTGCGGCATAAGGTTGAGACGCGTGGCCTCGGATACCAGCGAGAACGAGCCGGTGATGAGCGCCTGCGAGGCGATGATGGCCGCTACGGCCGAAAGCACGATGGCAAAGGGGCGCAGGGGCTCGGGGAGCATCATATAGAACGGGTTGACGATGTCCATCGCGAGCATCTGGGGATTGGAATTGTTGGCAAGCAGCCAAGCGCCCTGACCCAGATAGTTAAGGATGAGGGCCGCCTTTACGAACGGCCAGGATGCGTAAATGTTAGCCTTGCCAACGTGGCCCATGTCCGAATAGAGCGCCTCGGCGCCGGTCGTCGACAGAAAGACAAAGCCGAGCACCATGATGCCCGAGTGGTTGATGGGCGAGAACAGGAACATGATGCCGCGGATGGGGTTGAGTGCGCGCAAGATGGACAGGTTGCCGAGCATGTTGAACAAGCCGGCGTCCGCCAGGAACAGGAACCATAGTGTCATGAGCGGACCGAAGAGCTTGCCGATTGACGAGGTGCCGGCGCGCTGCATGGCAAACAGACCGCAGATAATGATGATGGTGATGATGATGACGTTGGTCTGGCCGTCGCCCAGCAGCGCATGGCCCCATTCGATGGTGCGCAGACCCTCGATGGCCGTGGTGACCGTGACGGCGGGGGTGAGGATGCCGTCGGCGAGCAGCGCCGCGCCGCCGATCATGGCGGGAAGAATCAGCCACGGCGCCACTTTGCGCACCAAGCTAAACAGGGCGAAGATGCCGCCCTCGTTGTGGTTGTCGGCCTTCATGGCGATAACCACGTACTTGACCGTGGTCACGAGCGTCATGGTCCAGATGACGAGTGAAAGCGCGCCCAGGATCATGTCCTCGCTGACGGTACCGATGCCGCCGTTGTTGGCGACGATTGATTTCATGGTGTACATGGGACTCGTGCCGATGTCGCCATAGACGACGCCGAGCGTTACGAGCAGCATGCCAGCGGAGAGGGGAATTGCTCCGTGCCCGCCCTGCCCATGCTGGTCTTGGAGGTTTGCCTCCAGTTTGGTGTGTGCCACGTGGACTCCCTTAGACATCCGGTTATCTGTCTAGGGCAGATAACCTTTATGCCATCTTTATACATATAAGAGCAGTTTGGCACATCGGGGTGTTTTAGACAATAATCCCCATCTGGGGATTATTCATGTACGCAGGTAGCATTTCAAAGCAGGGGCATATCCGCTGAATGGCTTGCTGCAATGTGATAGCCGCGGACGCGCCCCTGCTTTGAGTTGAAGAGGGGCGTCTAGGCGCGTGCTGCCTGGGCGATACCGGCCTTGGCGCTTGCGCGCTTACCGGCGAGTTCGCAAAACATCGCACCGCCGATGATGAGCGCGGCGCCAATCAGGCGGACCGGCGTCATGGTCTCGCCCAAAAGGGCAACGGAGAACACGACGGCCGAAAGCGGCTCAAGGTAGCCGACGACCGCGACGGTCTGGACGGGCAGCTTGGCGACAGCACTAAAGTAGAGCAGGCAACCGATGCCGGTGTTGACGACGCCTAGCATAGCGACGGCGCGCCAATCGATGCCTGCGGCGATGCCGGGGGAGAAGAACGAGGGAGCGCCCTGCGTGATGAGCGTGAGGACCAGCGCGGTCACAAAGGCGGCGCTCACCTGGAGCGCGGAGTTCTCGAGGCCCTCGATGTGCGGCGCGCCCTTGCTGGCGATGACCATCAGCGCATAGCAAAATGCCGAGGCGATTCCGCAAGCGATACCCGCAATGGGCATATTGCCGCCTAAACCTTGTGCCGCAATGAGAAAAGCACCGCAGGCGACGGCGATAAAGCCGGCGATTTTGCCGCCGGTCAGCTTTTCGCCAAAGATGAGCGGGGAGAGCGCCATGACAATGATGGGGCCGCAGTAGTACAGCAGCGAGGATACGCCGACGCCAATCGTCTGGTAGGCGCGGAACAGAAAAATCCAGCTGGCGCCCAGCGCTGCTCCCGAGAGGATCAGGGCCGCGGCTTCGCGGGGACGAGATGGCGCCTGCAGCTTATGGCGTTGGGTGATAACGAGGATGGTGACAAGCGAGAGTGCGCCCAAAAACGTGCGTAGTAGCACGATATCGGAGCTCGGCAGCGCGATGGCAGCGGCGATGATGCCGTTGGAGCCAAACAATAGCAATGCTGCTAAGTACGTAAACAGTCCGTTGTTCATGCGCTTCCATCCCCTCTATATCCGAGCATGTTCACTATGGGTGAACTCGCTATAGAAGAAAAGCGAATATAATGCATAGATAACATGACAAAAGCTCATGCATAGGTGGAGGGGTGCCGTGGAAACGAATGTTCAAAAGATGCAGGTCCTGCTCGAGACCGTGCGCGCTGGCAGTTTTACGCGCGCCGCCGAGCGGCTGAGCTATTCGCAGTCGGGCGTGAGCCGTATGGTGGCCGATCTTGAGGCCGACTGGGGCTTTAAAGTGCTCGATAGAAGCCGCGAGGGCGTAGTGCTTTCTGCCGATGGGCGGCAAGTTATGCCGGCGGTCGAGGCGCTCTGTGAGGAATTCACTCGCTTGCAGCGACGGGTGGATGAGATGCGTGGGCTCATGCGCGGCAAAATCTGCATCGGTACGTTTTCGAGTGTGGCGACTCACGTGCTGCCGCCGGTGATTGCGCACTTTCGCGCCGATCACCCGGACGTCGATTACGAGCTGCTGATGGGTGATTACTCCGAGATTGAGCAATGGGTGGCGGAAGGTCGCTGCGACCTGGGCTTTATTCCGCGCGAACCACGCGGCGCCGGCATGGCGTCGCGGCCGTTGGTGCAAGACGAGTTGATGGCCGTGGTGCCAGCGGACTCTTCGCTTGCCACCGCGGAGGTCGTTTCCCTTGCCGATTTGGCCAACGAGCAGTTTATTCTGCTGGAACGCGGCAGCGACGACGAGATTACGCCGCTGTTTCGCCGCGCGGGCCTGGCGGTGCGCTCTAAGCTATCGACCTGGGATGATTATGCGATTATGGCCATGGTCGAGGGCGGTCTGGGCGTGAGCATTCTTCCGGCGCTCATCTTGCGCCGCTGCCAGTTCGATGTTGCCGTGCGCCCGCTCGAGGGACATCCTCATCGGCAGATCAACGCCATATACCGCACCGCTGACGTTTCGCTTGCGGCGGCTCGTTTCCTTGAATATCTCTAAAAGCGCGTGCTCGTTGTCCACTTCGGGACGATTCTCGGGGTTCAGTACATTTTCTTGTGAAATTGAACTTTCAGATAATGCGCCGCGCTATACTGCTGCCTAAATTGAACTCAGGTTCAATTCGTGTTCTGTAAATTGAACTTTGCCAGCAAGGAGGTTCCTGTGGCCCAAGAGACGTTTTGCGATCGCCTGCGACAGACCATGTCCGATCGTGACGTTCGCCAGTCGGACGTAATCCGCGCATCGGAGATGCTCGGAAAAAAACTCGGCAAGAGTCAGATGAGCCAATATGTGAGCGGCAAGACGATCCCGCGGCGCGATGTGGCAGAGCTGCTCGCCCGTATTTTGGAGGTCGATGTTTCCTGGCTGCTCGCCAGTGACGCCGATCAAGGCGAGACATCATCGCCTCGCAACGATTCCAAGCCCGAACCCCATCCCTCAGCTCAAATTGCAAGGAGCACCACCATGCGTACTTTTTCTAAATCCGCCAAACTCGAGAACGTTCTGTATGACGTGCGCGGCCCCGTCGTCGACGAGGCTGCTCGTATGGAGGACGAAGGCGAGCGCATCCTCAAGCTCAACATCGGCAATCCGGCACCCTTCGGTTTCCGCACGCCCGATGAGGTCATTAAGGACATGCGCCAGCAACTGCCCGACTGCGAAGGCTATTCCAACTCGCGCGGTCTGTTCTCTGCGCGCAAGGCGATCATGCAGTACTCGCAGATCAAGGGGCTGCCCAATGTTCAGATGGAGCACATCTACACGGGCAACGGCGTGTCCGAGCTCATTCAGCTTTCGATGAACGCACTGCTCGATAACGGTGACGAGATCCTGATTCCCAGCCCCGACTATCCGCTCTGGACGGCGTGCGCGACCCTTGCCGGCGGCCATCCCGTGCACTATCTGTGTGACGAGCAGGCCGATTGGTATCCCGACTTGGAGGATATGGAGTCAAAGATCACGAGCGCGACCAAGGCCCTCGTCATCATTAACCCCAACAACCCCACGGGCTCGGTATATCCGCGCGAGGTGCTCGAGGGCATCGTCGAGGTTGCGCGCAGGCACCAGCTCATGATCTTTGCCGATGAGATCTACGACCGCCTGTGCATGGACGGCTACGAGCACGTCTCGATTGCCTCGCTCGCCCCCGATCTGCCCTGCGTCACCTTTAGCGGTCTGTCCAAGTCACACATGATCGCGGGCTATCGCATTGGCTGGATGGTGCTTTCGGGCAACCAGCGCTGCATGAGCGACTTCATCATGGGCATCAACATGCTCTCCAACATGCGCCTGTGCTCCAACGTGCCGGCTCAGTCGATCGTTCAGACGGCACTCGGCGGCCATCAGTCGGTCAACGACTATATCCGTCCCGGCGGCCGTGTCTATGAGCAGCGCAACTTTGTGTATGAGGCGCTCAACAAGATTGACGGCATCTCGGTGGTTAAGCCGCGTGCGGCGTTCTACATCTTCCCCAAGATGGATGTGAAGAAGTTCAACATCACCGATGACGAACAGTTCGCCCTTGACCTGCTGCACGAGAAGAAGATCCTGATCACCCGCGGCGGCGGCTTTAACTGGGCCGAGCCCGACCACTTCCGCATCGTGTACCTGCCGCGCATGGAAGTGCTCAAAGAGTCGCTCGAAGACCTCGCCGACTTCTTCGATCACTACCGCCAGAGCTAGTGGGATAGAAGATCCGCACTATGAAAAGCTCCCTGCAGTTGTTTTGCTGCAGGGAGCTTTCTTGAATCGGCGGAACTAGATTACGATTCCTTGGCAGTGGTCGATTTCGTGTTGGATGATCTCGGCGGTGTAGCCCGAGAAGTTTTTGATGCGGTGGACGAAGTTCTCGTCCAAATACTCCACCTTAATGCGGCGGTAGCGGGTACAGGGGCGCTCACCGATCAACGAGAGGCATCCTTCGCTCGTCTGGTAGGCATTGACCTGCTCAAGAATCTGCGGGTTGTACATAAGCAGCGACTTGCTGCCGTCCTTTACGCAGATGATGCGTTTGCGCACCCCGATCATGTTGGCGGCGAGGCCCACGCACTCGTGCTCATGCTCGTGGAGCGTATCCAGGAGGTCCTGCCCGGTCGCGGCATCGTCGGGCCCCGCGTCTTCGGAAGGCAGGCGCAAAAAGAACTCGGATTTCATGATGGGCTTAATCATGGCGGGCTCCTCATGTCTCGTGCTTTCGTGGACTTTTAATAATAGCGCGGAAGGAAAGCTGCGCGTCCGCGTTACAATCTTTCGACGTTGGACCATGTTGTCAGATTCGTCGTGTGCGGCGTCTGGCGTAAGTCTAGGGCTCATTTTCGCCCTGGACTGTTCCTCTGGGGCGATGCGACTGTCGTTCCAAGAGGAAGGAAATGCATGGGGAGCAAATCTCAGCAACAAGTTCAAGTAGCGCCATCGGCCACTGCGGCGTTTCTCGTCGTAATGTATATTGCAGCCTTTGTCGCCGCGTTTAACGAGAACATCATTAACGTGGCGTTGCACGATATCATGGCGGCCTTTTCGGTGAGCGCTGCCACGGCGCAGTGGCTCGTTTCGGGATACATGATCGTGACGTCGATCTTTACGGCCATCATGGCCTTTCTGTCCGGTCGTTTCTCGACGCGCAAGCTGCTGTTTTTCGCATGCGGATGCATGGTCGCCGGAGAAGTCCTGTGCCTGGTCGCCCCGTCGTTTACCGTTTTGCTGCCAAGTCGTATTTTGCAGGCTGCGGGATCGGGCATCTTGTTTTCGCTCATGATGAATGTGGTGCTATCTTGTGCTCCGCGCGAGAAGCTCGGTCTGTATCTGAGCCTGGGCGGTGCCTGCATTACGCTAGGGCCGGCGTTTGGGCCCGTGATTAGTGGTCTTATGTGCACGTTGTTTGGCTGGAGGGCGGTGTTCGTAGTGCCGCTGGTGGGCGGTGTCGTGGTCGCCGCGGCGGCAGCAAAGCTCGTTCGGAATGTCGGAGAGCGCTCGAACACCACGCTTGATATTCTGTCGGTTGTTTTGCTCGCCGCCGGCATTACGGCGTTTGTGTATTCCGTAGGCGAGTTCTCGACCAATGTGATGGCCGGTATCGCGACGCTTTTCGCCGCTGTTGTGGTGCTCGGCCTGTTTGCGGTTCGTCAGCTCAAGCTCAAGCATCCGGTGCTTAACGTGCGTCCCATGGCGAGCGTTCGTTTTTGGCCTGCATGCCTGCTTGTGGTGGTGTCGATGATGACGACGTTCTCGATGAGCGTTTTGTTGCCGCTCTATTTTGAGGGCGCATACGGCATGACCGCACTTGTCGCGGGTTTGCTCATTTTGCCGGCGATCGCCTGCAACGCCGTGACCTCGATTGTGGGCGGACGCGTGATGGATGCCCGTGGTGCGTGGCCGCTGCTGCCGGTCGGCTTTGCCCTGATCGCTGTGGGGCAGACGGCAATCTCGATGACCGCGGCAAGCATGAACATCGGCGTTGTCGTGCTGCTGACCGTTGTGGTGTATGCCGGCGTCGGTTTGGTACTGAGCCCCTCGCAGACCGCCGGTTTGGAGACGCTTCCCGCCGCTGAGCATCCTCACGGAACGGCATTGCTTAACACGTGGAACATGATTGCCGCGTCGTTTGGTCCGTCGCTGTTTATCGGCCTGCTTTCGAGTTCTGCGGTGGCTGCTGGCGCCGCAGGCGTTGCGTCGGACGTTGCCCAGGCGATAGGATTTGCAGCCGCCGTGCGCGTGGCGGCCGTGATTGCCGTTGTCGGGTTCGCGGTGTCGCTGGTGTACGCTCGCCGCGAGTCGCACATGTCGCATTAATGTGTGCACATAGATTCTGCAGCTAGATTGGATGGCGACACCATAAACTAATGGACGTTTTGCCGAGAGGCATGAATGTATAAAGCGCAAAGAGTGCGCGACGGGCCCCGCGAATGGGGCGATGATGCCCGAGAGGGCCAAGAAGGAGTCTCATGTCTGAGAACGAAGAGATCATGAACGAGACCGAGAACGAGACCATGGCTGCCGAGGTCGAGGCAGTCGAGACCGTGGAGACCGAAGCTGCTGAGGTTGAGGCTGCTGACGAGGTTTCCGCCGAGGAGGCCGAGGTTGTCGAGGCCGCCGCTGATTACGATGACGAAGAGCTGATGGACAAGATGCAGAAGGCCGCCCGCCTGCTGCGCAGCCGTCGCTTTGCTATTTCCAAGGAGGAGGAGGCCAAGGCCGAGCGCATGGCGAACATCGAGCGCGCCATCAAGCTTCTTGACCTCAAGCCCAAGATGGAGCAGAAGGAAATGTCCGACCTGCTGGGCATGCGCCTTCGTGAGCTCGATGGCCTGATGGCCGAGGCCGAGGCTGCCGATCTGGTCGGCCGCATCGACGACGCCGAGGGCGATATGCGCAAGATCGTCGTCTTTGCTGCCGAGGATGCCGCTGAGGGCCTGGTCGAGCTTGCCAACAAGAAGGAGAAGCTCCTGCCCGAGCTTTCTTACGAGGAGGCCACCGAGCTGATGGCCGCTCTCGATAAGGTTATCGCTCCGCTCGTCGCCATGGGCCTGGACGAGGACCGCGGTCCTCGCGGCGGCCGTGACGATCGCGGTGGCCGTGGCGGCGA
>OODJ01002820.1_pt1 | contig 11117 bp, 10 predicted proteins | sample 1671611 | NCBI WGS metagenome assembly OODJ01 (sample SAMN06348174, study PRJEB24527) | human gut metagenome | biome: human gut; feature: ankylosing spondylitis patient; material: feces | host: Homo sapiens | place: China | collected 2015-10 | reverse complement strand
CGCCAAGCTCATTGATTACGGCAAGTTCAAGTACAACGAGAAGATCAAGGCTCGTGAAGCTCGCCGCAACCAGAGCACCGCGGAAATCAAGGAGATTCGTTTCCGCCTGAAGATTGACGACCACGATTTCGACGTGAAGAAGGGCCATGTGACCCGCTTCCTTAACGGAGGCGACAAGGTCAAGGTCACCATCATGCTGCGCGGTCGCGAGCAGTCCCGTCCGATCGGTGGCGTCGAGCTCTTGCAGCGTCTCGCCAGCGAAGTGGAGGAATACGGCACCGTCGAATTCGCTCCGAAGCAGGAAGGCCGCAATATCATCATGACGCTCGCACCGAAGGGCAAGAAGGTTCACACCCAGTCCGAGCAGCGTCGTCGTGGTGATCAGTCCCGTGCCGAGCGTCAGGCCCGTCAGGCTGCACGTCTGGCGGCCAAGCAGGAAGCCCAAGCTCAGGCGGCGGCCGAAGCCAAGGCTGCAGTGGCATCCGACAAACCGAAGACTTCCGAAACGAAGTAATAAACAAGGAGGGCAGCAATGCCGAAGATGAAAACTAATTCCGCCGCTTCCAAGCGCGTCCGCGTGACCGGTTCCGGCAAGCTGATGCACGCTGGCTCCGCGATGCGCCACAACCTCGAGCACAAGTCCGCTCGTAAGCGTCGCGCACTGAAGGCCGACGGCGTTCTGGCTACTTCCCAGAGCAAGAACATGAAGAAGCTGCTCGGTCGCTGAGTATAGCGAGAGCGAATAAGAAGACTTAATAGAAAGCTGAGGAATCAAATATGGCACGTGTCAAGCGCGCAGTAAACGCCCACAAGAAGCGTCGCGTCGTTCTCGAGAGGGCTTCCGGCTACCGCGGCCAGCGCTCCCGTCTGTACCGTAAGGCCAAGGAGCAGCTGCTTCACTCCTTTACTTACAACTTCCGCGATCGTAAGGCTCGCAAGGGCGACTTCCGCAAGCTGTGGATCCAGCGCATCAACGCCGCCGTCCGCGCCGAAGGCATCACCTACAACCGCTTCATCCAGGGTCTGCACCTGGCCGGCATCGAGCTGGACCGCCGCGCCCTCGCCGAGCTGGCCGTCTCCGATCCCGAGACCTTCAAGGCCATCGTCGAGCAGGCCAAGGCCGCTCTGCCCGAGGACGTCAACGCTCCGGTCGAGGCCTGAGCCGCGAACCTCGGCGGATGCGCCTTCGCGCGCATCGGCAACCGCATGAGAACCCCGCCCTGTGCGGGGTTCTCGCATATCATGCGGGAACGTGCAGATATGCAAGCCTTCCGCACGCATACAGGGTTCTCGCATATGATGGGGCACCATGTACAACGGATCCACCCGGCTTCTTGACCAGTTCATCGCGCATATCTCCGTCGAACGCGGACTGGCCAGGGCGACCGTGCGGGCATATGAATCCGATCTTCGCCGCTATCTCTCGTGGCTCGCGCACACGCGCGGCATCCCCGATGCCATCGGCAAAGCCGACATCGAGGAGTACGTGGCGCAGCTGGATTCGGACGGCGACAGCGCGCGCAGCAAGGCGAGGAGGCTTGCCAGCATCCACGAGTTCCACCGGTTCGCCCTCGCTCAGCACGCCGTGAGCGACGACGTGTCCGCCACGGTCAAGGCACCCAAGAGCGCGCAGATGCTGCCGGATGTGCTGACGATCGACGAGGTCTCCCGCCTGCTCGACGCGATTCCCGACCCGCACGGCACCGGCGCGGCGCGGGGGAGAGCTGGCACCGGAGCGTTGCCGGACGCCGTGCTGCTGCGTGACAGGGCGCTGCTCGAATTCATGTACGCCACCGGATGCCGCGTCTCCGAAGCGGTCGGAATGAATCTGGACGACATCGACATCGACGACGCGCATGTGGCGCGGCTGACGGGCAAAGGATCCAAGCAGCGACTCGTCCCGCTCGGCGAATACGCATGTCGCGCGCTGCGCCGATACCTCGCCGAGGGGCGCGGCACGCTGGAGGGCCGCGCCAAGGGCACGCCGGAACGCCGCGCGGTATTCCTCAACAAACGGGGACGCCGGCTGTCTCGCCAGTCGGTATGGGAGGTCATCAAACTGGCGGGGGAGCGGGCCGGCATCGATCGTCCGCTTCACCCGCACACGCTCCGGCACTCTTTCGCCACGCACCTGATCCAGGGCGGCGCCGACGTGCGCACCGTGCAGGAACTGCTCGGCCATGCCTCGGTCACCACCACGCAGATATACACGCACGTCAGCCCGGAGACCTTGATTGAGGCGTACCTCACCTCGCATCCGCGCGCGCGGTGAACGCGGAGCGGTTGCCCGGGCGCGATAGCATGGATGCGACACGCGAAGGAGGCAGCTCGACATGCAGCAGGCGGCATATTCCCGCTTCGACGGCGACGACGCGGGAAACAGGCAGGGGACGCTGCCGATCCGCGGCACCTACGCCGCCGCGCCACGGGGAGACGACGGGTCTTCGGCGGAAACGGTGATGGTCGGCACGTCCGGCGGCCCCGCGCACACTGGTGATGATAAGGTGAACGGTATGCCTACTGATCTGCTTGGACGAGAATACGAGACGTTCCCCGCGCCGAAACCGCTGTCGCAGCACGGTCCCGCGCGCATCATCGCCATATGCAACCAGAAAGGCGGGGTGGGCAAGACCACCAGTTCCATCAACATCGCCGGCGCGCTCAGCCAGTACGGGCGCCGTTGCCTGATCGTCGACTTCGACCCGCAAGGAGCCGCGACAGTCGGCCTCGGCATCAACGCGAACGCTGTCGAGAACACCGTGTATACTGCGCTGTTCGACCCGTCGATCGATCCGCACGAGATCGTACAGCACACGGATTTCGAGAATCTGGACATCATGCCGGCGAACATCGACCTGTCCGCCGCCGAGGTGCAGCTGGTCACCGAAGTCGGTCGCGAGCAGATCCTCGCCAGCGTGCTGCGAAAGCTCCGCAGCGAATACGACGTGATCATCGTCGACTGCCAGCCGTCGCTGGGCCTGCTCACCGTGAACGCCTTGACCGCCGCGGACGGCGTGATCATCCCGGTCGCCGCGGAGTTCTTCGCGCTGCGCGGTGTGGCGCTGCTCATGCAATCCATCGAGAAGGTGCAGTCGCGCATCAACCCCGACCTGCAGGTCTACGGCGTGCTGGTCACCATGTTCACGCGCACCCTGCACTGCGAGGAGGTGCTGCAGCGCATCTACGAGGCGTTCCAGGACAAGGTGTTCCATTCGGTCATCTCGCGGTCCATCAAGCTGCCGGACGCCACCGTGGCCGCCGCCCCGATCACGATCTACGCTCCCGGCCACAAGACCGCGAAGGAATACCGCGAGGTGTCGCGCGAGCTGATCGCCCGCGGCATCGTCGCGTGATGGCGCGGCCATGGTGAGCGGCGCAAGCGCGATGCGATGAGCGAGTTGACGGAACCTGCCGACGGCGGCGGGATCGGAGGCGATGCCGCCGTCTCCCCGGGATTCTCCGTCGAACTGGAGGTCTATTCGGGGCCTTTCGACGCGCTGCTGTCCATGATCGCGAACCGGCGGCTGGAGCTCACCGAGGTGTCGTTGTCGGAGATCACCGAGGAGTTCCTTGCCTATGTGCGCACGCTGGATCTCGCGCGCAACATGGAGGAGGCGAGCGCGTTCCTCGATGTCGCCTCGGTGCTCGTCGAGGCGAAGAGCGCGGCGCTGCTGCCGCATGACCAGGCGGATGGGGAGCGCGACGAGCAGAGTCTCGAAGCGCTGCGTGAGCGTGACCTGCTGTTCGCCAGGCTGTTGCAGTATCGTGCGTTCAAACAGGCGGCCGGCGATTTTCGCGCCCGGCTCGCTGCCAATGCCGGCAGGTTCCCGCATCCGGCATATGTCGATGAACGTGTCGCGGCGATGCTGCCGGAGCTTGCATGGTCGCTGGGCGCAGAGGACTTGGCGCGCATCGCCGCACAGGTGTTCGCCAACGCGCCGGCCAGCGAGGTGTCGCTGCATCAGCTGCATGTGCCGCTTGTCGACCTGCGTGCGCAGGCGGCGGTCGTGCGCGACCGGTTGCAGGCGTTGCCGGCCGGCGGTTCGATGACGTTCGCGGAATTGACGCGTGACGCACACCGCCGTGTAGAGGTGGTCGCGCGTTTTCTGGCGGTTCTGGTGTTCTTCAAGCAAGGCGTGCTGCAGTTTCGGCAGGCCGGGCCATTCGAGACGCTGCATCTGCGCTGGGTCGAAGACGCCCAGGACGCCGGTGTGGTCGACATCGCGGAGGGGGACTTCGCATGAGGCTCGCAAAACGTGAAGATACAGGCGGCATCGTATTGGAAAATAGCGGTTTGGTTTTTTATATCTCGACGTTTTGTGAGCGAGAAAGGTGACGTGATGGATGCGCAATTCACGGCGGAGGACTTTCCGGGTGGTCTGAGGGCCTGCATGGAGGCGATTCTGATGGTCGTCGACCAGCCGCAGCACGCCGCCGACCTGGCGCGGGTTCTGGGCGTGGGCGAGCAGGAGGCTCGTGCCGCGCTGGAGCGTCTGAGCTCGCAGTATGACGAGGAGGGGCGCGAGCTGCGGCATACCGCGCGTGGCTGGCAGTTCGCGAGCCGGGCGCAATACGAGCAGGTGGTGTCGGCGTTCGTGACTGACGGGCAGACCGCGCGCCTGTCGCAGGCAGCGTTGGAGGCGCTGGCCATCGTGGCGTACAAGCAGCCTGTGACGCGCGCCCAGGTCGCGGCGATCCGCGGCGTGAACTCCGACGGCGTGATTCGTTCGCTGACCGTGCGCGGACTGGTTCGCGAGGATGGCGTGGACGAGGATTCCCGGGCCGCGCTGCTGGTGACCTCCGGCCTGTTCCTGGAACATCTCGGATTGGAGTCGCTCGACCAGCTGCCCCCGCTCGCCCCATTCCTGCCCGAACGCGAGACCACCAACGTCCCCGACGGCGAATAGGAGTTGCCGGAGGGCTGTCGGCCGTAAGCCGACTGGGGTGGTCGGTGTTTCAGCGTATGTAGGTTATGCCGCCTCCGCGGCCTCGCATGACACACCACTTAAAGTCATGTTGACTATAAGTGATATGCTCTGGTCTTGAACTGGAGAGCACACCAGTCGGAAAGTGGGCATGCATGGTCGGCGGAAACGTGTCGGAGCGGCGGATGCAACCGCCGGCCGTCGGGGTCTCCGTGGTGATCCTGGCCCTGGGGCCGGAGGAGACCGCGTCGGATTGCCGTGACGCGATGCCCTCGCGTCTGTGGCTGCCGCTGGTGCGCCGCGTGCGCCAGCCGTTTCTGGGGCGGTGGGCGCTGCCGGGCGGCGATTTGCGCGCCGACCGTTCGCTGGAGCAGTCCGCCTACCACGCGTTGGAGACCACCACGGACCTGCATCCTCGCTACCTTGAACAGCTGTATACGTTCGGCGATCCCGCGCGATCGCACGGTGGCCTGCCGATGGTCTCCATCGTCTACTGGGCGCTGGTCGGCAAGGCCGAAGCCCATGATTTCACCGAGGCGGACAACGTCCGGTGGTTCCCCGAGGACGAGCTTCCCGAACTGGCCTTCGACCATCGGCAGATCATCGACTATGCGTTGTGGCGCCTGCGCAACAAGATCGAATACCCGGATATCGCCACCAAGCTGGTCGGTGACACGTTCACGCTGCGCCAGCTGCATCACGTGTATGAGGCCATAACCGGCGAGGCCATCGACGTGGCGAATTTCCGGCGTCGCATGCTGTTGTCCGGCGAGCTGGAGGATACCGGCGAGAAACTGCGCGATGGCCGCCACCGCCCGGCGGCCGTGTACCGGTACAACCCCGACCGTTCCCGCGCGTCGACGGCCCCACCCGTCGGGCCGCCACGCGACGCGCCGACCATCGAGGAGCTGGAGGACCAGCGCATCGAGGACGCGCTGTCCGCGTTGATGCCATCGGCACGCGCATGACGGGAGGCGGGCGGCAAGACCCGCGTCCGTGCCGTATAACCGCATATTGATTTTGGCCGGCCACCCGGTTGTCAGATACGTTGGCGTGCCCGCACGCCTTAGAGAAAGGAACACACCATGAGCGCAACATTGTCCGCCCTGTCAGTGGATGAGATCATCGCCCGCCTCGGTGCGCAGAGCACCTGCGACGCCGGCCTGACCCAGGATCCGTGGCATTTCGACACCACCAAGCCCAGCTACGGGCCGGGCGCGTCCATGCTCGACAAGCTGCCGCACAACGCGCCTCGCCAGCAGGTGCTGCCGGAGGAGTACCGCAACGCCTCCGACGAGGAGCTGCAGGAGCGCATTCGCTCGGCCAAGTCCCGTCTCGGCAGCAAGCTACTGATTCTGGGGCATTTCTACCAGCGTGACGAGATCATCTGCCACGCCGATTACGTGGGCGACTCGTTCCAGCTGGCCAAGAACGCCACGCAGTGCCCGGACGCCGACCACATCGTGTTCTGCGGCGTGCATTTCATGGCCGAGACCGCCGACATCCTCTCCACGCCGGAGCAGACCGTGACGCTGCCGAACCTCTCCGCCGGCTGCTCGATGGCCGACATGGCCAACATCGACCAGGTCGAGGAGGCCTGGAACCAGCTCGGCGAGATCTGCGGCACCAAGCCCGACGCGGACGGCAGGCAGCAGATCATCCCGGTCACCTACATGAACTCGTCCGCGGCCTTGAAGGCGTTCTGCGGACGCAACGGCGGCATCGTGTGCACCTCGTCCAACGCGCACGCCGTGCTCGAATGGGCATTCGCGCGCGGCAAGCGCGTACTGTTCTTCCCCGACCAGCATCTGGGCCGCAACACCGCCCGCGCGATGGGCATTCCGCTGAGCGAGATGCCGCTGTGGGACCCGTACAAGGCGCAGGGCGGCGCGACCGACCCGTCCGACTACGCCAAGGCCAAGATGATCCTGTGGAAGGGCTTCTGCTCGGTGCACCAGCGCTTCACCGTCGAACAGATCGAGAAGGCGCGCGCCGCGTTCCCGGGCGTCAAGGTGATCGTGCACCCGGAGTGCTCGATGCAGGTCGTGGACGCGGCCGACGGCACCGGCTCCACCGCGTACATCGTCAAGGAGATCGCCAACGCGCCGGCCGGATCGGCCATCGCCGTGGGCACCGAGATCAACCTCGTGAACCGCCTGGCCGCGCAGTACCCCGACAAGACCGTGTTCTGCCTGGATCCGGTGGTCTGCCCGTGCTCCACGATGTACCGCATCCACCCGGCGTACCTCGCCTGGGCGCTGGAGAACATCGAACAGGGCAACATCGTCAACCGCATCACCGTGGACGACGACACCGCACGCGAGGCAAAGGTGGCTCTGGAGCGCATGCTCCAGGTGCACCCGTGATCGCAAGCTCCCGTCAACGGGAGCACATCAACAATATTGAGGAAGCAGCACAATGAGCAACGCTGAAATCGTCGTAGTCGGCGCGGGCGTCGCGGGCCTTTCCGCGGCGCTGGCGGTGGCCGATGCCGGCCAGGACGTGACGCTGGTCACCAAGGCCGACCTGGTGGAATCCAACACCTACCATGCGCAGGGCGGCATCGCCGCGGCGGTCTTCGCCGACGACGACCCGAAACTGCACGCGGCCGACACGATGGCCGCGGGGCATGGTCTGTGCGAGCCCCGTGCCGTGGAGATACTGACCCGCGAGGGCGCCGACCGTGTGCGGCAGTTCGCCGCCGCGGGCGTGCATTTCGATCGTGACGCGCAAGGCCACATGCTGCGTGGCCTCGAAGCCGCGCATTCGCGGGCCCGTGTCGTGCACGCCGGGGGAGACGCCACCGGCAAGGTGGTCGAACTGGATGTGTCCGCCATGGTGCGGGCCAATCCGCTCATCCACATCATCGAGCATGCGTTCCTTGAGGATTTGATTGTGCGCGACGGCGCCATCGCCGGCGTGCGGCTGCTCGTCAGGGGCGGCGAGACATTCCGCAGCGCCGACATGGCCGCTTCACGCGTCATCCTCGCCACCGGTGGCGCCGGACGTCTCTACCCGTACACCACCAATCCGGCCGTCGCCACCGCGGACGGTCTGGCGGCCGCATGGCGTGCCGGCGCACAGGTCGCCGACGTGGAGTTCTACCAGTTCCACCCCACCGCGATGGCCGTGGGCGAGCACTTCCTCGTTTCCGAGGCGGTACGCGGCGAGGGCGCGGTGCTGCTCGACGAACACGGCGAACGGTACATGACCCGTGTCGACGAGCGCGCCGAACTCGCGCCGCGCGACGTGGTGGCCCGCGAGAACTTCCGCGTCATGCAGGCGCAGGGCGGCAAGCCCGTGATGCTCGACGTCTCTCCGATGCGCCGCGAGAACCCGGATCTGGCCGAGTTCCTGCGTCACCGGTTCCCGACCATCGACGCCTATACGCGTTCTCTCGGCTTCGACTGGAGCAAGGAGCCGATTCCGGTCGCGCCCGCCGCGCACTACTACATGGGCGGCATCCGCACCGATCTGGAAGGTCGCGCGAGCATCCCCGGCCTGTATGCGGCCGGCGAATGCGCCCGCACCGGCGTGATGGGATCCAACCGGCTCGCGTCGAACTCGCTGCTTGAAGGACTGGTGTACGGTCGTCGCGCCGGGCTCGCCGCCGTGAACGATCCGGCCGGTTCCGTGTGGAACCCGGTCTGGTTCTCCAACTCGGCCACCGGCCGCATCGTCAGCGACACACCGGTCGAGCTGAGCATGCCGGCACCCGATGAGCGTGCCGGGGCCACTGGCCGGCCTGCCATCTGGGATCGCACCCGCATCCAGAACACGATGTGGGCCGGCGTGGGCGTGTTGCGCGACGGCGACGGCCTGCGCCAGGCCATCGACCAGCTCGGCACCGGCCTGGCGTTGGCCGATGCCGACGCGACGGAACCCGCTGCCACGGCCTGTGAGCCTGACCCGATCACCCGCCTGGAAAACCGCAACCTGCTCACCGTCGGCTACGTCGAGGCCAACGCCGCGCTGCGCCGCACCGAGTCGCGCGGCGCCCACGCCCGCACCGACTATCCCGAGTCATGCGACGAGTGGGCCCAATCCATCGCCTACATCAACGCCTAGCGCTGTTTGCTCACTTGTCGGTTGGCACCGGACTGTCGTTGCACGCCGCCGGAGTGGTCTCGGTACCCTGACCCGATGCATTGCGATTAATCCCGCAAGAACGACAGCAGTCCATATCAAGAAAGACCCGATCATGCTTACGCAACACATCATCCGCACCGCCGTCGAGGCGGCGCTCGCCGAAGACGCGCCCTACGGCGACATCACCTGCGAGACCACAATCCCCGCGGACGAAACCGGCTCGGCGCACCTCACCGCACGCGAGAGAGGCGTGATGAGCGGCATCGCCGTGTTCACGGCCGCCTTCACGGCGCAAAATCCCGGTATCGGCGTCTCGCCCCTGATCGCGGACGGGGAGCGATTCCAGCGCGGCCAGGTCCTCGCCACCGTGGAAGGTCCGGTACGTGACCTGCTCGCCGCCGAACGCATCGCCCTCAACTTCACCCAGCGCATGAGCGGCATCGCCACCATGACCGCCTCCTTCGTGGACGCGGTCAACGCCATCTACGATGACGGACATGACGGGACCGTCACCCGGCCGCATCGCTACGAGCGCACTCGCATCGTCGACACGCGCAAAACCACCCCCGGCCTGCGCCCGTTCGAGAAATACGCCGTGGTCTGCGGCGGAGGCCACAACCACCGTTACGGGCTGTCCGACGCGGTGATGATGAAGGACAATCATCTGGCGGCGCTCGCCGCACGCGGCATCGACCTGACCGGCGCGATCCGCCACGTGCGCGAACAGGTGGGCCACACCACGCATATCGAAGTGGAAGTCGACCGGCTTGAGCAGATTCCCGCCGTGCTCGCCGGCGGTGCGGACACCATCATGCTCGACAACTTCTCGCTCGATGACACCCGCCGCGGCGTGGATATCATCAACGGCAAGGCCATCGTGGAAGCCAGCGGCAACATGAGCATGGAGCGCGTGCCGGCCGTGGCCGCCACCGGTGTGGACGTGATCTCAGTGGGCGCGCTGACGCACAGCGTACGCAGCATCGACCTCGGATTGGACTGGAACTAGCCATGGCTGACACTCCCAATGCATCCGGCGAACCCGACGAACTGTATCTGGACGCCGCTGCCACCGAGCCGGTGACCAGGAACGTCATCGAGGCGATGATGCCGTTCATGACCGACGCATACGCGAACCCGGCAAGCGTGCATCAACCCGGCAAGACGGCGGCGAGGGCGCTTGATGCCGCCCGCGCCTCGTTCGCCGCCGGTCTCGGCGCCCGCCCGGACGACGTGATCTTCACTTCCGGCGGCACCGAGTCGGACAATCTGGCCATCAAGGGCATCGCCATGGCACGTATGCGTGCACTCGGCCTGCAGCCGGTCTACGGTCTTGCCGGAATCGATGACGAGCCGTCCGGCGTGGACCCCGCACAGGCCGGTGAACATCCGGCGATCCGCCGTCCGCGCATCATCATCTCATCCATCGAGCACCCGGCCGTCGCGCAATCGGCGCAATGGCTGCACGAATGGTTCGGCTTCGAAGTCGTGCACATTCCCGTGGACGGTCAGGCTCACCTCGACCTTGACACGCTCGAACAGGAGCTCGACGGCGAGACCGGTGAACGCACCACGCTGGTTTCCGCCATACTGGCCAACAACGAGGTCGGCACCGTCGAACCCGTGGAGGAGCTGGTCCGCATCGCCCACGCGCACGGGGTTCCCATTCATGTGGACGCCGTGCAGGCGGCCGGGCAGATTCCCATCCGCATGCGCGATTGGGATGTGGACGCGCTGAGCGTGTCCGGACACAAGTTTGGTACGCCCAAGGGACTGGGGGCGCTGCTGGTCCGCGGTCGAACCCCGATCGAGCCGGTGCTTTCCGGCGGCGGTCAGGAGCGCGGGCTGCGCTCCGGCACGCAGAACGTGGCCGGTGCGGTGGCGCTCGCCATAGGGCTCAACGAGTCGAACGCGCGCATGGCGGCGCAGTACCGGGAGCTGACGGATTCCCGCGACATGCTGATTGACGCCGTGCGGCGGGTGGTGCCTCGCGCCGAACTCACCGGCGACCCGGTCAGTCGTCTGCCGGGACATGCGTCATTCATTTTCCCCGGAGTCACCGGCGAAGCTCTGCTTGTCGATCTGGACGCCCGAGGCATAGCCGCC
>OODJ01002813.1_pt1 | contig 11133 bp, 8 predicted proteins | sample 1671611 | NCBI WGS metagenome assembly OODJ01 (sample SAMN06348174, study PRJEB24527) | human gut metagenome | biome: human gut; feature: ankylosing spondylitis patient; material: feces | host: Homo sapiens | place: China | collected 2015-10 | reverse complement strand
CGGGGGCATCATCGGTGCTTTCGTATTCGTGGCGGTGCAGAACGGCGGCCTGTGCGGCAAAAGGCGCTTCGCCATCGGGGGTGGTTTCGTCCTTCGGCTTGCCTGCAAACCGGAGGATGTTAAAGCCTTTGCCGGGCTTTTTTTGTTCCGGTGCTTCCGGCTCCGCCCCGGCGTTGGGGTCGCTCAGGTACTGGGCAGCCGCCTGATAATCGGTATCGGTCTTTTCTGTTTTTGCCTTTGAATCCGATTTGATCTTTTCCAGGTTGATGGACTGTTCAATGCCGCGCACAAATTCCGCGGTATTGGGCTTTTCATCCACCAGGGGGCCGATCAGCTCCTCAAAGCTTTCTTCCTCTTTTTTCGGGGCGGGCTTTTTCGGTTCTTCCGGCTGCTCTTCCACCCCTTCGGCAATCTCGCTCAGGCGGATTTGCCCGGTCAGGGTCTGGGCCAGCTCCTGCGGCAGTTCCTCAAAGGTATCGCCGCTGGCGGGTTCTTCCTGCACGGGGGCAGCTTTGGACGCAGGCTTTTTGCGGCGCGGCGGCAGGGCTGCGTTCAGTTCATGCAGGAACGACTGGGTGCTTTCCGGTGCGGGCTCGTCCCCCAGCTGCATGGTAAAACCGGTGGTCGCCTGCGGGGCAGGCGCGGGCTGTGGCTGCACCGTATCGTTTGGGGTCATGACCGGCTCGCCCACGGGTTCCGCTTCGCGGCGGGGGGCAGGCCGAGTGAACGGCATGGTGCGTTCCCGCTCCTTGCGGGGGGTGAACTCCACGGTATCCCGCTTTTTATTTTTGCGGTAAACATTGGGCTGAGGTTCCGGCTGCGGGGCCGGCTCATCCTTCGGAAGCAGCGGTTTGCCTGTGGCGGCAAACTGGGAAGTCTGCCGCCCGGAGATGGAAAGCCCTGCGTTGGTAGCGGTCAGGCGGGGCATCTCGCCCGTTTCCTCTGTTTCCGGCTCCTCCCGGGGCTGTTCCGGAACCTCCCAGTTTTCTACCGGGGCTGGCTCGCCCTCATACGGGTCATAGGATTCCAGCTCGTCATAGACATCGTGCTTTTTGCCGCCGAACAGGCTGGCAAAAAAGCCTTTTTTCTTTGCAGCGTAGTGGCGGGGCGGCTCTTGCTCGCGCAGCTCCATCTCGTCCTGTTCATCCTGTGGCAAAACATCCTGCGACCGGGGCAGTTGTTCTTCCAGCTGCTGGGTGCTCTGGTTTTCCACCCTGCCGCTGACCGAAACATTGATCGGCTCAAACTCCCCGGTATCGGTAGCATATCCAAAGCCAAATAAGCCCTTTTTCTTGGGAGTCTGCTGGCGCTCCTGCTCGGACTTCATATCATCCGGAACAACGGCCACGCTGGTGCCAAAAAAGTTGGTAAAATCTTTTTTTCCTTCATCCAGGTACTTGCTGTCCGCTTCCGGCACCATGCGGCCCAAAAAGGCTTTAATGATGCTGGTGCGGGTGGTATCCCCTGATGTTGCATCCGCCGGTCTTGGTTCCGGCTGCGGGGCCGGTTTTGTCTCTGGCTGTACCTGCGGGGCCGGCTGCTGGGGCGCAGTTTGTGCCGGGGCAGGGCGGGCAGGCTGCGGAACAGGTTCCGAGCGCACCGGCCGAGTCGGTTGTACAGTTTGTATATTATTTTGTTTTTCTACTTTAGGCTCAACTTCCGGCATGTGGCGCGGCTCCGGCACAGAAGCAGGCCGGCGGGCCGGGGCAGCGGGGCCGGGTTTATTCTTTTTGGCAGCCCGCATACTGGGCAGATCGCCCAGCAGGTCATCCAGCACAGCGGTGGAAAACCGGTCCTCGGTGTTAAAATTATTGCCTTTGCCCAGCGTGATATCCGGCAGGTCCTCTTTCTGGATGGGCCCTAATGCCGAACCGCCGCCGGAGGATTCCTCCATGCTGCCGTGGCCCAGGCTTTGCAGAATGGCATCCACCTGGCGGTCTGTTACACTATCCCGGATGCCGCGTTCGGCCTGCTCATGGCTGAGCTCTTCCAGAATGCGGTCCACGGAATCATTTGTACGTTTGCTTGGCATGTTGTTCTCCCCTTTGGTATGGGATTCCTTTTTTTGCGCAGCCGTTACTTGCGGCGCTGCATGATGTTGTACATCAAAATACCGGCGGCTACGCTGACGTTATAACTGTCCACACCGGTTTTGCCACCGGCCATATCCAGCGTAACGGCGGCATCGCACAGTTTGCGCACCAGTGCGCCGGGGCCTGCGCCCTCGCTGCCCAGCACCAGCGCCACCGGGCCGGAAAGATCGGTCTTTTCCAGCGGAGCACCGCCCAGGTCGGCACAGTAAACAAAAATGTTCTGCTTTTTCAGGTCACGGATGGCCTGCGGCAGGTTGGCGACCCGCGCCACCGGGATGCGGGCAGCTGCCCCGGCGCTGGATTTCATGACCGTGCCGGTCACGCCAACGCCGCCGCGCCGCGGGATGATCACGCCGTGGGCACCGCACAGCAGCGCGCTGCGCAGGATTGCGCCCAGGTTGTGGGGGTCCTCAATACCGTCACACAGCACGAGGAACGGCGGTTCGCCGCGGTCTTTTGCGATCTGCAAAAGTTCCTCCACGCCAACATACTGGATGCGGGCAGCCCAGGCCGCCACACCCTGGTGGTCCTGGGTACCGCACAGCTTTTGCAGCTTGCCGGCGGGTACACGCTTGATGACTGCCCCGGCCGCTTTGCCCAGCGCGGTATAATACCCGGCCATGCGCGGCTCCATGCTGTCGGCCAGCAGCAGGGTGTCCACCCCGGCTTCGCTTTTCAGCAGTTCGGTCACGGGGTTTTTGCCCCATACCAGGGCGGTATCCTGCTCCGCAGGGGCCTTGTCTGCCTTGGCCTGGGGGGCCTGCTGGGGCATGCGTTTTTTATTTTCCATCTGCAATGTGGTTACTCCTTAAAACGATTGGGTAAAGCCCTGTGCGGCGGCGTTTGGCAGCCATTTTGCCGCGTATGGCAGCCCGCACAGCTTTCTGGCATGATTCGATAATTATACAGATATAGTATAGCACATTTCCTATGCTTTTGTCACCTTTTTCCTTGGCGTCAAAAGTACAGATTTTTCACCCTTTTGCGCGGTGCTTTTGTGCGTGTTTTCGCGGTTTATACAAACCGTACTGGAAAGGTTTTCCTTTGAAGATGTTGAAAACCCTGTTGAAAGCGTGGAAAACCCGCTTGTATGGCCAGTTTTCCACAGTTCCAGGGGGTGTTTTCAACATATTGTGGAAAACCTTTCAACATAACAGTACGGATAAACACCCCCGCTTACTGGGCAAACTACCAGTTTTACCCCCGTTTTTGCGGGTAAAACTTACAATTATTACGGGGGTTTTGCCCGTTTTTTCACTTTCCACAGGTTTTCCCCACCCCGTCTGTGGACAAAAAGCGAAAAGTTCATCCTGCATGTTGAATGCAAAAATTCCCCACAAAATTCCATCCTGTTCAGGCCATTCCGGCTGCTGCAAACCAGTCCGCCGCAGCCCGCAGAACGGGCGCGGCATTGCTGCCCCCGCCGCCGTATTCGATCACCACCGCCACCGCAAACTGCGGCTGCTGCACCGGCCCATACCCGATGAGCACCGAGTTTGTGTAGTGGGTGCCATCCGCCAGCGTGCCCGCCAGCTGGGGGCTGCCGGTCTTGCAGGCAAGGGGGATGGGCGATTCCCGCAAAGTGCGCAGCGTTTGAGCCATCTGGGCCATACCCTCCCGGATGGGGGCAAACACTGCCGCCCCGCCGGGTGCCTGGGTTAAAACGTCCGGCTGCGCCTGCCAGGTTATATTCCCGGCGGCATCGGTGGTGCTTTGGGCAAAATGCAGCGCCGGGCGCTGGCCATCCCGCGCAAGGGCCCCGGCATAGGCCGCCAGCTGCAAGGGGCTGACCGACGTATTGCCCTGCCCAATGGCCGCCATCAGTGCAAGGCCCGCCTGATAGTTCTCATCGGCGCTCCAGGTCAGGCGGCCTGCGGTTTCCGGCAGCTCAGTACCGCAGGGTGCTCCAAGGCCCAGCTGCTGCGCGGTAGCGGAAAACGTATCCACCCCAAGGCGGCGGCCGACATCATAAAAATAAATGTTGCAGCTGTGGCACAGCGCCGTAACCATGCTGACGGCCCCGCGGTGCCCCAGCTGCAAACAGCGCGGCTGGTAACCCGCATAGTAGGTGTACCGTCCGCCGCAGTTTACGGTGCTTTGCGGGGTGATGATCCCCGCCGCCAGAGCCGATGCCGCTACTGCCGGTTTGAACGCCGACCCCGGCGCATACTGGCCGTTCAGCACCCGGTTGACCAGCGGCGATGTTTCGGCTGCAGTCAGGGCGGCATAGTCCTGCCGCCAGCTGGCAAGGTCATAGTCCGGCAGGCTGACCGCCGCCAGAACGCCGCCGGTCTGCACATCCACCACCACAGCCGCCCCGGCGCGGGCTTCTTTGCCCTTGCCTTCCGGCTTTGTGGCCTGTAAAGTTTCAATTTGCTGCTGCAATGCGCTGCGCAGGGTACGCTGCAAATCAGCATCCAGGTAAAGGTGCAGGGTATCCCCGGCCTGTGGCGTACTTTGTATGGTTTCGGTGCGGCCGCCGCTGCTGCGGTCAACTGTCACTTTCAGGCTTCCCGCTCTGCCGCGCAAAGCATCCTCCCAGGCGGCTTCCAGCCCCCATTGGCCGATGGATTCATCCATGGCAAGGCCTTGGGCCTTTTTCTGTGCCCACTGCTCGGCGCTCATGGCCCCCACGCCGCCCAGCAGCTGCGGAGCGAGGGTGCCATCCACCGCCGTGCGGGTACCGCGGGCAGTCAGCCGCACCGCCCCGCTCTGGGGCAGACCGGCAGCCAGCAGGCTCTGGCACTGTGCCTGGGTCAGATTTTCAGCCAGCGGCAGTTCCCCCGCCGAAACGGCAGAACAAAAGGCGGCAAGCTGTGTTTCCACATCCTTGCCGCCTAGATCCAGTTCTTTTAACGTTTGCAGGGTCTGCGCCATCTCGGTGTCCGGTGGGGCCGGAACGCAGAGCGCCAGGTCATACACGGTGTCATCCTGCACCAGCGCCGTGCCGCTGCGGTCCACAATGCTTCCCCGCGCCGCCGGGATGCGCACGGTATAGCTGGTCTGAGATGCCTGTTCCAGCTTTTTAGCATAGTGATCCGCCATGGTAAACTGCATCCAGTACAGCCGCACCAAAAATGCCGCAAACACAGCAGTGCAGAAAATCAGCAGGAACCACACCCTCTTTTTGCCGTCTTTTTTCATGCGCACCTCCCGGCAGGCCACTGCCTGCTCTGGTCTGATCGTTCTTTGGTCTGTCCTTTTGCCATATGGATATTATACAAGGTTTTGCCGCAGCTGTCAGCCCCCGATGAAATACAGGCAGTCGGTTTCATCGGCAGTATCTTCCAGCGGGGCGCGCAGGGTCAGGCCGCCGGGGTCGGGCTGGGGCGCTGCTGCCAGCTGCCCGGCCCAATACTGTCCCTGCGCGGTAACGGCCAACTCCCCCGCTGCCGCCTTACAGCTGCAGGGCAGGCCGGTTACCCACAGGACTCCGTTCTGGCGGGTCAGCGTGCCAAGGGCCTGCCCCACCAGAGCCGGGACTGCCCCCGCTCCGCTGCCCGCCGGGGACACCGTGCCATGCTCCCCTGCAATGCCCGCAAAACGGCCGCTGCGGTCCAGCACGGCGGCCCCCGCCTGCACCGGCTGCGCCAGCAAAAATCCGCCGGGCCAGCGGGCGGCGGTCCACACGGGGTCCCAGCGTTCGCCGTCCGTCTGCCTGCTTTTCAAAAAATTGCGCAGGGCGGCGTTTTCTTCGGCATCCGGTTCGTGTTCTGCCAGCCGGCGGCGCAGGGCAAACAGCTCCCGCTGCATCACGCTCATTTGGGCGGCATAGTGTTGGGCTAAGGCATCATCCAGCCGCCGGGGCAAAGCCGCCCCCCACACGGCCATGCTAAGCAGGGCAAGGCCCGTCAGCCCCAGCAGCAGCGCACAGAGCTGCCGGAGCGTTTTGTGCCGTCTGCGCGGTGCCGGGCGCGCAAGGTCCAGCCCGTCCCGTTCTTTTCGTCTGGTATACCGCATGGTGCGCCGCCCGCCTTTCGCTCATTGTTTTTCTCCACAACTATATGTTTGCCCGCCCCCTGCTAGACTTTGGGGGCGGATTTGATATAATAGAAGAAACCAAACCAAATGTTAAGGAGTACCTGCCATGCCTGCCACTTTGCTTGTTTTAGATATTGACGGCACCCTGCGCCCCCATGGGGAGCCGCGCGTGCCCAAAGAAAACGTCGATGCCCTGCGCACCGTGCAGAAAGCCGGGGTCAAGCTCGTGATTGCCACGGGGCGCTGACGGGCAGAGATCCCCGCCAAAATGCTGCGCGGCATCCGGCCGGATTACTGGATCTGCGCCGCCGGTGCCCAGGTGGAGGATGCCGCCGGGACCGCCCTGTACACCAGCCACATGACCGCCGAGGAAATGTACGCTCTGGTGGATTTTTGCGAGGACTATGAGCACCCGCTGGGATTCAGCTTTTCGGACGGCGGGTATGTTTACCTGGATTATGAGGCCTTCCATGTGCAGGAGAAAGCCGCTGCACTGGAAGGTTGCCTGAAAGACGGCGAGGACCAGGACCGCCACCTGTTGGATATGCCGTTTTCCGCGTTCGGCATGCTGGCGGCGGAAGATATCGCCAAGTTCCAGGCCAAATACGGCTACCTGGGGCTGCAGTTCCTGCCCTACCACGTGACGGGGTGCGATATCCTGCGCGCCGGACAGGACAAGGCAACCGGCCTGCAGGCACTGCTGGACCATCTGGGCCTGGCCGCTGCGGACTGCGTTGCCGTGGGTGACGGTCCCAACGATGCCGGAATGCTGGCGCTGGCCGGGCGTTCCTACTGCATGGCGGACGGCATGAAAACCGCCAAAGCTGCCGCCAAGGCGTTGGCCCCTGCCGCTGCACCCGATGGCATTGCCCAGCTGTGCCGCAGTCTGTGGCCGGAGATATTCCGTTGAACACCAAACAACCGTACACCCATGTGGGGCCGGGGCTGCCCCCACTGTACGGCGCACAGGCCAAAGCGCTGATCTTAGGCAGCTTTCCCAGCCCAAAGAGCCGGGCACAGGGGTTTTATTACGGCCACCCGCAGAATCGGTTCTGGCCGCTGATGGCTACCCTGACCCACAGCCCCACCCCCGCATGGGAGGATCTGGATGCCAAACGCGCCATCATCATTGGCAGCGGGCTGGCAGTGTGGGATGTCATCCACGCCTGCTCCATCCGCGGGGCATCGGATGCTTCCATCAAAGATGTGGAACCGAATGATCTGGCAGCCCTGGTGAACCGCCTGGGCGTACAGGCCATTTTTTGCAACGGTGCCACCAGCGGCAGGCTGTACCGCAAATACGCCCAGCCCCTGACCGGGTTGGAAGCTGTGGTGTTGCCCTCCACCAGCCCGGCCAATGCGGCGTTTACCATGCCGCGGTTGCTGGATGCCTGGGGCACTGCGCTGGAAGGATATGTGAACAAACCGTAAAAAGCGCAAAAAAGCGCCGTTTTGCCGCCCGAAAGGGGCAAAATTGTTTGCATTGTCCCCGCCGTTGCACTATAATGAAAGGGTATTCCCTTTGCTCCGGCGTTTGCCTTTGCCGGGGCGCACCTTACTACAAGGAGCTTTGAACCCATGAGCAAGTGGATCGAAAAGCGCACCCGCCCGGTTCTGCCGCTGTACCTGGCTGCACTGACCTGGCCGGTTGCTTCCCTGATTCTGCCGCCTTACCGGCTGGTGAACCTGGTTATCATTGCGGCACTCAGCACTGTGGTGTATCTGGTTTCTTCCCGCTTCTGCCCCACGCGGGTGCAGCGGGTGGAACAGCCCTACGCCACCGGCAGCGAGAACACCGATGCCATGCTGAACGGCATTGCCGCCAACCTGGACGCGCTGCACAAGCTGAATGACGCCATCCCGGATGCCGAACTTTCCCGCCAACTGGACCGTATGGAAAAGGCCGGGCGCGGCATTGTGCAGGCGGTGGAGCAAAAGCCGGATAAAGCCCGCACCGTGGATCGCTTTGCACGGTATTACCTGCCGGAAGTGGTCAAGATCATGAGCGCATACGCCCAGATGGAAAAAGGCGGCATTACCGGCGAAAACGCCGCCCAGATCTTGAGCGAAGTACGCCGCAACGCTGGCACCATGGCCACCGCATTTGAAAACCAGCTGGACGCCCTGTATTCCGCAGAGGCAATGGATATTTCGACCGACATCGAAGTGCTTGAAAACATCATGCGCGGTCAGAATTTGACCTGATGCTCCCAACCCAAAATATAAAAAGAAGAAGAGAAAGGACTTGCCACTATGTCTGATCTGGATTTTGACCTGAATGCTCCCGCAGCACCTTCCCTGACCTTGGATGCGGCCCCTGCCGCCCCCACCCTGACCCTGGATCCCGAAGCGGATGCCAAGGTGGTGGAGGAAGCCAAAAAGGCTACCCCCGTTACCGTGGAGGATACCCCGCTGAGCCCCGAAGAGCAGAAGATGGTGCAGGATTTTGCTGAAAAGATCGACTTGACCAACTCCCAGATGATTTTGCAGTACGGCGCCGCCAGCCAGAAAAAGCTGAGCGATTTTTCTGACAGTGCGCTTTCCCGCGTGCGCACCAAGGATATGGGTGAGACCGGCGAACTCATCACCCAGCTGATCGGCGAGCTGAAAGGCTTTGACGCCACCGCAGAAAATCAGAAAGGCTTCCTGGGCTTTTTCAAGAAAAAGTCCAACGAGCTGGAAGCCCTGAAAGTGAAATACGACAAAGCTGATGTGAACGTGGAACGCATCAAGGCCCAACTGGAGGACCACCAGGTAACCCTGATGAAAGACATTGCCATGCTGGACAAGATGTACCAGCTGAACCTTGTCTATTTCAAGGAGCTGAGCATGTATATCCTGGCCGGCCGCAAAAAGCTGCAGCAGGTGCGGGAGAACGACCTGGCCGCCGCTGAAGCCAAGGCCAAAGCATCCGGCCTGCCGGAAGATGCCCAGGCCGCCCGCGACCTGGCCGACCAGTGCGACCGCTTTGAAAAGAAGCTGTATGACCTGGAGCTGACCCGCAATATCTCCATCCAGATGGGCCCACAGATCCGCCTGATCCAGTCCAACGATACGATGATGGCCGAAAAGATCCAGACCACCATTGTGAACACCATCCCCCTGTGGAAGAACCAGATGGTTCTGGCCTTGGGCATGGCACACAGCCAGCAGGCCATGCAGGCCGAGCGCGCCGTGACCGATGCCACCAACGAGCTGTTGCGCAAGAACGCCGCAACCCTCAAGCAGGGCACCATCGACATCGCCAAAGAGTCTGAGCGCGGTGTGGTGGATATTGAGACCCTGCAGCAGACCAACCGCGATTTGATCAGCACACTGGATGAATTGAACAAGATCCGCGCAGACGGCAAGGCCAAGCGCGCCGCCGCCGAGCAGGAGCTGGGCCGCATTGAGGGCGAGCTGAAGCAGAAGCTGTTGGAAATTAACAAGTAATTATTTTTAGGGTGCATTATTGCATCCCCGTTAAGTGAGGACAACCCATGCAGTTGGAGCAGCAGGAAACATTTGAGATCAAAAGCCCGCAGCTGGAAGTGTTTGGCCAGGTGGAAAGCAAACTGCCCGCCCCCGCCAAAAAGCGGCCTTTTGCGGCCGGGTTCCTGGCCGTGATGGTGCTGGTTTCGGTGTTTGGCATTGGCGGCGTGCAGCTGAAAAGCCGTTACCGCAATGTGGCTGAAATTTACACCAGCGAGGTTGACAAGCACGGCAACAGCATCCAGGGGGATTTTACCACCCTGACGGATACCGCTGCCAACCTGATGCGTGCCTGCCAGAAGGTACTGGGCGAAGCTGACAGCAACTGCACCACCGTAGCAGACCTGCTGGCCCAGTGGCAGGATACCGCCATTGCCCCAGCCGCGCAATATGCGGTCATCCACCAGCTGGATAACGCTGTGGACGCCATGTACACCGCCGCCAAGGCAAAAGCCACCGACGATGCGCTGGATCAGATCAACAGCCTGGATGCCAGCTATGTAAGCACCCAAAGCATTTTACAGCGCGAAATTGCGCAGAATTATACCACCGCTGCCCAAAGCTACAACACCATGGCTTCCGGTTTCCCCGCCAATGTGATCGGTACATTGTGGGGCGCGGGGCAGGTGGAGCTGTATGCAGTGCAGTGACCCCGGAAAGGAGGGGGCCGGATGAAAATTTTGACCCGCACCGCAGCCGCCGTTCTGGCGGCTGTGACCGCGGCGGCAGTCTGGGCGGTACCGGCAGCGTCAGCTGCTTCCGTTCAGGGCATCAGCAGTACCAGCTGCATTGCCGATAATGCCAATATTCTAAGCCGCGATACCGAAACATATATCACCAACATTTCTGTTGCCCTGCAGGAAAACTGCAGCGGTGCACAGATCGGCGTTTACACCACCGATTACGTCGGCAACAACACCATGGAAGGCTATGCCTACGAGGTGTTCCAGGCATGGGGCCTTGGCAGCGCTGACCAGGACAACGGCATGGTGCTGCTGATGGCCACCGGGGACGACAACTATTGGGCCACTCCCGGCGAAGGGCTGGAAAGCGCGTTTTCCGGCAATGTGCTGAGCGATCTGCTGTATGATAACCTGGAAGCTTCCTGGGCAAAGCAGGATTACGATACCGGCGCACGCAAAACCGTGCTGGCCATGGCCGAGCGCATCTGCGATGTATATGGCGTCAGCCTGGATATGGACGCGATCGGCTCCGGCCTGGCAGATTCTTCCGGCAGGATTGTGGAAAACACCCAGAGCCGCAGCAATGGAGGGGCGGTGCTTACCTTGATTTTGCTGACGATTATTATTGCAGTGATCGTGATTGCGATCCTGAAAACGCCGCGCGGACCCCGCGTGCCGCAGGGTCCCACCTACACAGGCGGCCGCCGCGGGCCGAACGTATTCTTTTTCGGCGGACCGGTTTACTGGCCGCGCCGTCCCCGGCGTCCTCCCCCGCCGCCCCCTCCGGGCGGTGGATTTGGTAATCCCGGCCCACGCCCCGGCGGCGGCTTTGGTGGGCCCGGCCCCGGTGCTAGACCTGGCAGTTCTGGTCCGCGTCCCGGCGGCGGCTTTGGCGGAATGTCCGG
>OODJ01002810.1_pt1 | contig 11145 bp, 8 predicted proteins | sample 1671611 | NCBI WGS metagenome assembly OODJ01 (sample SAMN06348174, study PRJEB24527) | human gut metagenome | biome: human gut; feature: ankylosing spondylitis patient; material: feces | host: Homo sapiens | place: China | collected 2015-10 | reverse complement strand
ACAATAATAGAAAGAACCAGAGGAATAGCCACCAAAGGAGTAGCCAAAAACGACAGAAAAGTCGCCAGCCCTTCGACGAAACTATGGGCGGTAATCGTCAGAAGCACCAATATCGCTACCCGCCGGTAATATTGAAGTGAAGCGTCGTAGCGTTCCACCTCTTTTTTCTTCCACAACTTCACCAGATATCCTAAAGGATACAACAAAACGATACCGACAAAAAACCAGACCGTACTGGTGATTTTCGTCTGAGCATAAGACAATTGGGAGGATAGGATGCTGATCGAATCGGGCATCAGCTTCATAAAAGCGGTATAAATCATTATTCCGGCTGCAAATCCCAAAATGACCGAGAGGGTAACCTGGTTGACTTTTCTGAAATATAACGACGTCATCGCTCCCATAAAAGTAGAAATCGCTGCAACCAGAGTCATAATAAAAGCTAACCAAATATCAGATGACGCAAAACTTGTCATGATCTATCCGTATTTCCTATTCATACTGAATCACCTGTGGTTTTGTTACGTGATAATCATAAAAACTGCCTCTGTTCCCACTGGAAAGTATCGCTTGAAAACTCCTGCCATCCTCAGGAATAGTAGGATAAACGGCAAAACGAAAAGAAATATTTTTAATGACGACATTATCGTTTCTCAGGTTGACTCCTACCCCGAATCCCCAATATGTTTTGCTGTGTACCAATTTTTTATTGTCGGCGGCAATCACACCGAAATCACAGAAAGAAGAAATGGAAACCCGGAATCCTTTTTTAATATAGGGCAAGAAAAAAGTAGTCGCCAAAGAAGACGACAGTTTTTGATTTCCTCTTAGTGTATCGGATGAAAATCCGCGAATATTCCGATCTTCCATATACAAAAAATCGCCCGGATAACGCCGGATTCCTTTCACATAATGTACGTCGTTGTAGAAACGGAATTTAAAACTGCCCCAGCTACACAAATTACTGATATGACTGGCTCCCAATTTCAGCGTTCCCCGGGTGAAACCGTCTTCGTTGACATAAGACCCCAAGGCTGCTTCCAGGGCGTAATAACGCTCGTCGTATTTATTAAAATGGGAATAGTGACACTCTCCGGCGATATAGCCATAATTATCGAATTCACTCTTTTCATACCCCGTGGTCAGACTAAGCATCAATCCCGTAGGAATATCTTCCGTACGCCCGAAATCATAGATCAGATTGGCCTTATAATACTTCATTTTGATGTAAGTAAAAGCGGCAAAATAATCCCTCCGGTTATAATACAAATGGTTGGTATCGTCTGTAACCAAAGGACGATTGTTGAAAAGGGTCGTGAAAAAACGACCCGTCAGAAACATATTCTGGTTATAGCTATACCGGTAAGGCAACAAAAAAGATTTACCTAACCATACGTCCTGATAATGATAATTGAACAACTCTTCCAACCGGTTTACATTCCGGTCCGGTAAATCATCCGAATAAAAAACACGTCCTACTCCCATCCCTCCGGCCCATTTCATCCGGTTGGTCAGGAATTGCCTTTCGACATCTACGAAAACTTCTTTTTCACGGTAATCATTGCGGTAATATCCCCGGATGTTGATATGAGTCCCCCAAAGACTGTTTACCTTATATTCCAACTCATTTCCCCATTTTTTGTCTTTGGTTCCCCGGTAACTGAACTCATAATTCAGGACATGTCCCAATTTCATAAAGTTTTTATTTTCGAGTCCGATATCGAAAGAATTCAAGAAATTCGATTCGACCGTCGCTCCCCACGAAAGCTGATCTTTACAAATGAGGGTAACATTCACCTGGGCAGGGTTGTCCGGATCTTCCGTAACGATCATATTCGCATCATCGATATAATCCAATCTTCTCAACAAAATTTCATTTTGCACCAACTCAAAAGGTACCAATAACATGCCGGGTTTTATCGTCAACTGCCTGCGGATTACTTTTTCGGCCGTTTTCATATGGGTTTTGTTGGCTAAGTTTTTCAGCCATCCCATATCTTCCTCGAAATAAGTGGTATCGTAAACACTAGTCCCATAAGGAGGCAGAACAACAATAGAAATATCATGAATCACTTTCCCGGAATAAGCTTTAAATCGTTCCTCACTGTTCTGCGTACGCATGACATTCAGATATCCACGATGGGGATTGACGAAGACCATTTTATAAAGTTCTTTCGTCCATTTCGCCTTATAGGCAAAGTCTTTAATCTTGGTATATTCATACCGCAGGGTATCCCGGATCAGACTATCCGGTAAATACACCGGAGACATCTTCATCTGTGCATCAACCGGTAAGGTCATCAGTGGCAAGGAATCCCGCTCCAAAAGATGTTGTAAAGACTGTGCCTGTAAACTTTTCTTAACGGTATCCAGGCGCACAGAATCTTGTACTGCCGGAATCCTATGGTCTATAGCCAGTACCCTTCCAACCCAAAAACAAATGATGAGTGTAAATACGATTCTCTTCATCATTTTCCCTCACTCCTCTCTATTTTTCTACAATCAATTTTTCGAAGCCAGGTGAAATCCAGTTTTTCATTTTTCCCTCTTCCAGATAAATAAAAGCGCCTTCCAGTTCAGGATCGGCCAAAACAATCTGCCGGGCTTTTTGCAATCCCAATACCATAAAAGCAGTGGCATAAGCATCGGCTTCCATACAGGTAGGAGCATAAACCGATGCACTGAGCACTTCGGTCTGAACAGGATAACCTGTCTTGGGATTTATCGTATGGGCATACTTTTTACCGTCGTGCACATAAAAATTCCGGTAGTTGCCCGAAGTAGCCAAAGCCCCCTGACTCAGTCCGGCAATCATTTGTAACCGGCGGTTCCGAGCGGTCACATCTTCCTCGGGACGGTCGATTCCTATCCGCCAGGGCCGTTTTTTACTGCTTTGTCCTTTGGCCCTGACCTCTCCTCCGATCTCTACCATATAATCGTTCAAGCCTTTACGCTCGAAGTATTCGGCCACCAAATCTACTCCAAGTCCTTTAGCAATAGAACTGGCATCCAGCGTAATTTCCGGGTATTTTTTCTGCAATTTCCCCTCCGTCAAAGTCAGTAAATCCATACCTACAAATTGCCGTAATGTATCTATACGGGCAGAATCCGGGAAAGAATTTTGTTTAAAACCGAATCCCCAGGCATTGACCAAAGGTCCGACCGTAATATCGAAAGCTCCTTCGGTTTTCCGGTTTACTTGCAAAGCCATCGCATACATTTTCTGAAACAGAGCATCTGTACTATCCGTCTCGTTGCGGTTCAGACGGGCAATAACCGATTCGGGATTAAACATGGAAAGAGAAGCGTTTACCGACTCCATTTGCCGGAGAATTTCCTCTTTCAAATCCTCGTCAGAAGCATAAGATATATGATAAAATGTACCGTAAATCTTTCCTTCGGTATACCGATATTGCTGTACCGGTGTACAACCTCCGATCCCTAACCCCCAGGCCAAACAGATGCAAATCCAATATTTTCCCATTTATTTCCGTTTTTATTACAATTACTCCAATTTAAAAATAATAGCCGAGATTGAAATACACCCCTAATTTCTGGTCCCAATTGGACATATCGAAGGTGACACTGATCGGTCCGATAATGGAATTATAAGCATAACCGGCACCTCCACCCCAAACATCGTCTCCTTTCAGAATATCGAAAAAGCTTTCCGACTGTTTGGCATAATTCCCGGTTAAAGTGATGTAATGCCTCATTCCCAAGCGATATCTCAACTGTAAACGCCCCACGACCACCGAATTATCGAACACCTGCAGATTATGGATACCGTAAAAAGGCAATTGCTGATTCATATACCTTCCGGCTACTTCTCCACCGACATAATTCAGATAAGGAATGGCTATATCGCGTCCGATCAATACCCTTCCGTACAAAGCCGGCAAAAGATATACCCTACGGGTCAGCCGGACGGTCGGTTCGAAATCGGCCGATAAGGCCGAAAAAGGAGCATGCCCGTCATAATTGACCATATTATCGGTGTAAAGTGAATAATCAGCCCGGAAACTCATCCCCTTGTCCGGAAAATATTTCTTATCGTAAGTATCGAAATGAGCTAAAGCATAGTAGCTGGCAAATCCTTGTGACTTCAGATTTTCCGCTATATAATCGGTATTGTACAGGACGGATTTATAATTGAAATATTCATACCGTAACCCCAATTGAAATTTGAAATTCCGGAAATAAATATCCGATAAATTCAGGTCTCCGCGATGATAAGAGAAAGTAATATTATCGACTTTGTCTTTTTTATCGTACAGATTGATATCGTTGTATTTGAACATATAGGATACGCCCAATTTTCTCAGCATATTACTGCCGAAAGAATAATCCACCAATACGTAAGGGTTTTTATTCAAACGTCCGGTAATCGACAGTCTGGACCACCTCAACGCCCTATGGCTAAGGGTTGTATTCAACAGGATCGAAGCCATTTCTTCCGAGTCGAAACGGAATCCCAGATTCAGTGAACTGGCCGGTTTTTCTTTCAGCCGTAGCGTCAGGTCATAAATCTGATCCCCGTTGAGGGCATAGTTTACATTGGCAAAAGCCCCGGTACCGTATAAAAAAGAAATCGCTTTGTGTAAATCATCCATGGTGATGACAGAAAATTCTTTGATCCCGATTTGCCGTTGTATCCATTTTTCATCTTTTTCCTTCACTCCTTCGATAGAAATTTTTCCTATAATAAGAGTGTCTGTTTCCAAAAACCTGTTTTCGAGATGGGGAGCAGCATCTTCGTCCGGTTCAAGACCGATCTGTTTCTTCAAAGCCATAATTTTATCCCAATTGGCCCGGGCTACCCGTTCTCCTCTTTGAATCATCGTATCGATAGCCTCCGCAGTAAAACTGGCCGCAGTAAATCCTTTCAGATCCGGATTCATATACAAATCCACCATCGCTTTATTATTCTCATAACTCTTCATGCCCATAAAAGCCGTCAGCTGATCGACGATCCCCATGATATTATCCAGTCCTTTCTCATCTTTCAACCCTGTGCTGAGATCCACCCCGATGGTAATTTCGGCTCCCATATTTTTAGCCACATCCACGGGAAAATTATTCGAGATACCTCCGTCTACCAATACCATACTATCGATAGTTACGGGAGCGAAGACTCCCGGGATAGCCATACTCGCCCGCATCGCCAAAGGCAGTATCCCCTTGTCCATCACCACTTCTTTCCCATCGATCATATTGGCCGACACACAAGCGAACGGAATCGGTAAATCCCGGAACGGAATCGAATCGTGAAAACCGATGGTCAATTCGGAAAACAGGTTATAAATATTCTGTCCGCTCACGAAACCTGCCGGTACCGAAAGACCTTTTTCCTGGGAAAAAGAAAGGGAAATGAGGTATTTCTCATTGGATTCTTTCTCGGTAAAAGGCTGGTTGAAACGATATACCTTATCGCTCAGCAAGAAAGGCCAGTTCTGCATCCTGACCAAACTATCCAGCGCCTTGGCATTATATCCGACGGCATACAACCCTCCGACAATAGCCCCCATACTCGTCCCGGAAATATAATCGATCGGAATCCCCGCTTCCTCGAGCACTTTCAGCACACCGATATGAGCAACTCCTTTCGCCCCCCCACCACTCAGCACGACTCCTACTTTTTTACGCTGTCCCAGCGTATCGGGACAAATCAAACAAAAAACAATCAGAACAGATAAAATATATCTCATAAGCGTATTCCAAATAATTTGACAATCATCCTAGCTACAAAGCTATGAAAACATTTGAAGATTCGGAAATTTGAGGATTTCGAAATTATTCCTAATTTTGCTATCCGTGTAAAAAAAATGACCATGGCAAAAATACTTGTAATCGACGACGAACGTAGCATCCGTAATTCGATGAAAGACATTCTCTCTTTCGAAGGACACGAAGTCGTATTAGCTGAAAACGGCATGGAGGGATTGGTGTCGGTGAAAACTGAAAAACCGGAGGTGGTGTTCTGTGATATCAAAATGCCTAAAATGGAAGGAATCGAGGTACTGGAACGAATCAAAGAATTTACTTCCGATGTGCCGGTCATCATGATATCGGGACACGGCACCATAGATACAGCTATCGAAGCCATCAAAAAAGGAGCTTACGATTTCATCGAGAAACCGCTGGACCTGAACCGGATTCTGATTACGATCAAAAACGCAACGGACAAAAACCAGCTTATCGAGGAGACCCAAAAGCTAAAAACCAAAGTCAGTAAGAAATACGAGATGATCGGCCATTCGGATGCATTGAATCATATCCGTATCATGATCGATAAAGTGGCGGTTTCCGATGCCCGGGTACTCATCACTGGACCGAACGGTTGTGGTAAAGAATTGGTAGCCCATCAGTTGCACGAAAAAAGTCACCGTAACGACAGAGCTTTTATAGAAGTCAACTGTGCAGCTATTCCTTCGGAGCTGATCGAAAGCGAACTGTTCGGACACGAAAAAGGATCGTTCACTTCGGCGATCAAACAGAAGAAAGGGAAATTCGAACTAGCCTCGGGAGGGACTTTATTCCTCGACGAAATCGGGGATATGAGCCTGGAAGCACAGGCTAAAGTACTCCGGGCCTTACAGGAAAATAAAATCAGCCGGATCGGAAGCGACACGGATATTCAGATAGATGTGCGGGTCATCGCAGCAACCAATAAAAATCTGAAAGAAGAGATTGCCAAAGGACGGTTTCGGGAAGATTTATACCACCGTCTGAGTGTTATAATTATCGAAGTTCCCGCTTTGAAAGACCGTCCGGAAGATATCGACGAGTTAGTGACCTATTTTCTGGAAACCATTTGCAACGAAATGGGGATAGCACAAAAAAATATTACACCGGAAGCTTTACAAGCGCTGAAAAGTTACGAATGGACCGGAAATATCCGTTAACTCCGCAACGTCGTCGAACGTTTGATTATTCTCGGAAGCCCGACAATCACAGCAGAAGAAGTCAGCATGTATAAATAACCCCGATTCATGGATAAATTTCATCTCGTCATCACCGGCCGGAGAAATACCGGAAAAAGTTCTATCGCCAACACGATTTTACAACAGGACAAAGCCGTTGTCTCCCCCATTGCCGGCACGACAACAGACCCGGTAAAGAAAAGTTATGAAATCCCGGGAGTTGCATCGGTCGTTTTAATCGACACTGCCGGAACGGATGACGAAGGTGAACTCGGGGAATTAAGGGTAAAAAAAACGTTCGAAACCATCCGGCAAGCCGATGCAGCCTTACTGGTGATCACCGGCAACCGATTCGGTCATTTCGAAGAAATACTGACCGAAGAATTTCAAAAGTTAAAACTTCCTTTTTTGATCGTACACAATAAATCGGACCTGGAACCTTTACAGGAGCAACTTCGGGAAAAACTCTTGCAAAAATACGGTACCCCGGTTATCGGTTTCTCCACTTGCCAGGCTAAAAGAGAAATGCTGATTCAAAAAATCGGCACTTTGGTAAACCGGCAAAATTCTTCCTCTCTGTTAGGGGATCTGGTTTGTCCCGGCCAAGTGGTTATGCTGGTCACCCCCATCGATTCGGAAGCTCCGACAGGCCGGATGATCTTGCCTCAGGTACAAATGTTAAGAGAGATATTGGACCGGCATGGTATCGGTATTGTCGTCCAACCCGAAGAAATCACGACTTATTTTCAGCGGAATTCGTTACGACCGGACCTGGTAATCACAGATAGTCAGGTATTCGGCAAAATAGCCCCCTGGATTCCCCAGGATATTCCTTTCACCAGTTTCAGCATTATTCTGGCACACCATAAAGGCAATTTCGACCGATATCTGGCCGGGACCTCCCGCATCCCGGAACTGAAAGACGGCGACCGGATTCTTCTGCTCGAATCCTGTTCCCATCATGTTTCCTGTGAAGATATCGGCCGGGTCAAAATCCCCGCCCTTCTTCGCAAGTATACCGGAAAGCAGCTGGAATTCGACCATATCGCCGGCTTAGACCGGATCGAACGTCCGATAACGGATTATGCCCTGATCATTCAATGCGGAGGCTGTATGATCACAGCCACCCAATTGCGCCACCGTCTGCAACCGGCCATCGATGCCCGGATTCCGGTCAGCAACTACGGCATGACTATCGCCTGGCTCCAGGGCATTTTCGACCGTGCAACTCAGGTATTTACTTGTTATCGTCCCAATCCATCCGTTTAAATCCTTGCCCCATAATCTCCTGAGCATTCAGGATCATGGTAAAAGCATGAGGATCGATATGCTGGATGGCCCGTTGCAAAGTAGTCACCTCTTTACGGTTGACGACCGTCATAATCATTTCTTTCTCCGAACGGTTCCACATCCCGTTGACCGGTACGATAGAGCCGCCCCGGTGTAATTCCGAAAGTATAAACCGACGTAATTCTTCTGTTTTTTCGGATATGATGAAAAAAGTTTTATCGCTGGAATACCCACCGATGACAATATCGATTACTTTCCCCATAATAAAAATAGTGATCAGGGAATAAATCCGGGAAAGCCACAAAACCCAATACCACGATAATCAGGTCGACAGTCATCTGCATCATCCCCAAAGGCCTGCGGGTTAATTTATGTAATACGGCAGCCAAAACATCCGTACCGGCACTCGAAGAACGGGTCTTGAAAATCAATCCGGCTCCGACTCCGATAACCACACCTCCGAAGATACTGGCCAACAATACCCCTTCCTTCGTTGCATCGGGATTGTCGATACCTCCTTTGACCAATTGCAGGGGATCATGTGCAAATTCTGCCGTATAGCCACACCAATGTTCCAGAGCCCACGGAAAACCGTCGGCAAACAAAGCTACCAACCAAAAGCAGATAAAAGTCCTCAAACCGAAATCACGGCCTAATATTTTAAAACCGATCAAACTCAACGGCAGGTTAAAACACAATGCCGCCATACCGATCGGGAATCCCAGTTTCCAGTTCAAAATGGTAGAAATACCATAAATTCCTCCCGGAACGATCTGGTAGGGAGTCATGAAAAAAGTGTAACCGGTCGCTATCACCATAGATCCCAATAAAAGAGTTCCCCAAGTTTGAAACCACCGGGCCGAAAAAATTTTTTCCTTGTAGAAGGAAACTTTTGTAACATTCATAATCAGACAATTAAATTACACGCTGTAAAAAACGATCGCCACCTCCACCACCTCTCCCAATTCGCGCGCAAAGATACCACCCGCTTCAACAATAAAACATGACATTTGTCATCCTTTTACACGAATCGGAGAGGGATAAAACATAAAATACCGGGGTTATGCAATCGTTGGAACACTTAACAATCCTCAAAACCTCATTTTCTTCCGTTAAAAAAACTATCTTTGCCCATAAATGTCATAGAAAATAGCTATAATTGCACAAAATTTTGTGTTTTGTGCAATTTAAAGTCACAACCGCAAGATTTATGAGAACAAAATTAAGTAAGACAAAGAATAAAATCATACATGTTGCCAAGTCTCTTTTCTCAGAAATGAGCGTTTATAAAGCAACGATGAATGATATTGCTCAGGCAGCAAACATGAGTCGGCGGACTTTATATATGCATTTTAAGAGTAAAGAAGAGATTTATCATGTCAAAGACATTAATGAGAAATTGCAGAAGGCCGCAGACTCTGCACTTCCTCCCGACCGCAAATTAAAATTATATATTTTAGCGCGGTTCAATGTGATCGACAATCTGGTCCGTCAGAACAAATACATCCGTTATGATTTTATTTTCAACAATTTGCGAGTTGAACAGTTGCGTAAGGGTATCGATATGAAAGAACGGCAATTGCTAACCCGTATCTTGCAGAACGGTAAAGAGCAAGGCCTCTTCAATATCAATAATCCTTCCTCATGCGCAAAAACGCTGCTGATTATGTTCAAAAGTCTGGAGCAACCCTTTATTATCATCGGGCACCGGAAAAGGAATTATCAGTCGCTGCGTGAATATGTCGACTTACTATTTAATGGAATATTAAACAAAGGCTGAGGATATGGCATACTTCTTGTTAGCACGAAGGTTTGATGTCAAAATCACAGCTAACAGAAACATAATGCTAAATCTATGGAATTGTTTATCAACAAAATTTCCCACTATTTACCGGACTCTGTGGTTCCTAATTCTTACTTCAAGGAAGTAAACGGTCTGGACGACGAATGGATTTATTCCCGGACCGGTATCAAAAACCGCAGTAAAGCAGCTGCAAATGAAAACACCAATACGATGGGGATAAAAGCAGTGGATCTTGCCACTACCGATTTGCCTTATCCCATGGAGGAAATCGATTTAATCATCGCAGCAACCTATTCCCCCTACGATACCGTTGCTACCCCGGCCCATATGGTGCAACGCCGTTATCACATCGAGCACGCCAAATGTGTGAGTGTTTCCTCAGCCTGTTCTTCTTTTATCAATGCGATGGAAATTGCACAAGGCTATTTTGCTCTGGGGAAAGCGACCAAAGCCCTGATCATCGGAGCAGAACACAACACAGCTTATGCCAACGAAAACGATCCGCAAAGCGGCCACCTATGGGGAGACGGTGCTGTAGCGTTTTTTGTCTCTGCCGGGAATTATAGCGGGCATGATCCCCGAATTATCGATATCTATACCCAAGGTCTGGGACACATCGGCAAAGCAGCCGAAGCGGTGTATCTCCGCCCACAGAACGGTGGCATCGGAATGCCTGAAGGACGCGATGTATTTATCAATGCCTGTCATTATATGGTCGAAGCTTTAGAAAAGGTAACCCAAAGTTATGGTAAGACTGTCCAGGATTTGAATTGGATTTCTTCGCATCAGGCCAACCAGCGCATTATCAAAACGATAGCCAGGCAAACCGATATCCCGGAGGAACGTTTTCTGATGAATATCGAACAACGAGGTAACACCGGCAGCCCGAGCTGTGCCATCTCTCTCTCCGAAAACCTGCATAAAGTGAAACCCGGAGACCTGGTCGGCCTTACCGTTTTCGGCGGGGGCTACTCCTGCGGAGCAATGCTGTTACAGTTCTAAAAGCTGAGTGTATAATTAAAACGTCCTATAATCTGAAAAAGGGAGAAAAGAAGAGTAACCTTCAATTCTCCCTTTCTTTAATTTTATGGCAGGTATATTTTTTCTTTCTATTCCGATTCCGGGTTT
>OODJ01002807.1_pt1 | contig 11155 bp, 13 predicted proteins | sample 1671611 | NCBI WGS metagenome assembly OODJ01 (sample SAMN06348174, study PRJEB24527) | human gut metagenome | biome: human gut; feature: ankylosing spondylitis patient; material: feces | host: Homo sapiens | place: China | collected 2015-10 | reverse complement strand
CCCCCGCCAGTACGGAGAGCAGATGTGCCGCGACATCCGGTGGCTGGGGCTGAACTGGGATGAGGGACCTGACGTCGGCGGCCCCCACGCACCCTACACGCAGAGTGACCGGACGGCGCTGTACCAGGCGGCGCTGGAGCGGCTGGAGGGCCAGGGGCTGGTCTATCCCTGCTTCTGCACCCGGGCGGAGCTCCACGCCGCCAGCGCCCCCCACCGGGAGGACGGCCAGGTCATCTATCCCGGCACCTGCCGCCGGCTGTCTCCGGAGGAGGCGGCGGAGAGGGCCCGGCGCACCGGGCGGCCCCCCGCCCTGCGGCTGCGGGTGCCGGAGGAGGAGATCACCTTTACAGACGGCCACATGGGGACGTATGGGGAGTTCCTGCCCCGGGACTGCGGGGACTTTCTCCTGCGGCGCTCCGACGGGATGTTCGCCTATCAGTTGGCGGTGGTGGTGGACGATGGCGCCATGGGCGTCACGGAGGTGGTGCGGGGAGCGGATCTGCTGGCCTCCACGCCCCGGCAGCTGCTGCTGTACCGGCTGCTGGGGCTGCGGCCGCCGGCCTTCTATCACTTCCCCCTGCTGCTGGACAGTGAGGGGCGGAGGCTCAGCAAGCGGAACGCCGACGCCGGATTGGATACCCTGGGCCAGCGGTACACCGCGCCGGAGATCCTGGGAAAGCTGGCCTATCTGGCCGGCTTTCACCCCTCGGCGGAGCCCCGGACCGGGGAGGAGCTGCTGGCGGAGTTTGACTGGGACAAGGTCCCCAGGACGGACATCCGGATCCCCGAGGGGCTGTTTTAGAAAAAATCAGGGCACAGGCCATTGGCCTGTGCCCTGATTCATGTTTTCAGATCGGGAAAGGACTCCGGGATGTCCACCTCGCTCATCAGCTCCCGGCTGACGATGGTGAGCATCTCCTCCAGCTTGGCGCACTCCGCCGGGGTGAACCGCTGGGCGATCCGGTCCATCACCGCCGTCATATAGGCGGTGCTGATGTTGTAGTAGTCGATATACTTCTGGGTGATCTCCAGGTGATACTCCCGCCGGTCATCCGGAGACTGGACCTTGCGGATGTAGCCCTTTTTGATCAGGCTGTTGACTTTGTAGGCCGCGTTGGGGGGCGAGATCCGCATGAAGGTGGCGAACTCGTTGACCGTGGGGCTGCCCAGGGCCTGGATGGCCTCCATGCAAAAGGTCTCCACAGTGGTCAGGCTGGCCTCCCGGTCCTGAAAGCGGCTGAAGATCTCCTGGTAAAAATGCAGCTTGAACTTGGTGTACACAGCAAAAAAAGCATCTTTCAGCATCGTCTCAAGCCCTCTTTTTCACAGAGGTTCCCCACCGGCGGGAAGACGGTCATTCCGCACCGATGGCAAAGGTCAGCTCCGCCGTGCAGGCCAGCTCGCCGTTTACGGTGGCCTTGCACTCTCCGATGCCCACCGGGCCCCGGCGCTTGGTGAGGGTGCACTCCATCTCCAGTACGTCGCCGGGGATCACCTTCCGCCGGAAGCGGGCGTTCTTCACGCCGCCGAACAGGGCGATCTTGCCCTGATTCTCCGGCAGGGAGAGGATGGCCACCGCGCCCACCTGAGCCATGGCCTCCAGGATCAGCACGCCGGGCATGACGTGCTCCTGGGGGAAGTGGCCGCAGAAGAACTGCTCGTTGACGCTGACGCACTTGCGGCCCTTGGCCCACTGACCCGGCTCGTAGTCGGTGATCCGGTCCACCAGGGCGAAGGGGAACCGGTGGGGCAGGATCTGGGCGATCTGATTGGAATTCAATTCATTTGCCATGGTTTACGCCTCCCATTTCTTGAACAGCAGGCTGCCGTTGTGTCCGCCGAAGCCCAGAGAGTTGGACAGGGCGTACCGCACGTCGGCGCTGCGGCCCTGGTTGGGCACCACGTCCAGGTCACAGGCGGGATCCGGCACCTGATAGTTGATGGTGGCGGGGAGGTAGCCCTCCTCCAGCGTCTTGGCGCAGAACAGGGCCTCCACCGCGCCGGCGGCGCCCAGCATATGGCCGGTCATGGACTTGGTGGAGCTGATGGCCAGCTGATAGGCATGGCCGCCGAACACCGTCTTGACGGCGGTGGTTTCACTGGCGTCGTTCAGGGGGGTGGAAGTGCCGTGGGCATTGATATAGTCCACCTGGTCAGGCTTCACGCCGCCGTCGGCCAGGGCCATCTCCATGGCCTTGGCGCCGCCGCTGCCGTCGGGCCGGGGAGCGGTCATGTGGTAGGCGTCGCAGGTGGCGCCGTAGCCCACGATCTCCGCGTAGATCCGAGCCCCCCGGGCCTGGGCGTGCTCCAGCTCCTCCAGCAGGAGGATGGCCGCGCCCTCGCCCAGCACGAAGCCGCTGCGCTCCGCGTCAAAGGGGATGGAGGCCCGGTCGGGATCCGGGTTCTGGGTCAGGGCCTTCATGGAGGTGAAGGCGCCGATGGCCAGCGGGGTCACGGCGGACTCCGCGCCGCCGCACAGCATCACGTCCGCGTAGCCGTCCCGGATATAGTGGAAGGCGTCGCCCACGGCATTGGTGCCGCCGGTGCAGGCGGTCACCGGGCAGGTGCACATCCCCCGGAAGCCGGTGTGGATGGCGATCTGACCGGCGGCCATGTTGCAGATCCCCATGGGGATATAGAAGGGGGAGACCCGGTCCCAGCCCTTTTCTTTGCCCTTGTCGTGCTCCGCCTCTGTGAGGAAGAGTCCGCCGATGCCGCTGGAGACGATGACGCCGCAGCGGTCCGCCTCCGCCTCGTCCAGGGTGAAGCCGGCGTCCCCCATGGCCTCCTGTGCGGAGACCACGGCCAGCTGGGTGAAGCGGGCCATCCGCTTGGCCTCCGGCTTGCTCATGTAATTTTCCGGCACAAAGCCTTTGACCTCGGCGGCCAGCTGGACCTTCATGCCGGCGGGGTCAAACTGGGTAATGGGAGCGATGCCGCAGACGCCGTCCTTCACGGCCTGCCAGCTCTCCTTTGCGGTAAGGCCAATGGGGGTCACGGCCCCCAGGCCGGTAATGACGACTCGCCGTCGTTCCATAGTGTACCTCCTGTAGATAGTGATGGGAGCATCCAGAGAAGGCGTCCCCAAAGGCCCCCGCAAAAGGAAGGGGGCTAGGGGAAACCCATCTGGGTTTCCCCAGTTGATCTGCCGGCGGCAGATCAAGAAATTCCAATCATTTTCGCCGCGGCGTGTACGTGGTGAAAATACTTTGACCTAAGCGCCCTGGGCGCGTTCACCAGTCCGCAGACTGGTGAGGGGGTTCAGCGGAGCCGGTGCCATACCGGCGGAGCGTCTAAGGGGGACAGCGTCCCCCTTGGACGATTCACATCGCCATGCCCCCGTCGACGCAGAGAACCTGCCCGGTCACATAGGCGGCCTCGTCGCTGGCCAGGAAGGCCACGGCCCGCGCCACATCCTCCGGCTGGCCCAGCCGCTGCATGGGGATGGCGGCCTGGGTGGCGGTCTTGGCGGCCTCCGGCATGGCGGCGGTCATGTCCGTGGCGATGAAGCCGGGGGCCACGGCGTTGACCGTCACGCCCCGGGAGGCCAGCTCCTTGGCCAGGGACTTGGTCATGCCCACCACGCCGGCCTTGCTGGCGGCGTAGTTCACCTGGCCGGCGTTGCCCCGGAGCCCCACCACGCTGGAGAGGTTCACGATCCGGCCGTACCGCTGCTTCATCATGATCCGGGACACGGCCTTCATGCACAGGAATGTGCCCTTCAGGTTGGTGTCGATCACCGCGTCGAAGTCGGCCTCCTTCATCATCATCAGAAGGCCGTCCCGGGTGACGCCGGCATTGTTCACCAGAATGTCGATCCGGCCGAATTCCTTCACAGCGGCATCCATCAGGGCCTTCACCTGGGCCTCGTCCGCCACGTTGCACTGCACGGCCAGGGCCTTGGCCCCCAGGGCCTCGCAGGCGGCCGCCGTCTCCTGGGCGGCCTCTGCCCGGCCGGCGTAGCACAGCACCACATTGGCGCCGCCCCGGGCCAGCTCCTCGCAGATGGCCCGGCCGATGCCCCGGCTGCCGCCGGTGACCACAGCGGTCTTTCCAGAAAAGTTCATCACGATTTCTCCTTCATCAGTTCTTCCAGAGTCTGGGGCAGGTTCTCCACGTCCGCCACCGTCTCCACCGCGCAGACCGGCAGGCCGGGGACGGTCTTTTTCACAAAGCCGCTGAGGGCCTTGCCGGGACCGATCTCTACGATGGCGTCCACACCCATGTCCGCCATCTTCCGGATGGAGTCCTCCATGAACACGCTGCTCTGCACCTGCTTCACCAACAGCTCCTGGATGGGGGTGCTGTCATCCTTCACATCCCCCAGGCAGTTGAAGATCACGGGGATCTGGGGCTCCGCGAAGTCCACGCCCTGGAAGTACTCCCGCAGGGCGTCCCCGGCGGGGGCCATCAGGGGGGTGTGGAAGGGGCCGCTGACCTTCAGGGGCAGGCACCGGCGGGCGCCCTTCTCCTTGGCCAGAGCGGCGGCCTTCTCCACGGCGGCCTTCTCGCCGCCGATCACCAGCTGGCCGGGGCAGTTGTAATTGGCAATCACCACGCACCCCAGGTCAGAGGCCGCGTCGCAGCACTCCTGGAGGGGCGCCCGGTCCAGGTTCAGCACCGCCATCATGGCGCTCTCCCGGCCGGCGGCCGCCTCTTCCATGGCCCTGCCCCGGAAGGCCACCAGCTTCACAGCGGTGGCGGCGTCGAACACACCGGCGGCATGGAGGGCGGAGTACTCCCCCAGGGACAGGCCCGCCGCCACGGCGGGGACGATGCCCCGCTCCCGCAGCACCGCCGTCATGCCGGCGGCAAAGGCCACCATGCAGGGCTGGGTGTAGCGGGTCTGGTTGATGAGGCCGTCCGGATCCTCAAAGCAGACCTTCTTCAGGTCAAAGTCCACCTCCGCGCAGTCCATGACGGCGCGGAAGGCGGGATACTGCCCGTACAGGTCAGCGCCCATGCCGGCGTGCTGGCTGCCCTGGCCGGCGTACAAAAAGCCCAGCTTCATTCCCCGTCGCTCCATTCCGCGGCGGTGGCCTTGGCCCGGGCAATGCCGCTCTCATACAGATCCCGGAAGATCTCGGCCACGGGCCGGATCTCGTGGAGCATCCCGGCCACCTGGCCGCTCATGACGCTGCCGGTTTCCACATCGCCCTCCAGCACGGCCCGGCGCAGGCCGCCCAGCGTCAGGTGCTCCAGCTCGTCCAGCGTGGCGCCCCGCTTCTCCAGGGCCAGGTACTCCCGGGCCATCTTGTTCTTCAGGATCCGGACCGGGCCGCCGATGGACCGGCCGGTGACCACCGTGTCGGTGTCCTTGGCCTTCAGGATGGCCTGCTTGTAGTTGTCGTGGATGGGGCACTCGACGCTGGCCAGCAGGCAGGTGCCCACCTGGATGCCGCAGGCGCCCAGGGCGAAGGCGGCGGCGGCCTGCCGGCCGTCCGCGATGCCGCCGGCGGCCACCACGGGGACGCTGACCGCGTCGATGACCTGGGGCACCAGGGCCATGGTGGTCATCTCGCCCACATGGCCGCCGGACTCCGTGCCCTCGGCGATGATGGCGTCCACGCCGTAGCGCTCCAGCCGCTTGGCCAGGATGGCCGCGGCCACCACGGGGATGACCTTGATGCCCTTTTCCTTCCAGGCGGGGATGTATTTGCCGGGGTTGCCGGCACCGGTGGTGACCACCTTCACATCCTCCTCCAGGATGATCTGGGCGATGTCGTCGGCGTAGGGGCTCATCAGCATCAGGTTGACGCCGAAGGGCTTGTCCGTCAGCTCCTTGGCCCGGCGGATCTCCTGGCGGAGACGGTCGCCGTCCCAGCCGCCGGTGGCGATCATGCCCAGGGCCCCGGCGTTGGAGCAGGCGGCGGCGAACTCGCCGGTGGCGATGTTGGCCATGCCGCCCTGGATGAAGGGGTACTTGGTTCCCAGGATCTCATTGAGTTTTTTCATATCGATCTCCCATTCGCCGCTGTGCGCGGCCCAAATCAGACTGAAGGATTTCCAAGGCAGGCGTCAGAGCGCCGCCTGATGCGCTGGGGTCTCAGGCGAACTCCACCAGGGCGCCGCCCCAGGTGAGGCCGCCGCCGAAGCCCACCAGCAGGACCCGGGAGCCGGGCCTCACCTTCCCCAGGTCGTGGAGCTCGCTGATGACCAGGGGGATGCTGGCGGCGGAGGTGTTGCCGTATTTCTGGATGTTCTTGTAGTACTTCTCCGGCGGGATGTGGTACTTTTTGGCGGCGAAGTCGATGATCCGGGCATTGGCCTGGTGGAACACGAAGAAGTCCACATCCCCGATGGTCATATGGGCCTTTTCCAGCACCTGATCGATGCAGTAGGGCACCGCCTTGACGGCGAACTTGAAGGTGGGCTGGCCGTGCATGAAGATGCGGGCCGGCTCCGGCTTCTCCGCGCCGGTGACGCCCAGCATCTCCGGGTCGCCGTGGCAGCCCAGCACCGCGTGGATGGAGGGATAGTCCTCCCGCCACTCCACCACTACGGCGCCGGCGCCGTCGCCGAAGAGGACGCAGGTGCCCCGGTCCTCCCAGTTGATGAACCGGGAGAGCATCTCCGCGCCGATCACCAGGCCGTACTTCCGGGGGGCCTGGGCCAGCAGGCACTCCATGGTGTGGATGGCGAACAGGAAGCCGCTGCAGGCGGCGTTCAGGTCAAAGCACACCGCGTCGTGGGGCAGTCCCAGCCCCCGCTGCACCATGCAGGCGGCGGAGGGGGACAGGTAGTCGGAGGAGAAGGTGGCCACCACGCAGGCGCCGATGTCCTCCGGAGAGATCCCGGCGTTTTCCAGCGCCTGCCGGGCGGCGCCCACGCACATATCGGTGTGGGTCTCTGTGGTGCAGTGATGGCGGGTCTGGATGCCGGTGCGGGTGGTGATCCACTCGTCATTGGTGTCCACGATCTTGGCCAGATCGTCGTTGGTGACGATTTTCGCAGGGGCGAAGCGCCCGGTGCCTCTGATTTTGATTCCGCTCATGCTTCCTCCTTCTGGGGTGCTGCGCCCATGCGCCTAAATTTCTGATACCGGCCGGCGGCCAGGGCGGCGCCGCTCTCCTTGGAGAGCTCCGCCAGGCAGCGGCCCAGGTACCGGTCCACCTGCCGCATATGGGCGGCGGGAGCCAGATGGGCGCCGCCCTCCGGCTCGGGGATGATGCCGTCGATGACGCCCAGCTCCAGCAGGTCCGGCGCCGTCAGCTTCATCAGCTCGCAGGCCTCCTCGTGCCGCTGGGAGTCCTTCCACAAAATGGAGGCGAACCCCTCCGGCGAGAGGATGGCGTACACGGAGTTCTCCAGCATCAGCACCCGGTTGGCAACGCCCAGCGCCAGCGCGCCGCCGCTGTTGCCCTCGCCGGTGATGAGGGCGATGACGGGCACCGTCAGCCGGCTCATCTCATAGAGATTCCGGGCGATGGCCTCGCCCTGGCCCCGGGCCTCCGCCTCCAGGCCGGGATAGGCGCCGGAGGTGTCGATGAAGGTCAGGATGGGGCGGCGGAACTTCTCCGCCTGGCGCATCAGCCGCAGGGCCTTCCGGTATCCCTCCGGATTGGGCATCCCGAAGTTGCACTTGAGGTTTTCCTCCAGCGTCTTGCCCTTCCGGGTGCCGATGACGGTGACAGGGCGGCCGTGGTACAGGGCCACGCCGCCCAGGATCGCGGCGTCCTCGCCGCAGAGGCGGTCGCCCTTCTGCTCAAAGAAGTCGGTGAACAGCGCCTCGATATAGTCGGTGATGTTGGGCCGCTGGGGGTGGCGGGCAATGGCCACCCGGGCCGCGGCGGTCAGCGGTTCGCTCATGTGCGTCCCCCTTTCTCGTGGAGCCGCAGCAGCTGGGCCAGGGTGTCCCGCATCTGCAGCCGGGGCACCACCGCGTCCACAAAGCCGTGCTCTTCCTGGAACTCCGCCCGCTGGAAGCCCTCCGGCAGGGTCTGGCCGATGGTCTGCTGGATGACCCGGGGACCGGCAAAGCCGATCAGGGCGCCGGGCTCCGCCAGGATGATGTCCCCCAGGGAGGCGAAGCTGGCCGTGACCCCGCCGGTGGTGGGATCCGTCAGCACGGAGATATACAGCAGCCCCTTTTCCGAGAAGCGCTCCAGCGCCGCGCTGGTCTTGGCCATCTGCATCAGGGAGAGGATGCCCTCCTGCATCCGGGCGCCGCCGCTGGCGGCAAAGAGGATCAGGGGCAGGCGGTTCTTGGCGGCGTATTCGATGGCCAGGGTGATCTTCTCTCCCACCGCAGAGCTCATGGAACCCATGAAGAAGCGGCTGTCCAGCACCCCCACCACACATTTGTGGCCGCCGATGGTGCCGGTGGCGGTGACGGCGGCCTCTGTCAGGCCGGTCTTGCGCTGGGCGGCCTCCACCTTCTCCCGGTAGCCGGGGAAGGAGAGGGGATCGGCGGGGGCCAGCTTTTCAAACAGCTCCCGGAAGGAGCCGGGATCCAGGATCGTGCTGAGCCGGTAGTAGGCGCCGATGGGGAAGTGGTAGCCGCACTTGGGGCAGACCGACAGGTTCTGGGCCACGGACTTGCGGTCGCTGTCCTGCCCGCACTTGGGGCAGGTGACGGACTTGTCGCCGGGGATGTGGTTGTCCCGGATGGCCTTCATGGCCAGCAGGCGCGCCCGGCGCTTGGCGAAGATGCCATTGACGCCGCTCATGCATCCACCCCGCTTTCATTGAGCTTGCGGCTGAATTCCAGCAACTCCGGCAGGTGCTCATCCAGGAAGGCAGTGGTGCACTCCCCCAGGATGAACTCCGGATGGTACAGGATCTGATAGGAGAGCTCCGCGTTGGTGGGGAAGCCCTCCAGAGTGAACTCCTCCAGGCAGCGCCGCATCCGCCGGATGGACTCCATCCGGGTGGGGGCATAGGCCAGGATCTTGGCCGCCATGGAGTCGTAATAGGGCGACAGTTCACAGCCGCTGTACAGGCAGGAGTCCACCCGCACGCCGGGGCCGCCGGGGAAGTGGAGAAAATCCACCCGCCCCGGGCAGGGGCGGAACCCCTGGGTGGGGTCCTCGGCGTTGATGCGGCACTCGATGGCGTGGCCCTGGAGCTTCACGTCCTCCTGGCGGATCCGCAGGGCCAGGCCAGAGGCGATGCGCAGCTGCTGGCGCACCAGATCCACGCCGGTGACCAGCTCCGTCACGCCGTGCTCCACCTGGATGCGGGTGTTCATCTCCATGAAATAGAAATGCTCCCGGTCCGGGTCCAGCAGGAACTCCACCGTGCCGGCATTCTCATAGCCAACGGCTTTGGCCGCCTTTACGGCGGCGGCGCCCATCCGCTCCCGCAGCTCCGGCGTCAAACACCGGGCAGGGGCCTCCTCGATGAGCTTCTGGTTCCGCCGCTGGACCGAGCAGTCCCGGTCCCCCAGGTGGATGACGTTGCCGTACCGGTCCGCCAGCACCTGGAACTCGATGTGCCGGGGCCGGAGCACCAGCTTCTCCAGATACATCTCGTCATTGCCGAAGCAGGCCTGGGCCTCTGCCTTGGCCTCCGCAAAGGCCGCGGACAGATCCTCCGGCCGGTCGCACCGGCGGATGCCCCGCCCGCCGCCGCCGGCGGACGCCTTCAGCAGCACGGGATAGCCCACGGACTCCGCCGCAGCCAGGGCCTCCTCCACAGAGGACACGGGACCGTCGGAGCCCGGCGTCACCGGGACGCCGGCGGCCCGCATCAGGTCCCGGGCGGCAGATTTGGAGCCGGCCTTGCGGATGGCGTCGCCGGAGGGACCGATGAAGGTCAGCCCGGCGGCGGCGCAGGCGTCTGCAAAGTCGGCGTTTTCAGACAAAAAGCCATATCCGGGATGGACGCCGTCGCACCCGGTGGCCTTGGCCACCGTCAGCAGGGCGTTCTGGTTGAGATAGCTGTCCGCGGCCTTGGCGGGGCCGATGCACACCGCCTGGCCCGCCAGCTGGACGTGGAGGGCGTCCGCGTCCGCCTGGGAGTAGACGGCCACCGTCTCGATGCCCAGCTCCCGGCAGGCCCGCAGGACCCGCAGGGCGATCTCCCCCCGGTTGGCGATCAATACCCGCCTCAGCATGGCCGATAACGGAACAGCGGCTCGCCGAAGGCCACCAGCTCGCCGTTGGATTTGCACACGGACTCGATGATGCAGTCACAGGGGGCGGGGACCTCGCTCATCATCTTCATGGCCTCGATGAGACAGACGGTCTGGCCCTTGGACACCCGGTCGCCGGGCAGGACAAAGGGGGCCTGGTCCGGGGCGGGCGCCGCGTAGAACGTGCCCACCAGAGGCGCGTCAATAGAGGAGGAGCTGCTCTGGGGCGCAGGCACCGGAGCAGCGGCGGCAGCCGGAGCGGCCGCAGGTGCGCTGGCCGCAGGCGCAGACGCGCCGCCACGGGTCAGCTCTATGGTGAACTCCTGCGTGGACAGCTTCATCGTCTGAGCGGTGCTGCGGTCGAAGCAGGCGACAAGATCAAAAATCTCTTGGTTGGTCATAGCGCATTCCTTTCTCTACAGAAAGTGAACCCGCCGGAGGGCATGAGCCCGCCGGCGGGCAGGGATCACTGCCGGAGGGCGCGGGCCCGCCGGCGGGGCAGGGATTACTGCTTGTGGGCGTTCAGGTAGTTCATCACGTCGCCGACGGTCTTCATCTCCGCCAGGGCGCTATCCTCAATGGAGATGCCGGTGGCCTCTTCCAGAGCCATCACCAGTTCCACGGAAGCCAGGGAATCAGCACCCAGATCGTCAGCCAGGGAGGCGTCCATTGTGACCTGCTCGGCGTCGCAGCCCAGAGTCTCCACGATGATATCACGTACTTGCTCGAATTCCATATTGGTACTCCTTATGTCGAAAAATGATGAAATAATTTTAATTAAAATAATTTAACTAAAATATTTCAGGTTGATTTTATGCGGTTTATGCCGGTTTGTCAAGTAAAATTTTGGAGAACGCCCGCCTTCTCCGGGACGTGGCAGCCGCACCTTATTTAATTATAAGGAAGACAGCGCCTGCCGCAGCGCGTCGTCGCTGGCGGGGACGCCCCAGAACCGGAGTGTTCCATTGATCTCCAGGGCGGGAGTGCAGAGGGTCTCCGGATGCTCACTCGTCACCTGTTCGTTCAGCACCCGGCAGCCGGGGCAGTAGGCGTACAGGCAGGGTATCAGCAGGTCCATCC
>OODJ01002801.1_pt1 | contig 11170 bp, 9 predicted proteins | sample 1671611 | NCBI WGS metagenome assembly OODJ01 (sample SAMN06348174, study PRJEB24527) | human gut metagenome | biome: human gut; feature: ankylosing spondylitis patient; material: feces | host: Homo sapiens | place: China | collected 2015-10 | reverse complement strand
ATTATGCGCAGCGGATGTTGGCAAGAGTTCCGCGGATTTTCTCTCCGGCCGTATTTCGCCTCCCCCATACACCCGGAGCACACACAGGATGGGAGATCACGATCCCCCGCCCCTTTCGCCGCCGCACATCACTTCTGCCGATTCGCCAGCTCTTTCCGGATGGCCTTGGTCAGGAGCTCCTGGCCCTCCGGCGTGCGGAGGGTGTCCAGCACCGCCGTCCGCAATGCCTCCTGGAACTTCTTGCTGGTGAGGAAGGCGTCGAACATGGTGCCGCCCTCCCCGCCGGCAGACGCCGCCGGCTTCGCTGCCCGCTTGGGGGCCGGCGCCGGGGCGGGCTCGTCCAGAAACGCCCCGTCCATCCAGTCGGACATCTGGGTGGTGTCGTTGGTCTCTCCCCGGAGATAGAAGAGGGACACGCCGAAGTAGGACGCCAGCTTGTTCTGCTGGTCCTGGGTGGGGGTCTGGCGGCCCGTCTCGAACTTCTCGATGGCCGTGCGGGGCAGGCCTAGGGCGGCGGCCAGGGCAGGCCGGCTCAAACCCCTGGCGGTCCGCAGCTCCTCGATGCGCTGTGCCAAAGTTACCATAGAAGATACGCCTCCTTGTCGGTCTCCTATTGTACCCGCTCCCCGCCGGTCTGTCAATGCGGCGGGGCTTTTCTTTTGGCCGGGGCTGTGATATGATAGCGGTTCAGAGAAGGAGTTGATCCCATGGAGCAGGAGCACAAGCGCCGCCCCCGGTACAAGGGCACCCACCCCCGCACCTTTCAGGAGAAGTACAAGGAGCACGACCCGGAGAGATACCGCTCCGATGTGGAGAAAATCCTCGCCAGCGGCAAGACCCCGGCGGGGATGCACATCCCCATCCTGGTGGATGAGATCCTGGAGGTCCTTCAGGTCCAGCCGGGACAGGTGGGCTACGACGCCACCCTGGGCTACGGCGGCCACACCGGTCACATGCTGGAGCGGCTCCAGGGCCAGGGGCATCTGTACGCCACGGACGTGGACCCCATCGAGATGGAAAAGACCCGCGCCCGGCTGGCGGCGGCGGGCTACGGCCCGGAGATCCTCACCATCCAGCACCGGAACTTCGCCGATGTGGACCAGGTGGCCCCCGGCGTCCTCTTCGACTTCGTGCTGGCGGACCTGGGGGTTTCCTCCATGCAGATCGACGACCCGGCCCGGGGCTTCACCTTCAAGCAGGACGGCCCCCTGGACCTGCGGCTGGATCCCGCCTCCGGCGTCACCGCGGCGGAGCGGCTGCGGCAGCTTACCCAGGAGGAGCTGGAGAACCTGCTGGCGGAAAATTCCGACGAGCCCTACGCGGACCGGATTGCCCGGGCCATCACCCAGGTGTTCCGCCGGGGCGGCACCGTGGACACCACCCGCCAGCTGTACGCCCTCATCGAGGGGGCGCTGTCCTTCCTCCCGGCGACCGAGCGGAAAGAGGCGGTGAAGAAGTCCTGCCAGCGGACCTTCCAGGCCCTGCGGATCGACGTGAACAGCGAGTTTGAGGTGCTGTACGCCTTTCTGGACAAGCTGCCCCATGTGCTGAAGTCCGGCGGGCGGGCGGCCATCCTCACCTTCCACTCCGGTGAGGACCGGCTGGTGAAGCAGGCCTTCCGCCAGCAGTACCGGGACGGGCTGTACAGCGACATCGCCCAGGAGGTCACCCGGCCCTCTCCCCAGGAGTGCCGCCGGAATCCCCGGGCCCACTCCACCAAGCTGCGGTGGGCCATTCGGGCGGAGTGACGATTTTTATAGAAGGAGTTGACAGCCATGCTGCGGGATGAGACCATACAGCGGGTGCTCCGGTTCCGGGACGACCGGGACTGGCGGCAGTTCCACACCCCCAAGGACCTGGCCATCTCCCTGTCCCTGGAGGCGGCGGAGCTGCTGGAGGTGTTCCAGTGGAGCGGCACGGACCTGGAGTGCCGGGACAGGCTGGGCCGGATCCGGGAGGAGCTGGCGGACGTGCTGAGCTACTGCGTCCTGATGGCCGACGTGTGCGGCCTGGATCTGGACGAGATCCTGAACGCCAAGGTGGACCAGAACGCCGCCAAGTACCCGGTGGAAAAGGCCCGGGGCAGCGCCGCCAAATACACGGAGCTGGCCTGACCATTTTCAGATCTGACCGCCCCGCACGACGCCGTGCGGGGCGATTTTTTCCGCGGAGGACGCTTTTCTCCGGAACGCACAAATTTTCTCTCCGAATTTTGGAAGACGCTATGGTAAATGCAACTTTCAATCCCATATCTAGTGTGGTATGATAGCAATGCTCACTAGATATATTGTATTTGAGATCGATTCTACAAGAGAGGCGGAGAGTCCATGAAAGTCATGAAGCGGAACGGCACGGAGGTCATCTTCGACATCACGAAGATCATCGCCGCCATCACCAAGGCCAACAACACCATCGAGGAAGACGCCCGGATGACCCCGGTGCAGATCCAGCGGATCGCGGAGTCCGTGGAGCTCAGCTGCCAGAAGATGAATCGCTCCCCCTCCGTGGAGGAGATCCAGGACCTGGTGGAGTCCCAGATCATGGCCCATGGGGCCTATGAGGTGGCCAAGAACTACATCACCTACCGCTATGTCCGCTCCCTGGTCCGCAAGAGCAACACCACCGACGAGAAGATCCTCAGCCTCATTGAGTGCTGCAACGAGGAGGCCAAGCAGGAGAACTCCAACAAGAACCCGGTGGTGAACTCCACCCAGCGGGACTATATGGCCGGCGAGGTCTCCCGGGATTTGAGCGAGCGGCTGCTGCTGCCCACTGACATCGTGGAGGCCCACCGGGAGGGCATCATCCACTTCCATGACTCCGACTACTACGCCCAGCATATGCACAACTGCGACCTGGTGAATCTGGAGGATATGCTGCAAAACGGCACTGTCATCACCGACACGCTGATCGAGCGGCCCCACAGCTTCTCCACCGCCTGCAACATCGCCACCCAGATCATCGCCCAGGTGGCCTCCAACCAGTACGGCGGCCAGTCCATCTCCCTGGCCCACCTGGCCCCCTTTGTGGACGTGAGCCGGAAGAAAATCCGGGGCATCGTGGAGCAGGAGATGGAGACCCTGGGCATCCAGCCCTCCCAGGAGAAGATCGAGGAGCTGGTGGAGGCCCGCCTGCGGGACGAAGTCCGCCGGGGCGTCCAGACCATCCAGTACCAGGTGCTGACCCTGCTGACCACCAACGGCCAGGCCCCCTTCGTGACGGTGTTTATGTACCTGGGCGAGGCCAAGAACGAGCAGGAGAAGAAGGACCTGGCCCTCATCATCGAGGAGACCCTGGAGCAGCGCTACCAGGGCGTGAAAAACGAGAAGGGCGTGTGGATCACCCCCGCCTTCCCCAAGCTGATCTATGTGCTGGAGGAGGACAACATCCACGAGGACTCCCCCTATTACTATCTCACCAAGCTGGCGGCCAAGTGCACCGCCCGCCGGATGGTGCCCGACTACATCTCCGCCAAGAAGATGCTGGAGCTGAAGGGCGATGTGTACACCTGCATGGGCTGCCGCTCCTTCCTGACGCCGGACCGCTTCACCGACGCCGGCATCGGCAACATCGCCAACGCCGGCAACTACGAGCCCGGCAAGCACAAGTACTACGGCCGCTTCAACCAGGGCGTGGTGACCATCAACCTCCCCGACGTGGCCCTGTCCTCCGGCGGTGATCTGGACAAGTTCTGGAAGATCTTCGACGAGCGGCTGGAGTTGTGCCACCGGGCCCTCATGTGCCGCCACAACCGGCTGAAGGGCACCCTCTCCGACGTGGCCCCCATCCTGTGGCAGTACGGCGCCTGCGCCCGGCTGAAGAAGGGGGAGACCATCGACGAGCTGCTCTACCACGGCTACTCCACCATCTCCCTGGGCTACGCCGGCCTCTACGAGTGCGTGAAGTACATGACCGGCAAGAGCCACACGGACCCCTCCGCCACCCCCTTCGCCCTGCAGGTGATGCAGCATATGAACGACGCCTGCAAAAAGTGGAAGGAGGAGAGCGACATCGACTTCTCCCTCTACGGCACGCCGCTGGAGTCCACCACCTACAAGTTCGCCAAGAGCCTCCAGCGCCGGTTCGGCATCATCGAGGGCGTCACCGACAAGAGCTACATCACCAACAGCTACCACGTCCACGTGACGGAGGACATCAACGCCTTCGACAAGCTGAAGTTCGAGGCCCAGTTCCAGGCCCTGTCCCCCGGCGGCGCCATCAGCTATGTGGAGGTGCCGGATATGCAGAACAACCTGGAGGCGGTACTGCAGGTGATGAAGTTCATCTACGACAACATCATCTACGCGGAGCTGAACACCAAGTCCGATTACTGCCAGGTGTGCGGCTGGGACGGCGAGATCCAGATCGTGGAGGAAAACGGCAAGCTGATCTGGAAGTGCCCCCAGTGCGGCAACACGGACCAGGACAAGATGAATGTGGCCCGCCGGACCTGCGGCTACATCGGGACCCAGTTCTGGAACCAGGGCCGGACCCAGGAGATCCGGGACCGGGTGCTGCATCTGTAAACGCTCTGGGGGGGGACTGCGTCCCCCCTAGATACGCAAGGGCCGCGCCGCTGCGCGGCCCTTGCGATACCCCCTCGCCCGCTCACGGAGCGGGCGGATTTTCCCCGAAAGGCTTTGCCTTTCGGGGAAAGGGATGCGGCCTGCCGCGCGCACTCGCTGCGCCCGCACACTTGCAGGCCGAGCGGTGTTTTTCCCGAGGCGAAGGTCCCCGGGAAAAACGATGGAACTGGAATGGGCGCCTGCGGGCGCCCGTTTTGGGGAATAGCAGGAGGGCTGTTATGTACTACGGCGAGATCAAAAACTGCGACATCGCCAATGGCGAGGGGGTGCGGGTCACCCTGTTCGTCTCCGGCTGCACCAACCGCTGCAAGGGCTGCTTCCAGCCCCAGACCTGGGATTTCACCTACGGCAGGCCCTTCACCGCCGGGACGGAGGACGAGCTGCTCTCCCTGCTCTCCCCCGGCTACATCAACGGCCTGACGGTGCTGGGGGGCGAGCCCTTCGAGCCGGAGAACCAGCGGGCGCTGCTCCCCTTCCTCCGCCGGGTGCGGCAGACGTATCCGGACAAGACCATCTGGGGCTTTTCCGGCTTCACTTACGAGGAACTGACCACCGACGGCACCCATCCCCGGTGCGAGGCGACGGACGAGATGCTCTCTCTGCTGGACGTGCTGGTGGACGGCCGGTTCGTGGAGGAGCTGAAGGACCTGACCCTCCGGTTCCGGGGCAGCTCCAACCAGCGGCTCATCGACCTGAACGCCAGCCGGCAGGCGGGGCGCCTCTGCTTCCTGCCGGACCGGCCCAGAGGCCGGTGACGCCCCTTTCACGGAAGCGCTCCCCCGGCGGCTGAAACCGCCGGGGGAGTTTTCCGCCCTGCCCCTGTCAAAAAGCGCCAGGGGCGCCCCACGAAATTTGTGCGGAATACTGGTTGACATTTCCTAGTTCGCTAACTAAAATATTGGATTGTTGAGTAGGAAAGAGGTGATCCTATGCAGCATGAGCGATATGTGGGGTTTGAGATCAAAGCCCTGTCCAATCTCCTGAGGCGGCGTCTGATGAGCACCTCCGGGCACTCCCAGGGGATCCTGACGGAGATCGAGGGGCTTCTGATCGGCTATCTCTGCCACAGCCAGGGGCGGGAGATCTACCAAAAGGATCTGGAGCAGGCCTTCTGCATCCGCAGTTCCACCGCCTCCCGGCTGCTGAAGCGGCTGGAGGACGAGGGGCTGATCCAGCGGGCCCTGGGCGTGAAGGACGGACGGATGAAGCGCATCACCCCCACTCTGCGGGCCCAGACCCTGAACGATGAGGCGGAGCGGCGCATCGCCGCCACAGAGGCCGTCCTCACCCGCGGGCTCTCCCGGGAGGAGATCGATCAGTTCCTCTCCATCGCCGAGAAGCTCAAGCGCAACCTGCTGCGGGACACAGCCGCCCGGGATCCGGAGGCCCCCGTCCCCGGCGGCTCGGAATAACACAAGGAGGTATCCATATGAAGAAAAAGCGCAGCCTAGTCAGCTGCATTCAGGAATTTTGGCCGGCGACGATCCTGACGCCCATCTTCGTCATCGGCGAAGTGGCGTTCGACGTCCTGATTCCCCTGATGACCGGCCGCCTGCTGGACGAGGGCGTCCGGGCGGGCAGCATGGACCATATCATCCGCTACGGCCTCACCGTGGTGGGCATGGCCATCCTGGCGCTGATCTGCGGCGGCCTGTCCGGCCGGTTTGGCGCCAAGGCCTCCACGGGCTTTGCCCGGAACCTGCGGCGGGAGATGTACAAGAACGTCCAGCAGTTCTCCTTCTCCAACATTGATAAATTCTCCACCAGCGGCATCATCACCCGGCTGACCACCGACGTGACCAACGTGATGATGGCCTTCATGATGATCATCCGCATCGCGGTCCGGTCTCCCATCATGCTGATCTGTGCCTGGGTGCTCACCCTGCGCATCAACCCCCGGCTGGCCCTGGTCTTTCTGGTGATCATCCCCATTCTGGCAGTCGGCTTACTGCTGATCATGACCAAGGCCCACCCCATCTTCGAGCGGGTCTTCAAGCGGTATGACCACCTGAACAATGTGGTGCAGGAGAACGTCCACGGCATCCGGGTGGTCAAATCCTTCGTCCGGGAAGACCGGGAGACCGAGAAATTCACCTCCGTATCCGGCACCATTTACAAGGACTTCTGCAAGGCCGAGCGCATCATGTCTCTGGCGAACCCCATCATGCAGCTGTGCGTCTACGGCTGTATGCTGGCCATTTCGTGGATCGGCGCGCACCTTGTCATTGCCTCCGGCAATAACCCCGATCTCGGCCTCACCACCGGCCAGCTCAGCTCCATGTTTACCTATACCACCCAGATCCTCAGCAGTCTGATGATGCTTTCCATGGTATTTGTTATGCTTTCTATGAGTGTGGCAAGTGCAGAGCGTGTATCTGAAGTGTTAAATGAAACACCGGATATTGTGAATCCAGAGAATCCTGTTTATAAAGTAAAAGATGGAAGTATTGTCTTTGACCACGTTTCTTTCCGTTATAATAAAGAGGGCAAGAAAAATGTATTAAATGATATTGACCTTTCTATCAAAGAAGGAGAGACAATCGGTATCATTGGTGGAACTGGTAGTGCAAAGTCCAGTCTTGTTAACTTAATCAGCCGTCTGTATGATGTTTCCGAAGGACGTTTACTTGTTGGCGGAAAAGATGTAAGGGAATACGATATTGAAACACTTCGAGATGAAGTTTCTGTTGTATTACAGAAAAATGTTCTTTTCTCCGGTACAATTCTCGATAACCTCCGCTGGGGTGATGAGAATGCAACAGAGGAAGAGTGTAAGAGGGCCTGCCATCTTGCCTGTGCGGATGAATTTATTGATCGGATGCCAGATGGTTATCATACATATATCGAACAGGGTGGTTCGAATGTTTCTGGTGGGCAAAAGCAGCGTCTTTGTATTGCAAGAGCCCTTCTTAAAAAGCCAAAGATTCTGATTCTTGATGACAGTACAAGTGCCGTAGATACCGCAACCGATGCAAAGATTCGTGAAGCATTTGCAAAAGAAATTCCAGATACAACAAAATTGATCATCGCACAGAGAGTCTCCAGTATTCAGAGTGCAGACAGAATTATTGTTATGGATAACGGAGAAATTTCCGGTTTTGATACCCATGAGAATCTTATGAAATCCAATGAAATTTACAGAGATGTCTACGAATCCCAGACTAAGGGTGGCGGAGACTTTGATGAGAACGGAGGTGAATAGAGATGGCACGGATAAAGAATATGAAAAATGCTAAAAAGGTAGAGAATCCCGGAGTTTTATTAAAACGTCTTATGGGATATATTATGAAGCATTACGGAGCCGCCTTTGTTACAGTATTGATCTGTATTTTGATCAGTGTTATCTGTAACGTACAGGGAACGATGTTTATGCAGACTTTGATTGATGATTATATTGTTCCAATGCTAAAAGATGGAAGTCGTGATTTTTCTGGTCTTGCACACGCAATCACAAGAGTTGCTGGATTTTATGCGATTGGAGTAGCTGTTACACTGTTGTATTCACAGATTATGGTAAATATCACTCAGGGTACGTTACGAAGCCTGCGTGATGATTTGTTTACGCATATGCAGGACCTTCCGATTAAATATTTTGATACACATGCACATGGAGATATCATGTCCGTGTATACGAACGATATTGATACGTTGCGCCAGATGATTTCCCAGAGTATTCCACAGATTTTTAATAGTGGAATTATGGTTGTCAGTATTATCGTATGTATGCTTGTGTTAAGTGTTCCGCTTACTGTTGTCAGTCTGGCTATGGTCGGCATTATGGTTTATCTTTCTAAACGTATTGCAACTTTGAGTGGAAAATACTTCGTACAGCAACAAAAAGACCTTGGTGCGGCTAATGGTTATATCGAGGAAATGATGCAGGGACAAAAAGTTGTCAAAGTATTCTGCCATGAAGAAAAAAGTATTGAAGAATTTAAAGAATTAAATGATAAACTGTTTCATAGTGCGGATAATGCAAATAAATTTGCCAATATTGCCATGCCAGTAAATGCACAGGTTGGAAATATCAGTTATGTTATCGTTGCGATTGTTGGTGGTATTCTTGCTATCAATGGAATTGGCAGTTTTACTCTTGGTGGATTAGCAAGCTTTTTGACATTTAATAAGAGTTTAAATATGCCAATCGGTCAGGTCAGCCAACAGGTAAACTTTGTTGCAATGGCACTTGCCGGAGCACAGCGAATCTTTGAGCTTCTTGACGAAGAACCAGAAGTAGATGAAGGCTATGTAACTCTTGTCAATGCAACAGAAGATGCAGATGGAACGATTCACGAAACAGACAAACATACTGGAACCTGGGCATGGAAACATTTTCATAAAGAAGATGGAACAACAACGTATGCCAAGCTTCTTGGTGATGTAGAATTCCTCGGTGTAGACTTTGGATACGATGAGAAGAAGATTGTACTTCACGATATCAAAATGTTTGCCACACCAGGACAAAAGATTGCATTCGTTGGTTCTACCGGAGCTGGAAAGACAACGATCACTAACCTTATCAACCGTTTCTATGATATACAGGATGGAAAAATCCGTTACGACGGCATTAACATCAATAAGATAAAGAAAGCCGATTTAAGACATTCCCTCGGAATGGTGTTACAGGATACGCATTTATTTACAGCAAGCGTCAAAGACAATATCCGCTATGGTAAATTAGATGCGACCGATGAAGAGGTTATCGAAGCAGCAAAACTTGCCAACGCAGACAGCTTTATCGAACGGCTTCCACAGGGATATGACACTGTTCTTACTGGAGATGGTGCCAACTTAAGTCAGGGTCAGAGACAGCTCCTATCTATCGCAAGAGCAGCCATCGCAGACCCACCAGTATTAATCCTTGATGAAGCAACCAGTTCCATTGATACCCGTACTGAGAAAATCGTACAGGAAGGTATGGATCGACTGATGCATGGAAGAACTACCTTTGTTATCGCACATCGCCTTTCTACTATCAAAAACAGTGATTGTATTATGGTATTAGAACAGGGGCGAATCATTGAGAGAGGCTCCCATGATGATTTGATTGAAGAACAGGGAAGATACTACCAGCTTTATACAGGAAATAAGGCTTAGCTTATTTAGCATCTATTTCTTTATCACATCATAAAGCACCTTTATCGCGTCCTCCACCCCCGTTGTATTGAGATAGGAATAGTTTATGATGAAGGTATGTGCCGCAAAATCATCTGGGCTGTCGTGATAGTAGGCGGAGAGGCTGTTTAGTTTGACACCTTTTTGTAAAGCTCTCTGCATGAGTTCTTCATCGGGCAGTTCCGTATTGACCTTGAGCAGAAAATGTAGTCCAGAGTCTTCTTCCATGATGGTGACATAGGAAGCGAGCGGGCTGTTTTTTATGGCATCAAGAAGGCTGTCTCTTTGTTTATGATAGAAGTTTCGCATTCGGTTAATATGTTTTTCGAAGCAGCCTTCGTTAATAAAGCGCATTAGAGCGTACTGTTCAAAGTTTGAGACGGTACAGGAATAGAAACTTAACCGTTCCAGAAAGCGGTTGGCAAGTTTCGGTGGGAGTACCATGTAGCTGATTCGCATTGTTGAAGATAGACTCTTAGTAAAGGTATTAATATAGATGACTTTCTGTGTGATATCCATACTCTGTAAGGACGGGATTGGCTTTCCAGTCAGGCGGAATTCACTGTCATAGTCATCTTCAATAATGTAGCGGTCGGCAGAGGCGGCGGCCCAGCCAAGCAGTTCGTAGCGGCGGCTTATCGGGGTAACGATTCCAGTAGGAAAGTGGTGGGATGGAGAAATATGTACCACATCGGCTTCACTTTTTTCTAATTCATCGACAAGGATACCGTTATTATCCATTGGAATATAGTGATATGCCACATTGTAGCTGTTGTAGATTGCGGCAATTTTTTCGTAGCCTGGATTTTCAATGGCATATTTTTTGTCAAATCCGAGAAGCTGGATTAAAAGTCCGTATAAGTATTCGGTTCCTGCTCCAATAAAAATCTGCTCCGGCTGTACATGCATTCCACGAAATTGTTCCAGATGGGTGGCGATTGCCTGGCGAAGTCCCATAATTCCTCCGCAGGGTGGTTTCGTCATCAGTTCTGGACTGTTTGTATTAAAAGTCTCACGCATCAATTTTGCCCAGATAGAAAATGGAAAGTTTTCCGGACGTGTCTGGTTGCTGGAAAAGTCAGCAAGAAAGTCAGACTGACCAGAGGAAAGTTTCACATTTTCTGTTGTCAGTTTGACTGGTTTTATCACATTATTTTTAAAATCAGAGACATAAAATCCCTTCTTTGGAATGGAGTAAATATATCCTTCCGATAAAAGCTGAGCATAGGCATTTTCAATCGTAATCGTACTTACGCCGAGATTTTTTGCAAAACTTCTTTTGGAAGGGAGCTTTTCCCCGGAAACTAACTTGCCATCAACAATATCCTGACGGATACATTGATAAAGATGCATGTATAGAGATTCATTTTTTAAGTTTGTAAAAGAATAGGTTAGCATTCGAATTCTCCTTAATGTATGTAATGTGCTCTCGGTGTTTTTCTTACAATTACTTTTGTGACCGATTTTCC
>OODJ01002796.1_pt1 | contig 11181 bp, 12 predicted proteins | sample 1671611 | NCBI WGS metagenome assembly OODJ01 (sample SAMN06348174, study PRJEB24527) | human gut metagenome | biome: human gut; feature: ankylosing spondylitis patient; material: feces | host: Homo sapiens | place: China | collected 2015-10 | reverse complement strand
GATGGGGACTTTCAGGCGGAAATAATTCCTGCTGTAATATCCTCTGGATCATCATACTTCTGTGCCTGTGCGGAAACAATAACTGCGGATGCAGCAATGGCTGCGGCGGATGTGGCAACGGTGACAACTGCTGGATTATTATCGTGCTGCTTCTGTTATGTGGAAACAATGGCTGTGGATGTGGCTGCTGACAATCATTTTCTGTTGGCAGGGGGATCTTTCCCTCTGCCTCTTTATATTTTACAGGATTATAATTTCGTCCTTATTATTCATGCTGCCTGATATTATCCTTATCTTTCATATTCCGGGAATTGATCCTGTCTGTTTTCTTTTCCGGGTGCACTGTCTGAGCACATTGTTTTTTCTTTTTCACACACTCCAGATCTATCTCATAAAAAGCATTTCCATCTATAATAAGCATTTCTTTCTTTTCTTCTGACTCTGATCCCATATCTGATTCTCCATTTTTTGCAACTGCAAACGCATGATACCTGCAGCAATTCCATAAAATTTGAGGCAGCGTGCAGTAAAGCAGTCTCACAGTTACTTAAATTCTACTTTATTATATGTCAGAATCCTTCTCCCCGTCATATTCTGTTAATAAAAAACATAAAATGGAAGCAGATATTATGAATGAAGAGCAGATTTCCCAGACTTTACTGGATCAGATGGTCAGTTCTGACCGCGGACAGATGATAAAAGCCGCCATTCCTTATCTTCCGCCAAAAGGACAGCAGATTTTCTCAGTCTATGAAAAAGCGGTTGAATTTATCAATACGGTTTCTGTTTTCAGCAAAAGAAGTTCCGGCAGCGATCTGTGTGCCATGAGCATGCCGGCCCAGAATCCGGTGGATATCATCAATGATATCCGCAGCTTCTGTTATGGTCCCAGCAGGGATAAATTAAATCAGATGGTAAATATGATGGCTATGGTTCAGATGCTGCAGCTCATGAATCAGCCTGCAGATGGTGAGAAGGAGGATTCCCATGAATGATGACTGGCGCAACAACCCGAAGCTTGCAGGTATGGATCGTTCCAAGCTTGATATGCTTCAGAATCTGGCTTCCCAGGGAAGTTCAAAGGGTGCAAATGAGATGCTGCCTTTCCTGATGAGTGCAGCTGCTCAGGGGAAAAAAGGCGGTCTGAAATTTAATGCTGATGAGATTTCTGCGATCATTGAAGTGCTGAAGATGGGGAAATCTCCCGCAGAGGCACAAAAACTTGATAAGGTGGTGAACCTTATGAAAATGATGCGGTGACCAAGTCCCCACTCACTGCTTATTGCTTTTCGCAGACTCCGCAGAAAACTTACCTGATTCGGTTAATATGAATTGCTATGATAACAAAAAGAGTACATTTCATCAACTTTCCGAAATGTACTCTTATGTTCAGTAATGTAACTTGTCACCAATTATTATCTGTCATATTTGCGCAGCCTGTCGCAGATAAATGTCAGTGCCTGTGCAACTGCCTGGTCTCTGATACTTTTTCTGTCACCTTCGAAATGAAATTCTCTCACAGTTGTCTTTCCTGCACAGTAACATCCCATAAATACAGTTCCCACCGGTATTTCCTCTGTTCCACCGCCCGGACCTGCAAGTCCTGTCACAGAGAGACAGACATCGGTTTTGGCTGCTTTCGCACCGCCTTTTGCCATCTGTCCGGCACATTTGGCTGAGACAGCACCTTCTTTCTTCAGTGTACTCTTCTTTACTCCAAGACATTTTCTTTTGGCGCGGTTTGTATATGTGACATAACCACACATAAATACCTCCGAAGCTCCCGGTACATTTACGATGTCCGCTGCTACCGCACCGCCTGTACAGGACTCGGCAAGAGACAGTGTCATTTTCTTTTTTTTCAGGAGTCCTACAACTGTTTCTTCTAATGCTGTTTCCTCTAATGCTGATTCTTCTGATGCTTCCTTTTCTGAAGCCATATTTAAAGCCTTCTTTCTAATCCTGCATGGACAGAACACTCCTGTTCTGCCAGATATATGTGATCAGGGAAATAACGGTAAGTGCCAGAGAAAGCCAGATAAATATCTGTTCCAGAATATCAAACACTCCGCCCAGATCGATCAGCAGTAAAATGATCATGATCATCTGGGAAACCGTCTTGAATTTGCCCCAGTAGTTTGCCGCGATCACAACACCGTTCTCGGCTGCGATCAGACGGAATCCGCTGATGATAAATTCTCTTCCTATAATAATGATAACAAACCATGCCGGAAGCTTTTCCAGTTCAATAAAGCAGATCATTGCAGAACACACAAGCAGCTTGTCTGCAAGAGGATCCATGAATTTTCCAAAGTTTGTCACCAGATTGTATTTTCTGGCAAGCTTTCCGTCAAACCAGTCGGTCACACTTGCAACAACAAAAATAGCAAGTGCTATATAGCGGTTTGCCTCACCGCCCAGGTCTGTAAGCATAAACAGTACAAGAAACGGAACCAGGATCATTCTGGCTACTGTAAGTTTATTCGGTGTATTCATCTGCCAACTCTCCTATCAAATCATATTCCAGTGCACCGGTCACACGTACCTTTGCAAAATCTCCTGTCATCAGGAGTTCTCCTGTCTGCACAAAAATATAACCGTCGACCTTTGGTGCATCTCCGTAAGTTCTGCCAATGTATGCGCTCTCATCTGCAACTTTTCCCTCGATCATCACGAGAAGTTCCTGTCCGATACGGTCAGTTCCCTTATCATAGGAAATCTCCTGCTGAAGCTCCATGATCTCGTCACGTCTGGCCTCTTTGACTTCTTCCGCAACCTGATCAGGCATCGTTGCTGCAGGTGTATCTTCTTCCGGTGAGTAAGTAAATACTCCCAGACGGTCAAATTCCATCTCATCCACAAAGCTCATCAGCTCTTCGTGGTCTTCCTGTGTTTCCCCGGGGAATCCGGAGATCAGAGTGGTACGGAGCACAATGTCAGGAATCTCCCGGCGAAGCTTATTTACAATCTCCACCAGTTCTGCCTGTGTTGTCCTTCTTCCCATTCTCTTTAAGATACGGTCACTTGCATGCTGGATCGGAAGATCCAGATAATGGCAGATCTTCTTCTCCTCTTTCATGGTCTGGATCAGTTCATCATAAATTTCCTCCGGATAGCAGTAAAGCACGCGGATCCAGCGGATTCCTTTGATCTTGCATAACTCTTTCAGGAGGATATGAAGAGATTTCTTTCCATATATATCAGTTCCATATACGGTTGTCTCCTGTGCGACAAGGATCAGCTCTTTTACGCCTTCCTCTGCCATCTCCTTTGCCTGTGTTACCAGACGTTCCATCGGAACGCTTCGGAATTTACCGCGAAGTTTCGGGATGATACAGTAGGTGCAGTGTTTATCACAGCCTTCTGCTATCTTGAGGTATCCGAAATGTCCGCCTGTTGTGAGAACACGTTTGCCAAGCTTTTCCGGAAGATAATCAATATCTTTAAATTCCTGGAAATGTTTTCCTTCCATTGCTTCACGGATTGCCTTAAGGATGTCTCCGTAGGAAGTTGTTCCAAGTACTGCATCTACTTCCGGTACTTCCTCAATGATCTCATTCTTATAACGCTGTGCCATACATCCTGTGACAACCAGGACTTTACAGCTCCCGGTTTTCTTGTATTCTGCCATCTCAAGGATGGTGTTGACGCTCTCTTCCTTTGCGTCATTGATAAAGCAGCAGGTGTTCACCACAATGGCCTCTGCTTCAGTTTCATCATCTACGATCTCGAACCCGTTACCTGTAAGAAGTCCAAGCATTTCTTCGGAATCTACAAGGTTCTTGTCACAGCCTAATGATACGAATAATAATTTCATAAATTCTCCTATAAGAATGTGCCTGAAAATATACCTCTGTAATTCTCAGACACATCCTTTTGTTTATCTATTGTGTTACCATCAGTTCTTACTCTTCAGTTGTTTCTTCTGCTGTTTCAGCAGTCTCTGTGATTTCAGAAGCCTGTGCTGATTCTTCTGTCTGTGCCTCAGCTGTCTGTTCTGTTCCTTCTTCATCCTCTTCTTCCGGAGCAAGGATCTTTACTTTTCCTTTGTAGAGCTCGTCGATCGCAACTGAGAGAGGTTTCTTGCCTGCCGCACCCTCTACCATTGGTTTGGAACCTGCAATGATCTGGCGTGCACGTTTACTTGCAGCAAGTACAAGGGAATAACGGCTGTTAAGGGACATTGTTGTATCGTCGTCCTCACTGTTTGTATTGATTGCTTCGATTAATTCTGTATAAGACGGATGTATCATGTATTTTCTCCTTTCTTTTAAGCGGTCTGGGCCGCATGTTTATCATTTCTGAAATGCTTTTGTCTGTTTCTGGATATCTGCGATAAATTCTGCATTTCTGGATACTCTGGAATGTTCACTCACAATAATCTGATGAAGATGGTCTACGCATTCCTCTACAGTATCGTTGACAAGAATATAGTCATATTGTCCCATACCTTCTGCCTCTTCACCAGCTCTTGCAAGTCTGTCTGCGATCACCTGTGCGGTTTCTGTTCCTCTGCCTGTGAGACGGCGTTCCAGTTCCTCCACAGTCGGCGGAGTTACAAACACCAGAAGTGCTTCCGGTATTTTCTCTTTGATCTTCATTGCGCCCTGGATTTCGATCTCAAGGATTACATTTCTGCCTGCCTGAAGCTGCTCTTCGACATAAGAGCGTGGAGTGCCGTAATAATTTTCCACATACCGGGCATGTTCAAGCAATGCATCCTCTTCGATCAGTTTCTCAAATTCATCCCTTGTACGGAAGAAATATTCTCTGCCGTCCTCTTCACCGGGACGGGGTTTTCTGGTTGTTGCGGAGACAGATAATGCATAACCATCATATTTCTCCATGAGGCGTTTCATTACTGTGCCTTTTCCTGCACCGGAAAATCCGGAAACCACTACTAAAATTCCTTTATTCATGGGTCTCTCCCTTATCCTCGTTTTCATATATTTCTGCAAATCTCCGGGCAATGGTCTCAGGCTGAAGTGCGCTGAGCACCAGATAATCGTCGCTTGTGACGATCACTGCTTTTGTCTTTCGCCCCTGAGTTGCATCAATCAGTGACCGGGTTCCCTTTATGCTCTGCACCATTCTTTTTACAGGTGCCGCATCCGGGCTTACCACTGCCACGATTTTCTGTGAATTGACTACATTTCCAAAACCGATATTAATAAGTCTTGCCACGTTTTCTTCCTCTATTCTACGTTCTGGATCTGTTCTCTGACTTTCTCGATCTCTGTTTTCAGATCAATGGCAATGTTGGAAATCTCCAGATCACTTGATTTGGATAAAATCGTGTTTGCTTCTCTGTTCATTTCCTGTGCCATGAAGTCCAGTTTGCGTCCGATGCCTTCTTTCTCTGTTGTAAGCATCTTTTTCATGTTCCTGATGTGGCTGTGAAGGCGGACGGTTTCCTCATCATTGCAGATTTTGTCTGAAAACAGGATGACTTCTGCTGCGATGCGGTTGTCGTCGATCTGTGTGTCTTCCAGCAGCTCGGAAACTTTTGCTTCCAGTTTGGTCCTGTAGGCATTGACTACTTCCGGAGAGCGGGCTTCTACACGTAATACTTTTTCTTCAAGGCTGTCCAGTTTTCCGATAAGGTCTTTCTCAAGATTTCTGCCTTCCAGTATCCTTGTCTGGACAAATTTCTCACATGCCTCGCGAAGGGGCGGTTCCAGAGATTCCCAGAGTGCTTCCTCATCAACAGACTGTTCTTCCATGACAAGTACCTCCGGATAGCGTGACAGGGTGCTGACTTTGATATCGTAGTCAAGGTCAAAGTCCTGCTGCATCTGTTTAAGACAGGTGATGTATTCGGATGCGAGTTCTCTGTTGTATTTGAGAGCTCCGTTGTCCAGGGTGTAGTCTTCGTATGTGATGTATACATCAACTTTGCCTCTCTGGATGTAGGTTTTCATCAGGTTTCTGACTGCGCCTTCCAGGAAGTTGAGTTTTCTGGGCATTTTGATGCTGAGGTCCAGATATCTGTGGTTGACAGATTTTAGTTCGATTGTTATTTTTCTTTCTTTGGTCACGACTTCTGCCCGGCCGAAACCTGTCATGCTTTTTATCATAGTTTTTCTCTCTTTGTCTGTCTATTAGTGTCGGGGTATGTGTGCCTGTTCTGGTTTACATACAGATTTATTATAGTTCATTATAGAATGGGAGTCAAACATTTTTTCGTTGATGGCGGTAGGAAATGTGTGGTATACTGGTGGAAGGGACGCCGCAGGTGGGACGCAGGAGAAAATAAATAGTTCCGGGCGCGGTTTCGGGGTTTAGTCAACTCTAAGGCTTCGGAAATCTGCTAAAGGCATGAAAAAAACAGCAAAACTCGCTTCGCTCAGACAGGTTGCTGTTTTTTTCATAACGCAGATTCCCGAAGCCTAAGAGTTACTACAACCCCTGCAAATGCGCCCGGAACTATTTATTTTCTCCTGCTGGTAGCTGGCTGTTGGAGGTATATGGTATATCCTTTAAATTGAACGGCTTTCAGAAAAGCTTATTATAGTTTGTTTGTCAGAAAGGGCTTCGCCTTTCTGACGTAAAACGTTGATTATTCTGACTAACTGATTTGTTTTTTCTTTTCTTGATCGTACTGTCGTATTGATTGAGTTTTGATTATTTTTACTGATTATTTTTTAAAGGAGTGTTTTTATATGGCTTTTGATGGGATTACGATTGCGGCTATGGTGAAGGAGCTGCATTTGAATTTGGATGGAGGACGGTTTAATAAGATTGCTCAGCCGGAGGCGGATGAGCTTTTGATTACGGGGAAGGGGGCGAATGGGCAGTGCAGGCTGCTGCTTTCGGCCAGTGCTTCTCTTCCGCTGATTTATTTTACTTCCAAGAATAAGCCCAGCCCTATGACTGCGCCTAATTTCTGTATGCTGCTGCGTAAGCATATTGGAAGTGCGAGGGTTTCGGATATCAGGCAGCCGGGGATGGAGCGTGTGGTGATGTTTGAGCTGGAGCATCTGAATGAGCTGGGGGATCCCTGTAAGAAGGTTCTTATCATGGAGCTGATGGGCAAGCACAGTAATATTATTTTCTGTGATGATACGGGGATGATTCTGGATAGTATCAAGCATGTTTCTTCTCATATGAGTTCTGTGCGTGAGGTGCTTCCGGGAAGGGAGTATTTTATTCCGAAGACGCAGGATAAGCTGGATCCGCTGACTGTGAGTGAGGAGGAGTTTTGTGATGTTGTGTGCAGGAAGCCTTGTAATATTTCCAGGGCTGTTTACTCTTCTCTTACTGGAATCAGTCCGGTTGTTGCGGAGGAGATCTGTTTCAGGGCTTCGATCGACGGGAGTGATGCAGCGCAGTCTCTGGATGAGGCGGCGAGGGTGCATTTGTATCATACGTTCCGCAGGCTGATGGATCAGGTTGTGGAGGGGGATTTTTCTCCGAATATTGTTTACCGGGGGGAAGAACCTGTGGAGTATGGTGTGTTTGCGTTCCAGCAGTATGGACCGGAGTATCATTCTGTGGAGTTTGAGAGTGTTTCACAGATGCTGGAGACTTATTATGCGACAAAGAATACGCTGAAGCGTATCCATCAGAAGTCTTCGGATTTGAGAAGGATCGTGCAGACTGCGCTGGAGCGTAACCGTAAGAAGCTGAGTCTGCAGGAGAAGCAGATGAAGGATACTGCGAAGAAAGAGAAGTATAAGGTTTACGGGGAGCTGATCAATACTTACGGGTATGGGCTGGAGGATGGATGTAAGTCGTTTAAGGCTCTGAATTATTATACCAATGAGGAGATTACCATTCCTCTTGATCCTACTATGACTCCGGCGGAGAATTCCAAAAAGTATTTTGACAAGTATGGAAAGCTGAAGCGTACGGAGGAGGCTCTGACTGAGCAGATTGCAGATACGAGAAGTGAGATTGAGCATCTGGAGTCTGTTTCCAATGCTCTGGATATTGCTCTGGCTGAGAGTGATCTGGCACAGATCAAGGAAGAGCTGATGGAGTATGGATATATTAAGAAGCATTATGACCGCAGGAAGGGACAGAAGGCACAGAGTAAGTCTAAGCCGTTCCATTATGTGACTGAGGATGGGTATGATATTTATGTGGGAAAAAATAATTTCCAGAATGATGAGCTTACCTTTAAGTTTGCCACAGGGAATGACTGGTGGTTTCATGCCAAGAAGATGGCCGGTTCGCATGTGGTCGTGAAGTCTAAGGACGGCGAACTGCCGGATCATATCTTTGAGATTGCGGGACAGCTTGCTGCTTATTATTCTAAAGGACGTACTGCTCCTAAGGTGGAGATTGATTATATCCAGAAGAAGCAGGTGAAAAAGCCTGCAGGGGCGAAGCCCGGATTTGTGGTTTATTATACAAATTATTCGCTGATGGCTGAGCCGTCATTAAAAGGAGTCAGGGAAGTCTGATCATACTGTTGTATAGTTACAAATATTAAAAGAATTGCGGGAGCTGCTTTGCAGCGGAGTAAGTAATTCGTGGATGTCAGGTCAGGGGTGAAATACCTTTTGACCCTGACATTATATAACAATAATTAAGGAGAATTTCTTTTTATGAGTATTTTGAATGTTGAACATCTGACACATGGTTTCGGAGACAGGGCGATTTTTAATGATGTGTCTTTCCGCCTGTTAAAGGGCGAGCATATTGGACTGGTTGGCGCCAACGGGGAAGGTAAATCTACTTTCTTTAATATTGTAACCGGAAAGCTGATGCCGGATGAGGGTAAGATTGAATGGGCAAAGAATGTACGTGTCGGCTATCTGGACCAGCATTCTGTCCTTTCTCAGGGTATGTCCATCCGTGACGTGCTGAAGTCTGCGTTCTCTTATCTCTTTGAGATGGAGGAAAGAATGAATGGGATCTGTGACTCTCTTGGCACTGCTTCTCCTGAGGAGATGGATACTCTGATGGAGGAGCTGGGAACTATTCAGGATACCCTTACCATGCATGATTTCTATGTGATCGATGCGAAGGTGGAGGAAGTTGCCAGAGCTCTGGGACTTCTGGATATCGGACTGGAACGTGATGTTACAGATCTGAGCGGCGGTCAGAGAACCAAAGTTCTGCTTGGCAAGCTGCTTCTGGAGAAACCGGATATTCTGCTTCTGGACGAGCCTACCAACTATCTGGATGAGGAACATATCGAATGGCTGAAGCGTTATCTGCAGGATTATGAGAATGCATTTATCCTTATCTCCCACGATATTCCGTTTCTGAATTCTGTTATCAATCTGGTTTATCATATGGAGAATCAGGAACTGAACCGTTATGTCGGGGATTATGACCATTTCCAGGAAGTGTATGAGGTGAAGAAGGCTCAGCTTGAGGCTGCTTACAGACGCCAGCAGCAGGAAATCAGTGAACTGAAGGATTTCGTCGCAAGAAATAAGGCAAGGGTTTCTACAAGAAACATGGCAATGTCCAGACAGAAGAAACTGGATAAGATGGATGTGATCGAGCTTGCTGCCGAGAAGCCGAAGCCTGAGTTTCATTTTAAATACGGACGCACTCCGGGAAAATATATTTTCGAAACGAAGGATCTGGTTATTGGTTATAATGAACCTCTTTCCAGACCTGTTACTCTCTCTATGGAAAGAGGAAATAAGATTGCGCTGGTTGGTGCAAACGGTATCGGTAAGACCACGCTTCTAAAAAGCATTCTGCAGCTGATCAAACCGTATTCCGGCGAAGTGCATCTTGGCGATTATCAGCATATCGGTTATTTTGAGCAGGAGTCCGATACGCAGAACACTTCGACCTGTATCGAAGAGATCTGGAGCGAATTTCCGGCAATGACACAGTACGAGATCCGTTCCATGCTGGCAAAATGCGGTCTGACCACCAAACACATCGAGAGTCAGGTGCGTGTACTGAGCGGCGGCGAGCAGGCAAAAGTACGTCTCTGCAAAATTTTGAACCGTGAGAGCAATATTCTGCTGCTGGACGAGCCGACCAACCACCTCGATGTTGACGCAAAAGCAGAACTGAAAAAAGCTCTTCAGGAATATAAGGGAAGTATTCTGCTGATCTGCCATGAGCCGGAATTCTATCAGGATATCGTGACAACCGTCTGGAACTGCCAGGAATGGTCCTTAAAGCTGTAGAAAATTTCCAAGGAAAAAGCTGGCGGCAATCCCGGCGGCCACAATGTCGTCATTTCCGGGGTGGAGAATGCCGTCCAGATACTCTCCAACTCCTCCCAGATCCCGGCAAAAACAGAAAGCAGTGCACCTGCCAGCGTATACCGTGTTTTTGTCACTTTTGCTGCCATAAAATAAACGCTCATCGTATAAAATACCGTTTCCGTGCAGCTGAGCATCAGTGATGCGATGATTCCGATCTTGGAATCCGGCCCGAATTCTTTAAAAATATCCAGAAGAAATCCGGTCGCCGCACTGGCGGAAAACAGACGCACCACTGCAAGCGGCACAAGCTGCACCGGAAATCCGATTCCGGCAAAAAGCCTGCCAAGGATATCCGAGAGCCATTTAAGGAAACCCGATGCCCGCAGGATCCCTACGGCTGTCATCAGCCCGACAAGTGTCGGCAGGATCGCAAATGCCGTGTGGATTCCTTCCCCGGCACCACGCACAAAATCACCGTATGCATCTCTCTTTTTCAAAAAAGCATAACCGACAACGTAAAGCAGAACAAACGGTATCATATACATCGACAAAAAGAGCAGAAATGACAGAAAAATCCCTCCATAAGTCCGTCCGTTTACTGTATCTTATGAAGGGATTTTTGTAACTATTCAGGTAAAGCGGACATTCACAATCCGCTCCGCTACTTGCTCATCTCTGCTGCCAGAAACACAAAAACATGCTTCAGGATTTTTCCACAGCAGCTTCCGCTTCCATGGTTTCAAGCGTTTCTTTGATTTCTCTTTCTTTTTCAACTTCTGCCACTTCTTCGACCACATCGGTTTCCTCTGTGCCTGTCTGTGTCTCATTTTCCTGTGCAGTCTCCGCTTTTTCTTCCTGTGGTTTCACAACCTTTTTTGTTTCGTTTTCTTTGCGAAGTTCTACTTTTGCTTTTTCTGCGGTTTCCTGTGCAGCTGCAGCTTCTTCCACAACCGTTTCTCTGACCGGCTCCTGCTCCGGATGCTGCATTCTCTGCGGATCACTCCACACACGCTCCCATGGATTTGGCATACGCTCACCGTTCATATGGATCCCC
>OODJ01002790.1_pt1 | contig 11202 bp, 5 predicted proteins | sample 1671611 | NCBI WGS metagenome assembly OODJ01 (sample SAMN06348174, study PRJEB24527) | human gut metagenome | biome: human gut; feature: ankylosing spondylitis patient; material: feces | host: Homo sapiens | place: China | collected 2015-10 | reverse complement strand
AAAATTAATGCTGTTATTGGCATGCCTTTTTGTGGGCATAAGTCTGGTAACTGCCCAAACTCAGAAGATCACAGGTGTTGTGATTTCTGAAGAAGACGGGCAGCCAGTTGTTGGCGCCTCTGTGTTAGTAAAAGGTACTACTCAAGGTACAATCACAGATGTGGATGGTAATTTTAATTTGGCAAATGTACCAAGTTCTGCAAAGACTTTGCAGATTTCGTATATTGGAATGCAGGCGCAAGAAGTGGCAATTAAACCCCATTTAAAAATCACATTGAAGCCGGATGCTAAACAATTAGATGAGATTATAGTTGTTGCTTATGGTACTGCTAAGAAATCAGCATTTACCGGTTCTGCTTCAACTATTAAAGCTGATAAATTGGAAGAGAGAATTGTGTCGAATATCACCAATGCCCTCTCCGGACAGGTGGCCGGTATTCAGACAGTAAATGCTAACGGAGCTCCGGGAGCGTCTGCGACAGTTCGTATCCGTGGTATCGGTTCTATGAGTTCAAGCAATGCTCCGTTGTATGTAGTAGACGGAGTACCTTATGATGGTGATATGTCTTCCATTAACCCTCAAGATATAGAATCCCTTTCTGTATTGAAGGATGCGGCTGCTAACTCTATTTATGGAGCACGCGGAGCGAATGGAGTTATCTTGATTACAACTAAATCTGCTAAAACAGAAAAAGCAAAGGTCACATTTGATGCCAAATGGGGGTCCAATTCGCGCATGGTTCCTCAATATGATGTAATTGGAACGGCAGAATATTACGAAACGCAGTACAAGACTTTGTACAATTCCAAGATCTATACCGGTTCCTCTAAGGCCGAAGCTTATAATTATGCAGATAAAACTTTGTTGGACGCAAAAAATGGTGGATTGGGATACCTTGTTTATACCGTGCCTGATGGTGAAAAATTGATTGGTAACAATTTCAAGCTTAATCCGAATGCTAAGTTAGGGTATTCTGATGGTAAATATTATTATACTCCTGACGATTGGTATGACGAAGTATTCAGTTCAAATTTCCGTCAGGAATACAATGTTAATATCTCAGGCCGTTCTGACAAATTGAATTACTATGCAAGTGTCGGTTACCTGAATGATTCCGGTATTATTCAAAATTCTGCTTACAAACGTTATACCGGTCGTGCAAAAGTTGATTATCAAGCTAAAGAATGGTTAAAAGTAGGAACCAACATTGCATACACTTATTCGGATTCACAAGCTCCTGACTATCAGGATGGTGATTCTTGGGGAAGTTCTGCTAACTTATTTTATGTATCCAATACAATTGCACCGATCTATCCTTTATATGTACGTAATGCTGACGGAAGTATTGCTATCAATCCCAACACAGGGTATAAAATCTATGACTCGGGTAACAACAGCGGCTTTTCTCGTCCTTCGGTAACTGGAAATGCGGCTAGAGACATCGAACTGAACCGTCAGCATGAATATACCGATTTGTTAAGTGGAAAATGGTATGCTAACATCACTCCGATTGAAGGTTTGACGCTGACTGCCAATATTTCTGCGAATGTACAGAACAGCCGTTTGAACCAGTTGAGCAGTGCTTTCGGATCTGCATCGGCAGATGATGGTTCTGTTTTTGTACAGCATACCAGAATGATGGGAGTGAATAACCAGTATCTGGCAACCTATGCACGTACGTTTGCCGATAAGCATAATGCAGATTTATTGGTCGGTTATGAACAATACCGTTATAAGAATCAAGTACTCTACGGAGAAAACACCAATCTGTACAACCCATATATCGGTGAGTTGAATAATGCCGGAGGTATAGACAAGAAGAATGCGAAATCATATACGGACAATTATATGACCGAAGGTATTTTGAGCCGTTTGCAATATAACTATGACGGAAAATACTTCCTCAGTGCTTCTTATCGTCGTGACGCTTCTTCACGTTTCCATAAAGATCACCGTTGGGGTAACTTCGGAAGTGTAGGTGGAGCTTGGCTGATTAACCACGAAAAGTTCATGGAAAACGTGAAATGGGTAAATATGTTGAAACTGAAAGCTAGTTGGGGTGTGCAGGGTAATGACAGACTGCTGATTACTGTAAACGGTGTACAGCGTGACAACTGGTATGCTTATCAAGACCAGTATGATGTGAACTACGCTAACGGGCAATATTCACTGATTCTCAAATATAAAGGAACGAAAGATCTGACTTGGGAAACGTCTTATGCTTTCAATATCGGTACTGACTTTGAATTATTCAACAACCGTTTGAATGGTACTATTGAATATTTCAGCAGAAAAACTGTCGATTTGTTGTATAACAAACCGATCCCTGTATCATCCGGTATCAGTACAGGCTATGAGCCGACCAACGTGGGCGATATTATGAATAAGGGTGTTGAATTGGATTTGAACGGCATTATCCTTCGCGGAAAGGATTATGAATGGGCTATGAACTTCAACCTGACGCACTATACCAATAAAATTACTGCATTGGATCCGGATTTGGAGAAAAATGGCGGTCAAAAAGGTTCTTATTATATTTACCGGGTAGGAGGATCTCTTTACCAGTCTTATTTGAAAACATACGCCGGAGTAGATCCGGATACGGGAAAGGCATTGTATTATGTGGATCCGGATAATGGTGATTATACAAAGACTTCTAACTATGAAGAAGCCCAACAAGCGGATCAGGGTACTACGTTGCCAAAAGTATATGGTGGTTTGGGGACTTCAGTGCGATTCTACGGTTTTGATTTCTCATTGCAGCTTTCTTATCAGTTGGGCGGCAAATATTACGACGGGGCTTATCAGGCATATATGCACAATGGAAATAGTGGTATGCAAGGTACAAACTGGTCTACGGACATCCGTAAAGCGTGGACACCGGACAATCGTTATACTGACGTACCTCGTTTAAGTGCAAGTGATGCAAGCTACCAACAGGATTCCAGCCGTTTCCTTGTTAGCTCGGATTATCTCAGCCTTAACAATATTACATTGGGATATACAATACCGAAACGTTTGACCAGCAAACTGGGACTATCTCATTGTAGGGTTTATTTGACGGCTGACAATGTAGCTCTTTTATCGGCACGCAAAGGTCTTGACCCGCGTTTGGGATTAGGTCTGGGAAGCTCGACTGCTGAAAGTGGTGCCAATACTACCAGTTCATATTCTGCGATGCGTACTATCACAGGAGGAATTTCTCTTACGTTTTAATTAAAAAAGAAAGAACTATGAAACGAATAAATAAGTTTGCACTTTTTATATTGGGAGCATTATCGTTTGCTTCCTGCTCTGACATCAATGATATTGAGAGTGAGGGCTACCGAATTACAGGTGAACAGATAGATGATGCTACATCTGTCATCCCTTCCCGTGTGGAGGCTAAAATTGCAGGTATGTATAGCAGCATGGGGACAGTGTGTGCTGCATTTCCTTCTGATACCAGAGATGATGACGGTGGTTATCCGACAGTTTGTCTTTCTCAGGATTTGAATGGCCCGGATATGATCTGTGCCAATAATGGTTATAACTGGTTTTCTGTCAGCAGTGAATATAGTGACCGTTATGCTACGTATGCCAATCCCTTTGCACGTTATGCTATCTTTTATAATCAGATAAAAGCGGCTAATGATATTATTCTTTCTATTGATCCGGCGACGGCGAGTGAGACTGAAAAGTATTATTTAGGACAAGCTAAGGCGGTTCGTGCGTTTGATTATTTATGTCTGGCACCTTATTATCAGTTCCGCTATGCTACCAGTAAAGACCTTCCATGTGTGCCGTTGATAACGGAAGAAACGACTAATTTTGTCAATAATCCTCGTGCTACGGTAGGTAAGGTCTACGAACAAATTATAAGTGACTTGAATAGTGCTATTGATTTGTTGGAAGGATATAACCGTCAGGGAGATAAGACTCGTATCGACCAACAGGTTGCTTATGGGTTACGTGCACGTGCTCACTTGTATATGGGAATGTGGCAAGAAGCATACAATGATGCTGATAAGGCAATGGAAGGCTATACTCCTTATACTAAGGAAGAAGTGTCCAAACCTGCTTTTTATGATATATCCGATCATAACTGGATGTGGGGAATTAACGTTTCTGTACCTATGGTGAATAAGAATGCGTATGCAACTCCGGCAGGACAATTAGGGTCATTCTCCAGTTATGCTTACACGGCGGGAGTAGCCATGTATAAGACTATAAACTCCTTGCTTTATAAGAAAATCTCAACATCAGATGTCCGCAAACAATGGTGGGTCGATGAAAACCTGAAATCAGACGCATTATCTGGACTTAGCTGGGGCTCTGCAATTGGAAATGATATTTCGACATTGGAAATAGAAGATGTAAAAATGAAATTTATCAAATATACCAATGTGAAGTTCGGAATGAAAAGTGGTATAGGAAGCTCCAATAATGACAATGACTGGTGTATCATGCGTGCCGAGGAGATGATTCTTATCAAAGCGGAAGCTTTGGCACAACAGAATGACGAAGGTAATGCTGCTAAAGAGCTTAAGGTATTGATGGATGAGCGTGATGCGAGTTGGAACAAAAGTTCTGTAACTGTTGATGATGTTTGGTTGCAACGTCGTATTGAATTATGGGGTGAAGGCTTCTCTATGGCAGATATTATGCGTTTGGGTAAACCTGTTGTTCGCTTCCAGGGAAGTGACAAGGGAAACTGGCCGGATGCTTTCTGTTTCAATATTGCTGCTGATGACCCTTGGTTGCTGTTGCGTATCCCGCAGAAAGAAAGCAATAACAATGCCGGTATCGTGAATAATACCGGAGGTAACCTTCCCGTAGCAGGGCAGAATCCGAATTTAAAAGATGGTGCAACTGATTAAAATGAATACTACAATGAAAAAAGTAACAAAATATATAGCTTTATTAATTGGAGGAATAGCATTGCTAAGCATGGCTGCTTGCTCCGATGATGATGGACGTACTCCTTCTCCGGCAGTTGATCCCAATTGTATTGGTGCTTCTTTTGTGGGAGATAATATTGGATATGAAGAGTTGGAAGATACTGATCCTAAAGAACTGACGTTGACAATTAGCCGGGATAAGACAGAGGCGGCTGCAACTGTTGCAATTGAGGTACAGGCTAATACGGAAAATATTTTCAACATCCCTCAGAGTGTTAGTTTTGCAGCCGGACAGGCAACGGCTGATCTGGTTATAACTTTTGAAAAAGCACAGCTAAAAGAGGAGTATTCGTTTCAAATCTCATTGGAAGCTGCTGCCGTTAATCCATATAAAGGAAACGGACATGCTAGTTTCACTGTTCAATGTTTGAAATGGGTGGATGTTTCGGGAACATTTGCTTTCAAAGACTGGGTATTTGATGAATATAATGCTGGTAAAGAATATAATGTAAAAGTACAACGTGTAGATGGCGAGAATCGTTATCGCATTGTTGATCCGTTCTCGCAAGCTTTGGCAGAGTCAGGAGAAGAAGTTGGTGAACCGGATGAATATTTGTTCTTCACGATTAATCCGAAAAACAATGGAGTCGCTTTCGATAGTTATAATACCGGGTACTTGACAGAAGAAGGATCAGATATCCTAGGATTTAGCTCATTGGACTATTTAGGGGTAGATGATGTGGATTCTAAATATGATCCGACAAGCCATAAGGTGACTCTCAATGTCTATTATTACGGGGATGGTCTAATTGGACAAAAAGAATCTGTGCTTACAGTGCCGGATGACTTTAAATTGATACTTGAGGATGAGTGATTCGAATCTAATCAATATTTGAAAGACGATTAACATGAAGAAATAGATAATTTCTTCTTGACAAGAATAAATAGAGAGTATGTTCGCGTTTTAAAAAAACGTAAGCATACTCTCTTTTATTATCTCATTGAAATCATTATCTTTGTCCCCGTGTTATATAGGAAAGAAAAAAGTAAAGAATGAAAGAATTTGTAATATCCGAAGCCAAAGTAGAAATAGCAGTGCTTGTGGGACTCATCACTCAGACGCAGGATGAGCGTAAAACGAACGAGTATCTGGATGAATTGGCGTTCCTTGCCGAGACGGCTGGGGCGGAAGTAGTGAAACGATTTACGCAGAAGTTGCCGACAGCTAACTCGGTGACCTATGTCGGTAAAGGAAAATTGGAGGAGATTAAACAATATATCCGGAACGAGGAGGAAGAAGAACGTGAAGTGGGAATGGTTATCTTTGATGATGAACTTTCTGCGAAACAGATACGTAATATTGAAGCTGAGCTGAAAATTAAAATACTTGACCGTACATCACTGATCCTCGATATATTCGCGATGCGTGCTCAGACTGCTAATGCAAAGACGCAGGTGGAACTTGCCCAGTATAAATATATGTTGCCACGCCTGCAACGACTCTGGACTCACTTGGAACGCCAGGGAGGCGGTTCCGGAGCCGGTGGCGGTAAAGGTTCCGTGGGGCTTCGCGGACCGGGAGAAACGCAACTCGAAATGGACCGCCGTATCATCTTGAACCGTATGTCGTTACTGAAAGAACGTTTGGCAGAGATTGACAAGCAGAAAGCTACCCAGCGCAAAAATCGTGGACGCATGATACGCGTTGCATTAGTAGGTTACACTAATGTCGGAAAATCAACCATGATGAACCTTCTCTCGAAGAGCGAAGTATTTGCCGAGAACAAACTATTTGCTACTCTGGATACCACTGTGCGTAAAGTGATTATCGATAACCTGCCGTTCTTGTTATCCGATACGGTAGGATTTATCCGTAAATTGCCGACTGATTTGGTCGATTCGTTCAAGTCGACGCTCGACGAGGTGCGTGAAGCGGATTTGCTTGTGCATGTAGTCGATATTTCTCACCCCGGATTTGAAGAACAGATCGAAGTGGTAAACAAGACACTTGCCGAAATTGGCGGTGGTGGCAAACCCATGATACTTGTATTCAATAAAATAGACGCTTACACCTATGTGGAGAAAGCGCCGGATGACCTTACCCCCCGAACGAAAGAAAACTTAACACTCGAAGAACTGATGAAGACGTGGATGGCAAAAATGGAAGACAACTGTCTCTTTATTTCCGCCCGCGAAAGAATCAATATGGACGAACTGAAAAGCGTAGTTTATCAACGAGTGAAAGAATTACACGTTCAGAAATACCCCTATAACGATTTTCTTTATCAGACCTACGAAGAAGAAGAGGAAGAATAATCAATATGCTAATGTGCTGATGTGCCAATTGGTTGCGCGTACTGCATCAGAATTGGCACATTGGCATATTGGCACATTAACACATTATTAAGATGAAAGACTATCGTAGATTGACTGAAGATGAGGTACTTCAGTTGAAGAGCCAATCGTGTTTGGCTGATGATTGGGGAAATGTTTTGGTTGCCGAAGGCTTTAATTGTGAGTTCGTTCACCATACCCGCTTTTCGGGAGAAGTGAAGTTGGGCGTATTCGAGTCTGAGTTTACATTGCCGGGAGGTATCAAAAAACATTCGGGATTGCGCCATGTGACACTGCACAATGTAACAGTGGGGGATAACTGCTGCATTGAAAATATCCAGAATTATATAGCTAATTACGAAATTGGCAGTGATACCTTCATCGAAAATGTAGATATTATTTTGGTGGACAAGTTGACGACTTTCGGCAACGGGGTAGAAGTAGCGGTTCTTAATGAAACAGGGGGACGTGAGGTGCTGATTAATGATAAATTGTCTGCGCATCAGGCTTATATACTGGCATTGTACCGCCATCGTCCTGAGTTGATAAACCGCATGAAGTCGATTGCGGATTATTATTCCAACAAGCATGCTTCCGCTACCGGGAGTATCGGAGAGCATGTTATGATTCTCAATACGGGGTCTATTAAGAATGTCCGGATTGGCGACTATTGTCATATTTGTGGAACGTGCCGTTTGTCTAATGGTAGTATAAACAGCAATGTGACAGCTCCCGTACATATCGGACACGGAGTGATTTGTGATGATTTCATCATCTCCTCCGGTTCTAAAGTGGATGACGGCACTATGTTGAGCCGTTGCTTTGTAGGGCAGTCCTGTAAATTGGGACATAACTATTCTGCTTCCGATTCTTTATTCTTTAGTAATTGCCAAGGAGAGAACGGTGAGGCCTGTGCCATCTTTGCAGGTCCTTTCACGGTGACACATCACAAATCTACCTTGCTGATTGCTGGAATGTTCTCATTTATGAATGCAGGATCGGGTTCCAATCAGAGCAATCATATGTATAAACTCGGTCCGATTCATCAAGGAACAATGGAGAGAGGAGCCAAAACGACTTCTGATTCCTATATCTTGTGGCCGGCTCGTGTCGGGGCTTTTTCTTTGGTGATGGGACGCCATGTCAATCATGCCGATACTTCCAATCTTCCCTTCTCTTATCTGATAGAGCAGAGAAATACGACCTATTTGGTTCCGGGTGTCAATTTGAGAAGTGTCGGTACTATCCGTGATGCGCAGAAATGGCCGAGACGTGATAAACGACAAGACCCGAATCGTCTGGATTATATCAATTATAACCTTTTGAGCCCTTATACCATCCAAAAGATGTTCAAGGGACGTTCCATTTTGAAAGAATTGCGACGGGTGTCCGGTGAAACTTCAGAGATTTACTCTTATCAGAGTGCCAAGATCAAAAACACTTCTTTAAATAACGGTATCCGTTTTTATGAGATAGCCATTCATAAGTTCTTGGGTAATTCGATTATTAAACGATTGGAGGGTATCAATTTCCAAAACAATGAGGAAATTCGTCAACGTTTGAAGCCCGATACGGAAATCGGAGTGGGAGAATGGGTGGACGTTTCCGGACTCATTGCTCCGAAGAGTGAGATAGACCGTCTGTTGGATGGAATTGAGAATGGTACTATCAACCGTTTGAAATCCATCAATGCCTGCTTTGCGGAGATGCACGAGAATTATTACACCTACGAATGGACATGGGCTTACAATAAGATTCAGGAATTTTATGGTATAAATCCGGAAATCATCACTGCTCAGGATGTGATTCGTATTGTAAAATCCTGGCAGGAATCCGTAGTGGGACTGGATAAAATGGTGTATGAAGATGCAAAGAAGGAATTCTCGCTCTCTTCTATGACCGGATTTGGTGCGGATGGCTCGCACGACGAGATGCGACAAGATTTCGAACAGGTGCGCGGGGATTTTGAAAGCAATACATTTGTGACGGCTGTGTTGAAACATATTGAGGAGAAGACAGCCTTGGGGAATGAGCTTATCAAGCGAATTGAGACTATCGTAGAATAATCGAAATATTCTCCGTTATTCATTCTTAATTCTTTATTCATCATTCGCCATTCTTCATTCTTAATTGCTACCTTTGCAACACTAACTAACATTACGTAATAAAATAAGAAACTTATGGCAACACCTCCGTTTAAGTATCAGCCCATGTTTGAAAAGGGAAAAGATACAACTGAGTATTATCTGCTTACCAAAGATTATGTGTCGGTAGGCGAGTTTGAAGGACATCCTATCCTGAAAATTGAGAAAGAAGGTTTGACTGCGATGGCTAATGCGGCTTTTCGTGATGTATCATTCATGCTTCGTCGTTCGCACAACGAACAAGTTGCTAAGATTCTGAGTGATCCGGAAGCAAGTGAGAATGATAAGTATGTGGCATTGACTTTCCTGCGCAATGCGGAAGTTGCTTCAAAGGGAGTTCTTCCATTCTGCCAGGATACCGGTACTGCCATCATTCATGGTGAAAAAGGACAACAGGTGTGGACGGGCTATTCTGACGAAGAAGCTCTGTCATTGGGAGTCTATAAAACATATACCGAAGAGAATCTGCGTTATTCTCAGAATGCGCCTCTGAATATGTATGATGAGGTGAATACGAAATGTAACCTGCCTGCACAGATTGATATCGAAGCTACCGAAGGTATGGAATATGAATTCCTTTGTGTGACCAAAGGTGGTGGCTCAGCCAATAAAACTTATCTCTATCAAGAGACTAAAGCTATCTTGAATCCCGGCACACTGGTTCCGTTCTTGGTTGAAAAGATGAAAACATTGGGGACAGCTGCTTGTCCTCCTTATCATATCGCTTTCGTAATTGGCGGTACTTCTGCAGAGAAGAATCTGCTGACTGTGAAATTGGCTTCTACTCATTTTTATGATAACTTGCCGACAACAGGAAACGAATATGGTCGTGCGTTCCGTGATATTGAACTGGAAAAAGAAGTATTGGCAGAAGCGCATAAGATTGGTCTGGGTGCGCAGTTTGGCGGTAAGTATTTGGCCCACGATGTGCGTATCATCCGTCTGCCCCGTCACGGTGCTTCTTGTCCGGTAGGTTTGGGCGTTTCTTGTTCAGCCGACCGTAATATCAAGTGTAAAATCAATAAAGATGGTATTTGGATTGAGAAACTGGATTCAAATCCGGGTGAACTGATTCCTGCAGAATTGCGTAAGGCAGGAGAAGGTGATGTGGTTAAAATCGACCTGAACCGTCCGATGCCTGAAATCTTGAAGGAACTGACTAAGTATCCGGTGGCTACCCGTCTGTCATTGAATGGGACTATTATTGTGGGCCGTGATATCGCTCACGCCAAACTGAAAGAGCGTTTGGATCGTGGAGAAGATTTGCCTCAGTATATCAAAGATCATCCTATTTACTATGCCGGTCCGGCAAAAACACCGGAAGGTATGGCATGTGGTTCTATGGGACCGACTACTGCCGGACGTATGGATTCTTATGTAGAACTGTTCCAAAGTCATGGCGGCAGCATGGTGATGTTGGCAAAAGGTAACCGTAGCCAGCAGGTGACAGATGCTTGTCAGAAATATGGTGGTTTTTATCTTGGTTCTATCGGAGGTCCGGCAGCTATCCTTGCACAGAACAACATCAAGAGCATCGAATGTGTGGAATATCCGGAATTGGGTATGGAAGCTATCTGGAAGATTGAAGTAGAAAACTTCCCTGCATTTATCTTGGTAGATGATAAGGGTAACGACTTCTTCAAACAGTTGAAACCGTGGAATTGCAAAAAATAACCGGTTGATACCTGTTGGGATAAAACTGTAAGAAGAGGCTGTAAATGCCTTGAATTAATAAAGGGGCTGTCTGACTATTTTATTGTTAGACAGCCCCTCTTCTTATTTTAAGGAGGGATATTCAGTAAATGTTCCTCTTTTTAAAAAATCAAGAGAAAAGCTTTGCTTT
>OODJ01002779.1_pt1 | contig 11232 bp, 9 predicted proteins | sample 1671611 | NCBI WGS metagenome assembly OODJ01 (sample SAMN06348174, study PRJEB24527) | human gut metagenome | biome: human gut; feature: ankylosing spondylitis patient; material: feces | host: Homo sapiens | place: China | collected 2015-10 | reverse complement strand
GACCTTCTCCACCCCCCACGGGGGCGGCGGCCCGGGCAGCGGCCCGGTGGGCTGCAAGGCCATGCTGGAGCCCTTCCTCCCCACCCCCCGGGTGCAGAAGGCGGAGGGGAGCTATTCCCTGTACACCCCCGCCCAGACCATGGGCCAGGTGCGCAGCTTCTACGGCAACTTTCTCGTGGTGGTGCGCGCCCTCACCTACATCCTCACCCTGGGACGCAAGGGCATTCCGGAAGCTTCGGCCATGGCCGTGCTCAATGCCAACTACCTCATGAAGAAGCTCTCCGGCCACTACGACATGGCCTACGACACCCTGTGCATGCACGAGTTCGTCATGACGCTGGAAAAGCTCAAGAATGAAACCGGCGTCTCCGCCATGGACGTGGCCAAGTCGCTGCTTGACTACGGCATCCATCCGCCGACCATGTACTTCCCGCTCATCGTGCACGAAGCCCTCATGGTGGAGCCCACGGAAACCGAAAGTCCCGAAACGCTGGACAATGCGGCCGAAGCGCTTCTTGCCATTCTCGACAAGGCAAAGACCGACCCTGCCTACCTGCACGGCGCGCCGCACCGCTGCCCCATCGGACGGCCCGACGAAGTGCGTGCGGCCCGCACCCCCGTGCTGCGCTACGACTTCGAGACCGCAAAGGAAGAATAACCCCTCGAACCCCGGCCGCCCTGCGGCCGGACTCTGAGGCGACGTGCCGGAACATCTTCGGTACGCCGCCTCTTTTTTTCTGAAAAAACGGGAGGTTCACCTCTTTCTCCTCCTGCCTTATGCTCAGGCATGAACGCTCTCCGCCTGAAAAGCCGCATCCCCCAGCGCTTCTCTCCGTCCCGACACTTGCGAAACGGCACGAAAACGGCTAAATTATTCTTTTCCTCCTCCTTCAATACGATGAAGCGAACGCCATGAGCAGCAGTCAGACGGCCCTGCCCGAACATTTCCGCAGAACGATGTCCGCCGGACGGATGCGCCACGCCGCGGCGCGCCGCATGCCGAGGCGTTCTGTCGCGGCCATTTTCCTTCGCTTCTGCGGGGAGATCGCGCATGCCGTCCCGGCCGGTCTGCCGTGGCGCTTCCGTCCGAAAAACACGGCCTTCTGCGCTCTCGCCCGCATCCGAAAGGGGAGAACCATATTCCGCACGGCAACAAGGGGCAGCCTTCCTGCAAAGGACAAAGCTGCCCTTTTCCGTTCCTTTTGCACGGAAGCAGCCCGGCCGCGCCCGTGCCGCGCCGTGCTGTTCCCCGGCCTCTTCCGGGAAGAAAAGGCGGTCGTGCCCCTGTTCCGGCTTCCGGCACGGACGGCCTTCAGCCGGGCCGGACAACGGATTTTTGAAATTTCAGGCGGATGCCGCCGTACAGAACGGCATACCGACAGACCCCATGAACCTTTCCACACCTCTTTCGCATAAGGAGCGAAACCTATGGGAGGATTTTTCGGAGCCATCTCCAGACAGGACTGCGTGCTGGACATCTTCTTCGGCGTGGACTACCACTCGCATCTCGGCACGCGCCGGGGCGGCATGGCCATATACGACCGCAAGCAGGGCTTCCAGAAGCAGATTCACGACATTGAGAACACTCCGTTCCGCACCAAGTTTGAAAAGGACCTTGCCGGCTTCCACGGCTGCGCGGGCATAGGCTGCATAAGCGACATCGACCCCCAGCCGCTTCTGGTTCGTTCCCATCTCGGACTGTATGCCATCTGCACCGTGGGCATCATCAACAACGCCGAGGAGCTGGTGGAGAAGTGCGGCTTGGGCAAAGCATTACCCTTCCGGAAGGGACAGCCTTTACCGTGAAAAATACTCCTCCTGCGGCTGTTCATAGGATACGGTCCGGCTTTCGTCCTTGCGGATCAAGGCGAAAAGGGCCTCTTGAGGCTCACGGCAAGGATGCGTTTGCATGATCATGGCGTCGGCATTCCCTCGGTTCTGGAGAGCCTGTCATCAAGGGCGAGCCTGCCAAGAATGGCTCGGGCATTCCGCATAAAGCGGCAAAGCTGCGCCCGCACCGCCTCTCGTGCCGCCTCAGAAGCTGTTGCGAAGAGTTTTTACACGTTCGCTTTCTGTACTGCCGATCTATTGCGTTCTTGTTGTTCGGTTATTCACCCGTTTCCCGCTTGCCATCGGAACCAAAACCATGTGAAATGGCGGCATCAGACATCTGAGCAGAACACGCTCGTTGCGCATTGTCGACATTAGAATACAATACGTTGATACTCTATACTTTTTTATTATCATTGGGTATCTGGTTAAAAAAAGACACGATGTTATACACAGAGATAAAGGCGCCGTTCCTTTTTCTGAGCCGTTTTCCGATGGCAGTAAAGAAGCGATGCAGTCGCTTATGGAGGTTTCCGCTGTCGGCGGCCGGCTCCCCCGCAAGGCAAGGAGATCCATGATGGAAAGAAGCGTATTTCTGGGGCTGGACATTGGTTCAACCACGGCCAAACTCGCGCTCGTCGCCGCGGACGGCAAACTGCTCGAGGCGCAAGACCTGCGTCATGGAGCGGCCGTCCGGCAGACGCTTTCCACCATGCTCGACCAGCTGGCCCTCAAGTATCCCGGCATGGCGGTTTCGGCGGCGATCACCGGCTCCGCGTCCCTTGGGCTCTCGGAAACCCTCGGGCTGCCGTTCGTGCAGGAAGTCGTGGCCGCCTCCCGGGCCATCGCCGTGCTTGCCCCGCAAACCGATGTGGCCGTGGAACTCGGCGGCGAAGACGCCAAGATCCTCTACCTCAGCCAAGGCATGGATCTGCGCATGAACGAAGCCTGCGCGGGCGGCACCGGGGCGTTCATCGATCAGATGGCGGCGCTGCTCCACACCGACGCCTCCGGGCTGAACGAGCTTGCCGCGAACTACACGACCCTGTACCCCATCGCTTCCCGCTGCGGGGTATTCGCCAAGACCGACGTGGTCCCTCTGCTCAACGAGGGGGCCGCACGGGAAGACCTCGCCGCCTCCATCTTTCAGGCCGTGGTCGAACAGACCATCGGCGGGCTGGCCTGCGGGAATCCCATCCGGGGCAAGGTCGCCTTCCTCGGCGGGCCGCTGCACTTCCTGCCCGAACTCCGCAAACGCTTCATCGCCACGCTCAAGCTCGCGCCCGAAGAGGTGGTGCCGTTCCCGAACGCCCAATATATGGTCGCGCTCGGCACGGCCCTGAGCCTTGTGGATCTGCCCGGCGCGGCGCGCATGGCCGACATGGAGCCCGTCACGCTGGGCACGCTGGCCGAACGCGCCCGCGTGCGGGACGATGCCGGGGATCGGACGGCCTCCCTCCCTCCGCTGTTCGACAACGAAGCCGACTACGATCTGTTCCGCGAACGCCACAACCGGGACGCCGCCCCGCGCAAGCCGCTGGAATCCGCGTCCGGCCCGCTCTTCCTCGGCGTGGACCTCGGCTCAACGACGGTCAAGGCCGTGCTTGCCGATGCCGACGGCGCTGTCCTGACTTCATGGTATGAACGCAATCAGGGCGATCCGCTGGCGGGGCTCCTGCCTTACCTTGCCGATCTCATCGACAGCCTGCCCGAAGGCGCGTGGATCCAGTCCAGCGTAGCCACGGGCTACGGCGCGCAGCTCGCGCAGGCCGCCCTCGCTGTCCGCCGACGTGGAAACGGTGGCCCACCTGAAGGCCGCCTGCCGCCTCGTGCCCGATGCGACGTACGTCATCGACATCGGCGGCCAAGATATGAAGTGCCTCAAGGCGCGGGACGGCCTCATCGCGGGCGTGACCCTCAACGAAGCCTGCTCCGCCGGATGTGGGGCCTTCCTCGAAACATTCGCCCGCAGCCTCAACCTGAGCATGGAGGCGTTCGTGCGCGCCGCCCTGTTCGCCCGGCATCCCGTGGATCTGGGATCGCGCTGTACCGTGTTCATGAATTCCAAGGTCAAACAGGCGCAGAAGGAAGGCGCGGACATCGGCGACATCGCCGCCGGGCTGTGCTACGCCGTGGCCCGCAACGCGCTGTACAAAGTCCTGCGCCTGCGCACGCCCGCCGAACTTGGGGACCGCGTGCTGGTGCAGGGGGGCTCGTTTTTGAACGATGCCCTGCTGCGGGTCATGGAACGGCTCCTTGACCATCATGTGTGCCGCCCCGACATCGCCGGGCTCATGGGGGCCTACGGCGCGGCCCTGCTCGCCCGCAGCCGCACGCCGGACGGCGCGCCCCCCACGCCCCTGACGTCGGCGTCCCTGCGCTCCCTCAATATTTCCGCCAAAACCCTGCGCTGCAAGGGGTGCGGCAACCACTGCCTGCTCACGGTCAACCGCTTTTCCAACGGCCGGAAACTCGTGTCCGGCAACCGCTGCGAACGCGGCGCTTCCGGCGGCGAAGCGGCCCGCCCGTCCATGCCCAACCTGTACGCGTGGAAGGAACGCCGCCTGTTCGGATACGAACCGCTCCCGCAGGATGGCGCCCCGCGCGGGCGCATCGGCATCCCCCGCGTGCTCAATATGTATGAGCATTACCCGTTCTGGTTCACGCTGTTCACGGAATTGGGCTACCGCGTGGAGCTGTCCCCGCCGTCCGGCAAGGACCTCTTCGACCTCGGCCTGTCGTCCATGCCCTCGCAAACGGTCTGCTACCCCGCCAAACTCGCGCACGGGCACATCGCCTCACTCCTGCGCAAGGGGCTCAAGCGCATCTTTTTCCCCTGTCTGCCGCGCGAGCGCCGGGAAAGCAAGGACGCCGCGGACGGCTACAACTGCCCGGTGGTGGCCGGGTATCCCGAAGTCATCCGCCTGAATACGGACGAACTGCTGGAGCAGGACTGCACCCTGTACACGCCGTTCGTGTCGCTGGAACATCCCGACACGCTCGTTGCCGTGCTGCATGACCTGTTCGGCATTCCGAAAAAGGAACTCCGCGCAGCCGTACGCGTCGCCGCCCTCGAACAGGAAGCCTACCGCACCGAGCTCCGGGCCGAAGGCGAACGGGTGCTTGCCGAGCTCGAACGCACCGGCAAGCTCGGCATCGTACTATCCGGACGGCCTTACCATGCCGATCCGGCGGTCCATCACGGTCTGCCCGAACTCGTCGCCTCCCTCGGCGCCGCCGTGCTCAGCGAGGACAGTGTGGCGCACCTCGGGCATCCCGCCGAACCGCTCCGGGTCGTGGACCAGTGGACCTATCATTCCCGTCTGTACCGGGCCACCGCGCTGGTATGCACGCGCCCCAACCTCGAGCTGGTGCAGCTGACCTCGTTCGGCTGCGGCCTCGACGCCATTACCGCCGATCAGGTGTCGGAACTCCTTACCAGCGCCGGAAAGCTGCATACGCTTATCAAGATCGATGAGGGCGCGTCCCTCGGCGCGGCCCGCATCCGTATCCGCTCCCTGCTCGCCGCCGTGGAGGAGCGGCACGGCACGCCGCCCACTCCCCGGCACGCCGCTTCCGCCTCCCGTCCGGTGTTCACCAAGCCGATGCGCCAGACGCACACCATCCTTGCCCCGCAGATGTCCCCCCTACACTTCGACATCATCGGCAAGGCCATTTCCAGCGCGGGCTACAATCTGGAAATCCTGCCCACGGTCAGCCGCGAGGCCATCGAAACCGGGCTCAACTACGTGCATAACGACGCCTGCTACCCCGCCATCGTGGTCATCGGGCAGCTTATCGACGCCCTGCAAAGCGGACGGTGCGATCCCAAGCGCACGGCCCTCATGCTGGCGCAGACCTGCGGCCCCTGCCGGGCGACCAACTATCCGGCGCTGCTCCGCAAAGCCCTGTGCGAGGCCGGGTTCGGGGATGTGCCCGTCCTGACCCTGAGCGGGGGTTCCCTGAACAACCAGCCCGGATTCGCCATCTCCGCGCGCCTGCTGCACCGGCTCATCCTGAGCTGCCTCTACGGGGACATGCTCCAGCGTGTCTCGCTGTCCACCCGCGCCCATGAGCGCAACGCCGGGGATACGGACGATCTGCTGGCCCACTGGATGAACCGCGTAAAGTTCAGCGCTGCGCGGGGCGACAGCTCCCTGTTCAAGTCGCACATGCGGAGCATCGTGCGGGACTTCTCGGCCATCCGCCAGAACCACGCGCCCTTGCCCCGCGTGGGCATCGTGGGGGAAATCCTGCTCAAGTACCATCCGGACGCCAACAATCAGGTCATCCGCCATATTACGGAAGAAGGCGGCGAGCCCGTCCTGACCGATCTCATGGACTTTTTCCTCTATTGCCTGCTCGATCCCGTCTATCTGTGGCGGCACATGGGCGGAAAGGCATTCCCCGCCTTCAGCAACTGGCTGCTCATCAAGCGCATCGAATCCCTGCGCGACGCCATGCGCCGGGCGCTCGAAGGCAGCCGGTTCCTCCCCGTTTCCCGCATTGCGGATCTGGCCCGCAGCGTGCACGGCATCGTCTCCACGGGCAATCAGGCCGGGGAAGGCTGGCTGCTCACGGCGGAAATGCTGGAACTCATCGACCACGGGGTGGGCAACGTCCTGTGCCTCCAGCCGTTCGGCTGCCTGCCCAACCACATTACGGGCAAGGGCGTGCTCAAGGAATTGAAGCGCATCCGGCCCCACGCCAACCTCATGGCGGTGGACTACGATCCCGGCAGCAGCGAGGCGAACCAGCTCAACCGGATCAAGCTGTTCATGACCGTGGCCCACAGCCGCATCCCGCAGGAGGCGCAGGGCGATCACACGCCCGCCAGCCTCAACGAATCCGTCGCCCAGCTCGCCGGGCGTCTCCGCGACAACCTCAAGGGCAAGCTCGAAAACACCATCGGTGGAAGTGGCAACAGCGGTGACGAAGTGACGAACCTGGCGTGAGCGGGAATGAAGGAAGCATGGTGGAAGGGAGAGGAACCTTTCTGAAGAAAGCTCCTCCCTTCCACAAACCTGCCGCCCATGCCTGTAGCCCCAGGACCACATTATAAAGGGACACGCCCTGTTGCGACAGTACAATGCCGTAACCGGATGTGCCCCTTTTGTTGTCCTGAAATGGCCGGATGCGGGCCGTCTAGCCGTCCGGCTCCCCTTGGCAAACAGGCTTGCCCGGCGGGGTCGGATGCCCCATCGGATATGGGCAAAGCCGGACGCGGCAAATAATCGCTCTAAAAATATTATTTTATTTAGTTCCGGAAGATTATATACTGTTTGTCTGAACAGCCAAACACTCCCCTCTCAAGCCGGTCTTGTGAAATCCGCCAAAATCGCGTAAGGGTGCAGACGGCGTATGATTTTCAGGTTCGGAGGCACTCGACGAAACAGGCGGGCCGCAACCTTTCGGGGCGGACGCTTGTTTTTGATTATGCAGCGCAGGAGAACCAAATCCCCTTCTTAACCTTGATGTGAGCAAGCATGAGCACTGAAGACATCATCTCGGCTCGGCGCGACGCGGCTATCCAAAAATGGACCGAAGCCGTGTTCGCCATGTATCCTTTTGAAACCACCGGTTTCATTCGGACGCAACGCGATCAGTTCGCCAATCCCGTCGGCCACGCCACCCGCGCCGCCGGGGAACAGATCTACGACGCCGTCACGGGCCGGGATGTCGACATGGAGAAAGTGCACGCCTCTGTGGCGGCACTGATCCGTATCCGCGCGGTGCAGGACCTCAAGCCCGAACAGGCTGTCGGCGTGCTGTACCTGTACAAGCCCGTGCTTCGTGAACTGCTCCTTGCGGACATGCTGGCCGCCGGGGATGTCCAGGGGTTCCTGGACATGGGGGATCGTTTGGACACGCTCTGCCTCATGGCCTTCAACCTGTACCTTGCGGATCGGGAGCAGGTCTACGCCGAGCGTGTGGCCCAACAGCGCAGGGAGGCGTCTCAGATCAGGCGCTGGGCGGCCAGACATGGCCTGGTGGAAAATCAGGACGGGGAATAGGCCCTGTTTCCTGTTTCCCTTTCGGAATCCTTTTTATTGTGGTTACGGATTTGGATATGTCAAACTTTAAGCCTGGAGTGAGGTAGGGAATGATAGTTTCACTCGTGGCAGTCCTGCTCATCGGAGCCATCGCCTGGTCGGGGGCGGTCGCCGGATTCCAGTCTCTGCTGGGTGTGGCGCTGCCTCTGTTGGCCGCGGTTGTCTTCGTCTGCGGGATCATCTGGCGCATCACCTGCTGGTGGGCGAAATCGCCCGTGCCCTTCGCCATCCCCACTACGGGTGGTCAAGAGCGTTCCTTGGACTGGATCAAGCCGAACCGCCTCGACACGCCCATGAGCAACGCCGCTGTCGTAGGCCGTATGATCCTCGAAGTGCTGTTGTTCCGTTCGCTGTTCCGCAACACCTCTGCGGAAGTCAGCTCCGTGGGGCCGCGCGTCACCTATTTCTCCTCCAAATGGCTGTGGGTCTTCGCGCTGACCTTCCACTACTGTTTCCTGGTCATCTTCATCAGGCACTTCCGGTTCTTCATCGAACCCATCCCGGTCTGCCTCACCTGGCTCGAATTCGTCGACGGCATCATGCAGATGGGCGTGCCGCGCCTGTTCATGACCGACATGCTCATCGTGGTGGCCGTCCTGTTCCTCTTCGGCCGTCGCCTGGCGAACCCGAAAGTGCGCTACATCTCCCTCGCCAACGACTATTTCCCGCTGTTCCTCATCATGGGCATCGTCGGCACCGGCATCTGTATGCGCTACTTCGACAAGGTCGACGTTGCACAGGCCAAGGTGTTCATCATGGGTGTCCTGCACTTCACGCCGCAGTCCGCCGTGGGCCTGAACCCCCTGTTCTTCACCCACGTCGCGCTCGTCAGCGTGCTGCTCATCTACTTCCCCTTCAGCAAGCTGATGCACATGGGCGGCATTTTCATGTCCCCCACCCGCAACATGCGCTGCAACACGCGTGAAGTCCGCCACGTCAATCCCTGGAACAACCCGAACGCCCCTTACCGCACCTATGCGGAATATGAGGACGACTTCCGTGATCTGATGGCTGAGGCTGGCCTGCCCCTGGAAAAGCAGCCCGAAGACGTTGAACCCGCGGCCCCGGCCCCGTCCAAGTAAGGAGTTTCCCTAATGGCCAAAATGCCAAAACCGGAAGAAATGATCGCCTCCCGTGCGAGTTTCCCCGAAAAGAGCTGGATGGACGTCAAGACCGAGATCAAGGCCGGCATGTACGCCTATCCCGCCAAAGTGGATATCATGGAAGGGCTGCACATGCCTCATCCCCATGCGTGGCAGCCTGAGGAAGAGGATTGGCACCTGCCCGAAAACTGGGAAGAAATCATCTATAAGGCCTTGAAGGAACGTCTTGCCAAGCACCGTTCCCTCAAGATCTTCATGGATACCTGCGTGCGTTGCGGCGCCTGCGCCGACAAATGCCACTTCTTCCTCGGCACCAACGATCCGAAGAATATGCCCGTGCTGCGCGCGGAACTGCTCCGTTCCGTGTACCGCCGCGACTTCACCACCGCCGGGCGTCTCCTCGGCAAGGTTGCGGGCGCCCGCAAGCTGACCACGGACGTCATCAAAGAGTGGTTCACCTACTTCTACCAGTGCACCGAATGCCGCCGCTGCTCGCTGTTCTGCCCCTACGGCATCGATACCGCCGAAATCACGGCTATCGTCCGCGAACTGCTGCATGAGCTCGGCCTCGGCATCAACTGGATCATGGAACCGGTGTCCAACTGTAACCGCACCGGCAACCACCTCGGCATCCAGCCCCACGCCTTCAAGGAAATCGTTGAATTCCTCTGCGAAGATATCGAAACCATCGCCGGATCAGAGCATACAGTTCCTGCCCATGCAACCGTAATAATATTAGGCTTCTCTCCTTTTCTTGCACAGCTTACCATAACAGCAGGCACAGGATAGAGCATATTGCCAGCCCTCCATGTCTGCTTCTTAGCTTTCTCGTTCTTCTTTATCTTCTCACTCATGCGTTAAGTGCCTCCTTAACATGATGGTATCCTTCCAGTATAATAGCCGCATGATCTGCTGCCAGCCCATCGCCGTCAACAACCTTATATGTGCGGTTCTTAAGGATACCTTTTCTATAGGTAACTTCCACTCTTGCACAGATATTAATATTCTTATCTGCATTGGACAGCCTGCACAGCCATTCTTCCTTAACAAGTGACTTATCCTCTGTCTTATTAACCAGCTCATCTGATATATCAAACCATCCGGCCTCTCTTGCATCATCACCAGCCTGAGCCTTCTGGCTGCCTTCATCTATCAATGCAACAAATGCTGTTGTAATAATCCTTGTTCTTGGGTCACGGTCATAATCGCCATATGATTTAAGCTGTTCTGCTTCAATATCATGCAGACCAGTTTCCTCCTGAAGTTCTCTTAAAGCCGCATCATATAGATTCTCTTTAAACTCAACAAAGCCTCCCGGACATGCCCACAATCCAATACATGGATGATTTCCTCTTTTTATAAGAAGAATCCTCTTAACCTGTGAATCTTTCTTTGTAAATACAAGCGTATCCACCGTGTTGCATGGGTTCTGATATTTATCAGGGTCGTATTTGTCAAGGAAAACGGCCAGACTATCACCAGCTTTATTAAGTTCTCCGGTTCCCACAAAACATTTATTCTGCTCTTCACTTAAATATTTCATCGCTTCTCTCCCTTACCTGCACCAAACCATTTAATTCTTGTATCCTTTGCTCCACAGAACTTCCTGTGTATGAAATCATCCAGCACCTCATTAAAGCTACAGAATTTATCTACAAGTACAATAACAAATGTTTCTTTATATTTAGGTGGTGTAACTGTCAATGGAAACATATGCTTTGCAATCATGTCTCCCTCTTTTTCTGTTATATCAAAATACTTTCCTGCATTCTTAAGTGCCTTTGTAGGATGCTCAAAACCATGAAGTCTCTCACCCTTCCCAGGCGAATACTTGTGCCAGTCGTACAGAAACAGGTCATGTAAAAGTCCTGCCTTAGCTCCTGCCTTCTCATCAAGATGTAATTTCTTGCACACAAGATAATTATAATAAGAAACATGTACGCTGTGCCCGAAAAGGCTTGTACGTCCATGATGCGAATATTTCTTCATACTCTGTATCACATCATCTGAAAACAGCTTATTCATCCTGTTCCTATATTCCCTGCCAGACTCATTCTGCTTAATGTGTCCTAACTTATATCTATTACATATTCTGTCAATTGCATTAGAATATTCATCCTTCTTGATTCTCTCCTTGTATACTGGTCTAATGCTTCTTCCTTTGTAAGAATTAATCTTAACTGACATATTAATCTCCATTCCTGCCCATAAACATAATCTCGTACATGCGGCATTAAAATCACCTT
>OODJ01002776.1_pt1 | contig 11245 bp, 8 predicted proteins | sample 1671611 | NCBI WGS metagenome assembly OODJ01 (sample SAMN06348174, study PRJEB24527) | human gut metagenome | biome: human gut; feature: ankylosing spondylitis patient; material: feces | host: Homo sapiens | place: China | collected 2015-10 | reverse complement strand
GGAGAAGGAGCTGAAGTTGAAAATGGAGAATTAAAGACTACCTTCCCTAACCCCTCCTTACACAGGAGGGGAAACGGACGCAGGGATGCGCTCCAGTGTTTCAATGCAGCGTATCCTCCCCCTGTGTAAGGGGGAGTTAGAGGGGGTAGTTGAAAAGTTAAAATAGAATAAGGAATCTCTAAGTTTAATTGGCAAATGTCTAAAGTTCGGGCATATATCACGAGTTTTCGGTTAAGAACATTACCTTTATCCTTATCGGGTGTATTGCTAGGCTCTTTATTAGCGGCAAGCGATGTTTTTTTTAAAACGACAACCTTTGTGTGGGCCATGCTCACCACGGTTGCCTTACAAATATTGTCTAATTTGGCGAATGAGGTGGGGGATTTAACCAAGGGAACGGATAATGAACATCGTTTAGGGCCTATCCGGAGCGCCCAAAGTGGAGCTTTGAGTATGCGGGAAATGGTACAGGCCATGATTGTTTTCGGGGTAATAGCGATCATCACTGGAAGTTTGTTAATCTATGAGGCATTTCGGGATTTGTTGAATTGGAAAAGTATCGCTTTGTTTATTGCCGGAGGTGCGTCTATTGTGGCCGCCGTGAAATACACGGTCGGGAAGAGTGCTTATGGTTACCGGGGACTGGGTGATCTTTTCGTGTTTATCTTTTTCGGATTAGTGAGCGTGATGGGAAGTTATTTCGCCATGTCCGGTGTTTTGCCTTGGATATGTGTATTGCCGGCTACAGCCATCGGCTTTCTTTCTTCTGGCGTTTTGAACATGAATAATATCCGCGATATCGAGAATGACTCGGTTTGCGGTAAACGTACCATCCCGGTTATCTTAGGTATACGAGGTGCAAAAATATATCATTTTGTGATCACACTATTGGCAGTGGTCTGTCTCGTGTTGTACTCTATACTGCACTCTGCCGGATGGAGCGGCTTTCTTTTTCTATTGACCTTGCCATTGTTGGTAATACACTTGAAACGTGTATATCAAGGAGAAGGACGTGCCCTAGATCCTCAATTAAAATTTCTTTCCATAACGACATTGTTAATTTCATTATTGCTTGGATTTGGGCAACTTCTTGGTTAAACCGTAAATTATTGAAATAAAAACAGGTGGAAATATTTTCCACCTGTTTTTATAACCTTCTAAAATGAACTTTTTAGAAAGGAAGATCGTCGGCTTCCGGCATGGGAGGAATATCTTCTACCTTGTATTCCGGTACCGGGGCTCCCATCATCGGGGCTTCTGCTTGAACTTTTTCAATTCTCCAACCTTCGAGGTTCGTGAAATAAGATACTTGTCCGTTGTTCTCCCATTTGCGTCCACGCAAATTGAAATACACTTTAATATTCTCGTTCAATTGAATAGTCTCTAAAAGATCACACCGGTCTTGGATCAATTGAACTTTTACGAAGTCGTTCCACTGTGGATTCTTCTCGTTTTCAACTTCTATCACGAATTCTCTCTTCTGGAAACGATCACTGATTTTTTGTGTAGCTTCTTTGTAAATTAATTTTCCGGTAACTTCGTAATTCATGGTTTTTCTGATTAGAAACAAGCCCAAGAGACCTTGGGCTTGCTAGCTGTTTAAATATCAAATGATAAATTATTTTTGAGCGTTCGGGTCAACGATGTCAATTAATTCAACTTCGAAAATCAACGTTTCGTTCGGTCCGATAGCACCTCTGGCTCCTTGAGGTCCGTATGCCAAGTTTGACGGGATGTAAAGAGTCCATTTGGAACCAACAGGCATTAATTGTAATGCTTCCGTCCAACCTTTGATCACGCGGTTTACAGGGAATTCGGTAGGCTCGCCTCTCTTGTATGAAGAGTCAAACTCGGTTCCGTCAATCAAAGTTCCTTTGTAATGAACTCTAACAACACTGGTATCTGCCGGGATGGCTCCGGTTCCTTCTTTTTCAATTTTGTATTGAAGTCCGCTTTCGGTGGTTTTGATACCATCTTTCTTGGCGTTTGCTGCCAAGAACTCTTCTCCGGCTTTCAATGCTTTTTCAGCTTTAGCCATCATGGCTTTTTGAGTATATTTCTGTAAAAACATATTCATTTGCATCATGTCGGCAGGAGCATCTTTTTTCTGTAAGGCACTGTTCATTCCGGCGATGATAGCGTCCATGTTGATGTCTTCAATACCGTTTCCAGTGATGTTAGAACCGTACATGTAACCAATATAGAAACTTGCTGTATCGGCCTCGTTTTTCAGCGATACGTTCGTTTTTGTAGAAGTGTTGCAGCAGCTAGATAAACCGATTGCAGCAACAGATAAACCTAAAATTAGATTTTTTGCGTTCATAGTTTTTCGTAAATTAAATTATACTATATCTAATAATTCGATATCAAAAATCAAGGTCTCATTCGGTCCGATAGCCTGTCCTGCACCGTGAGGGCCGTAAGCTAGATCTGAAGGAATATATAATTGCCATTTAGAACCTACGGGCATTAATTGAAGGGCTTCAACCCAACCGGCAATAACTCCGTTTACCGGAAATTCAGCGGGTTCGCCACGACGGATGGAAGAGTCGAACACGGCACCATTGATCAAGCGTCCTTCATAGTGGCATTTTACAGTATCGCTACTTTTCGGAATAGCCCCGTTTCCGGTGGATATTACTTTATATTGTAATCCACTTTCCAAGGTAACTACGCCTTCTTTGCTCTTGTTATCCTTTAAGAATTGTTCTCCGGCTTCCTTAGCTGCTTTACCTCTTTCGTTTTGCAGTTTGTTAAAATAGTCCTGCAAAATCTGGTTTGCCTCTTCCGGTTTGATTTCCGGCATCTGGCCTGCATAGACCGTTCTGATAGCGTCAACAAAAGCTTCTGTATTAATGGTGTTCACACCTGAAGAAAGGAGATTACTTGCAATACTTAGACCGAAACAATAACTCACTTTGTCTAACTCTTCTGTATATTTCATTGAAAGGTTTAATTAATAAATAAATATTTTGTTCATTAAGATGCAAATGTAAGAACATTGTGCGAAAACACAAACAGGTTTTCGTGTTTTATTCGCGATACGAGAAAATCGTACCGAAAGGTTCATTTTATTCATTCATTAGCATTCCGTCATTTAATTTTATTTGTCTGTCTGACATGCGGGCTAGCTCCGTATCATGCGTGACGATTACAAATGTTTGTCCGAGTTCTTCCCGTAAAGTGAAAAATAACTGGTGTAATTCATTTTTGGTACGGGTGTCTAGGTTTCCGGAAGGTTCATCGGCTAAAACAACTCGAGGATGATTAACGAGAGCCCTTGCCACGGAAACTCGTTGTTGTTCCCCACCGGATAGTTGATTGGGTTTGTGGCTCATCCGGTCTGCCAGACCAAGAAGGGTCAGTAGTTCCATAGCCCGTAGCTCTGCTTCTTTTTTTCCAGTTCCCTTGATCCATGCCGGGATGCAAACATTTTCCAACGCTGTGAATTCCGGTAATAAGTGATGGAATTGGAATACAAACCCGATGTTGTTATTTCGGAATTCCGATAGTTTATTGGAGGATAACCGGGCGATATTCACGGAATCATACAATAGTTCCCCCTCGTCCGGGGTATCGAGTGTTCCCAGAATATGCAATAACGTACTTTTCCCGGCACCACTAGCCCCGACGATCGTTACGATCTCTTTTTCTTTTATCGTGAGATCAATTCCTTTCAGCACTTTTAGTTCGCCGTAGCTTTTGACTATATTTTTAATTTCTATCACCTGATTAATTTCTTGATTTATGATTTAGTGATTCTTATCTACTAACTCATATTTATTATTTTGATGGTAAAGATAATAATTTTCAATTTCGAGTAGTCCTGTTGATTATTTTTATTTTTAATGTTAGCTGTATATATGCTTGTTGGCACAATAAAATTATGCCGTTGTAATAAATCCAAGGCAAGAAGGTGATTTTAAATTGATGATAAAAGATTTTCTTTTGCACTGGGGTTATGTTGGAAAATAAGACCGACGGTCGGGCAATGATCCATTTCTTTACAATCGCCACAAGTGTTGAATCCTTTGGTTTGAACACATTTCCGGATTTCACAATAATTGCTACAATAGGCGAATTTTGCCCCCTCAACCCGGCAACCCGTGCAATTTATGGTTTCCGGTGTGATCTCCGACGTGTTGTTCATGGCGCTCCATTTTTGAGCGGTTTCTTCTCTTAACTTGTCATCGTTATTGATCGTGGCGATACGGGCATCGCAGTTTTCGCAATCTAATCCACAACAGGCGATTAATTGTTTCATAATAGGTGTATTTAATTTAAGCTTTAGACAAAGATAAGAAATATTAGATTGCTACCTAGGATTACTTCATGAGATTTGATTAATTTATTTACTGAATGGAGATAGCGATTAAATAAAGAGTGTGTATCTTAGCAATCTAAAATCAATTACGTATGGAATATTATATAGATCCGGTCACCTTCGTGACGCAAAAGAGTGGTTTTGAGAGTAGATATATTAAAAATTTATTAGGGTTATTGGATGAAGGGGCCACGATTCCTTTCATTTCCCGTTATCGTAAAGAGATGACCGGGAGTATGGACGAGGTGCAGGTGGGACAGGTGCGAGAGATTTACGAGCAGTTCAAGGAACTGGAAAAACGGAAAAAGACGGTGTTGGAGAGCATCGAGCAGCAGGAGAAACTGACCCCGGAACTACGGCGACAGATAGAACATTGTACCGATTTACGGGAACTGGAAGATATTTACCTGCCTTATAAACCGAAAAAACAAACTCGGGCATCAAAGGCAAAAGCAAAGGGATTGGAACCTTTGGCAGCCATGTTGATGAAACAGGATAACGGGGATGTGTGGGACAAAGCGGCCCGTTTCGTGAAGAATGACGTGGAGAATGAAGAAGAGGCTTTGCAGGGTGCTAGGGATATTATTGCTGAGTGGGTCAGCGAGAATGACCGGGCAAGAAACACCGTGCGTCGCTCTTTTGACCGGATGGCCGTGGTAAAAGCGAAAGTCGTGAAGGGGAAAGAGGAAGAAGGGGAGAAGTTCGCGGATTATTTCGATTATTCCGAGCCTTTGCGGAGGATTCCTTCCCACCGGATGTTAGCCATTCGTCGGGGGGAGGCTGAAGGTATTCTGAAAGTGGCGATTGAAATCCCGGAAGAGGAAACGATCGAGTCTTTGGAAAGAATATTCGTGAAAGGTCATAACGAGAGTGCCGAGCAGGTGATCATGGCGGTGAAAGACGGGTATAAACGTTTGTTGCTTTCGTCTATCGAGACCGAATACCTGCAAAGCGGTAAGCAGAAAGCGGATGAAGAAGCGATTAAGGTGTTTGCCGAAAATCTGCGTCAATTACTTTTGGCACCACCTCTTGGGAATAGGCGGGTGTTGGGTATAGATCCGGGATTCCGCACGGGATGTAAGGTTGTTTGTCTGGATGAAACGGGAAATCTGGTGCATAATGAAACCATTTATCCTCATTCGCCACAAAACGAGGTGAAACAAGCGGCTAATAAGATTACCAATCTGGTCAACTCGTACCGGATCGAGGCGATTGCTATCGGTAACGGTACGGCAGGACGTGAAACCGAACGATTTATCCAGAGTTTACGTTATGACCGGGATATACAAGTGTTTGTCGTGAGTGAAAGCGGGGCATCGATTTATTCGGCCTCTAAGATAGCTCGGGACGAGTTCCCGCAGTATGATGTAACGGTTCGCGGAGCCGTGTCGATAGGGCGTCGGCTGATGGACCCGTTGGCCGAGTTGGTTAAGATTGACCCGAAGTCTATCGGGGTAGGGCAATACCAGCATGATGTCGATCAATCCAAATTGAAAGAGAGTTTGGATCGGGTGGTCGAGTCATGTGTGAACCGGGTTGGGGTGAACGTGAACACGGCAAGCAAGTACTTGTTGACTTACGTCTCCGGATTGGGGCCGACTTTGGCAGAAAATGTGGTTACTTATATCAAGGAGAACGGGGCATTTCGTAGCCGTGGTGAATTGAAAAAGGTGAAACGCATGGGAGAAAAGGCTTTCGAACAATGTGCCGGGTTCCTTCGCATAGAGGGAGCCGAGAATCCTCTGGATAATTCGTCCGTGCATCCGGAATCATACGCCGTGGTAGAACGGATGGCAAAAGACTTGGGGCTCCCGTTGAAGTCGTTGATAGGTAACGAAGAGGCCTGTAACAAGATTGAACTATCCCGTTACGTGAATGACCGGATCGGGTTACCCACGTTAAAAGACATCGTGGATGAACTCAAAAAACCGGGGCGTGATCCTCGTTCGGTAGCTAAAGTTTTCAGTTTCGCTGACAACATTCATACCATCGATGATCTGGAGATCGGGATGGTTGTTCCGGGTATCGTGACCAATTTGACGAACTTCGGAGCTTTCGTGGATATTGGCGTGAAACAGGACGGGTTGGTACACATATCCGAGATTGCCGATAAATATATTTCCAACCCGGCAGATGTACTTTCTTTGAATCAGCATGTTACAGTGAAAGTCGTGCAGGTTGATAAGGCTCGGAAACGTATAGGACTTTCGATCAAGCAAGCGTGATATTCGAACTTTTTTCCTTTTCTTTCGTTTCACATATGTAAATTCAAATGAACATGGTCATGAAAGAGAGGGAAGAGAAACAAGAGAACATGGATGTGAAAAAGCATATAACTCCCGAAGAGGACAAGAAATTACACGAGGCATATATAAACGCTTTAGGGGAAATCTTAGAGAATGACGATGATGACGCCCGGAATAATCTGGCGAATTACATGGACGAGGTAAAAGAAGAGTCCGGAGTCTTGGGTACGAAACCGGACGAAAATGATTTGGATAGGGGAAAGAACGCTTGACTTTCCCCTATTTTATAATATCTACTGGATTCATCCGGGAGGCTTTAAACGCTTGCCAAGCAACGGTCAGTGTGCCAATAACGACTGCCGCTATACCGATAAAGATAAATGATACCGGAGAAATCTCGTTTTTATAAACGAATTGCGTGAGCCACTGTGCCGAGCAGTAATAGGCAATTGGCGCCCCGATGCAAAAAGCGATCAGGATCCATTTGATAAACCGGGCGCACAGTAACACGGCGATCTGGTTTTCACTGGCCCCGTTAATTTTACGGAGACTGATCTCTTTCCGCCTGTTTTCTACGGAGAACCATGCCAACCCGAATAATCCTAAGCCGGCTAGCAAAATGCTGATATAGGAAAATATTGAAAGAATTTTCATGACTTGTAACTCTTCTTCGTGAAACTCCATGTAGCGTTCAACCATACTACAAGTTTTTATTTCGATTGCTCCTGGAGCAACTTGTTCCCAAAGTGCATTAATCTTTTCTTCAACTATTTTTCGGGTACCGGGTTGAATACGGATAATATGACGCTCGGACCCGGTATCACTGAATCGAATAAATAATGGAGTGATCTCTCTAGTGAGTTTATCTCTTGGATAATCGGCAACGACCCCAACTATCGTGTAGGTTGCGTCCCATATTTGGAATGTTTTACCTAGGGGCTCGGTCATCCCTTGTTTTTTTAGAAAAGTTTCGTTCACGATAGCTTCATATAATCCCTGTTTCCCTGGGGAGAAAAGTCTTCCTTCCAAAAGTTGTATATCATAAAAATCGAAGAACGAGAGATCGGCATCCGTGCAATCCACGTACGTATTGTCTAGCCCGTAAGTGCAATTTTGAGTGATAGCGCTCATTGTGCGATGTGTGATCTCTGGAATGGACGTGAGTTGGTCATAGAAAATTTTAATCGTTTCATTTTCTACTGAATATAATCCCCACCCTAATATCAAAATTTCATTGGCGTGTGGACGGCAATGTGTTGCGAAGTCCATTTGGTGGTGAATATTTACGACGGTTGTCGTCAGGATGATGGATATGGTAAACTGGGTAATTACAATATTGCGAATGAGAATGGTTTTTTGTTTGTTTTCATTCTTTAGGATTTCGGATAGAGAATTTTTATTGATTTTTAGAATCACGTATAAAGGAGGTATGATGATAATTGTACCGAGTAAAAGAATCAGCACCAGCGGGGTATATCCGGTATACAAATCCGATAGACATAAATCGGAAGTAATGAATGTATTGAAATAGGGAATAAGGACATGAATGATACCGATGGATACGATAAAGGAAAACATAACGAGTAATCCGGTTTCCATGATTAACTGCTTACGTATTCCTTGTTTTGATTCTCCTGAAATGAGTTGAATTCCGGTTGTTTTTAATTGTTGTATGGTGCGGGTCAGGCAAATGTTGATGTGGTTGAAACAAGCGATGATAAATATGAGTATGGCAACTCCCATACCTAAATAAACAAAAGAAGGATCACGTTTGAAGATTAATCCTCTTTCGTATAAATGCCTTGTTTTTGAAAAATAAAGTTCTTTGGCTGGTTTTAGATAGATTGTTTTATCCTCAAATTGTCCTTCGTTCCGATCATTTATTTTTGCCAAGAATTTTTGAACTGTAACTTCGGGTGTGAGTTCGATAAACGTGTAAAAAGAGAATCCGGTAATTTGTGAAACTTCCTCGTCTGACAGTCCTCGCAATATCCCGTAATGAAGAAAACTTTTTTGAGAATCGTCGATAACAGTTGTGATCGTGTGGGATTTGAATATTGTTTTATAGGTATTTTCTTTCCCGTCAAAATGGCGTATACTATGTCCTAACGTGATCGATTTCCCGATGGGATTGACTATCCCGAAGTATTGAAGGGCAAAAGACCGAGTAACAGCAATCTCGTTAGATGACAAAAGCGTTGTGTGTAAATCTCCCGATAAGAGGGGAAGTTTAAAGAATTTGGTGAAGCTAGGTGTAACAGAATAAGCATACATATAGTCTGATTCTTTGGACTCCTCTGATAAAAAAAGATGTTCATTTCGGAGTACACAATAGGCTTTTACCTCTGGATAGGTATTTTTGAGTTGAATTCCACTTTTCCCGGAAATAAGAGCCTCACTGGGGGTGGCATCTTGTTCCCTTTGCTCCTGAACAAGATAACTGTTTTTACTATTCAAGATAGAATGAGCGATATTATACTCGTGTATCACGAAAGTAACGAGCAACGTGCAACACGTGATCCCCGTGATCAAGCTGATGAGAGAAATCAAGGTATAGGTTTTATTTTTTATCCAACTTCGAAATATGATTTTGAATTGAACGTTTTGCATGGCTATTCGGTTTTAAGGGTATCTATTGGGTTTAACGTTGCGGCATACCAAGATTGGCGAATCACGGTAATAATGCCTATCATAATTACGAGCAATATACTCGTGATAAAAATCCACGGGGATAACTCAGCCCTGTACACGAATTGCGAAATCCATGTGTTAGCCAAATACCAAGCGATTGGAATACCGAGAAGTGAGGCCCAGATCATCCATTTCACAAAACGTCCGCACACGAGCAGTACGATTTGCTTTTCAGTTGCCCCGTTGACTTTCCGCAGGCAAATTTCTTTCGTCCGACATTCCACCGAATACCACGCTAACCCGAACAATCCCATGCAAGAGAGTAGCATACTGATCCATGTGAATATGGAAACGATTCGTGCCGTCCGAAACTCTTCCTTGTGTATATCCCTGTAAATCTCGGCCAAAGAGGTAAAAACCAACGGTGATTCATCAGGAGCGATCGTTTTCCACAAGCTCTGCATCCGGGCAATCGTGGCCTCAACCTCTTCCGGTCGGGTTTTAATCACCGAGCCTCTGGCGTTTACCCAGTCATCCGTCTCCCGGATGATAATTAACGGTTCGACCTCGTTCGTGACATGATCAATGGCGTAATCCTTGATGACTCCGCAAATCATGAAATCCATCCCATCATGTGAAAAAGATTGTCCGATTGGGTTTTCGATCTGTTTCTTTCTGATCAGCGATTCATTCACCAGCACCTTGTGGATCGAAACATCGGTAGCATGACACAAGGAATCCCCTGCCACGAGTTCGGCGTGATAAAAATGAAAAAAGCGTTGATCCATCTTTAACGTGTTGGCATTAAATTCCCGGTTAGCGATGGCTCCATTCATGAGCGGGAGGGTAGAGGTGTAGTCAACAACTTCCGGTAGCGTGATCACTTGCTCTTTGAATGTCTTCCACGAATGTTCGTTGGGTGTATATTCGTGTTCTATGGAAATAATCGATTCTGCGTCCGGGCGAATGTGCGTGATGTATTCGGTCTGCCCTTTTATCGTGAGGAAAAGGGCTAGCAAAATGATCGAAATCGTGAATTGGACAACAATAATTCCGGCAATCAGCGAGCGATGAAACGTGTAATTTTTCCTTAGAATATTGGCCAGAGCCACCCGTTCTGCTTTGTACAGGATATAAATTGACGGGAACAAGATCACGGCGACAAGGGTATAGAAAATGATGGATAGCGTTTCTCCCCGGAACAAATCGGAAAAAGTCAGCCGAGAATCCATAAAGGCATTAAACTTCGGTAACACCATGTAAATCAATGCTAGTGAAATAAGGAAAGCAAAGCCCACTTGGAGAACTGTTTCCTGAATCACCTGCCACCGGATTTCGTTCCGGGAGGCCCCGTGTATCAGTTGCTGACCGGAATAAAGTAAACGTTGGAACGAACGGGTCATGTTAATGTTCACGTGATTAAAACAAGCGATAATCAGAATAAGTAGTGCGATATACAGGCTGGTTTGCAACTGTTTATAATCCCGGTACCTGAAAAGTCGGTTCTCGGAATAATCTTTCGTGTAGTACGCCTGCTCGATGGGGAGCAGGAAAAGCGGGTTGGCGTTTTCATCCTGATTGATCTTTTCTTGTAGGGTGGATCGGTCACTTCTCGCTTGTACTTGCACCACGTTATGATACCACGAGGTGCTGAAAGGTTGTCGGGCAATCTCTTCCGGGGATAACCCGAAAAGTAGCTCGTAATATAGGACACTTGGTGGGCGATCGTCAATGACAGAGGTGATCGTGTAGTCTTGATTGACTTGTTGTTGGGAGACCCCGTAACCCTCTCCGTCCTTCACGAATACATCTTTGTAGGTTTCGAGTGTGAGTACCTCTCCCAACGGGTTTTCCTTCCCGAACGTGCGGAGGGCAAAACTCCGGGTTATCGCGATTTCCAAAGGCTGGGATAGGGTTTGTTTTAAATTCCCGCTGATCATTTTCGGTTGGAAAAGCGTGTCGAAACCGGGAGTGACTTTATATGCGTTATCAATCTCCTGCTTGTGCTTTCCCCGGTGCATGACGACGAATTCTTGTCGGAAAG
>OODJ01002772.1_pt1 | contig 11261 bp, 14 predicted proteins | sample 1671611 | NCBI WGS metagenome assembly OODJ01 (sample SAMN06348174, study PRJEB24527) | human gut metagenome | biome: human gut; feature: ankylosing spondylitis patient; material: feces | host: Homo sapiens | place: China | collected 2015-10 | reverse complement strand
CGTCCGGGCCGCCACCGCCTGGGCCTTCAAAGCCTCCGGCTCAAAGGAGGCGGGCATCTCCGCCCGGACCACGCCCACCAGATACTCTCCCAGGGTCATCTCCTCCACCGTGTCCCCCGCCAGAACCTTCAGCACCATCTCTCCGTCCAGGTCCCCCGGCTGAAAGGGCTCCCGCTCCGACTCCACAGCGATGGGATCATCGGAGAAAAGCTCTGTCTGAAAGGGCACTACCACCGCCAGGGGCAGGGCAAACAGCAGCACCAGCAGCACCGCGGAGATGGCGGCGCTCTGGTGCAGATCAGAATGGCGTCTCATGGAAATTCCTCCTCTTTTGTTCCCCGTCTGCGGGCCTGTCCCTTCACTGTATGCGCCCGGAGGGCGGAAAATGAGGCCGGCATGGACAAACAGCTTTTCCCGTGGTATACTGGCTTTTGAAAATCTGTCATGATAAGGAGATCGGCTCCTATGAAGAAATACGTGCTCTGGCCCCTGCTGGCCGCCATTGGCGGCGTGGGGGCATTCCTGCTGCGGCTGCTTCAGCGCAGCACTGGGTTCGAGGTGGACACAGGCCTCCCCATCCCCGGCAATCTGTACGCCATCCTGCTGGTGGCCTGGTTCGTGGTTCTGGCGGCAGTCTGCCTGCTGGCGGCCCGGCCTCTTCTGCCTGCGGACCGAGAGGACCCACCCCTCTTTCCCACAGGCTTCTCCGTGGCTTCCCCCGGGCTGCTCACTCCGGCGGTGATGGGGCTCTTCCTGCTGGCAGCCTCCGGCGTTCTGGACCTGCTCTTCGGCTTCTCCGGCGCCAGCGCCCTCACCGGCGGCGGTGAGATTGTGACCGTCTTTGTGACCGGGGAGGGGAACCAGCTCTTCTCCGGCCGGGAACATCTGCTGGTGGGCGCGCTCTCTCTGCTCACGGCCGCAAGTCTCTTCCCCGCTGTCCCCGCCTGCCGCACGCGGCCGGAGAGCGAGCCCCGCAGGCCCTTCCAGGGCGCGCTGCTGCTGGTGCCCGTCTGCTGCCTGGTGGTGCGGCTGGTGCTGACCTACCGGGTGGTGTCCGTAGACCCGTCCCTCACAGATTACTACACGGAGCTGCTGGCGGTGGTGTTCCTGGCTCTGGCCTTCTACCGGCTGTCCTCCTTCGCCTTCCGGGCAGGACGGACCCGCTGCTTTGCCGTCTACACGGCGCTGGCCATTGCCCTCTGCCTGGCCGCGCTGGCGGACCGGCCGGACCCGGCCCGGCTGCTGTTCTATCTGGGCGGCGCCCTGACCCTGTTCGGGTTCCTGCTCCAGCGGACGGCGGTACTGGCCGCGCCCTGGGACAATACCTGACAGTTTATCACAAAATCCCCGCGGCCGGGAGTGCCCGCCGCGGGGATTTTCCGTTTGTTCACAAATACCGGGAAAATCGAGAAACGGCCCAGCCTTTCGGCTGGTCCGTTTCCCTATTTTTTGGAAGATTGGATGAAAAGAAGTTTTGTCTCTTGCAAGTATTAAGATACTAGAGAGTTGTTAAGCAAACCAGCATCAATTGTTACAAAAGTCTTAAATCAAATCTGAGGGTCGATTTTTCTCTCCGCCCCGGAGCCCGGCAAAAAAATCCGCCAGCACCCGGCGGCAGTCCTCTCCCAGAATGCCGCCCACCAGGGCGGGCCGGTTGGGGAAGCTCTCCATAAACAGGTTGGTCACTCCGCCGCAGGCACCGAAGGCCTCGTCCCGGGCGCCGTACCAAACCCGGCGGATACGGGCATTCAGGATAGCCCCCGCGCACATGGGGCAGGGCTCCAGCGTCACGTACAGTTCGCAGTCATCCAGCCGCCAGGTGCCGAGGTGCTCGTTGGCCTGGGCAATGGCCTCCATCTCCGCATGGGAGGCGGTGGCCTGCTTCTCCTCCCGCCGGTTGCGGCCCCGGCCCACGATTTCGCCGTCCCGGACGATGACGCAGCCCACGGGCACCTCCCCCGCCGCCGCGGCCTCCGCCGCCAGGGCCAGGGCCTGGGCCATGAAATGTTCCTGTTCCGTTGGCATCTTCTTCCTGCCTCCCCGTATGAAATCTGGCATATTTGTCCAAACTCCCCGTAAGAATATGGATAGGAGGGACGCTGCCATGAAATCTGTCTTTGCCAAGAAAGCCGCCCGCCCCGACCCGGAGCTGCTGGCCCTGCGGGCCGAGCTGCTGGAGGCCCAGGGGGATCTGGCCCAGGCCTACCGCCAGTTCGACCAGGCCCTGGATCCGGAGCTGGTGGAGTCCTGCATCTACCAGATCAGCGCCGTGAAGGCCCGGTGCAACTACCTGATCCGCGCCATCAAGGAGCGGAGCCCTGACGGGCTGGCCGCCGCCGGACTGGAGGGAACCGCCAGATGGACATGAGCCAAAAGATCATCGCCGCCATTCTGGCGGGGTTCTTCCTGGTGGCCCTGCTCCGGGTGTTCAGCTCCCCCTTCCGCCTGGCGCTGAAGCTGCTGCTGAACACCCTGCTGGGCTTTCTGGCCCTGTGGGCGGTGCGGCTGACGGCGGGCCTCACCGGCATCGCCCTGGGGCTGAACCTGTGGAACGCCCTGGTCATCGGCGTCCTGGGCCTGCCGGGGTTCGTGCTGCTGCTGTTGGTCCAGTGGGTGCTGTAGGGTACATATTGGGGGCCGGGAGACCGGCCCCCCCTTTTTCACAGTTCCGTGCCGGCCGCGTCGCAGGCCGCGAAATACGCATTGCCATCCTCCCCTTCCGGCCATGAAACCACCGTCAGCGCGGGTGCTGTTTCAACGGGGCGCTCCACTTCCGTTCCCGTGGCAAAGCGAATGCGGACAAAGGCCGTCCGCGCGTTCTCGCTCCAGACTGCCGCATACGAGATGTCCCCAGATTGATCAAAGAGATAGCTGCCACAGATCCCCTCGCCGCATTCGTGCAGCTCTGAAATCCTGGGATTGACCTCGCGGCCTCCGCGCTCCCGGAACCAGAGGAGATGCCTCCGTCCTGATTCAGCACTCTGGAACACCACAAACTGTGCCGTCTCCCCATGCTGCTCCATCAAGAGCTCCGCTGTCCCATCCCTCCAGTCCATGGCCTGGCAGATATACTGTCCGATGTGCTCCGGGCTGTCTGTCCGGAGCACAGGCGGCTGAGTCAGCAGGGCAATTGCCAGCGCCGCAGCTATCCCAAGCAGCAGGAATGCAAGCCTCCCCGCCCTTTGCCCGTTCACTCATCATACCCCCAAAAAGTAAAAATAGAATGTCAGAAATCAGGAGATAATAAGAGCATTCAAGAGAAATTTCGAGTTTTCACACAGCTAAATGAAATTTCCGTTGACATTCCCCGCCCGCCGTGGTATAAATATCCTTGCTCCGATTGTAACCCGGAGCTCTTGATTTGTAAAGCAAAGCAAAGAATTTCAATATACGGAGGAAACACCATGTCCACTTTTATGGCAAACAAGGCCAACATCGAGCGTAAGTGGTACATCCTGGACGCCGCGGGCAAGCCCCTGGGCAAGACCGCCGTCCGGGCTGCCGACCTGCTGCGCGGCAAGACCAAGCCCACCTTCACCCCTAACGCCGACTGCGGTGACTATGTCATCATCATCAACGCCGGCAAGGCTGTGCTGACCGGCAAGAAGGGCACCCAGAAGATGTACCGGACCCACTCCGGCTGGATCGGCGGCCTGAAGGAGACCCCCTACCGCATCCTGATGGAGGAGCAGCCCGAGCTGGCCATGAAGGTGGCCGTCCGGGGGATGCTGCCCAAGAACACCATCGGCCGGGAATCCCTGAAGCGGCTGCACATCTATGCGGACGCCAACTACGAGCAGCAGGCCCAGAAGCCCATCGCTCTGGACGCGGAATAAGGAGGAGTTTGAAGCATGTATCAGTCCAAGAAGCCCTACCTGTATGGCACCGGCCGGCGGAAGTCCTCCGTGGCCCGCGTCCATCTGTTCCCCAACGGCACCGGCTCCATCACCATCAACGGCCGGAGCATCGATGAGTATTTCGGCCTGGACACCCTGAAGATGGTGGTCCGCCAGCCCCTGGAGGCCACCGGCAACACCGGCAAGATGGACGTTGTGGCCACCGTCACCGGCGGCGGCGTGTCCGGCCAGGCCGGCGCCCTGCGCCACGGCATCGCCCGCGCCCTGCTGCTGGCCAGCGAGGACAACCGTCCCATCCTGAAGAAGGCCGGTTTCCTGACCCGCGATCCCCGCATGAAGGAGCGCAAGAAGTACGGCCTGAAAGCGGCAAGACGTGCGCCCCAGTTCAGCAAGAGATAATTACTCTCAAGCAAAAACCCTGGAACCGCAATGGTTCCAGGGTTTTCTTTTTTGTTTCTGCCGCAAATCTGACGCAAACAAGGCGCTTTTCATTGAAATCTGCGTTCCCTCCTGCATCTGTCTGTAATGGTTCAACTATCCAGACAGACCGCAATGGAAGGGGACAAGCCGCTGACAATGGCACAGAGAAAGCCAGTGCAAAATAGCGCTGGCTTTCTTTTTTACTTACAGCATAGAGACAGTGTTTTATGCTTTTACACCCTCTATTTGCAATGGGTGTTTAATATCTACTTTGTATATGTTATGGCTATCGTCTTTGCTGAAATAAATCCATTTTCCGATTCTAGGGAATTCATCAAGACAACGATTCCCCATTAAACCACCCATAAATGAAAACACAAAAGTTGCGCCATAGCCACTTCCTTGATAGCCCTTACTACTAGTCGCTAGTTTCGTTGGCTCGCTATATTCATTTCCTATAATCCAGAGTGCTCCCTGTGATTTATCTCGATATAAGAAGAAATCGTCATAAATGTGGATTCGAGATAGGGATGTGGCTGGTTCATTATCAGAATACAGGGCCTCTGTGTTGCCGGTTCCTAAATTGATCTTACTGACAGTTAACCGAGAGGGCAAGTCGCCACCGACTTCAGATCGACAAAGCACATAATCATCTACGACTCGAATAGCGTTAGGTGCATCCCGCAGTGAACAGTCGAATTTCTTCGCTACTTGAAATGTTTTGAGATCCATTTCATAAAAAGAACAAGGGGAACTATTGACTAGAAAATATAAGGTCTCATTGACAATATCTGCTGCGGTTACATGATGACCATTTAGGTCAATGGGAAGTCCCTTGATCTTTCCAGTATGAGTATCATAAATGAACGTTTCTTGAATATTTACATCGTTATAAATGATGTAGCCATTTTGGGCTCTAAGACATGATGGATTCTCACCGCAAGAAAGTTCTTCATATTGTTGGGAGGATAACTCATACGTTCCGATTCTATGAAATGTTTTATCATTCGATTGAATCCGAGACTCTACCATAATAATATCTGCATTTGCGTTTAGAACTTGTACATCTGTAATATTTTGAGGCAAGTTTGCAAATATAATGCGATCACCTGTTCGTTTATCGAGACTTTTAAGAGATGCAGGCAGTATAAAAGCATAATTTAAAGTTTCAATACACGCCCTAATTTTGGGGCCTTCTTCTTTTATAAGCGCATCTGCGAACTCTTCTTTTACCGCTACCAAATTACGATCTTCATGTATATTCCGACCGCAGTCTGTGTTTTCGCCTCCAATTTCTTCATCAGACTCCTCCGGCACATACCCATACTTCTCCGCCAAACCCTTGGCTCCGGTGGCAGTGTAGAGCAGATTAATATGATCCATGATCTCCTTGCGACTCTTGGCATTGACGCTGAAAGCATCCAGAAATTCCTGCTGATACTCGGTCTCGTCGTAACTGTCTCCATCCTGGAGATACAGATACTCTAATACTGTCTGCAAGATGGCCTTTTGGGTAGGAATGTCCTCAATCGTTTCGATGTACATGGGATCAATGCCGAAAGGCGGCTCCTTGATCTCCAAATATTTCTGAACTGCTCGGATATAATTCTGCTGATTCTCATTCGGTGTCTTATCGGCAGTAAGCCGGTAGAGTACGCCGACCAGGAACAGGCGGTCATTTTTGTCAAGTTCGATAATATCAAAAGGTGTGTAGACAGAATAGAGATGGGCCTTCTCCTTGGAGTCAATGTAGTCGTACAGACCGTCGATGTTGCCGTTGAACTCCCGTAGTACCGATTCCAGATCCCGCTTGCCCTGGCGGACTTCTTCCAGAATGTGCTTTATCGCGTCTGCTTGTTTCTGGCCGAATGCCTCATACGCTTTAGCGGCATCGGCCATCCCTTTTTTATATTTTTTGTTAAACATGGTGCTCCTCCTTCATAAAATCATAGCCCTCTCCGACCACAATGTTATAGAACTCATTTTTCAGGAAATCTCGCTTGATCTCATGGATGAACTTGTAGTCGCTGACAATGCGGTACAGTGTGACAAGGGCGCCCCCAACGTCCAGTTTTGTCAAGTCCTTGGTAAATGCTGTGACAATAATATTGCTCCCTGTTGCCATTGCATTGGAGTAACTGAGGATCTTCCGGGTTCTGACCTCGTACATGGAGGGGGTGCCGTCCCGGTCTTCGTTGTAGAGCAACCGATGGATTGTCGCAATCAGCTGGTTAATAAGAGCTGACAGCGCAGCCCCTCTGGTGATACTCCACATATCAATATGGCCCTTGGTAAGCATGGTTTTTGCCACATCGTTATTGACCGTGGCAATCAGGGGGATAGGGAGGCCCTGTTTGGTAAAGTAGTCAGAGCCGAAATGGATCGCCTGTCTCGCTGTAGATGCGGCCAACAGCATCGGGTCATTCTGGGCGTACTCAGCAGCCTTGTTCAGCATTCCAAGCGTTCCCAACGGATAATGGCGGAGAATCGTCATATTGGAAACCTGATAGGTCGTGACAATATCGGATTTCGTCAGGGAATTTGTCATAATATTAGCCGTTCCGAAGATCCAGCCAAGGACGGGATCGTGGCCCAGCGTGCGGTAACGATGCGTCGTCCCTGCAAGACCTGTCTCAGAAATATGGGTACTGGTCTTGATGGCGTCATAAGGAACGCTCTGAAATAGAGCATCCTCCCAGGTTGGCGGTGTAATTTGACCGATGGTATCTCCAACCAGAGCATCGCCCTGAGCCGCAGTAATTCGCAGTTTATCATTTGTCAGCAGGTATTGTCTGGCACATTGCAGGGCAACACACAGGAAGAGGAACACCGTATCGCTCCCACTGAGTTTTGTTTTCTCCCGGAACTGTCTGTCGAGTTGGTCAATCACATATCCAGCCTGCCCGGAGAACTGGGTCACTCGCAAATATTCATCCTGCACCTGGGTCAAGTGATCTTCGATTTTCTGCGTGGTAGTGCCTAGCGTGTCTATAGCCCGCTCCATGATGGCATCCTTCTCCTGTTTCAACCGCTTCAATTCTCTATCCATGCTGTACCTCCTGACATTGCGTAATATATTCTCCCTGACTCCGCAACCACATTTCGATTCCTTTCCCAAATACCTCCGCCTCAATCAGCCACCCTTCCGCATCCTGCCTGATGACCTTGGCGGTAGGCAGACGATCCAGCACCGATTCCAGAGAGGGGCCAGAATAGTGGAACCGGAGCCGTTCCAGTCTGCCACCGTACATGAACTGTACCCGCTTGCGAAATTCACCTTCTTCAAAGCGGCCGCTATAAGGAATCCTGAAATGCTCGTCCAGCACCTTGAAATTTTGAATCCGGTCGATTCGGTAGATGGTAGGGAACAGGTCGTTCGGGTTCTCAAAGTCTGATTTATCCTCAAGAAAGGCTGTGAGATAGAAGTAATACTCCGAAAACATGATCCCAACCGGCCAGATACGCCGATGGATCAGCTTTGGCTCCTTCATACGCTCATAGGTGATTTCCAACACCTGATGTTTTTTCACGGCCTGGCCAATCTCCCAAAGGCCGTTCAGAATAGGCCGCCCATGGTGCGGCTCAACGTAATGATACTTCTCGTTGGCAATCAGATCTGAAACCGTCCTTTTGTTCTCTGCGGGTACACAGCAGTCAATCAGCTTATCCAGGATGGGGAGCATCTCATTGCGGATCATAGACCGGCTTTCCAACAGGATTTTGCAGACGGCCAAGATCTCACTGTTGCTGAGTCCTTTGGGGACACTGTTGACGAGGCGGTAGCCTCGCTCACGACGGTCATAGACTACATCTTGGGGAAGATTCTGTTCAGCAAGGAAACACCGCAGAGATTCCATATCTCGCTGGACGCTCCGCTCGGCAACTCCGTATTCCTGTGCCAGAGTACGTTTGTTTAAGACCTGCCCGGCCATTAACCGGGTATAGACTGCCAGCATTCTTGCTGACTTTGCCTCCGGTAAACGCTCCATAAGTCCTCCCCTTATGCACTCTATGCTATAAATTTATATCTGTAAAATATAATATCCTAAATAACAGATCATGTCAATTATTGTCCTTCTTGGGTAACATATATCCAGCGAGGTGATGGCATGAATCCTGCTTTTGAATCAGACTATCGGCAACTTGGCCTGCGGATTGCCTTCTATCGAAAGCTCCGTGGATTGACACAGGAGCAACTGGCAGAGAAGATCGACCGTACTCCAGCATTTATCGGCCATGTAGAGGCACCAAATATCAAGAAGGCGGTATCCCTGGACACGCTGTTTCAGATTGCCTCTGTTCTGGATGTGCCTGCATATAAATTTTTGCAATTTGATGAATGAGTCTCTACCTTGCTTGTAGTATAGCAAATAATATAGACACTGATTGTCACTCTCAAAAATTTCTAGCAAGTTGCAAACCCAACCAGCATTTTTGTAAATTTGTCTAAAATTGATTGGATATTATCCTCCTGATATACCCTGGGGCAACCAGGAGTTAAGAAATCAGGAGGATAGTACCATGAAAGAATCAACTTTTATCTGTACCTGCTGCCACGAAGAATATCCAATGTCACAGTACCAGGAAGTCAACGGCACCCCAGTCTGTCCCCATTGCCTGGAAGAGGAAACGGCCCTCTGCAGCCGCTGCGGAGATAGGCTCTGGAATGATGACAATGCCGGAGACTGTGACACGCCCCTCTGTCAGTCCTGCTATGACCGTTATTACACAAGCTGCGAACGCTGCGGTGTGCTTTTGAATTATGACAGCGCCCGCTATACACAGGATGATGAAGACGAGGAATTCCCGCTGTGTGATGTGTGCTACACTCGCACAGCCCAAAGCTATTCCATTCAGGATTACTACTACAGGCCGTCTCCCATCTTTTATGGGGAGGGACCTCGTTTTTTGGGAGTAGAGTTGGAAATTGATGGAGCTGGGGAAAGCGGACGCAATGCCAGGGAGCTGCTGGAGATCGCAAATGCCCATGGCGAGGATCGTCTTTACTGCAAACATGATGGAAGTCTGACGGATGGCTTTGAGCTTGTCACCCACCCCATGACATTGGAGTATCACGAGAACAAGATGCCTTGGGCGGAGCTCCTGGCACAGGCCGCTCAAATGGGGTATTGCAGCCATCAGGCCGGGACCTGTGGACTCCATATCCATGTGAGCCGCCTAGCTTTTGGTGGAACAGAACAGGAACAGGATGCGGCCATTGCCCGCATCCTGTATTTCTTTGAGAAGCACTGGCAGGAGCTTCTGAAATTCAGCCGCCGCACACGGCGGCAGCTGGAACAATGGGCATCCCGGTACGGCTACAAGGAGCAGCCTCGGGAGATCCTGGAGCACGCCAAGAAGGGGTATCACGGTGGGCGCTATACCTGCGTCAATCTCCAGCCCTGTGACACGATTGAGTTCCGAATGTTCCGGGGAACGCTGAAATACAATACGCTGATCGCCACGCTGCAACTCGTGAACCGGGTCTGCGACGTGGCGATCTATTTGTCAGATGAAGAGTTGAAGGTCATGTCCTGGTCTGATTTTGCCTCCGGATGCACCCAACCGGAGCTGGTGCAGTACCTGAAGGAGCGGCGGCTGTATGTCAATGAGCCGGTGGAAGCGGAGGTGGAGGTCTGATATGTGCTACTTGTTTGGACTGATCGATACCCGGCATACTCTTTCAGGCAAGGACAAATCCAAGATCCTTCATATCCTGGCAGCTGAGAGCGAGGCCAGGGGCACAGATGCCACCGGGATCGCCTATAATCTGGGGAACCGTCTCTTCATCTATAAGCGGCCTATTCCGGGACATAGGCTCCAGATCTGGGTACGTGACAATACGGCCACGGTCATGGGCCATACCAGAATGACGACGCAGGGCAGAGCCTCCCGGAACCGGAACAACCATCCCTTCTTTGGCGTGGCAGGGAATACCCCCTTTGCCTTGGCACATAACGGCGTGCTGTATAACGACAGCCGCTTGCGCAGAACTCAGAGCCTGCCAAAGACCAGAATTGAGACGGACAGCTATGTGGCGGTCCAGCTGCTGGAACAGCGGAAGACACTCGACCTTGGTAGCCTTCGTTATATGGCTGAACAGGTCGAGGGTTCTTTTACATTCACCGTATTGGATGACGCTGAGAACCTCTTCATCGTCAAAGGGGACAGCCCCCTGTGCCTGTACTGGTTTCCGGAGCTTGGGATCTATCTCTATAATTCCACGGAGGAAATCCTGAGCCGGGCTCTTCAAAGAATTTCTCTGCCTCTGGGAGACCATACCCGAATCCCGGTCAGCTGTGGAGAAATTTTAGAAATCGCCCCTAGTGGAGAAATCACCCGTGGAGAATTTGACAATCCATGCCTGTTTTACTCTAATCCGTGGGTTCCGTATTCCTGGCATGGGCAGAGGGACCTCAAGCCTAAAAGAGCAGCCTCCAAACCGGAGAGCTATCTGGATGAGATCAAATCCGTGGCAATGGCCTTTGGTTATTCTCCGGACGAAATTGACTATTTGGCAGAGTGTGGCTTTACCCCTGAAGAGCTGGAAGAAATGCTGTATTGCGGAGAACTGTAAAGGAGCGGTCCATATGTCTATGCTGAATTATCTGTTTGAGTCAGAGTTGGAATTTCCATGGAGCTGGAAGGAGGAAGCCCGGTATGGAGACGATACGGAGACTGTTCATCAGTTGAAGAAACGAATGGAAGGTGCGCTCAGTGAAGATCAACGGAGCCTCTGGGACGAGTATCACAACAAGGGACAGCGGTTCCATGGTTTGGAGTGCAGGAAAGAATTTGAACGGGGGTTTGTGCTGGGAGTGAAGTTGCTGATAGAAGTTGTGGGACGTGCCGAGGACGCAGCGTACTGAATGACTGGGCACATGGTTTGTAAAGAGCAGGAAGGCAACCATTATGAGTATTCACGAATCAGATGTTTAGGAAAGCGATTGAGCCGTTTATGAAAGTAAGCCGATCCATGTCTTT
>OODJ01002768.1_pt1 | contig 11276 bp, 6 predicted proteins | sample 1671611 | NCBI WGS metagenome assembly OODJ01 (sample SAMN06348174, study PRJEB24527) | human gut metagenome | biome: human gut; feature: ankylosing spondylitis patient; material: feces | host: Homo sapiens | place: China | collected 2015-10 | reverse complement strand
AGCGCTATGTGGATGGAGCAGATGACGGACTGAACAGCATTGTGGCGCATGTCATCCCGGCCAGCACGCTGAATCAGAATGCCCGTCTGACGTACTTGAATGCGGACGGAGAAGAACTCCAGCGCGATCCACCCAATGATATTACCCACCTGAACTATGAAGCCGACTACATCAACGCCGTTATGATGTATGAGATGCTGACCGGTACATCGACCGCGGCATTTATGCATGGCTCCTATGATAGCCGCAGAGTGGCTTTCCACCATCAGCTCGTCGATGCAACCAGAGCTGCTGGTATGAAGCAGCTGACGTATGCGTTTGTGGAGCATGACGGCGAGACGACGTATTACGATTCTCTGGCCGCGGCGGCGAGCGCAGCGGTGTCCGGCGATACGCTGACGCTGCTGGCTATGCCGAAGAGCGAAACGGAGCTGGCGCTTGCTGGCGGCGTTACGGTAAAAACGTTCGGCAGCCAGGAAGATCACAGCATCGTACTGACAAACGACGGCAGAATTACAGACACCGGTCTGGTTGCCTTCACCGGCTGCACAGTCGATGGCAGTGACGCAAAGACGAAAGCTGTAGCGGTGGATCCTGCGACTGGCGTAATTACTTCTCAGGAGAGTTCTGCGGCGAACGTCTATGTCTATGCAAAGACGGTTGTCGGAAATACGCAGATCAAGAACGCCAAGGGCGTAACGTACAACAGCTCCGGCTGGCTGAATCTCGGCAAGCTGGTCTCCCAGGCGCAGCTGCCGCTGGTGGAAGGGACGAGGATTGATCCGAGATCGGAGCTCTTCAGCGCGGCTGTTGCAGAACTTGATACCAAACAGTTTACCGAGTTCAGTAAGAACACGCACGTTGATATTGACGCGGTTTCGTGGGATGATTTGTTCTGCAAAAGAAGCAACCACGACGGCTATGCGGGCCAGACCGGCGATGATGGAAACGACGGCTGGAGCACAGGCTATCATCTCGACGGTACACTTTCTGCCTACAGCGTGACGTTTGATGCAAATGCAGACGACGATACCACAGATCTGGACGCAAACCTGAGCGGCTATTATGTAGAGAATGCGACTGTGACGGTCCAGAGGACATGGATGGCTACACCGGCGGCGACTTCAGGGTTCCGGCAAAGGACGTTACGCTCAAAGCGACCTGGGAAAAGCAGGCCGAAGACCCCACCGAAGCACCTGATCTGACGGAAAAAGATGTTATTGTAAAATGCAGAGTCACTCCGGATGGTCACTACGCAGTGCACTATAAGCTCTCGGATGTAGAAAACGGCTATACGGTCGACGCAGACCAGCCCGTTCAGGCTGAGGCCGGAACCTGGACATATACGATTGAACTGAACCCGGCACCGTTCATCGATGCATATACGAATGAATATGGTAAAATCCACAGCATTGTACAGGATAACACCGTAGAACTGACCTGGACATGGGCGCTTGTCAACGACGTGTGGCAATGGACATACCCGGATAAAGCGCTTTACACCATTCGCCTCGGCCATCTGAACGAGTACACCGTGAACTTTGATGCAAACGGCGGCAAAGGACAGATGGAGGATCAGAATTTCCTCTACAGCATCGAACAGGCACTGAGCAAAAATGAATTCAGCAAAACCGGCTACAGTTTTACCGGCTGGAACACCGATAAAAGCGGCAACGGCATTGCTTACGCGGATGAAGAGAAGGTTCTGAACCTTACAGCAGAAAATGGCGGTACGGTAACGCTCTATGCCCAGTGGGCTGTAAACAAGTACAAGGTCACGTTTGATGCAAACGGCGGCGCGCTGGCTTCGGAGGATAGCACCAAAGCCGTGGGCTATGGCGCGGAAGTGACCTACGGCGAGCTGCCAACCCCGACGCGCCCGGACTACCGGTTTGACGGCTGGTTTACCGAAAAAGACGGCGGTAAACCGGTCGATGCGGATACCTTGGTAATGCAGGCTACCGATCATACGCTCTACGCGCACTGGACGGCAAATCAGAAGATGATTCATGTCGACGAGACTTCCCTACATACCAAGTCCTATGACGGCATGACCGGCGTTGATCTCAACAGGCTTGCGGGTGACCTGATTTTCAGGGACGAGAGCGGGAACGATGTGACGCAGGACGTCCAGGGCAAGTTCACGGTCACAGAAGCAAGCTTCAACGAACCCGGCTTCTTTCAGGCCTATAGCATCACCGGCAAGATCGCGATCAAGGACGAGTACGCGTCGGAACTTCAGCTGAACAAGGAGAGCTTCACGATCGTTGGCAAAATCGAGAAGGCCAAGCCTGTCTTGACGGGTCTGGAGTTCAAGCCCAAAAAACAGCTTTACGCCGGCGACTCGTTTGGCTGGAACTTTGACAACAACAACCTTTCGGGCGGCACGGCCACGATCACCGCTTACGACGGAAGCGTCATAACGGTTCCCGGCACGTTCACCTTTGATGAGGGCGAGCTTCGTCAGGGAAGCCCGCTGAAGGGCGGGGAGAACCGTCTTCCAGTGCGATTTGACCCAAAGGACGTTGCAAACGTCGAAGAGGCAGCCTGCGAAGTGGTTGTCAATGTGTTCTACCGCAATTATGACTGCGTCAGCGCGTCGTATCTCTATCCCGCATATGGCACGGCCTTTAAAGATCTGGACCTGCCGGATTCCGTGACCGTCAACGCCCGGTATGACGCAAGCGACGGCGGCGTGGGCTTCAACTATTACGCAGACATCACGTGGGATGCTTCCAAATACGACCCGACAAATCTCGACGAACAGATCATGTACGGCACATTTGACAGGCAGTATTGGGAGGACTATATCGCGTTCCCGGAGGGCGCGGATGTTCGGGTCAAGCTTGTGATCAAGGTGCAGCCTCCCGTACAGGCTGAGACGGAAATCACAGAGCTTCCTACCTTCCAGTGGACAAAAAGACTGGACAATGGCAGCACGTTCAAGCTTCCGGAAAACACCATCTTTGTGGACGAGAAATTCACAGTCGGAACCTATTATGGTCAGACCGGCACGCTGACCGGCGGCAAGGCCAGAATTAAGGGCACGGATACCGAGCTTTCCGGTACATTCGCCCTCGAGTTCCCCTACGGGCAGACGGAAACGTTCTACAGCGAAGCGGGCACGAAGGAAGTAACCGTGGTCTTCAAGCCGGAAAATAGCCTGTTCTATGCCGAAGCAAGAGCGACGCTTTCCGTTGAGGCAATCAAGCTCACGCTGGCGAAGATGTACAACACAGTCTCCATCACGGACAAGGACGTGGGAACGCAGTTCGCAGATCTGGGGCTTCCGACATCTGTAGGCTTCGAGACGGAGGACGGCACGGTGAAGTTCATCTCTGTGGAATGGAATGCGGAGGGATATAACAGGAATTCTTCTGCGGAGCAGACCATTACGGGAACGCTGAAATACGACTCGTTTGACGAACGCGAACTCAATCCCACTACGCTCACCGCGACGGCAACGGTCAAGCTCATTCCGCCGGCGCATGTGCACGCCTACACGCAGAAGGTTCAGAAGGTGGAGACTCTGAAAACGCCCGCAAGCTGTACGGAAGACGCGGTGTACTACCTGTCGTGCGAATGCGGCGAGATCAGCCCGAACGAGGCCGATGTGTTCATCGCCGAAAATACCGCCCTAGACCATGACTTTGGCGACTGGACGACAAACGGCGACGGCACGCATACGCGCACCTGCAAACGCTACAACTGCACGGCCTTTGAAACCGACAGCTGCTCCGGCGGCACAGCAACCTGCGTGGAAAAAGCGGTCTGCAGGGCCTGCAAGGCGGTCTACGGCGAGCTCGGCGCGCATGTGTTCAGCGACGAATGGACAATCGACAGATATCAGCATTGGCACGTCTGCACAGTTTGCAGGGCGAAAGAGACCGAGCGGCTGAATCACTTCGACCAGGATGACGATCATCTGTGCGACACCTGCGGCTATCAGATCACGGACCACACGTTCGGTACCGACTGGTCGATGGATGAAACGAGCCACTGGCACGCATGCAGCATGTGCGGCGCAAAATCAGACGAGGCGGTCCACACGGACGCGAACAAGGACCATGCTTGCGACGTCTGCGGCAAGACGATCTCGAACCATGTTGACACGGACAAGGACCACGTTTGCGACTACTGCGAGAAGACGATTTCGAACCATGTAGATGCGAACAAGGACCACGTCTGCGACTACTGCGAGAAGACGATCTCGAATCACGAAGACGCGAACAAGGACCACGTTTGTGACTACTGCGAGAAGACGATTTCGAACCATGTAGATGCGAACAAGGACCACATCTGCGACTACTGCGAGAAGACGATCTTGAACCATGTAGATGCGAACAAGGACCACATCTGCGACTACTGCGAGAAGACGATTTCGAATCACGAAGACGAGAACAAGGACCACATCTGCGACTACTGCGAGAAGACAATCTCGAACCATGTAGATGCGAACAACGACCACAGGTGCGACTTCTGCGAGAGGCTGATTACGAATCATGCGGACGAGAACCGTGACCACATCTGTGACATCTGCGAGAAGGTGATCTCCAACCACACGGGCGGCGAGGCGACCTGCACGGCGAAGGCGGTTTGCGAGCTCTGCGGCAAGGCCTACGGCGAAAAGGACCCGGCCAACCACACGGGCGAGAACCGCTGGACGGCCGACGACAAGACGCATGAACGCGAATGGACGTGCTGCGGCGTGGTCACCGTGGAGACAGAAGCGCACACCTTCGGCAAATGGGTGACGACGGTGAAGCCCACATCGCACAAGAAGGGCGAAAAGGAACGCACCTGCGAGGTTTGCGGCTACACGCAGACAAAGACCGTTTCCCCGACCGGCGTCTCCGGTACGACCGACAGCGGCAAAAAACCCGCGACGGGAACCGACGACAGCCTGCCCTTCGACGATGTGAGACGCGGCGACTGGTTCTATGACGACGTGCGCTACGTCTATGAAACCGGCCTCATGAACGGTACGGCAAACCGCATCTTCGCACCCAGTATTTCCACGACGCGCGCCATGATTGTCACGATTCTCTGGCGGCTCGAGGGCTCGCCGGTTGTGAATTTTGCGATGCGCTTCCGCGATGTTGTGGAAAATGCGTGGTACAGCGAGGCTGTTCGCTGGGCGGCGGCAAACGGCATTGTGACCGGCTATACCGAGAACGCTTTCGGGCCCAACGACAACATCACCCGCGAGCAGTTGGCGGCGATTCTCCACCGCTATGCAAACTACAAGGGGGACGATGTGAGCGTCGGCGAGGACACGAACATCCTGAGCTTCGACGATGCGCAGACGATTTCCGGGTATGCAGTTCCCGCCATGCAGTGGGCTGTCGGCCAGGGCTTCATCAACGGCACCGACGGCAAGCTTCTGCCCACCGGCACTGCTACCCGCTGCCAGTTTGCAGCCATTCTGAACCGCTTCACCGCCGCGCAGAGCGAAAAGGCATAAGGTTCTATCTCCCCTGTCTCCCGGCCAAACGGTCGGGAGACATTTTTTCTGCGGTTTTCCTTGAAAAGCACGGAGAAAACGAATATAGTTGGTAAGGATGGAGTTGCTTTGCCCGATGACAAGCCGTGAATCTGTAGGGGCCGATGCCCACATCGGCCCTTACAATTTTTCTATTCGGAGTAACTTGAACCTGAGGTATTGCTTATGAAAATTCTGATCATTGAAGACGAGGTCCTGCTGGCGGATTCGCTGCGGACTATGCTGGAAGGAAAGGGCTTCTCCGTCGAGGCTGTCCACGACGGCGAGACAGGCGCGGAATATGCCGAGACGGGCATATATGACCTGCTGATCCTCGACGTAATGATGCCCGGCATGGACGGCTATCAGGTCGCACGGCAGGTGCGCGCGAAGCGCTGCGGGACGCCGATTTTGATGCTGACAGCAAAGTCGTCGCTTGAGGACCGCATTGAGGGGCTGAATGCGGGCGCGGATTATTATCTCACCAAGCCCTTTGACGCACGGGAACTGCTGGCCTGCGTCGGTGCGCTGCTCCGGCGGCAGGGCGCGGAGGTCAACGCGCTCTCGTTCGGCAACACAACGCTCGATCTGGCTTCCGGGACGCTGATCTGCGGTGCGCGGCAGCTGCAGCTGTCCGCGCGGGAATTTGATGTCATGCGGTATCTTTTGCAGCTGAAGGGACAGAATGTGTCCAAGGAGGCTATTTTGTCCAAAGTCTGGGGCTTTGACTCGAATGCTGTAGAAAACCATGTGGAGGTCTACGTCGGTTTCCTGCGCAAAAAACTTACAGCCATCGGCTCGAATGTGCGCATTGAGGCCGTACGGCGGTTGGGCTATCATTTGGAGGTTGATGAGACATGCTGAAAAAGCTGCGGCTGAAGATCATTCTCGCAATCGTGCTGGTCGCTGCCGTGATGCTTGGCGCGATCCTCGGACTTTTTTATACGCTGACAAAGCAGAACCTGCGTACCCAGTCCATCAGCATGATGCAGGCCATCGCGGCCGATCCCTTCTCTCCTGTCCAGCCAGGGCAGGAGCCGCAGCAGGTGCACCTGCCGTATTTCGTGCTGCAGACCGACGCATTCGGCAATCTGGTTGCCATCGGGTCAAGCGATTACGATCTGACCGACCGGGCGTTTTTGCGGATGGTCGCTGCCGCGGCGCAGGCTTCACAGGACGCCATCGGTGAAATTCCGGAATACAGCCTGCGCTACTGCCGCGTGACCGGCAGCGTGATCTTTGCAGACATTTCCGGTGAACAGCAGACGCTGCGCACACTTTTAAAGACCGGAGCGCTGCTCGGCACGCTCGGCCTGCTTGTATTTTTCGGCCTTGCAGTGCCGCTGGCGCACAGCGCAGTCAAGCCCGTGGAACAGGCGTGGCGGCAGCAAAAGCAGTTCGTCGCCGATGCTTCACATGAACTCAAAACACCGCTGACCGTCCTCCTGACGAACACGGAACTTTTACAAAGTCCAGACTACGACGCAGCGCAGAAGCAGACCTTTCTTTCCGGCATTGACGCCATGGCAAAGCAGATGCGTGCGCTGGTCGAGCGGCTTCTGGAACTGGCGCGGGCCGAGAACGAACAGGCTGCGTGTGCATTCGAGCCGTGTGATCTCAGCCAAATCACCGAGAGCAGCGCGCTGCTGTTCGAGGCCGCGCTGTTTGAACGCGGTCTGACGCTCCAGACAGAGTTGGAGGCGGACATTATGGTCAGCGGCGACAGACGCCAGCTTAGCCAGCTTGTGGAGATTTATCTCGACAACGCCCGGAAATATGCCTCCGGCGGCACAGTCACAGTCCGTCTTTCCCGGTGCGGGAAAAACCGCTGCCGCCTGTCCGTCTCGAACGAAGGCGAGGCGATCGCGCCGCAGGCGCTGCGGCAGATCTTTGACCGCTTTTCCCGTGCTGACGCCGCGCGGACACGCGACGGCAGCTTCGGACTCGGGCTTTCCATCGCGCAGGCCATCGCGCAGACGCACGGCGGCAGCGTCTGGGCGGAGAGTGAAACCGGCGTCAACACCTTCTTCGCCGAACTGCCCATGCGGTCCGGGCATGAAAAGCGCCAAGAAGTCCCGAAAAAGGGTATATGATTTTGTGCAGAGCGCTGGTATCCCCCCGGTTGCAAAACAGCGCAAAAAGTGATATATTAGAAATGATATAAAGTAGAGGGCGGTATGGCTATGAATACACAGCATTTGCAGTACATCATTGAGATTGAACGTACCCGTTCGATCTCACAGGCGGCGGAGAATCTATTCATCGGGCAGCCGAACCTCAGCCGTATTCTGCATGATGTGGAGCAGATGCTTGGCTTCCGCATTTTTGAGCGTTCCACGCGCGGCGTCCGTCCCACGACACGCGGCACGATCTTCCTGCAGCACGCAAAGTCCATTCTGCGCGAGACGGAGGCCATTGAAGCGCTCGGCCCCAAGCGGGCCGTGGCGAACCGGCTGCGCGTGTGCATCCCGCGCTCGGCGGCCATGCTGGATCTGACGGCACAGTATCTGGCCGGACTGCCGCAGGCAGAGCCGGTCGATGCGGTCATCCGCGAATGCCACGCGCGCACAGCGCTTGAGACGCTCGCAAGCGGCGAGACAGAGATCGGCGTAATCCGCTTCCGTTCGGAATACCGCGATTATTTTGACGAGCAGACCAGCGCCCGCGGCCTGAGTTTTGAACTTCTGAGCAAATATCACTATCTTGTCACCATGAACCAGTCGCACCCGCTTGCCGGGCGCAGTTCCGTCCTTCGCACGGAACTCGACGGACTGCCCGAGATCGTCCACGGCGATGTGTTCCGCGTACAGGGCAAACCTGAGGAACTGGTGCGCCGGAAGATCTACTGTGTTGACCGCTTGGCCCAGATGACGCTTCTCGAAACCATTCCGAATTCCTACATGCTGGCCCCGGCGATCCCGGAGCACTGCATCCAGCGCTGGAATCTCGTCCAGATCCCGTGCAGCGACAACCAGAGTTTGTATCTCAACGCGCTGGTATATCATAAGCAATATGCAATGAGTGAGATCGAAGCCGGATTTGTTCAGTTTGTGCGGGAGCACAAGGTGTCTGTCTGATGATTTGCTGCAAAAATGCAACGTTTTTCCATATCAAAAAGAGCATGCCTGCGTTCAAAAAAGCATTGGTGCTTCCAACAGAATACCGATATAATTTTATCGTAATAACCGATAAAATTATATCGGTATATTTTGTTTGATTTAAAACTGAAATTGGGGGTTTTGTGCATGAGTAAGATTACTGTCATCGGCGCGGGAAGCGTAGGCGCCACGATCGCAAACGACTTGATGATCCAGGGTATCGCATCCGAGATCGTCCTGATCGACGTCAACAAGCAGAAGGCCTTTGGCGAGGCCATGGATATCTATCAGGGCGCGCCGTTCTGTTCCCCGACGATCGTTCGTTCCGGCGATTATGACGCTGCCTCCGGCTCCGATATCGTCATCATCACCTCGGGTCTTCCCCGCAAGGCCGGACAGAGCCGTCTGGAACTGGCGCAGGCCAATGTCAACATCATCAAGGACATTGCCCCGCAGATCACCGCCGCCGCGCCAGATGCAATCTATATCATCGTCTCCAACCCGGTCGATGTGCTGACGTATGTGTTCCACAAAATCTCCGGCGTTCCCGAAAGCCACATCATCGGCTCCGGCACCATCCTCGATACCAGCCGCCTGCAGTCAACGCTTGCCAAGCGCTTCTGCATCAGCCCGAAGAACGTGCATGCGCATGTCTACGGTGAGCACGGCGATTCCTCCTTCGTCCCCTGGAGCCTTGTCCACATTGCAAACAATCACATTGATTCTTATAAAGAGCATTCTCCCGACTGCGACCGCATTAAATGGGACCAGAACTATGAGGAGATTGAACAGTTCGTCAAAACCTCCGGCGCACAGGTCATCAAGAACAAGGGCGCAACGTTCTATGCCGTTGCGATGTCGGTCTGTCATCTGTGCAAGTGTGTGCAGAGTACCGCCGGAACGGCTGTGACTGTCTCGACCATGATGCACGGCGAATACGGCGTATCCGATGTGTGCCTGTCTACGCTCGTGCTGGTTGACAATCAGGGCGTACGCGGCAAGATCCTCAACCAGCTGACCGACGGCGAGGTTGACAAGCTTCGCGCCAGCGCAGAAAAGCTGAAGGAAGTTATTCATCAGGTCGAGATTTGATAATAGAAGGAGAAAAAACAATGGAATATCGCGTCGAACACGATTCCATGGGTGAGGTTCGCGTCCCGGCAGACAAATACTGGGGCGCACAGACCGAGCGCAGCCACAACAACTTCCCCATCGGCGTCGGCATCGAGACGATGCCCGCCGAGATCGTCCATGCCTTCGGCATTCTCAAAAAGGCTGCTGCGCGCGCCAACCGCGCCCTGCGTCCTGAGAAAATGACCGAAGAAAAGCTTGCCGCCATTGAACAGGCGGCGGACGAGGTCATTTCCGGCCAGCTTCTGGACAATTTCCCGCTCGTCGTCTGGCAGACCGGCTCCGGCACGCAGTCCAACATGAACAGCAACGAGGTCATTGCCAACCGCGGCAATGAGATCGCGGGCAGAAAGCTTCTGCACCCGAACGATGATATCAACATGTCTCAGTCGTCCAACGACACGTTCCCGACCGCGATGCACATTGCGGCGGTGGAAGCCATCGAAGAGCAGGTTCTGCCTGCCGTCGACAAGCTCACGGCGACGCTTCGAAGACTCGAGGCGGAAAATGAGGACGTGGTGAAGTCCGGAAGGACCCATTTGCAGGACGCAACGCCGATCAAGTTTTCGCAGGAAATCTCCGGTTGGAGAAGTTCGCTTGAAAAAGACCGGCAGATGCTGCTTTTGTCGCTCGACGGTCTGCGTGAACTCGCGCTGGGCGGCACAGCCGTCGGCACGGGGCTCAACGCCCCCAAGGGCTTTGATGTTAAGGTCGCGCAGGAAATCTCCAACATTACGGGCCGGGACTTCCGCACGGCGGAAAATAAGTTCCACGCGCTCACGTCCAAGGACGAGCTGGTCTTCGCGCACGGCGCGCTCAAGGCCTTAGCGGCGGATATGATGAAGATCGCAAACGACGTGCGCTGGCTGGCCTCCGGGCCGAGAGACGGCCTCGGTGAGATTTTTATCCCCGAAAACGAGCCGGGCTCCTCCATCATGCCGGGCAAGGTCAACCCGACGCAGTGCGAGGCGGTGACGATGGTCGCCGTGCAGGTGATGGGCAACGACGCGGCCGTGTCGATGGCGGCCTCACAGGGCAATTTCGAGCTCAACGTCTTCATGCCGGTCTGCATCTATAATTTCCTGCAATCCGCGCGCTTACTCGCAGAGTCCATCGTGTCCTTCAACGACCGCTGCGCCTGCGGCATTACGGCAAATCGCGAGAAGATGGCACATAATCTTCGCAACTCGCTCATGCTCGTGACCGCACTCAACCCCTACATCGGCTACGAAAACGCCGCCAAGACGGCGAAAAAGGCCTACAAGGAGAATATCTCGCTCAAAGAGGCCTGCGTGGCGCTCGGGTTTCTGACGGCTGAAAAATTTGACGAGGTATTCCACCCGGAACAGATGGTATAACCGGAGGCTGACATATGAAATTTCAATACTTCCCCGGCTGCACGCTCAAGACAAAGGGCGTGCGGCTGGATGCGTGCGCCAGAACGGCGGCAAAAGCGCTCGGATTTACGCTCGAAGAGCTTCCCGAATGGCAGTGCTGCGGCGCAGTATATCCGATGGCGCGCGATGAGATTGCGACAAGGCTATCTTCCGTGCGCGCGCTCGTGG
>OODJ01002766.1_pt1 | contig 11279 bp, 8 predicted proteins | sample 1671611 | NCBI WGS metagenome assembly OODJ01 (sample SAMN06348174, study PRJEB24527) | human gut metagenome | biome: human gut; feature: ankylosing spondylitis patient; material: feces | host: Homo sapiens | place: China | collected 2015-10 | reverse complement strand
GACCTCGTTGCTCCCGACAAGACCGCCCACCGCCGTGTCGCCCTGCACCGTTCCCTCAAAGGTACAGTCCACAAGCCTGCCGTAATTTTTCCCGGCTAAACCGCCGACCGTGTCTCCGCTGGAGGGGGTAACCTGCCCTACGACCGTGAGGTGCCTTACCACGGCCGTATCCTGCAGCGTATCGAACAATCCCGCATCGGCCTGCTCCCCATCGAGCAGGACTCCGCTGATCTTATGGTTATTTCCCTCCAGCGTTCCGCCAAAAGAGGGAATCGGCAAAAATTCCTCCGCTGTTTCATCCAGTGTCAGATCGTTATCCAGAACCACCGTTTTCCCCTGCGACCAGGAATCGAGACGGCAGTTTTCCGCCAAAGCCCTCAAATCCTCCTGTGTCTGAATATGAAATGCGCCGTCCTCGGCCACCGCCGCGCAGGAGAATCCGGGACACAGAGCTCCCAGACAGAGAATCAGGGAAAGACAAACAGCCGTCATCCGCGTGAGCCGGTTCTTCCTTTGTTTAGGATTCATTTTCGTCTTCCTCCTCTGCAGCCACACCTGAAATCAGGTTCAAATCCACCTCTCCGTCCACGATCGCGTGCATGACGCCGCTGACGACGCCGTGACCCTCTCCGCGCACCAGGCCGTCCACCCGCACGCGCCCCCGTCCGCTGTGCTTCTTGGTCACGTTCGGCATGGAGAAGGCCGTCATATCGACCACCTTGCCGCCTATCAGCAGAAGCTGCGGCAGCACGAACAGCACGAGAAACACCGTGATGAGCGACCCGACGCCCACGAACCGGCCCATGCCGGCCACCGCGCCGGACGAGACGCGCGCGCCGATGAGCAGGCCGGCGGAGATGAGCATCGTGCCGGATGTGATGATGGTCGGGAAGGCGAGGTTCAGCGCCGTGATCATGGCCTCGCGCGGGCCCTGATCGGCGCGCGCCTCGGTATAGTGCGAGGCGACGACGATCGCATAGTCCACGTTGCAGCCCATCTGAATGGCGCTGGCCACGAGATAGACCATGAAGAGCACATACTCGCCCGTGAGCACCGTGATGCCGAAGTTGATCCAGATGCTGCCCTGAATGACGAGCGTGAGCAAAATGGGCATACCGAGCGAGCGGAACGTGAACAGCAGCACGAGCATGACCATGAGGATGGACATGGCGCTGACCATGACGTTGTCCTGCGTGAACGTTTGCTCGGACCCGTAGGCGGACATGGCGTCGCCGACGAGATAGCTGTCGGTGGGGTAGTACTGGTGCACGACGGCGTGGATGCGGTCGAGCAGGGCAAACGTCTCGTCCCCGTCCGAGGCCGCGGCAAGCGTGAGCACGAGACGATGGTACGACGTGCCCTCGAGCTGCGCGCTGGCGCGCTCGAGCTGGCTGCTGAGCGCCGTGACCTGCGCCGCCTGCGCGGCGCTGAGCGTGACGGTGCCGTCGGCGATCTTGTCATTCAGGAATTCGAACAGCTTCAGCAGCGGCACCTGATAGCCGCTCAGATCCTGCGCGGCCGTCTGCGCGGCGCCGTTTTCGGCCGCGTAGAGCGCGAAGAGCGCCGGCGCGCTCGTGCTGTCCGCGCCGCTGAGCTGCGCGAACGTCCGGTAATCGACCGCGTCCGCCAGCCGGTAGCCGCCGGCCGCCTCCGTGCCCGCAATGCCGACGGCGCTCTTGACCTCCGGCAGAGCCGAGAGGGCGTCGAGCAGCGCGGCCTCCTGGGTATAATCCCCGGCCGGGACGACGACGGCCAGCACCGTCTCGTCGCCGAAATCATCCGTGATCGCCTGCGACGCGGTGCGGTTGACGTCCGCGTTGTGCGTTTTGAGCGGCGCTTCGCTGTAAACATAGCTCACGCGGTTGGCGCCGATGCACGCCACGACGAGCACGGCCGCGAACACCAGCGGCACCACGCGGCGCGTCCGCCACGCGAGACGGCCGACGCCCGAGATCTTCGGCACGAAGTTGCGGTGCTTCGTCTTATCCATGGCCGGGCCGAGCTTGAGCAGCAGCCCCGGCATGAGCAGGAACACCGTCAGCATGCTGATCAAGATCGCCTTGATGAGCACGATGCCGAGGTCGCGCCCGAGGCCGAACTTCATGAACGTCATGGCGACGAGGCCCGCAATGGTCGTCAGGCTCGAGGAGCTGATGACGGTAATGGATTTTTCCAGCGACTCGATGACTGCCTCGCGCACCGGCAGCGTCTCATGCGCCTGCTTGTAGCGGTTGCAGAAAATGATGGCGTAGTCCACCGACATGGCCAGCTGCAGCAGGATGGCCACGGCGTTGGACACGAACGAGATCGTGCCGAAAACGAAGTTCGTGCCCTTGTTGATGAGCGCCGCCGCGAGGAACGTGATGAGCAGGATGGGCACCTCGGCATACGTCGAGGACGTGAACGTGAGCACCGTGACGAGGATGATCGCCACGATGACGAGCAGGCCGCGCACCTCGCCGTTGATCTGATCGGAGATGCTGTAGCCCTCGGCGGAATAAATGTACGCGCCGCTGCCGTCGAGCAGGTCGCGCAGGGCCTGCACGGTCTGCGCGCACGTGTCCGACCCCTCCAGATCCGACAGGCTAACGCTCAGCAGCGCGCTGCCCGTATCATTCATCGTGTACGTGCAGCTGTCCACCCCGTCGACCGCGCGGATCTGCTCCGCCGTGGCCGCGGCGGCATCCGCGTCCGTGTCGCGCAGGAGGATCTTCGCCGACCCGTAGGTCTGGAACTCCTGCTCCATGATGTCCAGCCCCTGCCGCGTCTCGGAATCGGCCGGCAGATAGGCCGCAACGTCGTTTTCGACCTTCACCCAGCCGGACGCGACCGCGGAAAAGACCAGCAGCGCGGCAAAGACGACGAAAAACAGCCGGTAATGGTCGACGATCCATTCCGATGCACGGTGCAGCGGGGACGGTTTCTGATTCATAATGGAATCACCACTCCTTACCCCGACAAAAACGCGGGGGTTGACTTTTTGATAACAGAAAGATAAGCTGAAAAATGATAAATTACAAATATCAGTTATCATGAAAGTGTAAGATATTTATCGCTTGTTCCGCTCGTGTCGTTTGTTCGATACGATACGATGGGCGTAAAGGAGTGCGGCATCATGGAAAAAAAGAACGATCTGCGCGTGCAGAAAACCTATCGTGCGCTCATGGCGGCGTTCGAGGCGCTGATGGCCGAGGAGACGTTTGACGACATCACGGTCAATGAGCTGTGCGCCCGGGCACTCATCCGCCGCCCGACGTTCTACTCGCATTTTGAAGATAAGTACGACTTCCTGCGCTTTTACCTCAACGAGATCCAGTGGCAGATCGAGAGCGAGGCCGACGCCGCGACCGACTCGCCCGTGGAGCATTTCCAGCGCTCGTGGCGCGCGCTCATCGCCTTTATAGACGAGCGCCCGGCGCTCATCCGCATGGGCCTGCGCAGCAAGTCGCTGCCGATCATCTTCGAGATCATCAGCGAGCACATCTTCGCCAGTTCCAGCCGGCGCGTGCGCGCCTACTGCGGCGCCGTGACGGACAGCCCGGAACTTGCCGACACGCTGGCGACGTTCACCGTCGGCGGGCTCATCCAGAACCTCAAGCGCTACCTGACCGAGCCGAACCTCGACCCGGACGCGCTGACAGCGGAGATGACCACCGTCTTTGAGCACCTGTGGAATTCCTTCACGTCGGAAGCAGTATGAAGACGGTCTGGCCTGGCTGCTGCTGATCGAAGTGCTGCACTTTTGAAAACAAAAGGCTTGCAATGTTTTGCCGCCTGCGGGCGGCAAACGCTGCGAGGCTTTTTGAACACGCGGAAAGGCGGCGTACCATAATCGGTACGCCGCCTTGTTTTTTCTGTGCATCTGTTTGGTTACGGCCAGGACGCCCGCGCCGCCTTGGGCGGTTTTGGCGCTTTCGGGGCCTTGGGCGCCTTCGGCGGATACAGCCGGCGGCGCAGGTCGCGCGGCAGCACCCAGCGGTCGAGCAGGGCGAGCATGCCGGGCAGAAACAGCAGGATGAGGATGATGGCCGAGAACGCGCCGATGGAAATCGTGCGGCAGATCTGCTCGATGGTCGGGTTGCCGAAAAATTTCCCGACGACCGCCGTGACGAGCACCATGATCGAGCCGGAGGTGAGCACCGTGTGGATGCTGCCGCGGTAGGCGGCGATGAGCGCGTCGCGCACGGACATGCTCTCGCGCATCTCGCGGTAATAACTCGTGTAGAGGATGCCGTAGTCGATCGTCGCACCCATGAGGATGCACTCGACGATCAGCAGCGCAAGGTAGTAGATCTCCAGCCCCTGCAATCCGACGACCGTGACGGTGATGAACACGCCGCACTGCACGATCAGCACGAGCAGCGCCGGAATGACGAGCGAGCGGAACGTGAACACGACGACAAGGAAGATCGACGCCGCCGTCAGGAGCGTGATGAGCAGCAGCTCGCTGTCGAAGCTGTTTTCCATCTCGTAGACCATGGCGCTGTTGCCGATGAGGTAATAGTCCCCGGTCGTGACGGCGTCGAGATCCTGCATGAGCTGCGCGATGAACGCGCTCGTCTCGTCCGACTCGCCCGGCAGCGTCGTCGTGAGCACGAGGCGGGAGTAGTTGCTGCCGCGCAGCTGCGTGACGGCATCGGTGAGCATCGTCTGCGCGTCGGTGATCTGCGCGCGCATGTCGTCGGTCAGGAAGGACGCAAAGCGCGCGTCCGTGAGCAGATCGTTCTGCAGGTAGTCAAACAGCTCCTGCATGGACATCGTCCACGAGGCATCGCTGCTGTACACGCTGGCATAGTAGAGAAACAGCAGCTCCATCGTGCCGCGGTCCAGCTGGCTGGACAGGCCCTGAAACAGGTTTGCCAGTTCCGCCGCCGTATAACTCCGGCCGGAGGCGACCGCGTCGATGACCGTGCGCGCCGACTGGAGCTGGCTGGTATCCACGCCGCTGAGCTGGTCGGCAAAGCGCGCGTCCGGCAGCACCTCCTGGCACAGGAAGTCCACAAACTGCTGCACCGAGAGCGTCCAGCCGCTCGTGTCGCCGTGGCGGCTGATGTAGAGCAGGTAGAGCTGGCGCACCTGCCCGGCGTCCATGCCGAGGAGGTCGGCAAGCTCCGCCGCCGAGTAGCTCGTGCCGTCGACCGAGCCGTTGATGATCCGGCTGAGCATCGTGATCTGCTGCGCCTGCGCATCATCGAGCAGGGCGCTGTGCTCGGCGAGGAAGTTGACCAGGGTCTGCATCGAAACGTTCCAATCGCCCGTGAGCAGGTCGCCGTTGAGCGTGTGGTATGCCACGAACAGCAGCCGGACGGTATCCTCGTCCATGCCGAGCATCTGCGCGATCTCGTCGCAGCCGCGCGGCGTGGTCATGGCGCTCACGTCCGTGAACGTCTGCAGCGTGGCCGCCTGCTCGCGCGCCGAGGCGTCGACCATGTCGGCCAAGGTGGAGTCGGTGAGCACTTCGTTGACGAGGAAGTCGGAGAAGGCGGGCAGCGTCATACCGCCGGTGCTCGCATCGCCGTGCTGCGTGTAGTAGTAGAGCAGCAGCTGTTTGGCGTCCGCCGCGTCCATGCCGAGAAAGTCCGCCAGCGACTCCGCCGTCCGCTGCTGCGTGAGCGCGGCAGGGTCGGTGAACTTTTGCAGTGTCTGAAGATTGGCCGTCATGCCCGCGTCGAGATACGGCGCGAAGGCGGCATTATTTGCCACGTGGTCGGTAACAAAGCGCAGAAACTGCCCGGCCGGGATGGTCACGGCGCGGCCGCCGCTGTGGGCATCGTAATAGATCATGCCCAGCATATCGGCGCTGACCGGGATGCTGGCGTCGAGCGCGCCGACGACATTGACCATCTGCGCGGCGGTGTACTGCCTGCCGAGCGTGGTGGAGTAGGCCATGGCGCTCTTGACGTTCGGGTCGGCCTCGAGCCGGTCCGCCAGCGCGGCCACGGCGTCCTCGTCGGCGTTGTTGTACAGCACGACGATGGGGTTGTCCGGCGGGAACACCTCCGCGACCGGGTCGGCGTCCGTGAGCGTGTAGGCGATCTGGGTAGACAGCTGCAGAATATACGTACCCGCGAACAGCAGCACGAACGCCGCTGCGATCGCGCCGCGCCACCGGTAGCTGAAGCGGCCGAGCGCCGCGAGCACGCTCCGGCGCTCGCGCTTGGGCGCGCGCGGCTTTTTCGTCGTCTTGCGCACGAGCTTATCCGCCCACAAAATCAGGCCGGGCAGCACCGTGAACACGCACAGCAGGCTGCACAGCACGCCCTTGGCCAGCACAATGCCGAGATCCATGCCGATCTTGAAGCGCATGAACACCAGCATCAGCAATCCCACGATCGTCGTGACCGAGCTGCCGGTGATCGAGCCGAAGGCCGCCGTGAGCGCGCGCGTCATGGCACTCTCGCGGTCGTCGCCCTTGGCCAACTCCTGCCGGTAGCGGTTCATGAGGATGATGGAGTAGTCCATCGAGAGCGCGAGCTGCAAAATGGCCGAAATGCTCGCCGTGACGTCCGACGTCTCGCCGAGGAAGATGTTCGTGCCCTGGTTGATGAGCACGGCGATGCCGATCGTGATGAGAAACAGCACCGGCTCGAAGTACGACGGGCAGGCGATGAGCAGGATCGTCGTCACAAGCACGATCGAGAGGATGAACACGATCGGCGGGATGCTCGGCGTCGAGGTATCGTCGCTGCGCACGGCCACATCATAGCCGGCGAAGCGCTCGGCCACCAGCTGCGGCAGGTCGAGCGCGAGCACGTCGCCAAAGACGAGCTCCACGTTTTCATACCCCGCAAGCGTCTCGGCCAGCACGGGGCGCAGGCGCTCGTCGAGCTCGACGGAGACGACCTTCCCGGCGCGCTGCGCGAGCTGCTCGGTCAGGCAGCCGATGCCGGGGCCGACCTCGAGCACGCCGGTGTGCGCGTCCGCGCCGGAGGCGTCGGCGATGTCGGCCGGGACCCATGCGGCCGTCAGAAAATTCTGCCCCATGGACTTGGAAAAGCGGAAATCATGCCGCGCGAGCAGTGCGCGGATGTCCGCAGGATTCGTCAGCTCCATACGCACCTCACCTCAGCAGCTTCTCAAACGCCTGACGGCGCGGATCGTGCCCCGGCTCATCACACAGGATGTTGCCGCAAAAGCGGTAGCCGTGGCGCTCGAGGAGCTTTTTCTGCGCGCCGTTGTGCCGGTGCGTGTCCACGCGCACGGCGTGCGCGCCGCTTTCACGCGCGAGCCGCTCGACCTCCTGCATGAGCAGGTCGGACAGGCCCGTACCGCGCCAATCGGCGCTGACGGCGTTGCGGTGCAGCACGGCGGCATGGTCACGGTCCGAGCGCCAGCGCCCGTCCGTGAGCGCGTCATAAGCAGGCTCGGGCGCGAAGGTGAGCGTAAACACGGCGGCGACCGCACCCTGATACGTGAGCACATGGCACGTGCCGGCCGCGATGTCGGCGCGGAAGGTGTCCTCGTTCGGATACGCGCCCTGCCACTGGTCAACGCGGTGGCGGCGCAGATAGTTGCGCGCCTGCTGCGCGATGGCAAGGATGGCCGGGAGGTCGTCCTCCGTTGCTATCCGGCAGACGGGCGGCTCTGTCAGCTGCGGGCGGCTGCGGTCGCGCCGGATCTTATCGAGCAGGCGCTGCTCGTCCGGCGTCGGGGGCGTCTGTTGGAAGAGGTCGGGCCGCTTTGTGAGCGTGCGCTCCAGACTCTGGCGCGTGCGCCAGGCTTCAATTTCCGCGTGGTTGCCGCCGCGCAGCACCTCCGGCACGGTGCGGCCCTCCCACGTCTCGGGGCGGGTGTACTGCGGGTACTCGAGCCGGCCGGCCCAATGGCTCTCGCCGGTGTAGCACTCGGTGTCCGACAGGACGCCCGGCACCATGCGGCAGACGCAGTCCGTGACGACCATCGCGCCGAGCTCGCCGCCCGTAAGCACAAAGTCGCCGATGGACAGCTCCTCGTCCACGCACGCCTCGATGAAGCGCTCATCCACGCCCTCATAGTGGCCGCAGACGAGCACGAGCTGGTCATAGTCGGCCTTGAGCTGGCGGGCCTTCGCCTGCGTGAACGTCGCCCCCTGCGGGGAGAGGTAAATGACGCGGCGGCGCGCTTTGGGCACAGTGCTGTCCGCGAGCGCGGCGTCGAGGCAGCTTTTGAGCGGCTGCGCCATCATGACCTGCCCCCAGCCGCCGCCGTAGGGATAGTCGTCGACCTGCTTTTGCCGGTTTTCGGTATAGTCGCGGATCTGGTGGCAGCGGATATCGAGCAGGCCGCGCGCCTGCGCCCGGCCGAGGATGCTCTCGCCGAGCATGGCGCGCATCGTGTCGGGAAAGAGGGTGAGAATGTCGATGCGCACGCGCTCACATCCCTTCGATCAGGTGCACGACCATGCGCCCGGCGGCGGGGTCGATGCTGCGCACGAACTCCGGCCGGTCGGGGATGAGCACCTCGCGGTCGCCCTGCACGACGTAGACGCTGCCGCGCGGCAGGTCCAGGATCTCGCGCAGTGTGCCGAGGGTCTCGCCCGTGTCGGTCTCGACAGCGATGCCGAGCAGGTCCTGCTGGAAATACTGCCCGTCGGGCAGCGTGACGTCCGCGCGCGCGATGGACACGACGCGGTTTTTCAGCGTCATGGCGGCGTTGACATCGTCCACGCCCTGAAACTTCACGACGAGCATGCCCTTGTGCACGCGGCTGTGCGCGACGTGCACGGGCGCGCCGTCGATATAAAACGTCCGGAAGCCGAGCAGGAACGCCGCGTCATCCGCCCACGGCTGGATGCGCACCTCGCCGCGCACGCCGTGCGTGTTGACGATCTTTCCTGCCTCCAGATACGGTTTTTGCATCGTTGGTTGTCCCCCTTTTTGGGTGTAGGTGCAAAAAACGCACTGCACGGGTGCAGCGCGTTTCCTGCGTCAATCCATGATCTCCACGGAGACTTTCTTGCCCTTTCTCTGGGCGACGGCCTTCATCAGGATGCGGATCTCTTTGACGATCCGGCCCTGACGGCCGATGACCTTGCCCATATCGCCGTCGGCGACGCGCACTTCAAACACGGTCTCGCCGTTGGCCTCGCGCTCGGTCACAGAGACCTCGTCCGGTTTTTCCACGAGGTTCTGCACAATATAGGTCAGAAGTTCTTTCATCTTTGGGGTCTCTCCTTATTCGGCTGCGAGGGCCTTCTTGAGCAGCGCACGAACGGTATCCGTCGGCTGCGCACCGTTGGCGAGCCAGTAGTTGGCGCGCTCGGCGTCGACGACGATCTTCTTATCCGTGCTCAGCGGATCGTACGTGCCGATCTCCTCAATGCATCTGCCGTCGCGTGCGAAACGGGAGTCCGCCACCACGATGCGGTAGTACGGGGCCTTCTTGGCGCCCATTCTGCGAAGTCTGATCTTGACCATGTATCTTCACCTCCATCAAAGTTCTCTGTATCTCCAGCTCCCTGCGGGAGCTTGGAACCAATTTAGAATCCGTACGGACGGCCGCCGCCGCCGAACAGATTGCCCAGCCCGCCGAGTCCGCCGCGGCCGCCGCGCTTCATACGCTTCATGGCCTTGCTGTTTCCGGACATCTGACGCACGAGCTGCTGCATGAGCTCGAACTGCTTGAGCAGCTTGTTGATCTCGACCACGCTCGTGCCCGCGCCCGCCGCGATGCGCTTTTTGCGGCTGGAGTTTAAGATGGCGGGGTTGTCGCGCTCGCCGGGGGTCATGGACTGGATGATCGCCTCGATGCGGCCCATGGCCTTCTCGTCGACGTTCGCGCCCGAGAGCGCCTTTGCGTCCATGCCGGGGATCATGCCGGCGATGTCCTGCAGAGAGCCCATGCCCTTGATCTGCTGGAGCTGGTCGTAATAATCCGTGAGCGTGAAGCGGTTCTGCCGCAGACGCTCGGCCATTTCCTCGGCCTTTTTCTGGTCGAGGTTCTGCTCGGCCTTTTCGATGAGCGTGAGCACATCGCCCATGCCGAGGATGCGGCTGGCCATACGGTCGGGGTGGAAGGGCTCGATCTGGTCGAGCTTCTCGCCGATGCCGGCGAACTTGATGGGCTTGCCGGTCAGCGCCTTGATCGACAGCGCCGCGCCGCCGCGGGCGTCGCCGTCGAGCTTGGTGAGCATGACGCCGGTGATGTCGAGCGCATCGTCAAAGGCCTGCGCGGTCGCGACCGCGTCCTGACCGATCATCGCGTCGATGACGAGCAGGATCTCCGCGGGGTTGACGGCGGCCTTGATGTTCTGCAGCTCGGTCATGAGCGCCTCGTCGATGTGCAGGCGGCCGGCCGTGTCGAGAAAGACGAGGTCGTTGCCGTGCTTTTTCGCGTGCTCGATGCCGGCCTTGGCGATCTCGACCGGGTCGCCCTGCCCCATCTGGAACACGGGAATGTCGAGCTGGCGGCCGACGGTCTCAAGCTGCTGGATGGCCGCGGGACGGTACACGTCGCACGCGACGAGCAGCGGGTGCTTGCCCTGCTTGCGCATGAGGCCGGCGAGCTTGGCGCCGTTGGTCGTCTTGCCCGCGCCCTGCAGGCCGACGAGCATGACGACGCTCGGCGACTGGGAGCTGATGTTCAGCTTCTGGTTCTCGCTGCCCATGAGAGCGGTGAGCTCTTCGTTGACGATCTTGATGACCATCTGCGCGGGCGAGAGGCTCTCGAGCACATCCGCGCCCGTGGCGCGCTCGGTCACTTTGCGCACAAAGTCCTTGACGACCTTGAAGTTCACGTCCGCCTCGAGCAGCGCGAGCTTGACCTCACGCATGGCCTCCTTCACGTCGGCCTCCGTGAGCCGGCCCTTGCCGCGCAGGCGTTTGAACGCCTCGGTCAGCTTGTCCGACAGGGATTCAAATGCCATGGTATCTATCCTTTCAGATCCTGAAGCTGCCGCAGCGCCCGCTCGGCCAGCAGCCGGGCGTCGCCGCCGACGGTGTCGCGCAGCTTCGTGAGCGTATCCTCCAGCGCGGCCGCGGCCGTGCGCTGCGCGGCAAAGCGCTGCACCAGACCGAGCCTTGTCTCGGCATCACGCAGCGCGGCGTCCGCACGGCGGATGTTGTCCCACACGCCCTGACGCGAAATGCCGCTGCTGGCGGCGATCTCCGCCAGAGAGAGGTCCTGATTATAATGGAGGTCGTAATACTCCCGCTGCTTGTCCGTGAGCAGATCGCCGTAAAAATCGAACAGCATCGTGCGCCACACGGTCTCGTCCGGCATCGCAAGTCCCTCCCCGCTGTAAACCGTTTTCCCTTTACAGCATGGGTAGTATACGCCACCGCCGCGCGGGTGTCAAGTAT
>OODJ01002750.1_pt1 | contig 11316 bp, 9 predicted proteins | sample 1671611 | NCBI WGS metagenome assembly OODJ01 (sample SAMN06348174, study PRJEB24527) | human gut metagenome | biome: human gut; feature: ankylosing spondylitis patient; material: feces | host: Homo sapiens | place: China | collected 2015-10 | reverse complement strand
ATTTCTCCGACCGCAGACGGCGGCGTGATTATGGAGTTTTCCGGCAAGGAACTCATCCAGGGCGAGCCGGATGCGTCCAGCTTCCCCTCCGGCGGCCTGCGCGCCACGTTTGAAGCGCGGGGCTACACGGCATGGGATCCGACCTCTTTCGCGTTCATCAAGGATCATGTGCTCTATATCCCGACCGCATTCTGTTCCTACGGCGGCGAGGCGCTCGACAAAAAAACGCCGCTGCTGCGTTCCATGCAGGCTATCAACAAGCAGGGCCTGCGCATTCTGAAGCTGTTCGGCCACACCTCCGTCAAGGCCGTGCGTACGACGGTCGGCCCGGAGCAGGAATATTTCCTGATCGACGAGGCGCTTTATAACAAGCGTAAGGATCTTCTCTACACCGGCAGGACGCTCTTTGGCTCGAAGCCGCCGAAGGGACAGGAACTGGACGATCATTATTTCGGCACCATCAAGCCGCGCGTGGCTGCATTCATGCAGGATCTGGACAAGGAACTCTGGGAGCTCGGCGTTCTGGCCAAGACTGAGCACAACGAGGTCGCCCCGGCGCAGCATGAACTTGCGCCTGTCTTCACCACCACCAATATCTCCGCCGACCACAACCAGCTGACGATGGAACTCATGCAGAAGATCGCGCGCAAGCACGGCATGGTCTGTCTGCTGCATGAAAAGCCGTTCGCAGGCGTCAATGGCTCCGGCAAACACAACAACTGGTCTATTTCGACTGACGCAGGCGTCAACCTGCTTGAGCCCGGCGAGACACCGAGCGAGAATGCGCAGTTTTTGCTGTTCCTGTGCGCCGTTATTCAGGCAGTCGATGATTATCAGGATTTGCTGCGGATTTCCGTGGCTTCCGCCGGCAACGACCACCGGCTGGGCGCGAACGAAGCGCCGCCCGCCGTTGTGTCCATGTTCCTCGGCACGGAACTGACGGAAATTCTGGACGCGATTGAATCCGACACGGCCTATGACGCGAAGGAAAAGGAACTTCTGAAGATCGGCGTCCATGTCCTGCCCAAATTCCCGAAGGACACGACCGACCGCAACCGCACCTCGCCTTTCGCCTTCACCGGCAACAAGTTTGAGTTCCGTATGCTCGGCTCCGCTGCATCTATTTCCGACGCGAACGTCGTTTTGAACACCGCTGTCGCAGAGTCCCTGCGGCAGTACGCTGACAAACTCGAGGGAGCAGAAGATTTCGAGACCGCTCTGCACGATCTCATCCGCGATACCATCCGTGCGCACAAGCGTATCATCTTCAACGGCAACGGCTATGACGCAAGCTGGCTGGAGGAGGCTGAGAAGCGAGGCCTTCTGAACCTCAAGACCACGCCTGCCTGTGCGCCGTATCTGATGAAAGAAAAGAACGTGCGTCTGTTCGTGACACACAAGGTCTACAGCGAAACGGAACTGCATGCTCGCTATGAGATCCTGCTGGAAAACTACAGCAAAGTGCTGCGCATCGAGGCGCTTACCATGCTGGACATGGTGCAGACCGATATCCTGCCTGCTGTCTCGGATTATACGGCAAAGCTTGTCCGAACGGCCGCAGAGAAGAAGAGCCTGCTCGGAGACACGGCGGGCAGCTATGAATGCAGGACGGCCGCACGGCTGTCGGCACTGACCGAGACGGCCAGCGAGGATGCCGCAAAGCTTTCCGATGCGCTTATGCAGGCGGGTGAATTGCCCAGTGCGCAGGAGGCCGCCGATTTTTATCAGGCCGAGGTCTTCAAAGACATGGCGGAACTGCGTCTGGCTGTAGATGAGATGGAGACGCTCACGGCCCGTGCCTGCTGGCCGTATCCGACCTACGGCGAACTGCTGTTCAGCGTCCGCTGATTGTTCCTCTGTGCGACTTGCGTACATTCCAGCAAAGTCTGTTTCATGATTCCTCTTTTCATTTGTGTCGGCGGCGGCCCGCAGGGAAAACCTGCGGGCCGCCGTCATATTTCACGCGCATTTTCACGCGCGGCTCCATATACTAATCTGGATTGCAAAAAAGGAGGCAATGAAATGAGATACAGAAATGACGAACCGGCAGACTGCGGCGATCTGGATGATTGGATCTTCCGTGATGAAGAGTATGAGGTCAGCCGACGCTGACCGGAGCCCCGGTTCGGCCGGGGCTTTGTCATGCTCTGCGGTGCTCCTGCAGGTAAATGCTCGCGCGGGACTGGATGTTCTGCGCGGCTTGTTCAGCCGTCATGCTGCCGGCAAAATAAGCGGCAGTTTCTTCCTTGATAATCTCGGCCAACGCCCCATCCGGTCCCTCCAGCACGGTGATGCTGTCCAGCAGATCGTAAAACTGTGCCGCATCAGCTTCGCTGACCGTATTTTCCGCGCCGTCCGGGGCCGCGGTTTGATACGCGGTCAGTTCCGATTGCAAACGCTGGAAGTTTGCCGGAAGTTCGCCGTCCTGCGAATAGGAGAAGCAGAACTCGAAAAATGCCCTCGCACCGTCCAAATCGCTGCACTGCTGGCCAAGGCCGAGGCTCGACAAAACCTGATAGGCGCTGCCGCTGCCGGACTCCGTGGGGAAGCCTGCATAGGTGTATCCCGGTTCGTCGAACCAGTTCTGTGCGATATACTCGCTCTGCCCAGCAAGCTGATCGATGCCTCGGATGCTTGTAAGCTTGACCAGCGTCGTCTCCGGCGCATCCGGGGTCGAGCCGTCGCCGCCCCATGCTTTGCACCATGCGAGGCAGTCGTAGAAGCCCTGCGTTTCAAAGTCGCAGGTTCCGGCGTCCCTGTTTGTATACGCGCCGATGCAGAACGGGACGCAGAAGGAAAACAGATTGTCCGGCGTGTTCCACGAGTCGATGGGGACCCAGCCGTCCGGCATCTGGCTGCGTGCCTGCTCGAACTCGGCGAACGTCACGCCTGGCTGCGGGATGAGGCGCGACGGTGCGATGAGCGTATCGACTGAGACGGTCAGCGGTAGCTGATACAGTGCTCCGTCTGACTGCATCAGGTCGAATAATCCCGGCAGAAGCGTGTCGCGGGTGATCGCGCCGCCCACCAACGGCAGAAGATCTGCGCAGACGTCCTCCGCCGCAAGCGGAACGGGGTTGTAGCCGTTTGTATAAAACGCGAACAGATCCGGGCCCCGTCCGGCGATGAGCTCCGTGCGCAGCAGATCGACCGGTTCGCCGTCCGCGTACTGCGAATCCGTGTAGAGTGTCCAGTCGATCCGATATGCGTCTTGATTGAGGTTGAAGTCCTGCAGCATCTGCGTGAACGCCCCAAACGGTGTATTGTCGCACACGACTGCCAGCGTGAGCACGGTTCGGACGGGCGCCTGTCCGGGAACGCGGCGCAGGCGCTGGAGAGATGTATCGCCCGGCGAAAAAAGCAGATACCCGTCTTCCAGTTCCCAAGGCTGTTCGGTGAGCACGTTTGCTCCGATCTCCTGCCAGCGGACAAGCGTTTCGGTTTCTCCAGAGCCGGTATCATACGCAAAGAGTTCCTCACTGTTTCCCATCAGCAGCCGTCCGTCTGCGCGCAGGCCAAGCCCGGTGATCTCGGACGTGCAGACATCGGACTCCAGTGCAGAAAGCGTGTCCGGCGTGAATTTGCGCAGTTCCGGCAGTTCTATCCCATAAAAGTTTCGCGTCAGGGCGTATAATACGCCGTCCGTCTCCTGCATGGCAGCAAAACTCCAGCCGTCCTTGGCGTCCAGACTCTGCCGCGCCGTCTCCGCGCCCGTTTCATCCAGACGAACAAGCAGGGACGCGCTCATCATGCAGAAGCCTCCGTCAAGGCGGCGCAACTGGAAAAAGCGGTCAGTGTACAGTGTCTGCAAAAGTACGATCTCCTGCAAGGCAAACGCAGCATCATAGTGCGCCAGCGCAAGCTTACCCTCCGGTTCCTGCGAAAGAAACCTGAAATTGCCAGACGCGTCGAAATAGCCCTTCGGCAGACTTCCGCAGAGCAGCCAGGCCCCGCCTGCGCCATCCGGGCAGAGCGCGTAAAGATATTCCGTGCTGCCCGGAAGCGGAAGTTCTTCGCTGCGCCCTTCCGGTGTCAGGCGCACGAGAGCTAGTCCCGTCTCCGAAACGCCGCCCAGCAGAAGCGTTTCTTCCAGCATGGCCAGAGCCGTGACGGATGAAAGCGGCTCCGGCAGCGCGGCCTGCTCGTATTCCAGATGAAACGCGTTGGTTTCCGGCGTCGTCTGCGCCGGTTCCGCTGAAGCAGGCGCAGATTCTGTGTGGTTTTCCGCAGGTGTCTGCGGCAGAACTACGGTGTTTGGAGTTGCCGGCATCGAGCAGCCGCAGAGCATGAGCAAAATCAGAAGAACGGCGGCCAGCCGTTGGGATTTCTTCATAAGAACCTCCTTTGGATTCGGATGTATGGGATGAGTTGTTTCCGGCGGCCCTATCTTTTCCGCCTTACCGGAAAGGATAGGGGAAAAAAGGGGCGTTTGGTTACGGTTTGGTGTGTACTGCGGCTACGATTTAGGCAAGCACCTATTTTATAGTCGCTGCGAACATGCCAAGTCACCCTATGAGCCTATGATACGCGCTGCCTGTTATGGTACTCCGAATTTGTGAGCAGCTGCGTTTGAATGGCTGCGGCAAAAACGCTTTGCGTTTGAAATTTGCAAAGCAGCACGGATTCGCCGCAGTCCCCTCAAAGCCTCCCCTTGTCGTGCCCCGCACGATAAGGGGAGGTGGCATTTGCGAAGCAAATGACGGAGGGGATGCGTTGCAGATATCAGAGTGCCCCGAAATTTGAAACGTTCGAATCCCCTCAGCCAGCTTCGCTGCCAGCTCCCCTTGTGCCCAAGGGGAGCCTTGGGCGCTCCCGCGCCAGTGCTGCACGGAAAGAAAAGTTTTAAATGTTACAGCCTAGTAGGGGCCGACGACTCTGTCGGCCCATTGGGAAGTTACGGATTCGCCGCAGTTTTTCGTAAAATCGGTGTATCCCGCCGGGTCGATGTGGGCATCGACCCCTACAACTGGCGCAGCGCATAAATGGTTGGTTGTCTGTGTAAAGGGGATGCGGAAACCTCCTTTCTAATATGTACTACCGCGATAGTCTGATTATAAACTATCACAGTAGTCTGCACTTGTCAAGTACCCTTGACAGATTTGGACGAATGTGATAGTCTAAACATAAAATAAGGGTTCAGAGGGAGGCTGTCTATGAAGCTGTTTGATTCGGAGTGGAAGGTCATGGAGGTGCTCTGGCAGAAAAATGACCGCACGGCAAAGGAACTTTCTCTGTGTCTGGCGGATTCTATCGGCTGGAACAAGAACACGACGTACACAGTGATAAAAAAATGTATCGACAAGGGCACGATTGAGCGGCGTGAACCGAATTTTATCTGCCATGCAATGATTACCAAGCAGCAGGCGCAGAAGGAGGAGGCTGACTCGCTGGTTGACAAGGTTTTTGGCGGCTCGGCGGAATTATTGTTTGCATCCATTCTCTCGGATCGTTCGCTGTCAAAGGATGAGTTGGCGCGCCTGCGCGCATTGGTGGAGGCACAGGAGGCATGAAGGGCGTGCAGGCGGCAGTCCTTGGCGGAAGCGCGCTGATCCTTCTGATTCTCGCGCTGCGGCTGACGCTGAAAAACCATCTGCCGCACCGGCTGTTTCCGGCACTCTGGTGCATCGCAGCCATTCGTTTTCTGCTTCCGGTCGAGATTCCGACGCGGCTGAGCGTCTGGAATCTGCTGCGCGGCACGGCGGAGATGCAGGCCGGGCCCATTGCGGCGGCACTGCTTCCGTTCCCGCGTCTTGTGTCAGCGCAGTCAGAAGCAGCCGCAGCCGCTGGGCCGGACTGGAAACTGCTGCTCTGGATCGGGATCGCGGTGATTCTTGCTGCATACTTTGGAATCGGCTATGTCTGCATGACACGCCGTTTTCGCTCTCGGCGTATTTTGCCGCAGCCGTCCGTCGATGTACTGCTGGAACGGTTCCGTTTTACACGCGACCCGAAAATCTGCACGACCGAGAGCCGCCGCGCGCCGCTGACGTTCGGCATTTTCCGTCCGACGGTGCTGCTGCCGGACGATCTGCAGGCCGGTCAGGTACAGTTTCAGCTTGTCCTGGCGCACGAATTGGCGCATATCCGCCGCAAAGACTGTCTGCGTAAGCTGCTGCTGGCTGCCTGTTTGTGCCTGTACTGGTGGAACCCGCTGGTTTGGCTTATGGTGCGCCTTGCGAACCGCGATATGGAACTGGCCTGCGATGAGGCCGTTCTGCGCGCGCTTGGCCCGGTCTGCAAAAAATCCTACGCATTGGCGCTTCTTGACATGGCACAGCGGCAGATCAGGCCGTCGCCCCTTTGCAGCGGCTTTGCCAGAAGCGGCGCGGAAGAGCGTGTCCGCGCGATTTTGCGTTTCCGCAGGCTTCCTGTCTGGACGGGCGTACTTACGGCAGCGCTGTTCCTGCTTGCTGCAGGCGTGCTTGCAACGCAGGCGCAGACCGCTGTCCGTATCCCGGAAGCGCCTGTGGCCGTGCAGGAACGGAACGCGATTCAGCCGTCCGCTTCTGCCGCGCAGCCGGTCATTCATATTGATCCGGTCGTAAATCCGGATCCCGCTGTACAGGAACCGGAGGCAGAAGAGACTGCGGCACCTGCTTACGTCTGGCCGCTGGAGGATGCGGACGCGTCTGTGACGGATGCGTATGGCTGGACAGTCCATCCGCTGACACAGAAGGAATCGTTTCACAGCGGCGTTGATCTCGAAGCCGAGGCAGGCCAGAATGTGCTGGCCGTCGCTGCCGGAACGGTGCTGGATTGCAGCTACAGCGAAGCCTACGGCTATCATGTGACGCTGGAGCATGAAAACGGCGTCCGGACGATGTACGCGCATCTGAGTGCATTCTATGCCGAACCCGGCGATACCGTTGCGCAGGGGCAAATCATCGCAGCCGTCGGCGCGACCGGCTGGACCACAGGCCCACATCTGCACCTGAGTGTTTTCGTAGACGACGAGAGCGTTGATCCGCTCGAAGCGCTGGCGTCCGCTCCGGAATAATATTTGCAGACAAATGGCTCCCCCTTCCGTGCGGCGCATGGAGAGGGAGCCGTTTTTTGGTAGACAGACTATCCGGCTGGCGTTCCATACAGCATTGGCTGAAGCTGCTCACCGCGCAGAGCGGCATCGACAGTCTGCGGCAGCTTTGCAAAATCCGCAACGAGGGAACGCGGCTTTTTGAATGCGCTGTCCTGTCCGAAGGGGACAAAATAGTATCCGCGCCGGTTCAGAAGCGCACCGAGATTCGCCGCGTTGCCGGCCAGCCCATCGTTGGTCGATACGGCGACGATCACGGGGCGTTCATTCCGCAGATGTGCCTTTGCCGCCAGTGTGACCGGCCCGTCGGCAATGCCGGATGCCAGTTTGGCGAGCGTATTTCCTGTGCACGGCATGATAACGAGCACATCCAGAAGTTTTTTTGGCCCGAAGGGCTCTGCTTCTTCTATGGTATGGACAATCTTACGGCCGCACAGCGCTTCCAGCCGTTCCCGGAACTGCGCCGCAGGGCCAAAGCGGCTGTCTGTTTCAAAGCTGACCTGCGACATGATCGGAACAAGGTCAAAGCGTTCACGGTCTAATGCTTCAAATGCGTCCAGAACGCGGGAAAATGTGCAGAACGAGCCGCACATGGCGAGGCCAAGCGTAGTTTTTTTCATGATGCTTCCTCCTGATTCAGACTGCGGAATATGGCGCTGCGGATGATTGCGGCGGCGGACTCGGGCGCATATTGGCCCGGCAGGCCCCGTGCGGCAAGGTATCCCGGCAGTGCCTGCGCTTCTGTGCAGAATCCGCCGGGCAGGCTGGCAAGTTCCAGAAGCGCGCAGTCTTTGCGGATGGACTGCAGGTGCTCCGGAATGACGACCGGCGCTGGAACGGTGTTGACGATTCCATCGTACTGCGCCAGCGCACCTGCCCAGTTGCCGGTCTTGATGCGGCGGAAGCCGAGGATACGCGCAAGTTCCAGATCCTGTGCCTTTCGTGCCGAGACGGTCACATCTGCGCCCAGTACCCGCAGCTTGCGTGCCAGCAGCTTTCCGATGCGCCCAAAGCCGCAGAGCAGAATCCGGCTGCCTGCAAGCGGGCAGGACAGCTGTTCCAGCAGCAGCGGAAGCGCTGCCTCTGCAGTCAGTTCTGCGTTTTGCAGCAGCAGCGTTTCGTCTTTTGCATAGTCAAAAAACGAAATGTCTCGCGCCCGCAGAAACGCCTCCGCCGGGCCGAGCATCCCACCGCAGACAAGTGCATCCGGCTCCGCGGCGTCCAGAATGTCTGCCAGCGGCACGCCGCCGCCCTCCGCGCGGACGGTTTCGGTTCCGGTAAGCGCAGGCATTGGCAGAATCAGTATAGCTGCATCCTGCAGACAGCCGGACAGTTCCGGTGCGCTGTTCTCCGTATCCGGCACACGGTACGCGGATGCCGGGAAACCCAGCCCGTGCAGCTGCCGCAAAAGACACCGCTGCCGCAGATCGCCGCCAATGACGGCAAATGATCGCTTCAAATGCACCCCTTCTTTCCTGATATCCTATGCGGGAGACAGAAAAAAGGCCCCTGCCTTTGCGGCAGGGGCAAGCGTATGAAGTACGGCCTTTTCTATCTATATAGTATGTCTGGTCAGCCGATGAACCACTGGGTCCAGTAGCCGCCGTCTTCGACGTAGCCGACGCCGAGCGTCGTATAGTTCGCGGACAGGATGTTCGCGCGGTGACCCGCGGAGTTCATCCAGGCGGCCACGACGGCTTCCGGCGTCGAATAGCCCATGGCGATGTTTTCACCTGCCGAGCGGTACGACACGCCGAACGAGCGCATCATGTCGAACGGGGAACCATAGGTCGGACTGGTGTGGGAGAAGTAGCCCTGATCGTGCATGTCCTGCGATTTGACGCGGGCATAGCCGCAGAGCGTCTCGTCCAGCGTCAGGGCTGCAAGGCCGTATTTTGCGCGCTCGGCATTGACGAGCGTGACGACCTGCTGCTCATAGCTGGATACGGATGTACCGCCGGACGGCTTCGGGGGCTGCTCCGGGTCAGACGGTTCTTCCGGCTCGGAGGGCTGCTCCGGCTCCGACGGAGTGCCGGGCGTCTGATCGCCGCAGCCGATGCCGAAGCGGTCACAGAAGAACTGCCTCCAGCAGTCAGACGGCCACGAACGGACCGCGCAGCGGTAGCCCGCCGCGCCTGCGGGGAGCGCTGCTGAAAAAACAAGGAGCAGCGCAAGGAGTAATGCGGGGATTTTTCTTTTCATGGTAATACCTCCTTCTTCTTCGTTTTACGCCCATTTTCGCAGGAAAACAAGCGGAAAATCCTTCCTCGCAGTTGGAAAAGCACACGAAGGGCTTGTGTTTTCAGGACTTTTTTGCTATACTGAAAGCATCGCAGAAATGTTTTCCAACGAGGTGACAAGCATGGAACAGCACGGTTTTATTCAGGATATGCTGGACGTCAAGGTCCTTATTTTGTTTGTCATGGCCAAACTCTCCTATCCGGTGCCGCTGCAAACGATCTATGAACTTTGCTATCAGGACGATAAACTCAGCTACTTCGACGTCAGCGTCGCCGTCCCGCAGATGGTGCAGAGCGGACATCTGCAGCAGCTGCCGGACGATACCTATGTCATCACCGACAAGGGACGCGAGCATGAGGAAATCACCTGCGACGCTATTGCCTACCCGGTCATGCAGCGTGCGCTGATGGCAGTGCAGCGCTACAATACCCGTATGCAGCGCAAAGGGCTGATCGAGACACAGATTGAGCAGGAGGAAACAGGGGACTATCTCGCACAGCTATGCCTGCGCGACGATGCGGGCGTTCTTATGAAGCTTGAACTTGCCGCGCCGACGCTATCACAGGCTCGCACGCTCGTCCGTGCGTATGAAAAGCAGGCGGATTCGATCTATCAGCAGCTGCTGCAGCGGCTGCTCGACGAAAAGGAGCGCGGCAATGCGGAGTTATAAGGCTGCGCCGGAGGTGCTCAGCGCGTGGATGGATGCGCGGAAGCTGACGGCGGCGGAACTGTCCCGTCAGACCGGCATCGACGCCGGGATCCTCCGTAAGATCATGACCGGCCGCGAAACGGCTGTCAGCACCCGGAATCTCATGACGCTTGCGCGTTACTTCGGCTTGAGCATGCAGGAACTGATCGACGCATTTTCCGGGCAATAACACGCAAGGCGGATGCAGGCACATCCGCCTTGCCCGTTCACACAATGTTTACCGCGATCTAGAAGTGCCAATCTTGCAATTTGACGGAATCTGTGGTATACTAACACCACAAGGAGAAATCCTTGGGAAGTATGGCATCACGAAAGGAGCGGTAACTATGAGATTTCAGTACACCGAAAAGAAGGTCACCCTGCCTGAGAACGTTCATAAGTATGCGGAAAAGAAAGTCATGAAGCTGGAACGTTTCTTCGGCACCGACGCCGACGCTCTTGTCACCTTCAGCGTTGAGAAGAACCGCAACAACGTCGAAATTACGGTTCACGCAGCGAACACCTACTTCCGCGCCAGTGAGAGTACGTCCGACATGTTCGCGTCGATCGACGCGGCCGTGGCGACCATCGAGCGCCAGATCCGCAAGAACAAGACCCGTCTGGCCCGCCGCCTGCGTCAGGACGCGTTCGTCCGCACTCCGGACGAAACTTCGTTCGCACCTGAGGAACCCGAAGAGGGCACATTTGAGCTTGTGAGAACCAAGAAGTTCAACATGAAGCCGATGACCCGTGAGGAAGCCATCCTCCAGATGAATCTGCTGGAGCATACGTTCTTCGCGTTCCGCGATGAGGATAATGACGGCGCGTTTGCAGTCGTGTACAAGAGAACCGATGGCGGCTATGGCCTCATTGAGGACGAAGCTTAAAGTACTGTGAAATACCGATGGACGCCCTCCGGGGCGTCCATTTTTGCAAAGATCCGGCATAAGAAGAGCAGAAAGCAGTGTTCTATGGTGCTTATGGCTAAAACAGCCAAAAACAATAGGGGCGTTTTTGTGCAGGATTTAACATAAGTTTTTGTTGACTTTTGCATCAGTATTTGTTATCATAGCAAAGCGTTCTGAGGGAGCGCAGCAAATCGGACGAAGCCAAGAAAAAAGATTGGAAAGATCGAAAAAAGTTCTTGACAAACGGATGAAGATGTGCTAAACTAAATGAGTTCGCTGCTGAGCGAAAGAGTGCGAAGCGACGAGTGGATCACAAAAAGTTCAAAAGAATTTGAAAAAAGTTCTTGACAAATGAAACTTGATGTGATACAATAAAAGCCCGCGAAACTGCGGAGTGCACCTTGTAAATTAAACAACGAGAAACATGAACAAACACCTTGGACAAT
>OODJ01002744.1_pt1 | contig 11336 bp, 7 predicted proteins | sample 1671611 | NCBI WGS metagenome assembly OODJ01 (sample SAMN06348174, study PRJEB24527) | human gut metagenome | biome: human gut; feature: ankylosing spondylitis patient; material: feces | host: Homo sapiens | place: China | collected 2015-10 | reverse complement strand
CTATAATATTATAGAATAGTTTTTTTTACTTTGTCCAGTAATTAGCAAAAAAAATCAGATTGTATTCAAAAACATACAATCCGATTTTTTTATTCCTTTTACTGTAACAGATAAACGAATCATTTTTATTCTTCAATATTATTTGCTAAAAAGATAATTTTTCCCTTCATTATAAGTTCCTTTCATTGAAAATCGAACAGCTAATTTCCCAGTCATCGGATCTTCAATACCTATACTGATCTTATATTTCTTTCCGGCCAGTGAGATCATCTTTTTTACCTGCATTCTTGTTTTTGTCTGTAAAGTTTCTTCCGGCAGAAGTGATTTTAACGAAATGTCAACCGCTTCTTTTTCAAGACTATTTCCATCCTCATCTTCTACCAGAACCCATACAGGCCAGTCTTCATAAAATGCTGCAACTCCATCATTCTTCCATTTAAGATTCAGGCTGACATACCCCGGCATCTGAATAAGGCTTGCTTGCGAAATCCACAAACGATATCCCATGCTTCCTAAAACTTTCCTATAACCGTTTTCATAAGTTTTATCCGCTACTTTCGGTCCAAGAAAAGTAGTATGTGCTTTCTTTATCAGATTTATTGTCTGATCCAGATTTGTGTCAAGCAACTCTTTCATTGTAATTGAACTTGTAAACTCACCTCCGGAAGGAAACTTTTTCCAGAAATCTTTCATTGCGGATAACCCTTTTTTCTCATGAGTCTGGTCAAACTCACCGCCTTCATTAATCCAACGAAACCATTCCTCTGTGCTCTCTGGCTGTCCGGTCATATCGTTGTAGAGACCTGTTCCATAATGTTCTCCCTCACTAAAAGGTCTTCTCATCAGTATCATGGAATCAGGGAAGGCCTCTGTCCATGGAATCATATAACGTTCTCTTACAGATTCTTCTGGCAGACTCTGTATTCCTGCGGAAATATTTACATGCCATTCTCCCCAGTGCCCCAGACTTCCAAGTTCGATATAACTGACCAGTCCATCTCTGCCAAAATGCTCTCCAAGTGCATTAACTGCCCTTTTGTGATATTGTATCATCTGTTCATTATTATAATCAGGAGCATATCCCTTTCCATACTCCATATCATACCAGGTTCCCGCATGATCAGTTTTGTCATATAGCCATTGTGGAATGTCCATATGCTTTTCCTCCCCGGGAATATCACACACAAACCTCAGTACCAGGTGTTTCCCTTCTTCTCTCCATCTGTCAGTCTGATTTTCTCTTTCGATTTTCTCCCAGTCATATTTTCCTTCCTCCGGTTCCAGTTCAGCCCAGGTAATATCCATATACAGTAAAGATATATCCTCCTCGGAGAAGAGCACCCGCTCCACGTCTTTGTCCAGCATGTGTTCCATGTTCCTATCCTCTCCTATTGTTTCTTCCCAGGCACAAGGTGCATATCCCATTAATGGATTTCCAAAAATTTCTTCTGTTTTTTCATATATCTGAGTTTTTCTTCCAAATACCATCCATACTCCTGCTGCTATAATAACTAAAAGTCCAAAACCCAACAGAACCAGATATCGTTTCTGACTTTTAGCCATGATATTCTCCATTATACTGAATCAATGTAACATCTTCCACTCCACCGATATCCCGGATTTTTTCCATAAACTCCATATCATTCTGTCTGCAATATATTTCAACTGCCATTTCTGTTTTTTCATTGCGCATAGTTTTTGATTTTACGAAATATTTTCTTTTTCCAAAACAGCGGATAATTTCATCTCCCGCCTGAGTTCCCTGATAATGAATCACTGCAATATAAATTCTTCCATTTTGTTGTTTGTGATAAAACAGGGTGATCATCAGAATGATAATCACAGCTGTCAACAGAGTTAATGCATACATACCTGCACCGGCTGTAATCCCCGATGTGATTGCCCAGAACAGATACAGAAGATCCATCGGATCTTTAATTGCTGTACGAAAACGTACAATAGACAATGCACCAACCATACCAAGAGAAATCACAATATTGCTGCTGATTGCAAGTGTTACCATACAGGTAAGCACTGTCATTCCCACAAGTGTAACTGCAAAACTTCTGGAGAAAATAACTCCAACATAAAATTTCTGATAAACCAGATAAATCACACTTCCCAAAATCAAAGCCACTGCCAGAGCAGCCAATATCTTAGGTATATCATACTGACTGAACATTCCTGATTCCAGTACAGATTTTTTTATCATATCCTGTACACTCATCTTATCATCCTCCCCTGTGTATCATACCAATACTCAAATCCATTCATGTACCGCGTTTTTTCATAACACAGTACATATTTGGAAACTGCTGTAAATTCTGCTGCCTGCGGCGGCAGAAGATTTCTCAGAATCTGAGGCAGCATCTCTGTAAATTTCACTTCCATGATCAGTTTTCCCGGTTCCAGTACAGATAAAGCCGGAAGCGTACTGTCGAAAATGTCATAGCTTCCAACAGCAGCTCTGACATCTGTATCAAATGTGATCCTGACTGTTCCCTCATCCATGATCCATGGTTCTCTCTCATAATCTACGATTGTTCTCGGCCGCATCATATTACTCATACATTCTATGTAAAATTCCCTGCAAAGATTATACGGGCTTTTCAGAAGAAATTCATACTCGCCGGAAAGAATTTTTTGCACCTCATCTTTTGTCAGCGGAGCATCTTCTTTATAAATATAACTGCCGAACTTCTTTTTTCTCTCCAGCTTGATACTTTCAGCACTATAATTATAAATTCGTATCCTGTATTTCTTCCTCATAAGAACGCCGCTTTCCTTTTCTTCATATGCACTGTTCCAGTAATCATCAAAATACAGGCTCCGTATCAGATATCCTCCATTTTCTGCATGAGGATCCAGTTTCATAAGTGGCTTCATCCGAAGATTCAGGACTTCTTTCTCACTGGTACTGATAAGATATTTCCATTCATTACGAAAATGTTCTTTCTTCCTGTCAGCCTTCTTCATAATTGTCTTCCTCTACCGTACTATCTTCTGTTATGTAAAAGCACTTCATACCATAATGCTTTCCTTCGTCTGTTACATAATAATCAAATGCATCCTGCGTTTTTCCAGATGTATTTGTTGCTCTTACTCTCACAAAATACTGTCCTGCATTCGGAAGTTCCATCTCCGATTCCGGAACAGTCAGGGTTGTGTTCTGATAGATCACATCCCGGAATAGATAATCTCTTGCAACCTCCACAGAATACGTAATGTCCTCTGCGTCCAGATCATAAGATACATCCCAGTTAAATTTCAGCTTATCACCGTCTATTGACGGAACACCTATATAAAATGGCATTGGTGTTTCCAGACTTTCCAGATATAACTGATAGTTCTTTTCTATCTCATCAGGAAGTGATGCTGCAATCTGATCGTATTGTTCAGATGTAAGCGGTTCATACTCTGCATCAGGCATCAAATATAAATAGGGCTTCAGTACATTCTTATAGCTCTCTATCTTTGATGTGAGCATATCTTTGTTCAGATATTCCCTCAGATCCAGAATGGCATCATTTAATTTTTCCCGGAAAGACCGTGACTTCAGACACCTTTGAAACAGAATATTTCCCCAGTAATTGCTGATTCCCTTTTCCCAGCTGTTCTGATCCGAAAAATTCCTTAATTCATATTCCGGTCTCATCAGACAGCCATCGTTATCCCAGGCAATAAAGTACCAGATATCTGAATTCAGAGGACTGTATAAATAAACATTTCTGTTCTGTGTGTCTACGTTTCCCATCAGAATCTGAAATGCCATCCAGTAAACAATATTTTCTTCATCAAAATGTTCTTTCAGTACATCTTCAATCCCTATAGAATAATCATTCAGATCTGTCAGCATATCAATCAATTTGGTATGATCTGAATCCCCTTTTATTTCCAGCATTTTTTCAAAGGCTGTCTTATCATATCCTGCATCATCTTCTTTTTTTATAATATCCTCGTAGCGATAAAATTCAAAAGAATTAATCTTATACAATTGTCCGTTTGAATCCAGTCCATGGCTCTTTAATGCCGTCTTATTCAGCTGCTCAACCTGTGTATAAATTCCATAATCCTCAAATTTTCCACCTGATTCTTCTGTATTATCCTTTACATACAAATGCACAAACTGTGTACGTAAACCAACCATCTGAGGAATTCCCCTGATCAGATCATATGCCAGCTTATTTCGAAAGCGCATTCCTTCTGTCATATGTTTATTCAGGTTAATGGTTCTCTGGCCTCTCCACGTTCCTTTATTCTTTTTTAACTCAATTTTATAATTTTTTTGTGCATTCTGGCTGGATGTCTGGCCTCTGATCTGAACAGTTGCATTAGGCACGCTTTCTCCATATCCGACTTCCCCTTGTGTCGGTCCATTCTCATCTCCCACCTGCAAAAGTCCTGCCACCTGATATCTCTCCACTCCCATATCTTCGTAATCATAAACAGAATAGCTGTTGATTTCCTTCCATGTATGATATGTATTTTCGGATGAATTTCCCTTAGATACAGTAAGATACATGGTAACAACACTGGTATCATCATCATTTTCATACAAAGAATCCTTATCTCTTAAATGAATCTCATTGATTTCTTCTTTCTCTGCTTTTTCTGCCTTTACCTGTTCTGTTTCGTTATCTTCCTGTACTGTCTGATCCTGCGAAGAGTTTCCCGCTTTTTCCAGAGTGCAGCCTCCACAAAGAGAAAGACTGACTAATACTGCACTTATCAGATTTATTTTTTTAATTCCTGTCAACGTTCGTTCTCCTTTCCAGTTTCTCATCCATAAAATATCCGATTCTGGTAAATACCCCCGATTTGTCTTCTGCTACCACCGGCTGTATGCTGAGAATATAATATGGCAGACGTCTGGTATAACGTTCCAGACGGATCATAACTATAAAATAAAACAGTACACATCCTGCAAGAAACCCAAAGCCATAATATACCTGCGGACAAAACAGAGAAATCACAGTAAACACAGAAGTTCCCACGGCAAAAATTACAGAAGCAGCCATTGCTCCCCTGTAATCTGTAAAATATAAAAGAAGCAGAAGCATCGTATTTGCAACTGCATAAATGCCGTAACCAACACAAAGTGTCCGGAAATATCCATACATCAGATCATTAAATCCCAAAGGAAGGTACTTCAAAAGACTCTCACCCATTGAAATCGCCAGCGCAGTAGTCAGTAACTGCTTCAAAGCGGTATACTTCAATTCTCTGTTCAGTACATCCAGCATTTCTGTACCGGCCTGCATAATATCCTTAATGGTTCCCCCATCATTGAATAAACTGTAATAATTCCTGTATTTCGGATAAAAATTAACTTCTACAGAAACCACAAAATTTACAGTGGTGATCAGAATTGTCAGAAATGCGATCAATGCCGGTACGTCATGTGACGGTGCCCCATAAAAAAGCCCTTTTACCTGTTTCCCCAGCGGTCCGGCCCACATGATCACAAGGTGGGCAAACAGCCCGATATTAATGCAGAGTCCTGTAAATGCCAGCGGCAGAAACTCATCTGCCCACCTTAAAAATAAGAATGCACTGATATCACTTTGTGGAAAATACTCATACAGTAAAACAACATCCCATAAAAGCATGATCCCATATCCAATGCATACCGCAGCCATCAATGCTTCCACATGGGAAATTCCCAGAAACAACAATAAAGCTCCCGAAAGAAAAGTAACAGCGATCGCAGCAAGAAAGGATAACATAATTCCTCTGTAATCTTTAATTGCAGTAAGATAACTCATCGCATTCCATGTAACGATCAGTTCTCCAAACAACTCAAAACATAAAAACTTATCTATAAGCCCAACTCCGGAAAATATCAGAAAAATCCCATATAAAATTCCTCCTGCAATGAGCATTAAGCCTGTCGAACCCCAGAAAGATGACAGAACTGCCTCATTTTTTTCTTCATAAAGCATATCTGCAATAAATCTTGTTACTACCATTGACAAGAAACTGGTTACCGTCAATGATGCAAGAAGTGTATATGTGATCATGCAGACCAGTAATTCTCTGCTCTGTTTCGGAGCGCCTGTCCTGTCACACAAAAACATAACCCCCAGCAGAAGTACGATACCAAGCAACATGGGACCGGTACAGATAATCCCTGCATATCCATAGGCGCGGAAAGAAGCAAACAGCCCTCTTCTGCTGAACAGTTTTTTGAGTTCAAATCCAATCCCTGCCATATGCTTCCTCCACCTCCCTGTAAAGTTTTCTGTATTCACTGATCATGCGCTCATGCCTGTAATATGCCTTAGTTCTTGCCTGTCCGCTTTTTCCCATTCTGATCCGTCTTCTCCTGGATTCACACATTTTTTCCATAGCGAAAGCAAGTCCATCCCTGTACATAGGCGGAACGCAATAACCGGCACATCCAAAATCATCTCCTTCTTTCCCATTCAGAAGTTCCCGGCAACATCCTACATCAGTCGTTACACATGGGCGTCTGGCCGCAAATGACTCCAGCACGGATAATGGCTGGCCTTCTGATATACTGGTAAGGATCGTAAAATCCAGTTTTCTCATATACTGTACAATATCTACCCTTCCTGTAAAAACAAGATTTTTGATATCCAGCTGTTTCACCAGTGCATAACACTCATCTGCATATTCCTCGTCATCTACCCCTCCCAGAATATGAAGTCTCACATTCTCCATTCTGGATGAGAGTTCATAAAATGCATATATCATAGTCTTTATATCTTTAATGGGTGCGAGACGGACTACCGCACCTATGTCTATCCATCCATCTTCCTCTTTCAGAGGGATCTGTGACAACCTGTCATAATCAATACCATTTTCAATTACTCTGCATTTCTCTGCATCACAGCCAATCTGTATTTGCGTAAGCATCGCATTCGTAAATAAACTGGTTACCCGAAAAGCCCTTTTATAAATTGCTTCTGATAACATATAAAAGAAAGAAATCCACTGTTTTTTAAATGATGGGATTACCCATTTTGCCCTGATGATCTCTTCCTCCCTTTCTCTTGTGTATATCCCATGCTCTGTAAGTAATACCGGTCTCCTGTAAACATATCCTCCAAGGCAGGCAAGAAGTCCCCCATATCCTGTTGAAATGGCATGATAGGTATCTGCCAGAGGAACCTCTGAACCCAGAAGATATAAAACCGGAAGCAGCATGGAACGCATTGTATGAAACGCGTCCGCAAATGCAATATACGGATATTTTTCCAGACAGCTCTCTGTTAATATATTTAAAAACTGCTCACTTTTCAGAAATGACATCGGATTCATTTTCCGGTCGTGATATAAATGAAACAATACTTCCCAGTCAGGATGACTGCATTCCATCAATTCTCTTAAACTCTTTGTTTCTTCTTCCGAAAAATGATTGATTCTGTGCAGCTGTCCATTTTGATTTCCATGTTCCTTCAGTTTTAATGCATCATCCAGAAATACCTCATGGACTTCCACCACATTATCCGGCAGTTCATAGACAAATTTTCCACGGTCACATGCATGTGCTCCTATCACCCACAGTACAAACTCATGCTCTTTCATAACAGTGATATACTGATGCATCCATGTAGAAACTCCACCATGTACATACGGATAACAGCCTTCTAAAACCAGACAGATTCTCAATTCTCTCACCTTATTTCTATTTTCACTGATTTCTCTTTTGCCCGAAGCAGATAGAGATTTCCGGTAATATGCGTCAGTTCTCCACCTTCTATATTACCCGGAGTCCCTTCATTCATTCTTATCATAATATAAGCTTCATCATAAAAATTATCTAATTTAAGATTAAGTTCCTGATCTGATATATCCTTATCGATCACCAGTGCCCCATACCGCTGTATTGCGCCTGATAGTTCGGAAGCAGTAAGATTTCTCAGACATGGAGCTGAAGTATACAGCCAGTCCATATATTCATCCAGCCGTTTTTTCAGTTTCTTCCATCCCAGTCTGGCACCTCTGTCTTCGTCCAGCAGATCATCCGGATGCATAAAATGTGTATTGACAAAATGCATATTCAGTTCAGATACAGCCGCAAGTTCCATATAATCATCAATCACAGCACCTGAAATAATACGGGGCTGTTCCACAATTCCATCTTCTGCAGCCTCAAACTCCTGTGTATATGCCATATCTCCGACAAAATAATTACTTGCAATTGTACGTATCTCCGGAAATTCTTTTACGATCATTTCCCGCCCTTCATCTGACAGCACATTAGACGGCGGTACATAAACAGACAATTCTGTCCCCGGAAACATCTCTTTTCCAAACCGTATCAGCTCTGTCATGGCTTTTTTCATTGCATCATAGCTTTCCCATGTTTTATATGGAAGGATATTTGCATAATCCACATTTGACAGGCTCAATGGCTGATGATTATATCCATGATATCCCAGTTCTCCTCCCTGATGAAGCAGCATATTCCCAAAATACTGAAATCTCTGCACATCTTCCTGTTCCACAACATCTCCGGACACATCATCCTCATAATTGTCAATAATAACGCCTGTATATTTCACACCGTGTTCCTCTGCCAGCTCCAGCATATCCGGCCACCAGATATTTGTATAAAACTCTTTGATGCTGAGACCATAATCACGTTTGATATATGTTCCGTCTCCACTCGGTACAGGAGATGGAAAATCATCCAGATAGAATACAGATCCATTAAGCACCGGGTAAACCATCACATCTGTCAGCAGACTATAGGATGCCGCAAAAAATCCTCTTGTGGCTTTTTCACATAATCCAAAATTATCAACTACAAATTTACCTTTTCCATAACTGTTTTCCCAGATAAGCGGAACCTTCTTTTCATCATCTGTCCATGCATAAACCTTCGCCGTTTCTCCAACACTTACTTCCCATGCTGAATCATATGCATCCGGAATCTGGAAAGATCTTCCCCCTCCAATCATGAAATCATCATCAATATAGATTTTATCTACCAGAACATTTCCATAATCAGAGTCTGTAATTCCCAATTTCTGCTCAATGAGCGAAACATATGTATCCTTCTGAAGTGTTAACGCAAAAAGAACACGTCCTCCTTTTTCTACCCAGTTTCCAATCTTTATAACTACATCCTTCAATGGGTTCAGATCCGACATCAGCACCACTATTGTTTCATAGCCTGAGAAATCAGGAATCTCACTCTGTCTGATATCTGCCAGATCTACTCCTGTTTTCATATCCATAAAAATTCTTTCAAACTCTTCCCATGCCACCACACTGTCTGCCTGACTGCTGTCCATCAGCACCAGACAACTGCTCTCAATATTTTTGACTGCCTGTGTTTCAGTTACAACCGTATCCCTGTCCAGATATGCATTCTTCTTGATCTCTGCCTGATACTGAATTCCTGAACGCTCTGTCCAAAGCACCACACTGATTGCCAGAAAAACTCCCAGAATAACAGTCAGACCCTTAAATCGAAAAGACTGTAAATATTTTATCATTCCTGCCAAAAAGCCAATGCCTCCTTTCCTTTCGCCGACAGGTAAATATGTTCCTGCTGAATCTGCTCTAATGTTTCCTTTAATTCTTTTCCCTGTTTCAGTTCCACGTAATATCTGATCCTGAGTATCCAATATTCTTCATTTCTGTGCCACTTCTTATCCATTCTTTCCAGACTTTTAAGAACCTGTTCATACTCCTTCATCTGCATTTGATTCTCAGTCAGACATACATATGTATGAAGATCTTCTTTAAATTTCAGTTTTTTCTTCAGAAGTTTTATATATTGATTTCTTTGCACCAGTTCCATCTGTCCTTCTAGAAGTCCCTGAGATAAATACTCCTGAAGAAAATCACAGTACTCTGAAATAAGCTGTTGATTTTCCGGTTCTTTTGCATATCTGTATTCTATCTTCTGCAGTCTGCTTTCATATTCCTTAGACAGCTCTACCATTCCTGTGATCGCATAATGCACAACCTCTACATCGTCATTCATCCTTGCCTGTTTAAGCATATCGATGTAATTCTCCGGATCATCATTCAATACATTCATAATCAGATCACGCCTCATAGCGGCCTCATCAATAAGAAGCACTTCCTCCAGTGGCACAATATTTCTGTCACTTTCTTCTTTCGGTGCTATAATGCTCCTGTAAATTTCTTCATTGATCTTCATTTTTTCTATTCCGATTTCACGCTTTTTATCCTGGTGAAAAAATATCTGGAAATGCAGAAGCAATACACAGATCATACCCCATACCGGTACAAAGATCACAGGTAATATGAGATACCTCTTCACCTTCAGTAAATGGGAGTTTATTCCTGTCCATACTAAAACACAACAGATAATATGGAATATAATAAAAACAACCCCTGTTATATTCTGTATCATTCTTCAGCTACCCTGCTTTCGTTACGGGTGTCAATCACTCTGCAATGAAGTCCGTTCTTTTCGAGCCTTTCAATTACTATCGGTAACATGGCATCATCCACCTGTGACAGTATCAGATAGAGTTGTCCATCCTCCGATATTCCCAGTATGTCATTCTCTCTGATTTTATTTTTTAATATCCTTTCTGTTTCCTCCAGTGTCATTTCCGGATTTTCAATCTGCAGCAGAGCATATGATCCTATTTTCTGTTCTTTTATGGAATGAAATAACTTCAGCCTTTCCATAAAATACTCTGTTTTTAATATATGAGTTCCTTCCAGATATTCCCTGTCTCTGACTGCTTCCTGATATTCCAGTGCACGCAGCAGAGAGACTTCTACCAGACCGCATAAAATTTTGATAAGATTCAGATAATACAATGTCATCTGATTACTGGCTGCATCCTGGATAAATACCAGCATTACAAGTTCTTCATTTCTCTTTATCCCTGCAATATATGCCGGATATCCGGCAAGCAGTTCCCTGTTTCTCCAGACCTCACCCTTTTCCAGCGTTTCTACCGCATTCTGATACTCTTCAATCCTTATAGAATTCGGCATTTTTCTGCGAATTTCAGGTGATGACATTTCCATCCTTCCAAAACGTTTCCATGAATCAAGTGAATAAAGTACAATTGTATGATTTTCCAGAACATCTTCCATTACCCTTATGGTTTCCATAAACAGTTTCTGAGGCTGTATCACATCCAGCTTTCTTGTTATATCAAAAATTTTTCCAAAGCTGTCCCTGCTTCCGAGGATCTGCTTCTTATATTGTCTTTTATCCTGAAGCGTCTCCTGATACATTTCCTGCATAAAGAAAAATTTTTCCTTGATCAGTCTGTTTTCTTTTGTTACAAATTCTACTCCTTTCTTCGGGAGAAAATATCCTCCAGGAGCATTATCCATAAGAAAGTCCTTCATTTTTTTCCTTAACG
>OODJ01002739.1_pt1 | contig 11368 bp, 9 predicted proteins | sample 1671611 | NCBI WGS metagenome assembly OODJ01 (sample SAMN06348174, study PRJEB24527) | human gut metagenome | biome: human gut; feature: ankylosing spondylitis patient; material: feces | host: Homo sapiens | place: China | collected 2015-10 | reverse complement strand
GGTTTCTTGGCCGCCGAACGGCTCTCGCCGCCGGAGCTCTTGCCCAGCCTGCCCACCAGATGAGAGGCGATGACCACCCGCTGGATCTCGTTGGTGCCCTCGTAGATGGTGGTGATCTTGGCGTCCCGGTAGGCCCGCTCCACCTCCATGCCCTTCATAAACCCGGCGCCGCCGTGGATCTGCAATGCGTCGTTGGTGACCTCCAGGGCGATGTCGGAGGCGTACATCTTGGCCATGGCGGACTCCATGCCGTAGGGGGCGTGGGCCTCCTTCAGCTCGGCGGCGGAGTACACCAGGAACCGGGCGCAGCGGAGCTTGGTGGCCATGTCGGCGATCTTAAAGGAGATGGCCTGCTGGAAGCCGATGGGCTTGCCGAACTGGATGCGCTCCTTGGAGTAGGCCACGGCGGCGTCATAGGCCCCCTGGGCGATGCCCAGCGCCTGGGCCGCGATACCGATGCGGCCGCCGTCCAGGGTGGACATGGCGATCTTGAAGCCCTCGCCCTCCTTGCCCAGCAGGTTCTCCTTGGGCACCTCCACGTTGTCGAAGATCAGCTCCGCGGTGGAGGAGGAGCGGATGCCCATCTTGTCGTAGTGGTCGCCGAAGTAGAAGCCCTTCCAGCCCTTCTCCACGATGAAGGCGGAGATGCCCCGGGTGCCGATGTCCGGCGTGGTGACGGCGAAAACCACATAGGTGTCCGCCTTGGGGGCGTTGGTGATGAAGATCTTGCCGCCGTTGAGGACATAGTGGTCCCCCTTCAGGACGGCGGTGGTCTCCGTGCCGCCGGCGTCGGACCCGGCGTTGGGCTCCGTCAGGCCGAAGGCGCCGATCTTCTCGCCCCTGGCCAGGGGAACCAGGTACTTCTGCTTCTGTGCCTCCGTGCCGTAGGCGAAGATGGGCCAGGAGCCCAGGGACACGTGGGCGGACAGGATGACGCCCGCGCCGCCGTCCACTCTCGCAAGCTCCTCCACGGCGATGGCGTAGCTCAGGGCGTCCAGCCCGGCGCCGCCGTACTCCCTGGGGAAGGGGATGCCCATGAGGCCCATCTCCCCCAGCTTCCGGACGGCCTCGTCCGGAAACTCGTTCTGCTGGTCCAGCATGAACGCGATGGGTTTGATCTCCTCCTCCGCGAAGGCCCGGATCTTGGCCCGCAGCTCCTCGTGGGCCGGTGTGGTCTGGAACAACATAGCCTTACCTCCTTTATACTTGATAAAATTTATCCAATTTCAAGGCAAAAAACGATCAGGGGCCGGCGAGGATCTCCCGGAGGCTGTGGGACCGGAGCTCCGCGTCCAGCTTCCGCTGGATCTCCAGCAGCTTGCAGTGGACGCCGCAGCCGCCGTGGCTGCTGCGCCAGGGGCACTGGTAGTCCGGCTCCATGCAGGCGGAGAGATCACTGCGCTCCCCCATGGCCAGCATCAGGTCATAGAGGCTGGTCTGGTCCAGATCCGCCGTCAGCCGGCAGCCTCCCGCCGTGCCCCGGCGGATCTCCAGCAGCCCCGCCTTTTCCAGCTTTTTGAGGATCTTGTAGGCAAAGGCCTGGGGCAGGAGCTCTGACTGGGCGATCTCTCCCGCGGCGTGGAGCTCTCCGTCCAGCAGGGCCCGCAGGATCCGCAGGGCGTAGTCTGTCTCCCGGGTGATGACCAAGGTGGGTTCCTCCTTGCCGCGTGGTTTCTGGATCCAGCATATCAATTTGGATAAAATTTGTCAAGTATTGATGGAGCGGGCATTTCCTTTTTGGGAGGTCTCCACAAAAAACGGCGAAAAACTTGGGAAAATCCACCGAGGGGTTCCGCTGCCCGGCGGGACATCATGTGCCCGGCCCTTTGCGGCCCCGCCGGAGACAGAAAGGGGCCCCGCAAAACGCGCCGCTCAGGGGTGCGCTGGCTGGCATCTGGCCTTGGAGCGCATAAAGGGCATTCTCTCCGATTCTGAGAGCCTCACCAGCACGCAGCGGGCCAGCCTCGTGCCCTCAGCCGCTGTCCTTCGGCCGTCTAAAGCGGGTGCGGGCAGTCTCCCTGAAACTGCGGCCGGCATACAGCCGGATGCCTGCCCCGCTCCGGAAGCGATCCCCATTCGGAGTGCCGGCATCTGCGGCCGCCCCGGGCAACGCAGACACACAGGCCAGGCAGAGAACCTCTCTGCCTGGCCCGCAATATTTGCCAATGTGTCAGATTTTCAGCGCCGCGTCCAGCGCGTCCCCGGTGGCCAGGACCGCGTTGCCCGGAGCCTTGGCCGCCTCACCGATCACGAATACCTGGGCGGCGAGCTTCTCCACCGTCTCCTTCAGGGCGGCGTTTGGACGGGAGCCCATGGCCAGCACCACGCTGTCGTAGCCCCGGAGGGAGCCGGCCGTGCCGTCCGTCAGGGTGTAGTCCACGCCGTCCGGATAGAACTGCCCCACCTTGGCGCTGGGGCGCAGCAGCACGTGGTGCTCCTCAAAGTTGGCGAACATATACCGGCGGTTCTCCGGCGTCACGTCGGCGGCGATCTCGTCCTTCATCTCCACGATGGCCACCTCGTGGCCCCGCTCCGCCAGGTACTCGGCGGCCTCGCAGCCCACCATGCCGCCGCCTGCCACCAGGACCCTGCGGCCCACGGGGGCCCTGCCCTCCAGCATGGCCTGGGCAGTGACATAGCCGCAGGTATCCAGGCCGGGGATGGGCAGCACCAGCGGCGTGGAGCCGGTGGCCAGAATGACCGCGTCCGGAGCCAGGGAGCGCAGCAGCGCCTCGTCCGCCTTCACGCCGCAGCGGAGATCCACGCCGGCCTTCTGGCACTTGACGATCAGGGAGCGGATGGCCTCCGACAGCTGGCCCTTGCCGGTGGGATAGGAGGCGATGCGGAAGTTGCCGCCCAGCTCCTGCTCCCGTTCCAGCAGCGTCACCTGGTGGCCCCGCACGGCGCAGGCCCAGGCCGCGTACAGTCCGCCGGGGCCGCCGCCGACGACGGCCACCCGCTTTGCGGTCTTGGCGGGGGTCAGCTCCGCCTCCCGGCCCACGCAGGGGTTCACCGCGCAGGTGATGGGCCTGCCGGCAAACATATTGGGCACGCAGCCCAGCAGGCACCCGATGCAGGGGGCCAGCTCCTCCAGGCGGCCGGTGCGGGCCTTGGCGGGCAGCTCCGGGTCCGCGATGCTCTGGCGGCCGAAGGCGATCAGATCCGCCCGGCCCTGCTTCACCAGCAGCTCCGCGTACTGGGGCTCCGTGAACCGGCCCACGGCGATGACAGGTACGGACACCGCCCGCTTGATCTCCGTCACCAGGTCAGCGTTGAAGCCGCCGTGGGTGACGCCGGGGGCCCACATGAACTCGTCGTGGAGGTGGACGGCCCGGGTGACGTGGAGGGCGTCCACGCCGCACTCCTGCTCCAGGTAGGCGGCCACGGCCGCCGCGTCCTGGACGCTCTGGCCGCCCTCCACCTCGTCGCTGGCGTTGATGCGGCAGAGGATGGGCAGGTTGCCGCCGGTCTTGCGGCGGATGTTTTCGATGATGAGCTGGGGCAGGCGCATCCGGTTCTCAAAGCAGCCGCCGAACTCGTCGGTGCGGTGGTTGGTCCGCTGGGAGATGAAGGTGCTCACCAGATAGCCGTGGGCGCAGTGGACCTCCACCATGTCGATGCCCGCCTGCTGGGCCCGGCGGGCCGCGTCGCCGTAGCACTCGATGATGCGGTAGACCTCCTCGTTGGAGACCGCCTCCGGCACCTCCCGGCCGCAGGCGGCGGGCATGGCGCTGGCGGCTTTCAGGGGATAGCCGGTGAGGGCGGAGCTGCCCTCCGGCCCGGCGTGCTGGAGCTGGATGGACACCTTGGCCCCGTACGCGTGGCAGGCGTCCGCCACCCGGCGGAAGCTCTCCACCGTATCGTCGGAGAACAGGCAGGGCTTCCGTGGGCCGCCCTTGGCCTCCTGATAGACCACGGTGGACTCGATGGTGATGAGGCCGAAGCCGCCTTTGGCCCGGGCCTGATAGTAGGCCAGGGAGCGGTCGCTGAGGGAGCCGTCGGTATTGGCAAAGTTGTTGCCCATGGGGGGTACCACGAAGCGGTTGGGCACCGTCACCGTGCCGATGCGCACGGGAGAGAACATATTCGGAAATTTCATGCTGTACTCCTCTTTTTCCCTAGGTTTTCAGGAGAAGAACTTCTCCAGGACCTCCTGAGCGGGCATCTCCCTGCCGGTGAACAGCTGGAACGCCGCCACGCCCTGCCACAGCAGCATCCCGATGCCGCCGATGGCCGCCTTGCAGCCCGCCGCCTGGGCCTCCTGGATCATCCGCGTCTCCCGGGGGTTGTAGACGGTGTCCGCCACCACCAGGTCCGGGCGGAACCAGGCCGGGTCGATGAGGGTCTCGCCGTCCAGGGGCTTCATGCCCACCTTGGTGGCGTTTACCAGGATGCCGCAGCCCGCCACCGCCTGCTCCAGGGCGGAGCGGTCCTCCAGCGGGGCGATGGAGGCCCTGCAGGCCGGGACGGCCTGGGACAGCTTCTCCACCGTGTGCGCTCCGTTGGGGTAGAACTCATCCTTCCGGTTGAAGATGGTGATCTCCGCCGCGCCGTCCAGGGCCGCCTGGACGCAGATGGCGGTGGCGGCGCCGCCGGCGCCCAGGACCACCAGCTTCTGGCCCCGGACCTCCACGCCGTGCTCCCGGAGGTTGCGGACAAAGCCGATGCCGTCGGTGTTGTGGCCGGTGAGACGGCCGTCCTCCCCCACGGTGACGGTGTTGCAGGCGCCGATGAGCTTGGCGGCCGGGGACAGCTCGTCCACGAGCCCCGCCACGGCGGTCTTGTCCGGCATGGTGACGTTGAAGCCGCCCACCCCCAGGGTCTTCAGGGCGGCCACGCCCTCCGCCGTCTGCTCCAGGGGGATGTCGAAGGCCAGATAGGCCGCGTCCACGCCGGTGCGGGCAAAACTGTAATTGTACATGGCCGGGGACCCGGAGTGGCCCACCGGGGAGCCGATCAGGCAGTAGAGCTTGGTGTGTCCGGAAATTCTGCTTTCCATGGTTCGCTTCCTCCTTTATTTCTCCAGCACCTCGGGCCAGGCCTGCTCCAGCACGGCCCGGGCGGCGTCATAGTTGTCCTTTGCGGCCTGGGCCACGCCCCGGCTCAGGATCTCGTCGCTGATGACCTCCACGCCCACCACGGCGGGCCGGACGCCCTTGTCCCGGATCAGCTTCACAAAGCCGGCGGTGTTGCCGCAGCCGGTGCCGGGGAGCATCCGGTCATGCATGGACTCATCCCGCAGGATGCTCTTGGCGTAGGGGTGGGCCTGGACGTCGTTGATCTGGATGGAGACGATCTTCTCCGCCGGGATCCCCTCCAGGACCGACAGGTCCAGGGGCTGGCCCGCCCGGATGTAGTGCCAGGAGTCCAGCAGCAGCTTGGCGTTGCCGCAGCCGGCGGCCTGCACCACGGCCCAGGCCTTCTTCACGTCCGGCAGGCCGCTGTAGGGCATGGGCTCCACGCCGATGGTGTACTTCCCCGCCCGATGGCACAGCTCCCGGAGCTTCTGGGCCGTGTACTCCACGGAGTAGTTCTCCATGAGGCCGCAGTTGATGCTGTCCACCCCGAAGAGCCCGCACATATGGAAGCAGATCTGCTCCTTGTACTTCTGCTCGTAGGAGCGGTGCTCCTCCGCCCACTGGACGATGTACTCCACCTCCGTGACCTTCATGCCGTACTTGTCCAGGATGGCCAGCAGGTCATGGTCAAAGAGGCCCTCGTTCAGGGCGTCCACATAGGTCTCCGCCCGGAGGCCGATGCCCTCAAAGCCGGCGGCCTTGGCGGCGGCGACCCGCTCCTCAAAGGTGCACTGGTCTCCCAGCGCCCAGGAGCTGATGGTGATGGGATAGTTCTGAGACATGGATGGTTCCTCCTTATGGTTCTTTATCGTTCCGGCACCTGCCGCAGCACCTGGCGGCAGACCTCTTCAATGTTCAGCCGGGATGTGTCCACGGTGATGTCCGCCGCGGCCTCGTACCTGGGGCGGCGCTGCTCCATCAGGGCGGCGATGTAGGGCACGTCCTTGTGGCCCTGGAGCAGGGGGCGTTCGTCGCTGTCCTTCACCCGCTCCAAAATCACCTCCGGCGAGGCGGTCAGCAGCACCACTGTGCCGCTCTCCCGCATGGCCGCCACGTTTTCCTCCCGCAGGGGCACCCCGCCGCCGCAGGAGACGATCCGGGGCGCGCCCCGGGCAAAGCTCTTCAGCAGCGCCGTCTCGCAGGCCCGGAAGTAGGGCTCTCCCTTTTGGGCGAAGAGCTCCGGGATGGACATCCCCTCCTGGGCGGCGATGCGCTGGTCCATCTCCACCACCTCCCGGCCCAGCATCCGGCCCAGTCCGGCGGAGACGGAGGACTTGCCCGCCCCCATGAAGCCGATCAGGAACAGGTTGTTCATCTCTGGACCTCCACGGCCGCTGCGGCCGCCGCGGCGCCGGCCCGCTCCCGCTTCAGGCTGACGTTGAGATACAGGGCCAGCAGGATGCCGATCAGCGTCACCGCCATATTGAACAGCAGCACCAGCCGGGGGCCCTCGGTGCCGCCGATCCGGGTGAGGATGCCCGCCGCGCTGACCACCAGATAGTTGGCCACGCTGGAGGCGATCATGACGATGGAGGTGATGACGCCCCGGTTCTTGGGGAACATCTCATTGGCTACCGCCGTCACCAGCTGCAGCACGCCGCCGGCAGCGAAGAAGCCCAGCAGGAATCCGCCGGCCAGGCACATGAAGGGCTCCTGGATCAGATAGATGGCCGCCAGTGTGGCCAGGGCCACGGCGGGGTAGGCCACCAGGATCTTGGCGGGCTCCACGTTCCGCTTCAGCAGGGCCGCGCTGGCGAACAGCGCCAGGACGATCCCCACGGAATAGAAGGACTGGATGCGGCTGGGGTCGGCGAGGCCGTAGAGGGTCCCCAGCTCCTGGTTGCAGTTGAGCCACAGCATGAAGGTGGTGGAGGTGGTGAAGCCCAGGCACACCAGCACCACGGCGGAGGGGGTGAACTTCATCCGCTCCTTGGGGGCGCCCTTGGCCTTCACAGCCCGCTCAAAGGGCGGGAAGGGCAGGAACGCCAGGAAGATGCCGTCCACGATGATCAGCGCGGCGGTGGCCAGGAAGATGGTGCGGAAGGGCAGCTCCCGCACCGCCACAAAGCTGATGGCAAAGGGCAGCAGGAACTGGGCGATGGAGATGGAGAGCTTAGTGAAGATGTTGGCGATGGTGCCCTTCTCCTTGAAGATCTCCATGCAGGAGGGGGTGATGCTGGTGTCCAGGAAGGAGTTGGCCATGCCGCTGACAACGGCCAGGGCATAGCCCACGTACAGGTTGGGGGAAAACGTCACCGCCAGCAGGAAGACGGCGTACAGGGCGCAGCCGATCAGGGCGGAGAGGCGGCGGCCCAGCCGGTCGGACAACGGCCCGGCCACCGGGAAGGCGATGAGCCGGCCCAGGCCGATGGCGGCGATCACCGCCACCACGCCGGAGACATCGTAGCTGCCGTCCGCCAGGACGGCGGCATCCCACATGGCGGCGAAGTCCTGCTTGTACTGGCCCATGATGGAGGCGGCGATGCCCAGGACAAAATAGGTGATGTACAGGGCCAGGGCCGTGGGGTAGTATTTTCTGGAGTCCACAGTCTGGTTCATGTCGGTCGTTCCTTTCTTGATTCAGGTGTAGAGCAGTGCCCGGATCTCCTCCACCGGCATCTCCAGGCCGCTGTAAAGGCGGAACGCCTCCGCCCCCTGGCAGAGGAGCATCCCCAGCCCGTCGCAGGTCTTGCAGCCGGCTGCCCGGGCATCCCGGAGCATTTTGGTCTCCGGCGGGGCGTAGACCACGTCCGTCACCACCAGGTCCGGGCGGTACCAGGAGCAGTCCGTGATATTGCTCTGGTCCTCATAGGGGGCCATGCCCACCCGGGTGGCGTTGGAGAGAATGTCGCACCGGTCGATGGCCGCCTTCAAAGCCGCCCGGTCCTCCAGATCCCGGAGGGAGATGGCGCACCCCGGCGCCGCCTGGGCGATGGCCTTCAGCCCCTGTTCCACCCGGGGCCAGAAGGCGTCCCGGAGGTTGAACACGGCGATCTCCGCCGCGCCCTCCAGCGCCGCCTGGATGGCGATGGCGGAGGCGGCCCCGCCGCCGCCCAGCAGGACGATCTTCTTCCCCGCCACCTCGATCCCATTGCGCCGGAGGTTCTGGGTGTAGCCGCAGCCGTCGGTGTTGTGGCCCACCAGGACGCCGTCCTCATTGACGATGGTGTTCACCGCCTGGATGGCCCGGGCCGCCGGGGTCAGCTCATCCAAAAACGGGATCACCGCGTTTTTGCAGGGCATGGTGACGTTGGCGCCCCGCATCCCCAGGGTCCGGATGGCCGCCACCGCCTCCCCGGCCCGCTCTGCCGGGATGTCGAAGGCCAGATAGGCCCAGTCCAGCCCAAATTCCTGAAAGCAGTGGTTGTACATGGCCGGGGACTTGGAGTGTTCCACCGGCGTCCCGATGAGGCCCAGCATGGCCGTGGTTCCTGAAATCTGCAAAATCATGTCCTCCCTTTTCCGCCGCATGGTATGTGCGGCATTTTGCTGTCATGTTCGGGGATCTTTTTCTCCCGGCGGCGGTTTGGATGTGCCCACTTTACAACAATGATGAAAAATTAACAAATCAATTATTTCGTATAAAACAATAGATTTTATCTATGACTTGTGGTATATTATTGAAGAAAATAGAGGGGGATTTTCATGAATTTACAGCAACTTCGCTATTTCGTGGAGCTGGCCCACACGCAGCATTTTACGCGGGCAGCAGAGCGGCTGTGTATCACGCAGCCCAGTCTGAGCCATGCGGTCACCCAGTTGGAAACGGAGTTGGGCGTCCCGCTGTTTGAACGGACAGGACGGGCCACGGCATTGACACGCTATGGGGAACAGTTTCTCACCTGTGTGCAGCAGGCCTTGACAACATTGGACGAAGGCGTGGATGCCCTGCAGCGCGTGGCCCGCGGCGAAGGCCTGATCCGTCTGGGCCTGCTCCGTACGCTGGGCGTGGAGTTTGTGCCGAAACTGGCCGCCCGGTTCCTGGCGGCGAATCCGGATCGGGACATCCGCTTTACATTTAATACCGGCGTTACGCAGCAGCTTCTGGAGGGGCTGCTGGCAAACCGCTTCGATCTGGTATTCTGCTCCCAGCCTCCGGCAGAGCTCCGGCTGACGGCCGTTCCGGTGAGCCGGCAGGACCTGGTCCTGATCGTGCCCAGATCCCATCCCCTGGCCAGCCTGCACACGGTGGATCTGGCGGACACACTGCCCTATCCGCAGGTCTATTTCTCCAAGGGTTCCGGAATGAGGGACGTTGTGGACAGACTCTTCGCCCAGATCGGCGGCGTGCCCCAGATCGCGTACGAAACAGAAGAGGACCAGGTGATTGCCGGCCTGGTGTCCCAGGGGTTCGGCATCTCCGTGGTCCCCTATATGGAATTGCTGCTGCGGCTGGATGTGAAGATCCTGCAAATCAGCCGCCCCGTATGGGAGCGGAATTTTTACCTGGTCAGCAACGACAGGCTCTATCTGCCGCCGGCTGTCCGGCAGTTCCGGCAGTATGTTTTGAACGGCGGCTATCTGTGAATGTGCACAATTTGACTGCCTGAGATTTGTCTTTTATAGATGCATTCTATAGAATTATGATTCATTTGAATGCATTTCCGCTGTTTCTCTCCCTGGCCCGGATTGCCGGAAACCGCCGCCGGGCGAAGAGGGACAGCCTTTGGGTTTTGAGCAAGTTTAGCCCTCCAAAGGCCTGAAAGCACTGCGGCGCAGCGGATGGAGAGCTCCGCCGCAGCTCATGGCCGGCCGCCGGTTCAAGTCCGGCCCCGCAGAAACCGCAATGGTTCGAAACAACATCCTCCGGCGAAACAGGAGCGCGGAAGCTGCCGAAGTCCGAAAACTCCGTGACGGTTTCGGAATGACGATTACGGGATTTTTCCGGTCAGACCGATTTTCAGACATTGGCCGCGCCCGGCGGCACCCAGCGGCAAGTGCGTCCGAAAAATCCTATCAGCACGGCTGCGATTTTTCTTAGCAGAGCAGTGGAAACCGTTCGATTCTTCTTGGCAGGATATGCCTTGCGGCACATAAAATTCTCCCGGCCTCAAACGAGCGGCAGGCCGGGAGAAATAAAAACCGCTGCAAACCGGCGAAAAACGGTTTGCAGCGGTGTTCTTGGCGTCCCAGAGAGGACTTGAACCTCCGGCCCCGCGCTTAGGAGTATGGCGTGCCGCTTGGTACATCGTCCGTTTCATAATTTGCCTTGTTGTTTTATCCGAAATTGTATTGCCTGGTTACTGGTCAATCTGCACAAAAATCCCTGTGATGACGCCTCGTGACGGGGCGTTCAGAAAGTCAAATTAGCAAATTCTTAGCAGGAATTGTGTCTGGCAGGGCCTTTCCCATCAGGGAAACCGGGCAGGTATGGGCAAAATGCCGACAAGAAACAGGAGGCAGATTATGAGTATATCGGGCGGAAAGCAGACGCCGAAAAACAGGACCTACACCGTGGAGGACATCGCCGCTATTCTCGGTATTGGAAAATCCTCTGCCTATAAGCTCGCAAACTCCGGCGAGTTTCAGACGATCCGGATTGGAAACATGATCCGCATTTCCAGAAAATCTTTTGAGGATTGGCTGGGGATGGAGGAGAACGAGGAGTAAGTCCCCAAAATTTAAGGGAACAACTGAATACAGACCGGCCATCTGCCGGGGAACGCCATAGGTTACACAAACCTGTGGCGTTTTTTTATGCCCTGCCGAGGGTGCATGAAACTGTATGAATACGGGTGGAAAATCCCCTGTTTTTTCGCCTGTGGGCGGCGAAAGTGAAACTGCCCATATTCTTTCCCTCATGGGAGGCGGGGTGGTGATACAGGGGCGAAAATCCGCCGAAACGAACACTTTTCAAAACCGAAGGAAGGAGGTATCCAATATGGCGGTATTCCGCATTGAGAAAACCCGTGATTATACGGTGATGTCCAACCACCACCTGCGGGACAAGTCGCTCTCGCTGAAAGCGAAGGGCCTTCTCTCCCTCATGCTCTCCCTGCCGGAGGAGTGGGACTATACCACCAAGGGGCTGGCCCGGATCTGCAAGGATGGCGTTGACAGTATCTGCGCCGGGGTGCGGGAGCTGGAGGAACACGGCTATGTGATCCGCCAGCGGGTCCGCAACGCAAACGGTCAGCTCGGCGCCATCGAGTACACCATCCTGGAGCAGCCGAAGGAGCCGGCACAGACGCCCGCGCCTGTTCGGGAAAAACCTATACGGGAAAATCCAATACAGGTGAAGCCAATGTTGGATGCCCCAATTCAGGAGAACCCCGCCCAATTAAATACTA
>OODJ01002729.1_pt1 | contig 11387 bp, 10 predicted proteins | sample 1671611 | NCBI WGS metagenome assembly OODJ01 (sample SAMN06348174, study PRJEB24527) | human gut metagenome | biome: human gut; feature: ankylosing spondylitis patient; material: feces | host: Homo sapiens | place: China | collected 2015-10 | reverse complement strand
GCCACGCCGGGCAGGATGAACCGTTGGTAGCGTCGCCACGCGTCGAATGACTGGTTGACGCCCATGGTTACGAAATCAAACGTCTGATCCTGAGGCAGCGCGTGTATCAGCGTCGGATTCGGCTCGGTGATCACATGCTCGGCGACATGACGACGAGTGCGCCGCGGATCCACCACCGGGGCGATCAATGCCAGCCCGCGAACCCGCGATGACTCGCGAGTCACCATCTCACGGGCGAGTGCACCGCCCATCGAATTGCCGACCAGCGCGAACGGCTCCCCCGCGCCGACCAGATCGTCGATGGTGGACTGCAGCCAGTCGGCCATCTCCGGCAGACCGCACGCGCGTGCCGGCAGTGCCGGAGTGCGGCCGAACCCCGGCAAATCCAGATATATGCGCTTCAGCGACCGCGACGCGGCAGCGCCCGACTCCGGGCACAAGAATGCCTCATCCAGCAGCATCAGCGAACGGTGGTCCACGCCCATGCCATGCACGAACACCACGGGCAACCCGTCACCCTCGGTCACTGCATATGCCTGCGGTTGAGTCATCACACGGTCCTTTCCACCGGTATCATCCGTCGCGCTTCGCGGCGCAACGCTTTACGATACCGTCGCCGTGCGATGTCTCGCCGAACGCCGGCACCGGCACACAAGCTGGTGCCGCCGGCACAGTTCAGCCGCGGCGGGCGAGTTGCACGGCGGTGCCGGACGCGGTGACCATCAGCATGCCGTTGTCGGCGCCAAGCACCTCGTAGTCGATGTCCACACCGACCACGGCGTGTGCACCCATTGCCTCGGCCCGCTGCTGCATCTCAAGAATCGCCTCGTTGCGCGCCCTCATCAGCTCCTCTTCATAGCCCTGGCTGCGTCCGCCGAACATGTTGCGCAGGCCGGCGCCGATATCCTTGAACATGTTGACGCCGGAAATCACTTCACCGAACACGATGCCCTGATAGCTATTGATGACGTAACCGTCGACCGACGGCGTGGTGGTGACGAGAATCATGATATGACCGCCTTTGGTTTGACTGCGATTGACATCTTCAGTCTAGCGCCGAGCAGGTGAATCGTCCCGTCCTGTAGGTGGGCAGGACGGGAATTGATATAGGGATGATTTTTCAAGGACCGGCGCAAACTGACCGGCAGGAGCGGTACCGTCGCGTCCTGGCGCACCGAATTCGGCGAGCGCATCAAGCACTGCTATGGAGGCCGGATCGTCGGAACCATCATCGACGACGATGACGCAATCGGGACGAATCGTCTGGGCGAGCGCAGATTCGACTGCTTCACGGATGAGCGCTCCCTGATTGCAGCTGGTGATCACCACCGTGACGGCAGAGGGCGCGGCGGGCTTCAATGCTGCTTCCATAATCGCAATTCCAACAAGCGAGGCGAGAGTAGAGTGGAAGCGCGAGATATCCAGCGACAGACAGGATCAGTCATGATCAGCGCAGACGCCATCACATCGAGAACGTTCACCACAGTGCGGTTCAAGGAAGGGTATAGCACCAGAGAGGTCGACGACTTCCTTGACGAAATCGTCGACCGCATGACGACCGGCGACCACTCGCTCGCAAGGCGCATCAAGGAGAAGACCTTCAGCAATGTGCGTTTCAGAGGGGGATACGACATCGACGAAGTCGACGATTTTCTCGATGAGGTGGCCAGAGGACTGGAAGGTGACGCGGGCGCGAGCACGGGCGCGAGCACAGCCGCAGCGATTCCGGATCCGCATGAGACCGTCGCACCGGAGCCGGGCACGAGCTACACGAGCGACGCGAATCTTGTGGCCCCTTCGTCCGACAGCGACGCGGCGCAGCTGCCATGGTGACGGTTGTGCTGGCGTCTCGCTGAAGGATCGCGGGCAGCCGACCTCAACCGCGGCGCCGCGGTCATACCTGCTGTTGGTGGTATTTGCCGAGCGGTTTGTGTCAAACTTTCAGTAGCTGAAACTTCCGACAGCAATTGCAATCACTTCACATGCCACTCATGACACCCGTCCGCACAATCGCATTATCAAACGCCGCCGTTGTATCCTGGGTAACCATGGACTCTCATGCCAAGATCATCAACGTTGTGGGTGCGGCGATCGTACGCGATGGAGCGGTGTTATGCGCGCAACGCGGACCGGGAAAATCTCTCGCCGGATATTGGGAATTCCCCGGCGGGAAAATAGAGCCTTACGAGACGGCTCGTCAGGCATTGCATCGGGAGATCGAAGAAGAACTGCTCTGTGAGATCGAGGTCGCCGATGAGGTGTGCACCAGCGAGTACGCCTACGACTTCGGCACGGTCCGACTCATCACATTCATTTGTCACCTAATCGACGGCATGCCACGGCTGACCGAGCACACGGACATCCGTTGGCTGGATCCTTCCGCAATGCCACAGCTGAATTGGGCTCCGGTCGACCGTACGGCCGTCGGCATCATCGCAGGCATGCGCTTCCTCACCCAGACAACGTCGGGCACCTCCGAGGAACCGAGCCGGCCATGAATACGCGAGAATCACTCAACCCGCAGTCAGACCTCAAAACCGATGCCACGCATTCCGTGCTGGAAAGCGTCATCTCCGGACTGATCGAACCCCGGCAGGACGCCCCCGAAATCTATAAGCCAACGCTGATTTCGAACCGCCCAGGTGACCTCACCATGCATGATGAAATCAGCGATGCGCTCACGAACAGCGATTCCTTCGACATCTCCGTCGCCTTCGTCTCTCCTGATGCCATACTCAGTTTGTTCGAGGACTTCCGCAGTCATCATGCCAATGCGCCCGAGCAGGTCAGCAGACTGATCACGTCGACGAAGAATCATTTCAACGACCCACGCGCTTTCTGGGAACTGCTTCACCTACAGCGGACGGCAGGCGTGGACGTCCGCTGTGGGCAGGCTCCGACTCTTCAGTATCAGTCGCTCAAGGGCAGCCGTTCCATCCCAAAGGATACGTATTCTCGCGCCGCATGCGCAACGGCACCCCGTACTACGACCTGTTCGTCGGCAGTTCGAATCTTACCGGCGCCGCATTGAACACTCAACGCGAATGGAATCTCAAGGTCTCATCCCTCGCCAATGGCGAACTGGTCGCGCAGGTGCGAGATGAAATCGACTCACAGATCGCCGATTCCAAGCCGCTCACCGAGGAATGGATCAAACAGTATGAGGAGGATTTCAAGAAGTACGCGCCGCCACGGCGCGACATTCTGAAGTCCCTCGAAGGCCGTGAGATCCAGCCGAACGCCATGCAGAAAGAAGCCCTCGCGAGCCTGAAGAAACTACGCGAGCAAGGGGAGCATCGCGCGATCATCGTGTCGGCCACGGGAACAGGCAAAACCTATCTTTCCGCGTTCGACGTGCGTGAGTACCGGCCCCGGCGCATGCTGTACATCGCCCAGCAGCAAATGATCCTCAAAGCGGCGATGAAATCCTACCAAAAAGTGCTCGGTTGTCCGCAATCCGAGCTGGGACTGTATACCGGCACCAGCAAACAACAGGATCGGCGCTACGTGTTCGCCACGGTGCAGACCATGCGTCAGCCGGAGGCACTGGCGCAATTCGCCTCTGACGAGTTCGACTACGTTCTTGTCGACGAAGTTCATCATGCGGGCGCCGAAGGGTATCAGCGCGTCATCGACCATTTCAGGGACGCCGACTTCATGCTGGGCATGACCGCCACACCGGAACGCACCGATGGCATCAACATCTTCGAGTTGTTCGGCCACAACATCGCCTATGAGATCCGGCTGCAGAAGGCTCTGGACGAAAACATGCTCTGCCCGTTCCATTATTACGGCGTCGCAGAATATCTCGGTTCCGACGAGGACCCGGACCAGGACATGCACCGCCTCGATGTTTCACAGGGGCTCGACACGAAGGAGTCGAAACAGCTCAAATACGAGATCGGGCAGCTCGCCACCGAGCAGCGCGTGCGCTATATCATCGACAAGCTGCAGGAATACGGGCAATTCGGGATCCCCGTCACCGGGCTGGTGTTCTGCAGCAGGCAGGAGGAGGCGCACGAGCTGTCCCGCTTGTTCAACGAGCATTGGAACCAGCAAGCGGAACGCCCCTATCGCACGGCAGCGGTGACCAGCAAAGACGTCAACGGCAAGCCGTTATCGCAGGAAAAACGCGACGAATACGTCCAGCGGCTCACCGACGGCGAACTCGACTACCTGTTCACCGTCGACATGTTCAACGAAGGCGTCGATATCCCCGCCGTCAACCAGATCGTGATGCTGCGCAGCACAGAGTCCAGCATCATATTCACCCAGCAGCTTGGCCGCGGACTGCGCAAGTTCCCGTACAAGGACAGCGTCGTGGTCATCGATTTTATCGGCAACTACAACAACAACTACCTGATCCCCGTGGCCCTGTACGGCAACACCGGTGACCGCGACCGCGCGCGCAAGAACCTGCAGCGCAAATCGATCGGGTTGTCCTCCATAAGCTTCGACCCGATCGCCAAGGAACGCGTGCTGAAATCACTGGACACCGCCAACTGGTCCGAAATGAAGAAGCTATCGGAACAATACCGGCAGGTGCGATACGAGCTCGGCCGCATTCCGATGCTCATGGATATCTACGCCTACGATCCTTCCTTGCCGTATACATTGGCCACGAAGCGCAGCAACTACCTCGATTTCGTGCGATCGCGCGAGAAGAGCCTCGGCGGCGGCAAGAACCACGAGACAACATTTGAGGATCAGCTGGACCCGGTAACCGACACCGAAGACGCGGTCCTCAAGATGGCCACGGAATTGCTGCTGCCCGGGCTGCGCCCTCATGAGTTGGCCATCCTCGAACGGCTGTGTCGGCTTGCCGAAGAGCGCCTGGATGACGAGACTCCTGTCAGCTGGAACGCATCCGCGCCAATCAGTCGAGATGCGCTGCTTGATGCGATCCGTGCGGACTTCCCACAGGCTGATCTCTCGGATGCGCAGTTCGACTCCGCTATCAGCGTGCTTGACTACTCATACTTCACCGGACCGAATCGCAAACGTTTCGGGAACCTGCCACTGGTGGAGACGCTGGCCGACGATGATCAGGGCGAACCGGCCTATCGTTTAAGCTCCGGCTTCGTCAACATGCTCGCCGAAAATCGCACGTTCCGCATCTTTCTCGCAGACACGCTGCGCACCGGTCTGGCCAATTGCCGAGACCTGTTCCAGGAGGCGCAGAGCCGGCGACGCGCTTTCGACCATGCATTCCTGTATGAGCGCAAATACTCCATGGCCGACGTCATGCGGCTGTGCGGATGGAAAAAGGAGAACACGCCTCAGAACGTAGGCGGGTACCTGCTCGACAAAGACACCAACACCATGCCCATCTTCGTGAAGTACGCGGCCAGCCAATACGAAGACGAATTCCTGAACGCACAGGAGATGAAGTACTTCAGCAAGAACGGGCGCACCCCGCAATCTCCCGAATTCCAGTGGGCGCTGAGCGGTGTGGGACCGGACTGGGGCCGTACGCATTTCGTTCCGCTGTTCGTCATGCGCAAGGCGGAAGAGGCCGACGGCAAATACTATTACGTCGGGCACGTCGCCGCGTTTGACAATCCGACGCTCACCACCAAGCCGAACGCGGCCGGAGACGGTACGGTGAAGGTCACGCTCTCCACACTGAGACTTGCGCGGCCGCTGGATCCTGAGCTGTACCGGCACCTTGTCGGGTGAGAGATTGCGCAGATAAGCGCTGTCAGAAGGCTATCTGCGTTTCGAGGGGGCGATTCGGTTTGATCCGAACATCTATCTGCGTTTCGAGGGGTTGGTGGCCAAGTATAAGCACCCCCAAAACCGCATGATTCCAATGGCGATTGGCGCTCAATACCCCGGGCATCGCGTTTTGGCAACCCCTCGAAACGTAGATAGACGTTTGGCGAACACGAAATCAACCCCCTGAAACGCAGATGGCTGCCCCTTCCCGCGAAAAGTCTGCCCGTTCGTATGAGGTTTGGCGGCGATTCGCGGCAACCGCGCCTTCACAATGTGCGATATACCTGATTCGCCTTCGAAGGAGCCGACGATGAGAGAATCTACGCTCATCGCCAAGAGCAGCATCCGACGCGCGTCGCCACAGCTGCGCCTGCGCACAGGATTGGCGTGGGGCATCGCAGTGGCAGTGGACGCTTGGCTAGTATGGCTCAAATGGTGGCGCCTGCCGAACACCATCCGCGAAATCATCAGAATGTTCCCCGAAACCGCATTTCTGCATGATCCGGCGATGCTGTGGCAATTCGTCGCTGCATCATGCCTGCAAGTCGTCGTTATCGCATCGTTGTATCTCGCCGTCGCAAGAATCCCGGCGCGCTGGGTGCCATGGCTGCGTATCGCGACGCTCGCCTCGTTCGCGGCGATCTGCATCGGTTCCAACGCCCTGGTGATCGCCCACGGCTTCAGCACTCCGGGATTCGTGTATTCTCTGGGATTGGCTGCGGCGGCCAGTCTCATCGCGACCGTTGCGCTAGTCCATGGCCAATGGCGGCGATGGCTGGCGCGGAGGAAAAGGCGCGCAACGGCTCTCTGAACGGCTATTCGCCATCCACCGCAGGCAACCAGTCGCCGTAGCCTTCCGCCTCCATGCGCGAGCGCGGCACGAAGCGCAGCGCGGCGGAGTTCATGCAGTACCGCAAACCGCCCCGATTGGCTGGCCCATCGTCAAACACGTGCCCGAGGTGGATCTGCGTGTCGGCCGTCCGCACCTCGATGCGGTCGCGCCCCGGGATGCGATGATCCGCGTGCTCGGTCAACAGCTCGTCCGCGATCGGCTTGGAGAACGCCGGCCAACCGCAGCCGGAATCGAATTTGTCGCGCGATGAGAACAACGGCTCGCCGCTGACCACATCCACGTAGATGCCCGGCTCGAACTCCTCGTCGTAGGCGTTGACGAACGGCCGCTCGGTGGCCGCGCACTGCGTGACCGCGAACTGTTCGAGCGTCAGGTCCCAGATCTTTTCCACATACTTCTGCCGCCGTTTCACGTTCGCGATGGCGGCCAGCGGAATATGGCAGAAGCCTCCCGGATTGGCGATCAGATAATCCTGATGGTGCGCCTCGGCCGGGTAGAAGTTGCGCAGCGGCTCGACCAAGACCGCCGGGCGGGCGGGCTGCCGATCGACCAGCTGCTCCAGCGCGGCGATATACACGGATTGCTGCGTCGCGTCCGTGAAGAACATGCCGGTGCGGTACTGCCGCCCACTGTCCTCGCCCTGACGGTCCACCGAGAACGGGTCAATGACCTCCAGGAACAGCAGTGTGAGCGTGCGCAGCGTCACCTGCGCTGGGTCGAACACAACTTTCACGGTCTCCGCGGCGTCGGTGACGCCCGCACACACCTGCTCATAGGAGGGTGATTCGACCTTCGACTGCGCGTAACCGACCGTGGTGTCGGTGACACCGTCGACGTTCTGGAAGTAGCGTTCCAGCCCCCAAAAGCATCCGCCCGCGAAATAGGCCGTCTGCATGGACGGGCCGTCCGCCGCGGCCGGGTTGCGCCGGGAGTTGTTTGTTGTATCGTGATTGTTCTGCTCGCTCATGCGTCTCACCATACCTGATTTTTCTTTGCGTTGCGTTCACTCACAGCACCGTCGATTGGCGGCGTTTCGCTCGTCTGTAGGCCAGCCGCCGATGTCACCGCTCAGATGCGCGTGCTGCGCTTTACGACTTTGGTCGCGTATAGGGAAAGTATCACGGCGATCAGAAGCGAAAACCACGCCTCCCAGCCGGATGTGGTCGCCCGCGCGGCGAGCAGACCGATAAGCGTGGTCACCACGGAAAGCCACATCAGTGCCATGAACGGCCGGGATTTGGACGTGTCCGCTCCGGCCCGGCGGCCGAGCCATCCGCCGATCAGATACAGCACGCAATTGCCCGCGAACACCAGGCCGAGCGTGAACCATGCCACGCGCAGGCCGATGCGCCACCCGCCGATCACTTGCACGGAAGCCGCGGGATCAAGGCCGGACAGTGACGCGAGCGCACTGATCGCCATCAGCAGCTGGACGACCGCGTAGACCATGACGATCCGTCCTACGGTGGTCAGCGTGCTGTCTCCGCGTGTGAAACGGGAGGATTCGGTGGACTCGGAGGATGATTCGGCTGGGGTCTTCGCTGCCGGCTGATTCGAGACGTCATTCACGTTTCCATCATAGCCTTCGCGGAGAACCGCGTCCGCGCCTCATGTGCCGCGGTTGCATCGCACCCGGATCATCCGCCGTCATCCTATTTTCTCGACGGTTCCACCCCACTGCTTCTGGAGCTTGTCAATGATGGTCCTGTAGCTGAACACCGACCATTTCTTGCCACTCAACAGCCGCCAGTCTCCCTTGGAGATGGTGCTGTTCGCTTGCTCGTCAAACATCTCGATGATTTTGTATCGCAAAGGCGCGCGGTACATGTCGGCAGCGAATTCGTTATCGAACGTGACGTAGGCGATGCGCGGCTTGAGGCATATCTCGACGTCCGTCACACCCGGATACCCTTGCGATGAGAGTTCCGACCAGCCGGACTCGCAGTAGATGCCAGCCTCCTCAACTGATTGTTGCATGTTCTGCGCACTCTGAGCAGGTGACTTGTCGGGCGATGACGGCTTGACGATGCCGTCCTTGAACAGGTTGGAGATCAGCAGCGCGGCTACGGTCAGCATGATGGCGAATACGACGGCGACGATGGCTCCGCCTGCGGTTCCGCGCACGCTCACTCGGTTGCCGCGTCGGGAAGCCACGCGAGCCATGACGATCAGTATGATGGCGACGACGATCAGCGCCGCCGCGCCGATTGCCAGGCTGCGCACGGATACCGCTGTCAGCTTCGCGATTGCATGGGGTGCGACGGCCCGAACCAGTGCGAGGCCGCCCACGATGAGCGCGATTACGGCGACAACAGTGGCGAGGATCCGCGGAACGCGACCCGGACGCCCCTGCCCGGACTGATAACGTCGCCCCGAACCGGCCTTATACGATGACTCATGCATGGCAGCCCCCGTTCTATGCATTCGGATGCTCACCTATCACTATCCGCACATCCCGCGACGCCTGGCCTGGCGGGCGAAACGTGGTTTTGCGTTCTTAAGTGCGCACCAAAACGACGACCATGCGCACATAGGAACGCAAATCGCCCTGTTTACGTTCCTATGTGCGCGGACTTGTCGTCTCGGCGCGCACTTAAGAACGCAAACAGTCGGTGAAGCGCGTCGCACGCGAGAGAGACCGTATGTCGGCATGCGGGCCACGCGTGCTAGCGCACGAGGAACACCATGACAATGATCATCACGAAGCCGACGAAATCCGTGGGCGTGAACACCGCACCGGCCCACAGCACGGCGGATATCGTCGCGGCGATCGGCTCGCTGGTACCCAGCATTGTGCCGCGCATCGAGCCGATACGCATCACGCCGGCCAGGAACAGCCAATATGCGCCGAACGTGCCTCCGACAACGGTGAACACCATCAGCAGCACGCCGAACCAATCCAGCTGCGGCGCGCTGGCCCACGGGCGGACGAACGGCATCAGCACCAAACCGGATATGACGAACATGATGCCGTTGACCGCAAGATTGCCCCATCGCGCTATCAGCTTGGCCGGCAGAATCGACAGCGCCGCCGTACACGCCGCGTCGGCGAGGCCCCATAGCAATCCGACCAGCGGCAGCTTCAGCGTGGAAAGATCTCCTCCGGTGGCGATCAGCACCGTACCGGCAAACGCCAACGCCACGCCGATGCTCTCGCGCAGCCCCGGCCAGCGGCGCCCGCGTATGCACACATACGCCAGCACGAACAGCAGGTTCAACGTCTGCAATACGGTCGCGGTGCCGGAGTTCGTCCAGTCGATCGCGGACAGATACGAGACCTGCACGAACAGCACGCAGGTCAGCGCGGCGAACAGCAGCATCGGGTAGGAGCGTCGGTCGCGCACCGCACCTGCCAATAGTTTCGGCGTACGCACACCGGCACAGGCCAGGAACAACGCGCCGGCCGCGAGCTCGCGCACGCAGGCGATCCACAGCGGGTCGGCGTGATAGTCGGCCATCAGCAATTTCGACACTGTGGCGTTGATGCCCCACAGCACACCGCCAAGCAGCACCAGCACGGCGCCCAGCAGCATGGCTTTCGGCGTACGCTCGAATGATGCAGTCTCGGGCGCCGACTCGACGGCCGGCGTTTTCGACTGTTTCACGATATGTTTCACGGCATGTTTCACGGCATCTTTCATTGCGGACTCATCCGGTCGGCATCCGTCACAAACCATCAGAACGTCGGCATCTCAGATGAGCCGAAGAAGCCCAGAATCCGCTCCAGATACGGCCCAAGAACGGCATTGGGCATGCTGAAAATCTCATGCAGCGAGTTCTCGATGCGTACCACACGCACATTCCCTCCATCGGAGTTGACCTCCTGCGCGAACCGGTTCTGCGGCTCGTTGAGCACCCACACGTCGCCTGCCGCACCCACGCGAATGTCGCCGCGTACGTCCGCTGATGCGGGTCGTCGATGCGCTGCTGTTGGAACCAGCGCACGCGGGCCTCGCTCGCGCCCTCGTAATCGGCCATATCCAGCTCCGGCGTGAACTCACTCTGCCCGAACACCATGTGCCGTCCCAGCCCGAGCCGGCACATCGCGCCGGCAAGCACCGACGCCAGCCAGTTCGGCATACCGGTCACCGGCGCGATCATCGGGCACGACAGCACGGCCTTGTCGAACAGCGTCGGATGCGTCTCCAGCACACTCGCCCCGATGCCGCCGCCCATCGAATGGCAGTACAGGTTCAGCGGACGGCCATCCGCGTAATCCTTGCCCACCGTCTCCGCGAATTTCGCCAGATCGGCCACATACCGCCGCCAATCATCAATCCACACTAGGGACGAATTGTCGACGTCACGCGCGGAATACCCATGTCCGCGGTGCTCGAACACGCACACCGAGTACCCTGCGAGCAGGAAGTACCACACCATCTCCGCATATTTCGTGGCGAACTCCGTGAACCCGTGGGAGATCACCACGGCACCGCGGAATGTGGCGGCGGCACCGTCCTCGCCCAACCGGTCGAATTTCGCCGCGTCGTAACACACGTAATGCAGTTTGCCCGCACGCTGCAGCGGCGGCAGACCGTCGTCGTCCGCCGGCGCCATCCAGCCTTCGGACCGGCATGTGGCGAGCGCGGGCAGCACCGTCTCGCGCATCTCGTCTGCATAGCGGTTCTCGTCGATAAGCTTCACTTGCATAGCCTCCACTGTACCGCCTTTCACGCCGGCGACGGGCGGGGGAAACTACCGGCTTCGGCCGGCGTCACGGCCGGGCGACCGGACGGCCGGCAACCGGCGGCTACCGGCCGCCGCACCCGCGCGGCCAGCCTCCCGCTCGCCCGCCGACTCACGTCACATGACCTTG
>OODJ01002728.1_pt1 | contig 11387 bp, 10 predicted proteins | sample 1671611 | NCBI WGS metagenome assembly OODJ01 (sample SAMN06348174, study PRJEB24527) | human gut metagenome | biome: human gut; feature: ankylosing spondylitis patient; material: feces | host: Homo sapiens | place: China | collected 2015-10 | reverse complement strand
TATATTTTTAAATAAATTATAACCCTATTAAAATCACATAGTTATCTATATCAGACAAAAACCGGCGTATGACGATCGCTCGTCATACGCCGGTCTCGTTCACATGGCAGGCAGGGCCCGCAGGGGCGCTCTGTCTCTTGTGCGGCCGTCCCACCGCTGTCCCGCTAAAAATACATGGTCAGCAAATCGCGGGCCCGGGCCACGTCGGTGCGGATCTGGGCCACCAGGGCATCGGCGGAGTCGAAACGCTTCTCGTCGCGCAGACGGGCCACGAAGTCCAGGCGCAGCTCGCTGCCGTAGAGGTTCAGATCCGTATCCAGCAGGAAGCTCTCGATGCTCAGGCCGTAATCCCCGAAGGTGGGCTTGCGGCCGATGTTGGTCACGGCCTGCAGGGTCCTGCCCAGGTGCGGCACCACCACGCGGGTGGCGTAGACGCCCGGTGCGGGCAGCATGGTGTCCGGGATGGCGATGTTGGCCGTGGGGAAGCCCAGGCCGGTGCCGCGGCCTTCGCCGTGCACCACCAGGCCCTCGCAGCCGTAGGCATGGCCCAGCAGGCTGGCGGCCGTGGCCACATCGCCCTTGCCGATGAGCTCGCGCAGGCAGGTGGAGCTGACCACATGCCCGCCCACTTCCACCGGCGGCAGCTGGTCCACGTCAAAGCCGTACTTCTCGCCCAGGGCACGCAGCACATCGGGCTGGCCGCTGCGGCCGCGCCCCAGCGTGAAATCATGCCCGATGACCAGATGTTTGAGCCGCAGCGGCAGCAGGTGCTGCCGGACGAACTCCTCGGGCGACAGCGCGGCCAGCTCGTGGGTGAAGGGCAGCTCCAGCACACGCAGATCGCCCAGGCCCTGCAGCAGGCGCATGCGGGCGGCCCGGCTGGTCAGGGGCTGATGCGGCCTGCCGAAAAGCACGCGCGGATGCGGCCAGAAGGTGATGACCACGCAATCCAGGCCGAACTGCTGGCTGTAGGTCAGCGCACGGCGAATGAGGACCTGATGGCCCTGGTGTACGCCGTCGAAATTGCCGATGGTGACGGCCGTGGCGCGGGGAGATGCGGAAGGGGAAGTATCCATGATGGTCAGTTGCTCAGATAAGACGGTCGAAAATGGATTGATAGGTTTGCCGCACATGCAGCATCAGGCGCAGGGCCATGGCCTGTGCGCGGGCCTCGTCCTCGAAAAAGACAGCGGCCAGAAAACGGGACACGGGACGAAAGTCCGCATCGCCCCGCTCGGCCAGCACCTCCCAGTAGGCCGGGGCACGCTCCAGGGCCAGGGCCGAGGTCTTGTCCGTATGGCTCTGCCCGAAGCTTTCCCGGAACTGCCGGAACATGGCCTCGGCCTGATCGGGGAAGGAGCGTTGCAGGGCCAGACGCCACAGGGCCATGCACAGGCCGCGCCACTCCGCCAGCAGCCGGGCACGACGCCGGAACTCCAGACGGCCGATACCGAGGATGTGCAGGGCCCGTCCCGCATCCAGATCGAGGAGCAGGACGGGGAAATTGTCCAGGGCCTCCCGTACCGCATCGGCACGGACGGCCATCAGACTGCTCATGCTTCTGCCTGACCTTCAGCCGCAGGCTTGCGACGACGGCGACGACGGCGGCGCTTGGCCGTGCCCTCCCCTTCGGCAGGGGCGGGAGCATCCCCGCCATCCGCCGCGGGCGCGGTGTCCGCAACAGCCTCGGCGGCGGGAGCGGCGGCCTCGGCGGCCTTGTCCCCGCGATCACGGCGACGACGGGAGGAACGCTTGCGGCCCCGGCCCTCGCCGTCACCACGGCGGGAAGATTCGCTGCGGCCTTCGGGCAGCTGCTGCACATGGCCCAGGCTCTCCTGATAGGCGGCATCCACCAGCATGGCCAGCAGCAGACCGTTCTCGTCGTCCTCGGCCTGGCTGGCCAGTTCGCGCACCAGCGGCGCATAACGGGCCACGCGCATCTTCTCCAGACCGGTCAGCTTACGGAAACGGCTCTCCAGCAGGGTGGTCACGCGCGCACCGGCCACCACGGCCACGTCCTCGTCCGTGGGCGCGGGGATCTCGCGCAGGGCGATCTTGTAATGACGGGCGATGCGCTCCAGTTCCATGCGCTGCATGATGTCCACCAGCGAGATGACCGTACCGGCGGCCCCGGCACGGCCCGTGCGGCCGGCACGGTGGATGTAGCTCTCATGGTCTTCCGGGGGCTCGTAGAGGAAAACGTGGGACAGGGCCGGGATGTCGATACCGCGCGCGGCCACGTCCGTGGCCACCAGATACTGCAGGCTGCCCTGGCGGATCTTGTCCAGTACGGCCTCGCGACGGGCCTGGGAAAGGTCGGCCGACAGCTCGTCGGCGTTGTAGCCGAAGCCCTGCAGCACGCCGGTGATATAATGGACGTTGGCCTTGGTGTTGCAAAAGATGATGGCCGATGCCGGGTTCTCGGTCTCCAGCAGGCGCACCAGCACGCGGTCCTTGTCCATGGGACGGCTCTGGCAGAACAGATGCTGCACTTCGGCCACATGCACTTCCTTCTGCGAGAGGGAAAGCATGGAAGGCTCGGTCAGGAATTCCCCGGCCAGCTTGAGCACGTGCGGCGGATAGGTGGCCGAGAACATGCTGGTGTGGATGCGGCGGCGCGGCAGGTAGCGCTGCACTTCCTTCATGTCGGGGTAGAAGCCGATGGACAGCATGCGGTCGGCTTCGTCGAAGACCAGGGCGTCCAGGTCGTCCAGCGAAAGGGTGCGGCGCAGCAGATGGTCCAGCACGCGGCCGGGCGTGCCCACCACCAGCTGGGCCCCGTCACGCAGGGCGTCCATCTGCTTTTTGTAGCCCACGCCGCCATAGACGGCCACGGGACGGATGCCCGTGCCTTCGAACAGGGTGCGCGCCTCGTGCTCCACCTGCACGGCCAGCTCGCGGGTGGGCACCAGGATCAGGGCCTGGGCGGCGTGCAGTTCGGGATCCAGGCGCGGCACCAGGGGCAGCAGGTAGCAGCCGGTCTTGCCGCTGCCGGTACGGGACTGCACCATGATGTCGCGGCCTTCCAGCAGGTACGGCAGGGCCAGGGACTGCACGGGCATCAGGGACGTCCAGCCCGCACGGCCGCAGGCGGCGGCGATGGTCTCGGGCAGGGTCTCCAGCGTGGCGCGCGGCAGGGCGTTCTCGGGCTCGGCCACGGAAAAATTCTCAAGGGAAGCGCCGGGGGTGGAAAGTTCGGCCGCAGGGGCGGCCTGTTCCTGCGCGGCCTCTCCGGCGGAGGCGAGGCAGGTAGGATCGGTGATGTCGGACATGATGGCTCTCTGACGCACGGCGGCCGGGGGGATCCCGTCTGCCGCCGATGCGGATGGGTTATTCTTTTGATGTCGGAAACGCACTAACCTGCCACAAGCGGCGCCCATGCGCAAGGCGCCGCCGGGGCCCTCCCGCAGCGGGCACGGGCGCGGCCTGCAAAGGCCTTCGCGATGGCGTCGGCCGGACAGGGGCGCCCCTTTTGCCGGGTGCAGGGGCGGGCCCCCTTGTTGAAAGCCCGCCCACCTTTCCGTCAGGCAGCGCCCGAGGCGTCCCCCGTACGCAGGGGCGGCAAAAAGGCACGGGGCACGGCTCTTGTCACCCTGGCGTCGCCAGGCTGTCACCGGCAGCGGACAGGCTGTGAAAAAAGGCCGCCGGATGCGGGCGCCGCTTGCGTCCGGGCAAGAATGCGGCTAGCCTGAAAGGCCTCACCGGCGCACCCGCCGTACGGACAGGGGCACCGGAGCATGTTTTTTCGATTCGGAGGGAGCCATGGCGCAACTACAGCCGGATTTCGGTCCCGATTTTTCCAAGGGACTGGTCCCCGCCATCGCGCAGGACGCGGCCACGGGCGAAGTGCTCATGCTGGCCTATATGAACGAAGAAGCCTGGAAACGTACCCTGGAAACCGGCGAGGCCCATTACTGGAGCCGCAGCCGCAAGGAACTCTGGCACAAGGGCGGCACGTCCGGGAACGTACAGAAAGTGCTTTCCATCCGCCTGGACTGCGACAGCGACACCGTGCTGCTCAAGATCGAGCAGATCGGCGGCGCGGCCTGCCATACGGGACGGCGTTCCTGCTTCTACCGGGAATGGGACAACGGCGTGGTGCGCGAGTGCTCCCCCGTGGTCTTCGATCCCCGGAAGGTCTACGGCGCCAAGTAGCCGGGACCGCACGATGCTTTCTTCGGGCCTTCGGGCCCGTCTCTGGGAAGGAGCCATGCGGCGCATGGCCCAAACAACACAGCAGCAGGCCTTTCGCCTGCCGGAGTAGACACGATGAGCGAAGAATCGCAGGCCATCCTCAAACTGGGCGTGCCCAAGGGCTCGCTGGAAGACGCCACCATCAACCTTTTCGAGCGCGCCGGCTGGAAGATCCGCAAGCATACGCGCAACTATTTCCCGGACATCAATGACCCCGAGATCACGGCCTCGCTGTGCCGCGTGCAGGAGATCGGCGGCTACATCGCCGCGGGCATCCTGGACGTGGGCATCACCGGCCTGGACTGGCTCACGGAAGGCGGTCATGAAGACAAGGTGGTGCACGTGGCGGATCTGGTCTACTCCAAGACGTCCAACCGCCCCTGCCGCTGGGTGCTGGCCGTGGCCGGTGACTCCCCCTACCAGTGCCCGCAGGACCTGGCCGGCAAGCGCATCGCCACCGAGCTGGAAGGCCTGACCCGCAATTACTTCAAGCGCGTGGGCGTGGACGTGAACGTCTTCTATTCCTGGGGCGCTACGGAAGCCAAGGTCGTGGAAGGCCTGGCCGACGGTATCGTGGAAGTGACCGAGACCGGCACCACCATCCGGGCCCACGGCCTGCGCATCATCGACGAAGTGATGTGCTCCTACCCGGTCATCATCGCCAACAAGGAAGCCTGGGCCGACCCGCGCAAGCGCGCCAAGATCGACCAGCTGACCCTGCTCCTGCAGGGCGCCCTGCGCGCCGAAAGCCTGGTGGCCATCAAGATGAACGCCCCGGCCTCCAACCTGGACGCCATCCTCGAGATGCTGCCCTCCCTGAACTCGCCCACGGTCTCGCCCCTGCGCGACGAAGCCTGGCTCTCGGTGGAAACCGTGGTCAACATCGACGTGGTGCGCGACCTCATCCCCCGTCTGCGCGACGCCGGGGCCGAAGGCATCATCGAATACGCCCTGAACAAGGTCATCTAGCAGGGCCTGACGAAAAAATGTCTGTGGGGGAGGGCCCCCCTTATCTCTGCTGTCGATGCCCGTAGCTTCCTTGTCGCAACGGGCACGGCCCTTGCAAGCCGCCTTCGGTCGCTTGCTCGCGGCAAAAAAGGGCTCCCTCCCCCGCACCCCCTCCCTCCCCAAAACCCGCCATTCGGGGCTGGGGGATATGGGGAAGGACAGGCAGCGGCATCTCCTGCGGGAGAGGGTCGCTTTTTTGTTATCGGGGAAAGGAGTAAAAGAGATGGCTGCCATCACACAAGCAATGATTCAAGCGGTCTACGAACAGGGAAAATGCGTTTATCTCCATGAGATAGATATGAAAACTGCCATTGCTAAGGTCGTAGATCTAACTGATATGAATCCTACATCAGCGGCCAATTATCTCTCTAGCTTTATGAACATGATGAAAGGGATAACGTATAAAAGAACAGTCAGCTATACTGCAACGGCTTTCTTTCTCGACAATATAGGGAAAGAATTTGGCGTCGAGAAACAGCGGGATGCGGCCACAGCAGTTAAAAATCATGTAGCCTACTATGCAACCATCAATGGCTACCAGAAAAAAATTGATGTGCTGGCTCAGAGTTATCTAGTAGGGTAAAAGGTTTCCTCTTCCCCTTCTGTCCGCTCCACGAGGTCCCGTCATGTATCGCCAGCCTCTCCGCCTGCTGAGCGTCCTCTGCCTTTTGGGCATCGCTCCCGCCTTCGCCGCGCAGGTGTCCGCAGAAAGCGGCCCTCTCCCGTCCTCCGTCACCAGCGTGGCCGCCGCGACCGGCTCTGTCCGGCAGCCTTCGTCCTCCGTCCGGTCTTCCGCCCGTCCCGCCCAGCGGCAATGGCAGGGCAATCCCGCACGCAAGGGCTACGACGACTTCCGCAACAAGCACCATCTGCGTCCCGAAGGCCAGCACCGTCTTCCCCGGCCCCGCATCCAGCGGGATGGCTCCTGGCGTCCGGGCCGTCGCGACTGAGGACCCCGCCCTGCAGCCCCCTGCGCAGGTCTCCGCAGTCCCGGCGCTGCACCATATGGGGGACACCCGTTCTCCCCAACAGGGGCCCGGGCACACGCTGCATGGCCGCTCCTCTCCGCATAAAAGGGAAGGCATGGCACGCGACGCCGGCCAAGGGGGGAAGCTCCCGCTCCGCTACGGCAGAAGCGCACGCGATGTCTGCACCGCAGCGGACATGCCTGCCAAGAGGCTGCGACGCGTCCCCCGGCACCGCAGCTCGTCTTCCGGAACGAAAAAGTTTGCAGCAAACCCCGGAAGAGGATACAAGCAAGCAGAACAGCGTGCGTTAGGGAAATTTTTCCCAAGCACTATCCCGCTCCCACAACCTTCCAACAAGAGAACGCATCATGGAAAAAGACGCCAGCCGCGAATTCATGGAAAACCTGCCCGAGCTGGAACCGGGCAAGACCTTCTGCTTTGCCTGCCATCCCGAAGTTCCCTGCTTCAACCGCTGCTGTGCGGAACTGACCCTGCCCCTGACCCCTTATGACGTGCTGCGCCTGCGCCGCCATATGAACAACATGCCCAGCGAGGCCTTCCTCAACGACTTCACCCGCATGCGCGCCTTCCCCGACACGGGCTTCCCCCTGCCTCTGCTGCGCATGCTGGAAGGCCCCGGCGAGCCCTGTCCCTTCGTGACGCCCGGCGGCTGTTCCGTGTACGAGAACCGCCCCGGCGCCTGCCGCTTCTACCCCCTGGGCCGCGGCACCAAGATGGGCCACGAGGGCGTGGACGAACGCTTCTTCCTGGTGCGTGAGCCCCACTGCCACGGCTTTGACGAAGGCAAGGAATGGACGGCCCAGACCTGGCTGGCCAGCCAGGAACTGGACGAGTACAATGCCGCCAATGACCGCTACATGCGCCTGATGGCCATGGTCAAGGCCACGGAAAAGCCGCTGGAACCGCGCATGGCCACCATGGTCATCCTTTGCCTCTACCAGCTGGACAAGTTCCGCGAACTCATCGAAAAAATGGGCATCTTCCGCCGCGTGGAGATCACCGAAGAGCGCCAGAAGGCCGTCATGGAATCCGACGAAGCCACGCTGGACTTTGCTCTGGACTGGCTGGAACTGGTCATCTTCGGACAGAGCGAAGGTTTGAACAAAAAGTAGCTTTTTTTTGCAACTGTAAAAAAAGCTGACATCTGACAGCCTGCTTCCCATCAGGGGAGCAGGCTGTTTTTGTTTTTCGTATCTCTTTTGGTTACGGCATGTTAGCTGACGATTGGGATTTTTTGCACAAATGGCATGTTTTTTGCTGTTTTTGACGGCAAACATACCGGGAGGAGTTATGAGTTTTGGCAGATCACTGTATCAATTTCTGTTAAGCAGCTCGCAGGCCTACGCCAAATGGGACCTGGAAGTCTCCACGTCCATCATCAAGAACCGCAAAAAGATGCTGTTCCTGCTGGCCCTGGCCGCGCCCATCCTGCTCGTGTGCGGTGCCGAAGCCTATGAAGCCCACGAAATGCTGGGCGGCAAAAGCGCGTATGCGCCGGCCTTCTACACCACCACCATTTTCCTGGCCTCCATCGCCGTCGGTCTGGCGGCCGGCCTCATCACCGGCTGCATCGGCGCCGGTGGCGGCTTCATCATCACCCCGGCCCTGATGGCCGCGGGCGTCAAGGGCATCCTGGCCGTCGGTACGGACCTGTTCCACATCTTCGCCAAGGCCATCATGGGCACCACCGTCCACAAAAAGCTCGGTAACGTGTCCGTCAAACTGGCCATCGCGTTCCTGGTAGGCTCCGGTGCCGGTACCTTCGTGGGCGGCGCCATCAACAAGGGCCTGTACAATGCCGACCCGCTGCTGTCCGAAATGTTCATCAGCACCATCTACGCCGTGCTGCTGGGCTTCCTGGGCTTCTACGCCCTGTTCGACTTCCTGAAAGCCACCCGCGGCACCCAGGCCGACAGCGGCGACGCTCACGGCGGTACCGCCGGCATGACCGGCCTTTCCGTCAAGCTGCAGAGCCTGAACGTGCCCCCCATGATCACCTTTGACGAAGACCTGGTGCCTGGTGGCCGTCGCATCTCCGGCTGGATCGTTGCCGCCGGTGGCGTGGTCGTGGGCATGCTGGCCGCCATCATGGGTGTGGGCGGCGGTTTCGTGACCTTCCCCATGTTCGTGTACATCTTCGGTGTGTCCTCCATGACCACCGTGGGTACCGACATCCTGCAGATCATCTTCACCGCCGGTCTGGCTTCCGTGGGCCAGTACGCCATTTACGGTTACGTATTCTACACCCTGGCCGTGGGCATGCTGCTGGGTTCCCTGCTGGGCATCCAGGTGGGCGCTCTGACCACCAAGGTCGTCAAGGGCGTGCACATCCGCGGTTTCTACGCCGTGTCCATCATCTCCGGTTTCATCAACCGCGCCGCCACCCTGCCCAAGAAGCTGGTCGAAATGGAATACCTCGACTGGTCCATGTCCGTGGTGAATATCATCGAAGAAGTGGGCAACGTGATCTTCTGGGTGGTCGTCGCCTTCTTCGGCCTCTGGGTGTTCAGCAAGTTCTTCCTTAATCTCGGCAAGCTCAGAGGGGAGGCCTAATTATGCTTATTCATGAAAAAGGCCCCTTTGTCCGGGGTTCCATCCTGCTGATCTCGTTCCTGGTCCTGTTCTGTGTGCTGCTCACCCCCATCATGCGTGACGAAAAGGGCAACCACCTGACCGGCCTCCAGTACGCCGATAACGTGTTCAACGAACTTTCCAAGGGTTCTTCCTACTTCATCCCCAGCGTGCGTGAACATGTGAAGACCGTGGAAAAGGTCAACGTCAAGGTCACCGTGACCATGAAGAAGGCCGAACTGGCCGAGACCGCCGTGCAGGTGCTGACCAAGGCCGGCATGACCGCCAGCGCTGACGGCGCCAAGGTCTCCTACGAAGGCAACCTGGCCGCCATGCTGAACGCCGCCACCACCGACGCCGACAGCCTGTACCACAACGACGCCGCCACCGTGAGCGCCCGTTACGACGGCACCCATGCCCTCAAGGCCGCCGCGGCCTGGTGGTATGTGCTGAGCCCCTCCATCAAGGAACTGCAGAAGCAGCGCCTGATCGCCGAGGCCCAGGTCGTTGACCAGGTCCTGCGCCGCGCCGTGGAACCCGGCAACAACTTCTACAGCGTGGAACCCGTGAAGGTGTCGGATCACATCTGGCTCATGAGCGGCATGCTGATCTTCTACGTCATCTACACGCTCTGGTATGGCTTCGCCATCTTCGAGCTGTTTGAAGGCGTTGGCCTTGCCATGACCAAGTCCAAGGTCAAGCAGGAAGGCTAGTTCCCGGTCTGGCCTTTCCAGGCGGGCAACGTCAGGCGCCGACGGGCAACCGTCGGCGCCTTTTTCATTCCCGTCCCCGGGCATGCCGAAGAGATACCTTTGTCGCTTCCCTCGTCTCTTCCCTTTCGAGCGTCATCCGGCCCTGCAGCTCTCCTTGTTTCTGCCCGCTCCTTGCCCGCCGCCCGGGAGCACGGCCTTTCCCTCCCCTGGAGCATGCCTCCCTTTTTCGTCCTTTTCCCCTGCGGGACATTGACACCCCCGCTTTGCCGAGGCTATCCTGCCGGGATAACGCCCGTAACGGGCCAACTCCACGCAAGGACAAGTTCGATGATGGATATTGATCGCCAAATGGCCGTGATCAAGCGCGGCGTGGCGGAACTGATTGACGAGAAGGAACTGCGCAAGAAACTGGAACGCGGCACGCCCCTGCGCGTGAAGGTGGGCTTTGACCCCACCGCTCCCGACCTGCATCTGGGCCACACCGTGGTCATGCACAAGATGCGCCACTTTCAGGAACTGGGCCACCAGATCATCTTCCTGATCGGTGACTTCACCGGCCGCATCGGCGACCCCACCGGCCGCTCCGAGACCCGTCCCCCCCTGACCGAGGAACAGGTCATCGCCAATGCCGAGACCTACAAGAAGCAGGTCTTCAAGATCCTCGACCCCGAAAAGACCATCGTGGAATTCAACTCCCACTGGCTGGGCAAGATGGACGCCTCGGACTTCATCCGTCTGGCCTCCAGCTATACCGTGGCCCGCATGATGGAACGCGACGACTTTGAAAAGCGCTTCCGCGAGCAGCGCCCCATCTCCATCCACGAATTCATCTATCCCCTCTGCCAGGGCTATGACTCCGTGGCCCTCAAGGCCGACGTGGAAATGGGCGGCACCGACCAGAAGTTCAACCTGCTGGTGGGCCGCAACCTCCAGGCCCACTACGGCATGGAAAGCCAGTGCATCCTGACCATGCCCCTGCTGGAAGGCCTGGACGGCGTGCGCAAGATGTCCAAGTCCTACGGCAACTACATCGGCATCGACGAGGCTCCCTCCGAGATCTTCGGCAAGGTCATGGCCATCTCCGACGAGCTCATGTGGCGCTACTACGAGCTGCTGTCCTTCAAGTCTCTGGAAGAGATCGCCACCCTCAAGGAAGACGTGGCCCAGGGCCGCGTGCATCCCAAGGCCGCCAAGGAAATGCTGGCCCACGAAATGGTCAGCCGCTACCACAGCGAAAAGGACGCCGACGAGGCCCGCCAGGGCTTCAATGCCGTCTTTGCCAGCGGCGGCGTGCCGGACGACGCCCCCTGCCACACCTGCGCCCAGGGCGACGACAGCACCCCGCCCGCCTTCCTGGAAGCCGCCGGTCTGGTCAAGAGCCGCGGCGAAGCCAAGCGCCTCATCAAGCAGGGCTCGCTCTCGCTTGACGGCGAACGCTGTGATGACGCCGAAACCCCGCTGGAACCGGGTTCCTACGTGGTAAAGCTCGGCAAAAAGCGCTTCCTGCGCCTGACGGTACGGTAATACATGCTCGACATTGACCTTGCGGTCTCCATAAAACGCTTGTCGGTGGCGTTCGTGCCGCTGATGCTCGGAATCATCCTGCATGAGGTCGCCCACGGCTGGGCGGCCCTCAAGCGGGGTGACCCCACAGCCGCCATGCTCGGGCGGCTGACGCTCAACCCGGTGCCTCACATCGACCCCATGGGCTTGTTCGTCTTCGTGCTGACCAGCCTGACCGGCCCCTTCGTCTTCGGCTGGGCCAAGCCGGTGCCCATCAATCCCCGGAATTTCCGGAACATCGTGAAAGACACCATGCTGGTGTCCTTTGCGGGGCCCGCCACCAACTTCCTGCTGTCGATCGGGTTCGCCGTGCTCCTGCGCCTGCTCATCGAATTCTTCCCGCTCGGCG
>OODJ01002727.1_pt1 | contig 11392 bp, 7 predicted proteins | sample 1671611 | NCBI WGS metagenome assembly OODJ01 (sample SAMN06348174, study PRJEB24527) | human gut metagenome | biome: human gut; feature: ankylosing spondylitis patient; material: feces | host: Homo sapiens | place: China | collected 2015-10 | reverse complement strand
GAATGGGTTCCATCCTCACATCAACCGTCGGCTTGATCTTCGTTGCGGCTTTCTTTGCCAAAGGTCTGCAGAACATCGGCATCGTTGCACTTCTGATGCACGGCGCAGATTCAATTGGTCTCGGCTACACCGGCTCCAGCGTGGTGCTTTCGGCTATTGTCGGTGTCGTCACGGTTCTCACGGGCTCCGGCGTTGCCGCCTTCACCAGTTTGGGACAGCTTGTTCCGGCTGCGGCACAAAGTTTTGGCGAAAACGGCATCTCCATGATGCTGATGATGCATACCGCTTCCGAAATGCTTCGCGCCATGAGTCCAGTCGCCGGCGTCATTATTATCGTGGCCGGCTTTGCCAAAGTTAACCCGCTCACCATGGTGAAGCGCACGATTGTGCCTTGCCTCACCGGCTATGTGGTGATGCTCATCACGGTTTCAGTGCTCTTCTGAAGCACTTTGCCGTCGATGACCGACTGCTGAGCATCCTCGGCAGTCAGCCCAACGGGACGCCTCCAGCGATGGAAGGCGTCCCGGTTATTTTTTAAAGTTCCAAAACCCGCTCAAGAAAGCATTCCACGGCTGACTGCGTTTGAGGAAGTGCAAAGAGCGTGTGGGGTGCTCCCGGAATGAGCACAATGGACGCGTCGGTATGATTCGCCAAAGTTCTGCCGGCATGGCCGAGCGCTGAAGGATTGTCCAGCCAGCTGTTGGCCTGAGAGAAGAACTTATCGGCGGCACTCATCACATTGAGAACGGGCATGTCCTGCGGAATCGCAGTGCGGTGAGCGGCAACATGATAATTGTCCTCACAGGGCCAGGAAAAGATCATGCGTGCGCATTCGGCTTGGCCCTGCGGAGCCTGAAACCGTGCAGCAGCAACACCGCCTTCGCTCGTGCCGGCTACGATATAGCGCCCGTCAAACCCGGGCACTTCGGTTAAGCGTGCTGCCGCATTGGCCAGTTCAGCCGAGCGCATGACATGAATGCGCTCATAGTCATCGCGCGAAACGGGCGAAGTGTAGGTTATGCGATCCTTGAGCACGAAGGAGTTCGGGCAGAGAAACCCGATGCCGAAGGAGGCCAGCCATCGGCCGAAGGCTTTGAGGGGCTCCCCGATGCCGGAGCTGCCGTGTGCAAACAAAACAAGCGGTTCGGCCTCCAGACGAATCTTTTTCTTTGGAAAGTCTTTTAGAGGCCCTTCATAAATATCCCACGGCGCAGTGAAATAGGCATTTTCAAAAGATTCCGCAAGCGACGACTCGGTATGCCGATCTGCATGGCCCGCCATCGAACCTGTGATTTCAATAGTCATTGCATTCCTCCAGTTTTGTTCTGCACCGCTCTCACGGATGCCGATCCGCAGTCATTATGCGTCCGCAGACGCTCTGATGAATTGCAAAGCAAAGCGGACAGAACGACACATCGTCGAACTGTCCGCTCAAAGCGTACTGCTCAGCATTTCAGACCGAAGGCTGAAATGCACCGTTCGCCATTAATGCTTTTCGAGGGCTTCTTCGTGTTCAGCCTGATCAGCGGCGTAGTACTTCGCTTTTTGACTTGGCGTGGAGAGGTACATATGCAGCGCTTCGTTCTTAACTTCGCCGCACCAGTGGCCGACCACCACGCAGGCAATGCCGTTGCCGATCATATTAGTAAGCGCTCGCGCCTCACTCATAAAACGGTCAATGCCGAGAATCAAAGCCAGCCCCGCCACCGGTACGTGGCCCACAGCGGAAAGGGTTGCTGCCAGCACAATGAAGCCGGATCCCGTCACGCCTGCCGCCCCCTTGGAGGTGAGGAGCAGCACGGCGAGCAGCGTCACCTGCTGCATGATCGTCATATTGACGTCACAGGCCTGAGCGATAAAGACAGCCGCCATCGTCAGATAAATTGCCGTTCCGTCAAGGTTGAAGGAATAGCCCGTCGGAATCACCAGCCCCACGACCGAACGCGAAACGCCGGCTCTTTCCATCTTGGTCATCATGCGGGGAAGCACCGATTCCGATGACGATGTGCCCAATACGATCAGGAGCTCCTCCTTGATGTAGGCGATGTAGCGCATGACGGAGAAACCGTGAATGCGGCAGATGGCGCCGAGCACAATGAAAATGAAGAGCAGACACGTGGCGTAAAAGGTGCCCATGAGCTTTGCAAGCGGCAGCAAAGATGCGATGCCGTACTTACCAATGGTGAACGCCATTGCGCCGAATGCACCGATCGGCGCAACGCGCATGATCATGCCGACGATCTGGAAAAGAATTTGGGAGCTCTTTTCGATGAGATCGAAGACGAGCGTACCGCGGCCGCCGAACTTATGCAGCGCAAAACCGAAAAGGATTGAGAAGAAGAGCACCTGCAGAATATCGCCCTGAGCAAAGGCGCCGACTACGGTGCTCGGAATCACGTTCATCAGAAACTGAGTCGTAGTCTGCATCTTGCCTGGTCCGGTATAGGCAGAGACAGCTGACTGGTCGAGTGTTGCCGGATCGACATGCATGCCTGAACCCGGCTCAACCACGTTGACGATCACCAGACCGATGATCAGAGCGATTGTCGAAACGACTTCAAAATAAAGAAGTGCCAGGCCGCCCGTTTTCCCGACCTTCTTCATATTCTCCATGCCGGCAATGCCTGTCACAACCGTACAGAAAATGACCGGCGCAATGATCATCTTAATTAAACGAATGAAGCCATCGCCGAAAGGCTTCATTTTCTCGCCCACTTCAGGCCAGACAGCACCTAAGACGATGCCAATTACGATAGCGCAGATGACTTGAAAGTAGAGGACTTTGTAGATCGGAGTTTTTTTATTGGTTGCGGCTTCAGACATCACTTAAGCGTCCTTGTTGGGAATGCGGCAATGGGGCTTCAATTGAGCATGCGCGGCCGCATCCCTCCGATCAGTCCGCGGCAAGTTTCTTTCAAGCCGCACACTCCCATTGGGTTTCCACCATTCTCATTTCAAGCCCCTCCGGGGACCAACAGCCTTACGGCTGTCTTTTGATCCTAAGAAGCTCTGGAACAACCAAACCGCGGTTTAGTGCATAGGCGACTACTTCCAGGTCAAAGATCTCACGATTTGTAAAGGATTTTAGGCTTCCATGCATCACGTATAAACGGGATGACACAGTCCTTTTCGCACGCAGGATAAAAAAAAAGCACGCTCCCTGCTTTTCAGATGCAGGTGCGTGCTTACGCTTGCGATTAAGCAATGATCAGCCGGCGACAGCCTTCTTCAGCGCAGAGCCTGCGGTGAACTTCGGACGCTTGCCAGCCGGGATTTCGAGCACTGCGCCCGTCTGGGGATTGCGGCCGGTACGAGCCTTGTAGTCGGCCACTTCGAAGTTGCCGAAGCCGATGATCTGAACAGCCTGCCCCTTGCTGAGTTCTTCAGAGACAGTTTCGAAGAAGGCGCCGAGGACTTTGGCGGCGTCGGACTTGGACAAACCAGCCTTCTGAGCAACAGCGGCGGTCAGTTCGGTCTTATTCATGGATGCTCTCCTTGATATGGATTCCCGTGCGGGAACAATTCCCGTCGCGGCGACCTTAGGATAAATATGCCTTTCCACAGAGGCCAGAATCAACCACTGCGACAGGTGAGGCACACTATAGTCAAGAAAAAACGATTTGCGGAGGGCCCTACAGGAAAATATTCATTCGCTCGATAGCCGACAAAACGCATCATCATGCTGTTTGCTTGAATAAACCAACGGGCAAAATCGGCTGCCAGCAAACAAATGCGACAGGATTTGTCTCAAAACTCAACACGGTTTCGATTGGACGGATGTAAGAAAATCAACGAAGTAGAAGTACCCTGCTTTTTGCTCAGCCGGCCTCATTCAAACTTCGCATCAGCCGCTGTGACGGACGAAAAACAGGAGCGCCGTCGATGAAAACAATTAGATGAAAGAATGTAAAAATTCATCGTCTGCAGGTTAACGATGCCTGTTGACGGACGTTGTGCGCAGCCAACGCTTCGCCTCAGCCGCATCAGAACCCATCGGCCGCTGCGCTGCGAAAGCCCGCTGCTCGAGCCCGACGCCAAACCACTGTCACCCCCAGCCAAAGCGTCAGACCGTACACTATATCCGCCGTCCAATAGACTGCCGTCGGCGGCGTGAACAAATTCAGGACGGCGATATAGACGCCGTAAGCCGCAACCGCCGTGACCGTCATCCTGAAACTCTCCTTGGCAAAGCCGAGCGCACCAATCACAAAGAAATAAAGATAGGCGGGGGTTGTCAATGCATAAGCGAGCACCATCACATAAAAGGATGGCTTAGCATCGGAAATCACTTCTGGAAGATCGGTGAGGATACCGAGTACCAGCGAGGGGAAAAGCGCAAAACACAAAAAGAACGGCAGCAGCACTAAAGCACAAAGCCGCAGCGCCAATGACGCCATTGGACGAATCCATTCAGGCTTTCCTGCCCCGGCATAGTTAGCAGCGATCGTTCCAGCCGCGGAGCCGAATGCGTGCACAAAGAGAAAAAGAACTGCACCGAGCTGCCGCACAATATTGGAAAGCGCCAATGCGCGCTCGCCGCCGGCATTTTCCACCACAATGAAAAAATAGAGCCAAACGCCGAAGGCCATCGCTTCTTGGAGCATCAGCCAGCGGCTTAACATAAAAATTCGGTGCTGAAGGAGCCAGTCAAGGCGCCAAAGGTGCTTGCTCACCTCCAAGAGCTTCGAAGAGGCGCTGTGCCGCAGGAATTCCAGAAAATACACTGCCAGTGCCGCCAGTTCACTGACTGCAGAGGCGATCGCTGCGCCGGCGATGCCAAGTTCGGGGAAAGGACCCAGCCCAAAGATAAGCAGCGAATTTAAGCCGCAGTTGACGAGCACCATCACAATAGATGCCGACGTAATCACCCGGGTGTGCATCACGGCAACGAAGTACGCTCGCGCCAGCAGTCCGACATAAGCAAACGGCAGCCCGGCCAAACGCCAGAAAACATAATCGTCTGCTGCCTTGCGAACGGCATCAGCGGCAATGAAACGCTCGAACATCGGGCCGATCAGGAACCAGCTCGCAAGCATGATGACAAAACCGCAGGCCGTCATGAAAATCGCACTCTGGCGAAAAATCGCCCCCACCTCCTCAGCGCGGCCGGCGCCGTTTGCGCGCGACATCAGCGACTGCGAACCCACCGTATAACCTAACCCCAGCATCATCACGAGCATCACATAGATGCCCGCTACGCCGGCGGCAGCAAGCTCCGCTTCGCCGTAACGTCCGAGAAAAAGCACGTCTGTCATGCCGATCAGCTGCTCGAGCGCCAGCCCCATCATGAGCGGAAGCGCAATAGACATAAGCTGCCGCGACTCGTTTCTCTTGTTTGAATCCGCTACTTCAGATATCTTCATAAATACTTTTTAATGTGCAAACTGCAGCGTGCCGTGAGGGATCTAGTCACAAATACCTAAACTCAGCCATCGTACCGGGATGCGAACCCGGAAGCAACTGCCCCAGACGATCTTGAATGGGTAATGTTCGGCAGCGTGAGAATGATGTAAGGATTAGCGCAGGCTCTCTGCCCCATCCCGTTGTCCGAATGTATTCGGCGCCTTGTGTAGAATGCCTGCGTTTGTGCCCGCAAGAACGCCCGAATAAGGCCTAAGGCCCTGCGCACGGGAGTTGCTGCAACGGAGAATGTCGTCATGCCGCGCCTGCTTTCCCTTCCGCTCTCCGAACTTTTTACGGAGCCATCCGGCGCCGCCTCAGCTGAGTCCTTTCCCTCTCCATGGCACGGCGCGCCTCTCCCAATTGCTTTGAAAGCCCGTCAGCTCGCCGAAGACGCAGCGCTTTTCAGCGACGCCCCCGGCCGTCGGAATGTACTGGTCTGCCGAGCAGACAATGACGACCCGGCTCAGCAGTCAATCCTCCTCATCGCTTCTCAGTCTCCGGCCGACTTTGTATTGCCGGACCCAAACGAAACGCTGCCGATGGCTGACCGCATTGCCGGAAAAACATCCTGCGGCGCTTTTGAAGAAGCGGCCCGCTCTGTGGAAATCCTGACGATGGCGGGAACCCGTACCTCTCTTTTGGCGTTTGCCGAGAGCGACCGGGCCAGGCGGCCGCCCAAAATCGCCCGCGGCGGCGCAGCCGGGCTCAACCTCACATTCGAACACTGGAACCGCGCGCTCCTCGATGCCGTCGAATCGCCGTTGGCGGCCAATCTGCTCGCCGCAGCTCAGGCGCGGGCTGCCGGCAGAAAACTCACGGCGCTCGCCAGCATGGAATGGTGGCGCGGCAGCGCTCCCATATACGACGTCAAATGGGACGGCATGGCGCTCTCCCCCAAAACAACCACCAAGCCCTTGGTGGAATTCCTTTTGGAAGGCATCCCCTTTGCAAGCGATCCGAGAGTCAACTCACCCGTCACGCAGTCCCTTCGGCCGCGCATCCTGCTCGAACACCGCGACTTTATCGCGGTATTCAAACCTTCCGGGCTGCTCTCCGTTCCGGGCACCGGCGGACTTCCGAATGCCTTAACCATAGCTTCCGAAATGACGGGCACGTCCCTCACAGCCGTCCATCGTCTTGATATGGACACCTCCGGAATCCTGCTGTACGGCAAAACACCCGAAGGCATTCGATCACTGATGGCTGCCTTTCGTGAAGGGCGCGTCGAAAAACGCTATCGAGCCGTGCTGGAGGGAAGGCTTCCTGCCGAATGCGGCCTGATTGACTTTCCCATCACCACACATCCGCTCGACCGGCTGCGGCAGATTGCCGCTCTGGGTGGGCGCGAGGCGCGCACGCAGTGGCGGCGGCTGAGTGAAAAAAACGGACGTACGCTGGTCGACTTTCTGCCGCTCACAGGCCGCACGCATCAGCTTCGGCTCCATGCCGCCCATCCGACGCTCGGCCTCAATGCCCCCATTGCCGGCGATCCTTACTACAGCCGGCCGGGGCTCTTGGTCGATCGGCCGGAAACTCCGCTTTTGCTGCATGCCGCCGAAATCATCTTTCCGGATCCGCAAAACGGAAATCCCATCCGCCTGGCGGAACCTGAGCCATTCAGCCTCTGAAACTGCCGCCTCCGCTCAGCAGGGTAAAGATGCCGCCCGCCCATAATGGATGATGCGCTGCCCTTCTAAAGTATTAAGTCAGAAGCTGCTTCAAGGTTTAGCATACGAACCAATCATCACTTGGAGTCGCGAACCACCGTACTGACGTGCAGAGTTCGTACCTCCCGCATCCATTTGGACATTGTCAATGACCACCCAAGACGCAAATCCCGTCTGCCGCATGCACTTCAACGTCACCGGCATGAGCTGTGCTGCATGTCAGGCCAGAGTTGAGAAAGTCGTATCCGGGCTCGACGGTGTAGAAAATGTTGCCGTCAACCTGCTCAAAAACACCATGGAGGTGACGCCCAAAGACGCATCGCAGGCCAACGAGCTCACGCAGGCCATCGAGGCAGCCGTTTCTGAAGCCGGCTACGGCGCTCAGCGCACGGATCCAGGCGCTAAAAATGCTTCCGCTGTCCCGAGCCGTGCGGAAACAGTTGCCGCCGAGGCTGCTGAGGTGAAAACTCGCCTCATTTACTCCATTATGTTCCTCGTGCTCCTCATGTACGTCAGCATGGGCAGCATGATGGGACTGCCCATGCCGGACTGGCTCGGCAGCCATGAATCCGGGCTCCTGCGCGGCGTTTTGCAGCTCGTCCTCTCGCTGCCGCCCCTCTTTCTCAACCGCGTCTTCTTCGTGCGCGGCTTCCGTGCGCTCTGCCACCGTGCCCCGTCAATGGACTCGCTCATTGCAGTAGGCGCAGGCGCCGCCTTCATATACGGCGTCTGGGTGCTTGCTGAAGCGTCCTATTGGGCCGGAGCCGGTCAGATCGATCATGCGCTTCATCTTGCCCACGGCCTTTATTTTGAAGGCGCAGCCATGATCGTCACGCTCATCACCGTGGGCAAATGGCTTGAAGCACGCGCCAAGGGCCGTACGACGGATGCGATTGAAAAACTTGCTGCTCTTGCCCCCAAAACAGCCGTGGTGCTTCGCGACGGCAAGGAAGTGACCGTCGCCCGCGAGGCGGTTGCGGCGGGCGACCTGGTCGTGCTCAAAACCGGCGCATCCATTCCGGTCGACGGCATCGTAACGGAAGGTACTGGTTCGGTTGACGAATCCGCCATGACGGGCGAGAGCATTCCCGTTGAAAAGAAGCCCGGCGATGCGCTCACCGGCGCCACCTTGGTTTCGAGCGGCCGATTTGTCATGAAAGCGCTCCGCGTGGGCGACGATACAGCACTCGCGCAAATCATCAAGCTCGTTGATGAAGCCACATCGTCAAAGGCCCCGATTGCACGCCTCGCTGACCGCGTGAGCGGCGTTTTCGTTCCCGTAGTGATCGGCATTGCCCTCCTCACGCTTGTCGTGTGGCTCTTCCTTGGACGCGACTTCTCCTTCGCGCTCACGTGCGCCATCTCCGTCCTCGTCATTTCCTGCCCCTGCGCGCTCGGCCTCGCCACGCCGACTGCCATCATGGTGGGCACTGGCCGCGGCGCTCGCCGAGGCATTCTCTTTAAGAGTGCTGAAGCGCTTGAACTGCTCGGCAAGATCGACTGTGCGGTCCTCGATAAAACAGGCACTGTCACGGCCGGAAAGCCTCAGGTCGTCCGTATTGCACCGGCTGCGGCCGGACTGGAGACGCCGCTCCTCATGATTGCCGCTTCGCTCGAAAGTGCTTCCGAACATCCGCTCGCCTCTGCCGTTGTAGCCGCCGCGAAAGAAAAGAACCTTCCGACGCAGCCCATCAGCGACTTCGAGCAAACTGCCGGCCAAGGCATTGCCGCCAAGATCGGCAAGAAACTTTACTTTGCCGGCAACGTCCGGATGGTCGAGGCTTTCGGCCTGACGCCGCCGCCGGCGATCTCCGCAGCAGCACAACAGTCTGCCGAATCGGGCGAAACACCGCTTTTCATCGGACAGGCGCCGCAGGAAGATGCTCCTGGGATGCTGCTCGGTCTCCTCGGGCTGGCTGACCCCATCAAACCGGATTCAGCTGCAGCCATTGCTGCACTGAAAAAACTCGGCATCGAAGTCACGCTCCTCACCGGCGACAATCAAACGACAGCAAATGCCGTCGCAAAGCGCGCCGGGATTGACCGCGTCATCGCCGGCGTTCTGCCTTCGGGGAAGGCCAATGAGATTGCTCGTCTGCAGGCAATGGACAAGCGCGTTCTAATGGTCGGAGACGGCGTCAACGACGCACCGGCACTGGCCCGCGCGGATGTCGGCGCAGCCATCGGCGCAGGCACTGACGTCGCTATTGCCTCGGCTGATCTGGTTCTCATGCGCAGCCGCCTCGGTGACGTGCCCGCAGCCGTTGAGCTCTCACGCGCCGTTATGCGCAATATTCGCGAAAATCTCTTCTGGGCATTCATCTACAACCTGATCGGCATCCCGATTGCCGCCGGCGTCTTTGCTTCGCAGGGCCTCACGCTCTCGCCGATGATCGCTGCGGCGGCCATGAGCCTTTCATCCTTCTCCGTTGTCTCCAATGCGCTGCGTCTGCGCTTTTTTAAGCCTAAGCTTGAAACAGATGCCGATGCGGCTCCTTTAGCAGCAGCCCAACCAGCTGAACCCTCTCACAAGGAAAAACAAATGGGTCAAAAAATCATTCATATCGAAGGCATGCACTGCGGACACTGCACTCAGTCCGTCGAAAAAGCCCTCAAGGCACTGCCCGGCATTGATGCCGTTGAAGTGAGCCTTAAAAAGCAGGAGGCCCGAGTCGACGCCGATCTTTTCGTAACCGACGACATGCTCCGAGCAACCGTTGAAGGAGCGGGCTTCAAAGTCACGGGCATTGAATACCGCCTCCCGCAGCTCAATTGAAGGGCGTGCCTATCATGCACTGCATGACAGACACGCCCTTTTGACTGCAAGAGCTCTGCCGCTCGAGAATCTCAGAGCGTTTATGGAGGAAAACCGGTCAGCAGGTCATTTCATCATGGGAACTACGCAGATGTTTTGTTTAAATGACTATCTTCGCGATCTTCAGGAAGTCGTCGATCTTGACTGCGGCAGCAGCAACTGCACCGGCGTCACTAGAGCCGCAGAAATCATGAAACGCCGCTTCGATGCGATTGGTTTTGCTGCTGAGCTTGTTGATCTTGGCAGCCAAGCCGGCCGAGGACTCTTTGCCGTCAATCAGCCCAATGCCGACCATTATGACGTTCTCTTCAATGCGCACCTCGACACGGTCTATCCGGACGGCACTGCCGCCCTGCGGCCTTTCACCGTTGACAAAGAACGCATCTCCGGCGCGGGGTGCGCTGACTGCAAGGCTGGCGTCGTTGCCATTTTTCATGCGCTCAAAAATGCCCGGCCCCAAGACCTCAATCGACTCTCTATTGCCGTGGCCTACAATCCCGATGAGGAAATAAGCTCGGTATCCTCTGGCGCTTGGCTCTCGTCGCTTGCCCAAAAGAGCCGGCTCGCCGTGGTATGCGAACCGGGGCGGCCGAACGGGGCCTTTGTGCGTTCGCGCAAAGGCCGTGCTGTTTGGGAAGTCGTCTTCCGCGGCGTCGCTGCTCATGCCGGCAATAATCCGCAGGACGGACGTTCGGCCATATTGGCCGCCGCTCGCTTCACGCTCGAAGTCAATCAGCTTCAGGATTACAGCGGCAAAGGCACCTCGGTCAATGTCGGCGTCATTCACGGCGGCACGGTATGCAACACCGTGCCGGACCTCTGTAAGCTCACGATTGACCGCCGATGCTGCCGGGATGAAGACGGTCAAGCGATTGATGACGCCATCGAAGCCCTTGCGCTCAGGAGCTGCGGCAACGGCATTCACGTCGAAGCCAAACGGCTGTCGCTTTCATCGGCAATGCCTTATTCCGAAAAGAACCGCCCGCTCATTGAGCTCGTGAATGAAGCTGCACGTTTGGAAGGCTTTGAAGCCCAATGGGCGGACGCAGGCGGCGGTTCGGACGCCAACCGCATAGCTGCTGCCGGTACGCCGGTGATTGACGGCGCAGGTCCTGCGGGCGGGGGCTTTCACTCCGCCAATGAATACCTGCTCATCCCGACTATTGAGCCGCGCGTGCGCGTGCTTTCGCGGCTCCTCACGCTCTTGTGAGCCATTCACACCGCTTCCCAAAAAACAGTCCGGCTGCTGCGGACGCAGCAAACCGGACTGTTAGGAGCGAAGAGAGACCATCTTCACATTATTTTTCGTGGCAGCCTGCATCGCTGCACTTTTGGAAATTCTCCATGTGATGGCACCCGTAGCACATCGACAGTGAGGCGGGTTCGGGTTTAAAGTCCTTGGGAACCGGAATCGGGTGAGCCTGATGGCAGCCCGTGCAGTCCGGCACAACCTTTGCGCCGGCATGCGGATTAGCGGCATTAGGGTCAAGGTACTGATGGGGCTGGA
>OODJ01002724.1_pt1 | contig 11399 bp, 10 predicted proteins | sample 1671611 | NCBI WGS metagenome assembly OODJ01 (sample SAMN06348174, study PRJEB24527) | human gut metagenome | biome: human gut; feature: ankylosing spondylitis patient; material: feces | host: Homo sapiens | place: China | collected 2015-10 | reverse complement strand
GCAGGCTCTGTATGGACCCTCCCCGCTGACAGCCAGGCAACCACCGTCAACAACCTTGGCACCATCAACTTCAACGGCCACACCATTACCCTAGCGGACGGAACAGTCCTGAAATAAGGGCTTATAGCAAAAATACATATATATAGTATATATATAATAAAAGAAGAGGCTCTCCGGAAATCCCGGGGCCTCTTTTTTGCGGGCGGCTATAGTATAGTGCCAGTAAAAAAGACCATGGAAATCAGATCCACGGTCTTTTTCTATTTCCTTAATTAGTTGATCAGAATGCAGGAATGACAGCGCCTTTGTAGGTGTCTTCGATGAATTTCTTGGATTCAGGGCTGGTGAGCGCTTTCATCAGTTCCTGGATTTCCGGACGGTTTTCATCGCCAGCTCTTACAGCTACGATGTTAGCGTACGGGGAGTCCTTGCTTTCTGTGTAGATGGCATCCTTCGGATTCAGCTTGGCTTCCAGAGCGAAGTTGATGTTGATGACAGCAGCATCGACGTCAGCCAGGGATCTTGGGAGCTGCGGAGCTTCGAGTTCGGAGAACTTCAGGTTGTGCGGGTTTTCAGCAATATCCTGCGGGGTAGCAGTGAAAGGAGCACCGTCACGGAGTTTGATCAGGCCGGCAGACTGGAGGACGAGGAGAGCACGGCCGCCATTGGTCGGATCGTTCGGAATGGCAATGGATGCGCCGTCCGGCAGTTCAGCGAGGGATTTGTACTTATTGGAGAAAACGGACATTGGTTCAAGATGAACAGCACCGACGGAAGCAAGCTTCAGGCCTCTGGATTTGCAGAATTCATCCAGATATGGTTTGTGCTGGAAGAAGTTTGCGTCAAGGCTCTTGTCGTTCAGGGCCAGGTTCGGCTGGACATAGTCAGTGAATTCGATGATTTCTACATTGATGCCTTTCTTGGCAAGCTGATCCTTCACTGCATTGACGATCTGTTCATGCGGAACGGGGGAGACGCCGACTTTGATGGTCGTTGTTTTGGAAGCGGAGCCTGCAGCCTTGGAAGCAGCCGGTTTTTCTCCGCCGCAGCCGGCGATGAGACCAGCGGCAGCAAGAGCAGCGAGGGAAACGGCGAGAGTTTTGCGGTAGTTCATAGTAAGTCCTCCTTATGATTTCGTGGAAATAACGATTCCGGGTACAAAAAAATCCCTCTTCCCGACGGGACGAAGGATTCTGTTTCGTGGTACCACCCATGTTCGCCTTTCCGTCGCCGGAAAGACCTTGTGAAGTGCAAGGCACTCCTGTCCTGTAACGGGAACTCCCGGGCCGCTTCATCATTCGGCGGCGCATGCTCCAAGGCCATGTTCGGCGGATGTCCGGCGTCCCTTCTCACCATTCGGGACTCTCTTTGGCTTTCTTTCCGCGTACTCTTCTCTTCATCGCTTGTATCAAGTTGGACATACTATAGCATTTCATCATGAAAGCGTCAAGAAAATTTTAAAATTGTTATTTTGAGAATACGAAAGTAAAAGAGAGAAAAAGTGAAGAAAAAGCGCTTTAAAGGAAAAAAGGACGAAAGGGCGTGCCGTTGCCCTAAAAGAATCAGTCTATTATAATGAGATACGGAACAAAGTGGTTCCTTTTATAGAATTTATTAGCCGGAGGTGGAAATGGGTTTTTTTTGCCTGATGCATAAAGCATGCTCACGCGAGCATGTCCTATATCTTTTATATTTGACGCTGTTCCTGATTCCGCTGAATCCATTCCTTTTCTATGCGCCCCTCATCCCGGCCCTCATCCTGTGGCTGGTCAACTGGCGTACATCAAAGGAAGTGTCCTTCCGCGTCCCTCCATACTGGGGAGCAGGAGCCGTCTTTTTAGCGTGTTCGCTTCTGTCCACGGCCGTATCCAAGGACAGCTTCTTCTCGATTTTCAACTGGTCGCTCCAGCCGCTTCTTTATGCGGCCGTCTATCTCATGGTCTTTTCCACGATCCGTACGGTCAGGGAAAAGGAAAAGGCGCTCTATGCCTTCCTGGCAGGTGCTCTCTGTGTAGCCGCTTACGGTTTCTTCCAGTATGCGGATGCCCATGACATGGCAAAGGATCTTACCGCGCAGAGCTGGGTCGATCCGGAGCGTTTCCCGCTTCTCCGCCGCCGCATGTATTCGACGCTGGAGAATCCGAACCTTCTGGGCGCTTACCTTCTGATGATCATCAGTGCGCTTTCCTCTTTCTTCCTCTATGAGAAGAAGGGGAGAAGAAAGTACATTTTCGGAATCGTCCTGCTGGTGCTCCTTACCTGCCTGGCGCTTACCTATTCCAGAGGCGCGTGGGTGGCAGCCGGCGGCATCGTGGCAGGCCTTGCCATTTTTCATGATAAGAGATTCGGTCTTTTATTCCTGCTCGTTCCGATTGGCCTTCTCTTTTATCACGGACAGATTGCCGAACGTTTCCTTTCCCTTTTCAGAGGGGATGACACGTCCGTCGATCTTCGCTTCGCTCTCTGGGAAAGCACGAGAGCCATGATTGAAGAACATCCTCTTCTGGGCATCGGCTGGGGATCGTATTTCCTCGCATACCCGGATTACAATTTCTTTATACAGAATGACAATGTACTGATTTTCCATGCACACAACATGTACCTGAACATGCTGGCCGAAGTAGGGATCCCGGGTGGCCTTGCATTCCTGGCTGCTTTCTTTGCGCAGGGTATCATCGCCTACAGGATTTTCAAAGGGGGAGAGACTGCCTTTGACCGTGCCATGGGCCTAGGCGGCATGCTTGCCGTCATCTTGATTGCCATTATCAGCTTCGGAGACCATGTACTTTTTAGCCGTTCCGTATCATTTTGTTTCTGGAGTCTGGCGGGTTTGTGGGCTTCATGCATAAGTCATGCAAACGAAAAATAGAAATATATGATTATGGTTTTCTGTAAATTTCATGTTATACAACATGTAAATCATAATTTGTCTAATAGGAATTATTTATATGACCCATAATAGAAATTAAGAAACAGAGAACCTATTTTAGGGGATACAATCTCAGAAAATGTGGTATAATGATAAAGGTGATAAGGTAAATAAAAATGCAGTCAGTATGATGAATTAGATTAGGAAATGGATTTTTTGAAGTAAATGTTTACCGAACATTTTCGATAAAGAGAAGAAAACATTCCCGTCTCGTATAGACTGTGTTTTTTACTGAGGTAAAAAGATCTGCAGCAAAAGCAGGTAAATCAAGCTGTGGACTTTTATATATTATTTTATTTTTGGGAGGATGATAGTAATGATCGACACCAATGATAGTGAATTCCTTAGCAGGATTGAGGACAAGAGTCTTCTCTCCAAGGTCATGCCAGGCGCAGCAGCTGCAGCTATGATCAATGCAGGGGACATCATCGGTATTTCCGGATTTACGCCATGCGGCTATCCGAAAATTACAATGCATGAACTCGCAGAACGCATGAAACAGACCCCGTTCCAGGTAGATATCTGGACAGGCGCTTCCACCGGTTCCCAGATCGATACCGAACTGGTTGCTGTAAACGGCGTCAGAGTTCGTATGCCTTACCAGACAAACGCTAACCTGAGGAAAGCCATCAACAATGGCCAGGTAAGCTACTATGACCTGCATCTGTCTCATGTAGCACAGCAGGTTCGTGCTGGCTTCTTCACCAACGTTAAAGGCGAACGCGTAACCGGCCCGGACTTCGCAGTCGTTGAAGCATGCAAGATCGGACCGAACGGCGAAATCTACCCGACAACCGCTATCGGCAACTCTCCGGTATACGTAGACACCGCTAAGAAAGTCATTGTCGAAGTTAACACCACTCAGCCACTCGGCCTCGTAGGCATGGCTGATATTTACATGCGTAAGAACCCGCCGCACTGCGAACCGATTCCGATTCTCCACGCTGGCGACCGTATCGGCACACCGTACATCAAATGCGATCCGTCCAAGATCGTAGCTATCGTTCCATGCGATATGCCAGACGTAACCCGTGCACTGGCTCCGCTCGATGACGACGCTGAAGCAATGGGCAACAACCTTGTAGAATTCCTGACCAACGAAGTTAAACATGGCAGACTTCCGGAAAACCTGCTCCCGCTGCAGTCTGGCGTAGGCAACGTTGCTAACGCAGTTATCCATGGCCTCGTTGAATCCCAGTTCAAGAACCTGTCCGTATACACCGAAGTTATCCAGGACGGCATGTTCGAGCTGATCGACAAAGACAAGATCGACATGATTTCCGGTACTTCCCTGTCTCCATCTCCGGAAGGCCTGAAACGTTTCTACGACAACATCGAAAAATACAACAAGAAGATCGTTCTGCGTCCGCAGGAAATCTCCAACAACGGTGAAGTTGTTCGTCGTATCGGCGTTATCGGCATGAACACGGCTCTTGAAATGGATATTTACGGCCACGTAAACTCCACCCATATAACAGGCACCAAGCTGATGAACGGTATCGGCGGTTCCGGCGACTTCGCTCGTAACGCATTCCTGTCCTGCTTCTTCTGCCACAGCTCCGCTAAGGGCGGCAAGATCTCCGCAGTTGTTCCGATGTGCTCCCATGTTGACCACACCGAACACGATACCCATGTATTCATCTCTGAACAGGGTGTCGCAGATGTTCGCGGCCTGAGCCCGAAGGAAAGAGCAAAGGTTATCATCAACAACGTTGCTCATCCGTCCTACAGAGATCAGCTCATGGACTACTATGAAAGAGCAGTTGCCGCATGCGGCCACAGCCAGACCCCGCACATTCTTCCGGAAGCTTTCAAATTCCATGAAAGCCTGGCAGAAACCGGCGATATGCACTTCAAGAAATAATTTAGTGCTGTATTAAAATTTTTAATGCTTTACAAATAAACTCAGTACTGTATAATAATCTATGATGATGACTGCCCATTGACAGTGTCATACACATGGGTTTCGCAAGTGTCCTGAAACCGCTGCAAGAAGACTTGAAAAAGCGCTGCAGCGGGGAAGGCGTTGCGGGCCCTGGACCGGAAAGAAGTTCCCTTAGAAAACAGTGAGAAGAGCATAAAGACGCCGCCGCTGATAAATGATGGGAAGTTTTTTCCCAGAAGTTACTTACTTACTTTTTTAGGAGGAAGATGAACTCATGTCTAACGAATCCCTGAAAGCTAAACTTGATGCCTACAATGCAGAATATGCAAAACAGACGGCAAAACATCCGGAAAGAGTTGGTCTTAAACACAAGAACCTGTACACACCTCTCGATCTCGAAGGTTTTGATTATGAAAGAGACCTCGGTTTCCCGGGCGAATATCCATACACCCGTGGCGTACAGCCGACCATGTATCGTGGCCGTCTCTGGACCATGCGTATGTATGCAGGCTTCGCAACCGCTGAAGAATCCAACAAGCGTTATCGTTACCTGATTGCTAACGGCGGATCTGGTCTGTCCGTAGCATTCGACCTTCCAACCCAGATCGGTTATGACTCCGATGATAAGATGGCTGAAGGCGAAATTGGTAAAGTAGGCGTTGCTATTGATACCCTGAAAGATATGGAAATCCTGTTCGATCAGATCGACCTGGGCAAAGTTTCCACATCCATGACCATCAACGCACCGGCATCCGTTCTGCTCGCTATGTACATTGCAGTTGCTGAAAAACAGGGCGTTCCTGCTTCCGCACTCCGCGGCACCATTCAGAACGATATTCTGAAGGAATACTCCGCTCGCGGCACCTACATTTTCCCGGTTAAACCATCCATGCGTTTAATCACCAACATTTTCGAATACTGCTCCAAGAACGTTCCGAAGTGGAACACCATCTCCATTTCCGGTTACCACATCCGTGAAGCTGGTTCCACCGCTGCTCAGGAAATCGCATTCACCATCGCTGATGGTATCGCTTACATCGAAGCAGCTCTGAAAGCTGGCATGCACATCGATGAATTCGCTCCACGTCTGTCCTTCTTCTGGAATGCACACAACAACGTACTCGAAGAAGTCGCTAAATTCCGCGCTTCCCGTCGTCTGTGGGCTACAATTCTGAAAGAAAGATTCCACGCTGAAAACGAAAAATCCATGAAACTGCGTTTCCACACCCAGACCGCAGGCTCCATGCTGACAGCTCAGCAGCCAAACAACAACATCGTTCGTGTTGCTCTGCAGACAGCAGCAGCTGTTATGGGCGGAACCCAGTCCCTGCACACCAACTCCCGCGATGAAGCTCTGGCTCTGCCAACCACTGAATCCGTAACCATCGCTCTGCGTACACAGCAGATCGTTGCTTATGAATCCGGCCTGGCTGACGTAGTTGATCCGCTCGGCGGCTCCTACTATGTTGAAGCTATGACCAACGCTATCGAAGCTGAAGCTAAAGAATACATCAGAAAGATCGATGAAATGGGCGGCGCTGTAGAAGCTATTGATAAAGGCTATATCCAGAAGGAAATTCAGGACTCCGCTTATGCTTGGCAAATGGCTGTTGAATCCGGCGAAAAGACAATCGTTGGCGTCAACAAGTTCACAATGGAAGAACCACCGGTTGAAGGCCTGCTGAAGGTTGACTCCTCCGCTGGTGAATTCCAGAAGAACAAACTGGCTAAAGTTAAAGCAGAACGTGATAACGCTAAGGTTCAGGAAGAACTGAAGAAGCTGGAAGTTGCAGCTGCTGATGAAGAAGTAAACCTGATGCCAGTTATTCTCGACTGCGTACGTGCTTATTGCTCCCTCGGCGAAATCTGCGGAGTACTCCGTAAGGTATTCGGCGAATACAAACCGCACAACACACTTTAATTCGATAATCGGAAATAGTTCTGGAGGTAATTAACAATGGCAGATAAACGTATCAGAGTACTCGTAGCTAAACCGGGTCTTGATGGACATGATCGCGGCGCAAAGGTTATTGCCCGTGCACTCCGTGATGCAGGCATGGAAGTTATTTACACAGGTCTTCGCCAGACCGTTGAACAGATCGTTGAAGCAGCTGACGCAGAAGACGTTGATGTAGTAGCACTGTCCCTGCTGTCCGGCGCTCACAACACACTGTTCCCGGAAGTTGTCAAAGCTCTTGAAGCTAAAGGCATGGGCGATGTACTCGTAATCGGCGGCGGCGTAATTCCGGCTGCTGATATTTCAGGTCTGGAAAAAGCAGGCGTAAAGGCTATCTTCACACCTGGCACACCAACCAAAGAAGTTATTGACTTCATCCAGGCAAATGTAAAATAATTAGCTTTTAGACTACCACTTGGCGGTTTATTAGTGTAATTTAGCTGTTAAAGGGCTGGGTGCACTCTCAGCCCTTTACAACTATTTATTTCTCTTGATTTACTCCTCGAAAAGGCGGTGTATCCATGGAATTTTCTATGAAGGATTTTTGGAATGGAAATAGACGCGCCTTAGCGAGAGCAATTACCATCGTTGAAGACGAACGTGATGGTTATGAAGATATCATGAAAGATATCTATCACCATACCGGTCGTGCTCAGGTCATCGGTATCACTGGTGCGCCTGGTGCGGGTAAGAGCACACTGTCTGATGCCCTCATAAAGCAGTTTCGCAAACAGGGTAAAACAGTAGGCATCGTCGCTGTCGATCCTACCAGTCCGTTCTCCGGCGGCGCCATTCTTGGTGACCGTATTCGTATGAACGACCTGACGTTGGATAAGGGTGTTTATATCCGTAGTATGGGTACACGCGGCAGTCTCGGGGGTTTGTCCCGCAAGACCGCAGATGCGGTTAAACTGATGGATGCTTTCGGTCTCGATGTAATTTTCATCGAAACAGTAGGCGTAGGACAGTCCGAAGTCGATATCGTTAAGAATGCGGATACCACACTTGTTGTGCTCGTACCCGGACTTGGCGACGATATTCAGGCAATCAAGGCTGGTATCCTTGAAATCGGTGACGTATTTGTCATCAATAAATGTGATCGCGACGGCGCAGATCGTTTGAATGTTGAGATCGAAATGATGCTCGATCTGGGCGAAGCTCAGAACTGGCGTCCGCCGATCGAAAGAACGATCGCGAATAAAGACCAGGGTGTAGAAGATGTAGTAACAGCTCTGGGTGATCATAGAAAGTATCTCGAAGAATCCGGCTTGCTGGAAGAACGCAGACGCGAACGCGCACGCAGCGAGATGCTCGAAATGATTCACGACCGCATTTCCCGTCATATTGAAGAAAACCTCTCCAAGACGGGTGAATTCAATGGCTACGTGGAAGACGTATTTGAAAGGAAAACTGATCCATTCACTGTCGTCGATTCCATCGTGGGCAAAATATTCAAATAATTTATAAAGGAGGAGTTATTATGGCATTCAAAGTTTTGTGTGTCGATCATGTAGGCGTAGCTGTTAAAGACCTGGCTCTTATTAAACAGCAGATGAAAGACATTCTGGGACTGGATCCATCCCTGCCGGATGAAACCGTTGAAGATCAGCATGTAACAACAAGCTTCTTCAAACCATCCCCGCAGACCGAAGCTTGCGAACTCGAATTCCTGGGTTCCACAACTCCGGATGGCCCGATCGCTCGTTTCATTGAAAAATCCAACGGCGGCAAGAACGGCTTCCAGCATGTTGCTCTTCGTGTTGACGACATCGAAGCATGCCTCGCAGATCTGCAGGCTAAAGAAGTTCCGCTCATCGACAAGAAATGGCGTGTCGGTGCAGGCGGCTGTCACATCGCATTCTTGCATCCAAAGGCTACCGGCCTTCTGCTTGAACTGACAGAACGCCCTGGCGGCCCGTCCTTCAATAAATAAGTTGAATGATGGCAAATGATTCGCCCGTTTTGGGCGAGTCATCCCCCTTGCGGGGGACCCTAATATTTTTGGAGGTGTAAGAATGGCAACTGTTGAAGAAAGAATTGAACTTCTCCATAAGAACCTCGCTCATGTTGAGGCTATGGGTGGCGAAAAACGTGTTGAAAAACAGCATGCAAAAGGCAAACTGACCGCTCGTGAAAGACTCGCTCTTCTGTTTGATGAAGGCACTTTCGTTGAAGTCAATGCCCTCGTAAAATCCCGCTGCCACAACTTCGGCCAGGAAAAGAAAGATCTCCCGGGCGAAGGCGTTGTAACAGGTTACGGCACTGTTGATGGAAGATTGGTATTTGCATTCGCTCAGGACTTCACCGTTGAAGGCGGCTCCCTTGGTGAAATGCACGCTGCAAAGATCGTTCACGTAAATGAACTGGCTCTCAAAGTCGGTGCACCTTGCGTAGGCCTGAACGATTCCGGCGGAGCTCGTATTCAGGAAGCTGTCGATGCCCTCTCCGGCTATGGCAAGATTTTCTGGTGCAACACCATCGCTTCCGGCGTAATCCCGCAGATTTCTGCAATCATGGGACCGTCCGCAGGCGGCGCTGTTTACTCCCCGGCTCTGACCGACTTCATTTACATGGTTAAGAAAACATCACAGATGTTCCTGACCGGCCCGGCTGTCGTTGAATCCGTCACCGGCGAAAAGATCACCGCTGAAGCACTCGGCGGCGCTATGACCCATAACCGTACATCCGGCGTAGCTCAGTTCGCAGCTGAAAACGACGAAGACTGCATTAAACAGATTCGTTACCTGCTCAGCTTCCTCCCGAGCAACAACATGGAAGACGCTCCGATCGTAGAAACCGGAGACGATCCGACCAGAACTGATCCAGCTCTGGACACCATCATGCCGGAAAGCTCCAATGCACCGTACAATATGTATGATGTACTGAAATCCATTGTTGATAATGGCGAATACTACGATGTAGCTAAGGAATTCGCAAAGAACATCATCACCTGCTTCGCTCGTATGGACGGACAGACTGTTGGTATCATTGCTAACCAGCCAGCATTCATGGCAGGCTGCCTTGACTACAACGCATCCGATAAAGCAGCTCGCTTCATTCGTTTCTGCGACTGCTTCAACATTCCGGTTCTGAACGTTGTCGACGTTCCTGGCTTCCTGCCTGGCAAACAGCAGGAATATGCCGGCGTAATTCGTCACGGCGCTAAGATGCTGTTCGCATACTGCGAAGCTACAGTTCCGAAGATCACCATGATTCTGCGTAAAGCTTACGGCGGCTCCTACATCGCTATGTGCTCCCGTGAACAGGGCGCTGACCAGGTATTTGCTTGGCCAACCGCTGAAATCGCAGTTATGGGACCTGCAGGCGCAGCTAACATCATCTTCAAGAAAGACCCGAACAAAGAAGAACGCACAAAGGAATATGTCGAGGAATTCGCTACTCCTTACAAAGCTGCAGAACGTGGCTATGTAGATGCAGTAATCGATCCAAGAAATACCCGCCCAACAATCATCAATGCACTGAAGATGCTTGCTTCCAAGCACGAAGTACATCCGGCAAAGAAACACGGAAACATTCCGCTCTAATATTTGCCGCTTAAATCTCTATATTGAAAGGATGGGTACAGATGGATAACAGTACAGTTATGTATATCGCGGTTTTTGCTGCTATCGTTGCAGTAATTGCCCTGATCATGATCTGGCAGGTACGTTCATCTCTCAATCAGTCCGCAGCACCGGCACCAGCTCCTAAAAAGGCAGCAGCTCCAGCAGCAAGAGCAGCAGCTCCTGCAGCAGCAGCTAACAATGGTGCAGTCGTAGCAGCTATCGCTGCTGCTATCGTTGCTATGGGTGGCGGCGAAATCGTCTCCATCCGCCCGGCAGCTAGACCTGGCTGGACTTCCGCAGCTCGCATTGCGGGCGTTTCCGGCAACCAGCAGTTCTAATTGAAAGTTGAAAGTACAATCATTTAGGAGGAAAGACAATGAGAAAATTTACTGTAACAGTTAACGGCCAGGATTACGATGTAGTAGTTAAAGACGGCGGCGCTGCAGCAGCAGCTCCGGCTCCGGCAGCAGCTCCAGCTCCAGTAGCAGCAGCTCCAGCTCCGGCTCCGGCAGCAGCTCCTGCAGGTGCAGGCGAATCCGTAGAAGCTCCAATGCCTGGTAAAGTCATCCGCATCAACAAACATGTTGGTGATGCAGTAGCAGCAGGCGACGAAGTCCTCGTACTCGAAGCTATGAAGATGGGCAACCCGATCATGGCTCCATGCGATGGCAAGATCACCTCCATGCAGGCTCAGGAAGGCCAGTCCGTACAGGGCGGCGATCCGCTGTTCACCGTTGGCTAATAGCAGCTTAATGAACATCGCTTAATCTAAAAGGGCAGTGCTTCGGCACTGCTCTTTTTTTATGTCCGGCTTACCGTGGGGTGTGATAGGCTATACGACATTTCGTGGTGATTTTATGGCCGATGAGGCTTGTATTTATCGGATTTCATAGGTATCTTAAGATCTTCAGTAATTCTTAAAGGGTGGACATCGCGGTAATTTAATTTGGGGCTTATAGGACATTTCGTGTTGGTTTTAATGCCGATGGAGCCCGATAAATACGGGTTCCATCGGCATTTTAAGATTTTCAGTGATTCTTAAAGGGTGGACAAAACGTGTTG
>OODJ01002723.1_pt1 | contig 11404 bp, 5 predicted proteins | sample 1671611 | NCBI WGS metagenome assembly OODJ01 (sample SAMN06348174, study PRJEB24527) | human gut metagenome | biome: human gut; feature: ankylosing spondylitis patient; material: feces | host: Homo sapiens | place: China | collected 2015-10 | reverse complement strand
TATGGTAAGAAAAATTCTACTATCGTTAATTGCTTTATTGGGGGGGGGAATATTACTCTCGCTGGCCCAGAGTAAGCAAATTTCCGGAACAGTCACCGGTCCCGACGGGAAACCGGTCGCCGGAGCAACGGTTATGGTCGACGGCTCGCATGTCGGCACGACCTCAAACGGAGACGGTAGCTTCACCATCACGGCTCCCGGAAACGGATCGCTGGTCGTATCCTTCATCGGCTATGAAACCCAGAAGGTGGCCATCGGAGGCAAGACCCGAATCAACATCTCGCTCAAAGAAGACGCACAGGCCATCGACGACGTGATCGTAGTGGCCTTCGGTACAGCCAAGAAAGACGCCTTCACCGGAGCGGCGAAGGTGATCAAATCCGACGATCTGATAAAAACGCAGTCTTCGAACGTCGGGGATGCCCTCGTCGGCAAAATCGCCGGCGTGCAGTTCTCCTCCGCCTCGGGCCGTCCGGGTTCCGGTCAGAAGATTTACGTGCGCGGCTACGGTTCGATGAATGCCAAAAACGACCCGCTCTGGGTTGTAGACGGCGTGCCCTACGAAGGCGACATCAACAACATCAACGCTGCCGACATCGAGTCGATCAGCGTCCTCAAGGACGCCGCGTCGAACGCCCTGTACGGCTCCCGCGGCGCGAACGGCGTAATCATGGTCACGACCAAGCGTGCGAAGGCCGGCGAGGCCACCGTGACTTTCGACGGCAAGTGGGGCATCAACACCCGTGCGTTGCAGACCTACGACATCGTGGAGGATGCGGGCGAATACTACGAGATGCACTACAAGTCGCTGTACAACTATTACACGCTCGACCAGAAGTACACTCCCCTGGCCGCCAACATCGCCGCCAACAAGCTGCTGACGTCGAACGATCCCGGCGGTCTGGGTTACAACGTCTTCACCGTGCCCGACGGCCAGAACCTCATCGGCGAAAACGGCCGTCTCAATCCGCGTGCGAAGCAGGGCCGCCTGGTAACCGACGCCAAGGGCCAGCAGTTCTACCTGCAACCCGACAACTGGCTCGACGAAATCTACAAATCGTCGTCGTTCCGTCAGGAGTACAACGTCAGCGTTTCCGGCGCGACGGACCGCGCCAATTTCTTCGCATCGCTCGGCTATCTGGACAACACGGGTATCGTCGACGGTTCGAGCAACGAGCGCTACACCGCCCGTCTGCGCGCGGACTACCAGGCCAAAAAGTGGCTGAAAGTCGGCGGTAACATGTCCTACACCCATTTCGTCTGGAACAACGGCAACCAAACCAACGACGACGGCGAAGGTCAGGGCGAAGGCAACGCCGACGGCGGAAACGCATTCGCCACGGCGATCCGCATGGCGCCGATCTATCCGGTCTACATGCGCGACGGCAACGGCAACATTATGATCGACGAGTACGGATTCAAGATGTACGATACCGGCGACGGCCGCAACGGCGGCGCACTGCGCACCAACGGCGGCAAGAGCAACGACCTGCAGGACATTCAGCTCAACAAATACATCAACGAGGGCAATGCCTTCATGGCCAACGGTTTTGCCGATTTCTCCCTGTACAAGGGCCTGAAACTGACCCTCAATGGAAGCGTGTCGCTCGACGAAACCCGCGGTACGCAGGTGTCGAACCCCTACTACGGACAGTTCGCCGAATCGGGCGGCGCCGTTTTCAAGAGCCACAGTCGGGAGATCGCCTACAACATGCAGCAGCTCCTGACCTACACCAACACCTTCGCCGACGTCCACAACCTCGACCTGCTCTTCGGCCATGAAATGTACAACCGCAAATCCTACGGTCTGTACGGCTCGAAGACCATGATGTTCTCGCCGGACAACACCGAACTCAGCGGCGCCGTCGTCGACTCGTCGCGGTCGGGTTCGTCGGTTCTGGAGTACAACAACGAGGGCTACTTCTTCCGCGGACAGTACGACTACGACAACCGCATCTATTTCTCGGGATCGTACCGCCGCGACGCATCGTCGCGCTTCCACCCCGACCACCGCTGGGGCAACTTCTGGTCGCTCGGCGCAGCCTGGATCATCAACCGCGAGAGCTGGTTCAACGCTTCGTGGGTCAACATGCTGAAGGTCAAAGCATCGTACGGTTCGCAGGGTAACGACAACCTCGGATCGAAAGCGGAATCCTACTACCGCTATACCGACTACCGCGAGATCCTGAGCAGCGGCGACGGCGTTACGAGCGTACTCTACCAGAAAGGCAACCCCGACATCACCTGGGAGACCAACGCCAACCTCAATGTCGGCGTAGAGTTCGGCCTCTGGGACAACCGTCTGTCGGGTAGCATCGATGTCTTCAACCGCAAGACCACCGACATGCTGTTCGAGCTGGCCACTCCGATCGAGTCGGGTTACACGACCATTTTCACCAACATCGGCGACATGGTCAACCGCGGTCTCGAAATCGAACTGAATGCAGACCTGATCCGGACCAAAAACCTCGTGTGGGACTTCTCGCTCAACATGACCCACTACAAGAACAAGGTGACCCACCTGCCGGAGCAGTTCAAAAACAACACGACGGCCGACGGCAAACACGTGGGCCGCTGGCAGGACACCAAATTCCTCACCGAAGGGGAATCCGTCTTCTCGTTCTACGTTCCGACCTACGCGGGAGTAGACCCCGAGACCGGAAAATCGCTGTGGTACACCTACAAGACCGATGATGCCGGCAACAAGGAGCGCATCAAGACCTCCGATTACTCGGTGGCCTCGCAGGAGGGCCGCGAAATGCACGGAGACGCCCTGCCGGACGTTTACGGCGGTTTCGGCACGTCGCTGCGCTTCTACGGCGTCGATTTCTCGATCGGCTTCACCTACCAGCTCGGCGGACAGGTTCTCGACCAGGGCTACAGGTTCTACATGAACTCCCCGGCAGGAACGTCGACCGGAAACAACTACCACCACGACCTGCTCAATTCGTGGACTCCCGAGAACTCCGGTTCGAACATTCCGCGTTTTGCTTACAACGACTCGAATCAGGCAGCCGTCTCGGACCGTTTCCTCACCAGCGCATCGTACCTGAACATCCAGAACATCACGCTCGGATATACGCTGCCCAAGCGTATCACGCGCAAGTTCCTCGTCGAGAATCTGCGTATCTACCTCGCCTGCGACAATGTATGGTACTGGTCCAAGCGTCAGGGTCTCGACCCGCGTCAGTCCATCAACGGAATCACGAACCCGTACTACTACGCCCCGATTCGCACCTTCTCGGGCGGTGTAACCGTAACGTTCTAATTTGTTAAACGACGAATATTATGAAAATGAACAACATACTGAAAACAACGGCGCTGCTTCTCGGTTCATCCGTGCTTCTTTCGGGCTGTATCAAGGAGACCTTCCCCGAAAGCGGATACGCCACCAGCGATCAGACTGCCGAATCTCCGTTCGCAAAGGAGGGTCTTATCACTGCGATGCCGACGGTGCTCATCACCAACTATATAGACCTCGGCGAGCACATCGACTTCGGCTACCCGGGCATCTTCGGCGCCACCGACCGCATGGTCGGCGAGGTGTTCCCCGTCAGCGGCAACCTGCCGGGCGGCAACCAGTACTACGACCGCTGGCAGGCATGGCTCTATCCGGGCAACTCGACCGGATTGGCAGCGAACGGCAAGATGTCCCCGTTCTTCTACACCAACTATTACAAGTTCATCTTCACGGCCAATGAGGCCATCGACATCGCAAACCAGAGCGAAGGCGCAGAGGAGATGATGGGCATTGCCAAGACTTTCCGCGCGCTCTGCTACCTCGACCTGGCCCGTCTCTACGACGCGCTGCCGGCCAAGGCTCCCGAACGTCCCGCCTACGAGACCGAGCTGGAAGCCGTCAAGGGGCTGACCGTTCCCATCGTCCGGGAAGATACGAGCATGGAGGAACTGGAGAACAACCCGCGCGTATCGCGTGAGGAGATGTTCAAGTTCATCTTCGAGGACCTCAACACCGCCGAGACCCTGCTGGCCAACTATACGCCGGCGACGAAAAATCTGCCCTCGCTGGCCGTGATCTACGGACTCAAGGCCCGCGCCTACCTCTGGCTGGGCGGATTCACCGAATCGTATGCGGAAGTTCCGACCGGCGACGCCGCTTACCGTCTGGCCGCCGAATACGCCCGCAAGGCCATCGACGCTTCGGGCTGCACGATTATGACCGAAAGCCAGTGGCTCGACCCGAAGACCGGGTTCAACACGGTCAATTCGTCGTGGATGTGGGCCATGATCCAGACCACCGACACCGTGCTCAACAACCTGCTGTCGTGGTCGGCCCACATGGCGACCGAGGCTATCTGGGGTTACGGCTACGGAGCGCAGCCGGGTATCTCGGTATTCAGCTACAACCGCATTTCGTCGGGCGACTTCCGCAAAAAGAGCTTTGTCGGAGCCGACCGCTCGTTCGACGCCATCGCACCCTATACGACCCTGACCGAGGAGGAGTTCGCAACGATAGCCCCCTACGCATCGTTTAAGTTCCACGCGGCCAACGGCGAAAAACGAAACTATTCCACGGGTAACGTGACGAGCATCCCGATGATGCGTGTCGAGGAGATGTACCTGATCGAGGCCGAGGCTACGGCGCACTACGACGCCACCACCGGCAAGTCGCTGTTGCAGTCGTTCATGGCCAACCGCGATCCGGCCTATACGGTTCCGGCGGCCAACGACCTGATCGACGAGATCATTTTCCAGAAGCGGATCGAGTTCTGGGGCGAGGGCGTCATCTTCTACGACCTGAAGCGTCTGAACATCGGCATGCACAACGGCGACACCGGCACGAACGCTCCCCCGATGGCCCAGCTTTCCACGGACGGACGCGCCCCCTGGTGGAACTGCGTGTTCCCGCTGAACGCCGTACAGCAGAATAAGGCGCTTGCGGGCAAGAACAACCCCAACCCGACCCAAACGGTCAAGTCTGTTAAATAAAAAACATCGCTATTTATGAAAAGTATAAAAATATTCTTTCTGGCGACTGTCGCCATCGTCGCGGGGCTGTTCACGGCCTGCAGCGACGATGACTTCAAAGCAGGTCCCGAGGTCGACGGCGCACAGGTCTACTTCCCCGAGAATGTGACCACCCAGCATAGCATCAGCGACGACGTCTCCTCCATCGCCATCCCGGTAAAACGCATCGCCAAGGACGAGGCGCTGACCGTAGCGGTTCTCGCCAGCGACGAGTCGGGTCTGTTCACCATTCCGTCGTCGGTATCGTTCGCAGCCGGCAAGGAGACTTCCGAACTGCTGATCACCTTCGACCGCACCAAACTCGAAGACGGCAAGGAATACCCCCTTTCGTTCCTGATCAACGACGAGGACAACACGACGCCCTACGGCAACCGCAGCCTCGATATTACGGTTATGCCCTGGCCGTGGGTGAAAATGGGAACCGGCAAATTCCGCGAAGGCTGGTTGAGCGATGTATTCACCGGCAATATGTTCGAAATCGATGTCACGGTACACAGCCATAAGTCGAAAGAAGGTATCTACATGGTTGAAGAGATGCTCGGCTGGCCTTATATGACCGAATTCTTCGGAGCTACGCAAGAGGAGCTTTCGGAGCAGTTCAGCTACACTCCGTCCAATATCGTCATCGATTGCAGCAATGCGACTCAAGTGACGATTGAAGAACAATGGTCGGGTATTACCGAAAACAGTAACGGTTACGGAAACTTTATGATCGCCTCGGCGGAACCCGGCACATTGGTCAACGGCGTCATCACCTTCCCGAAGGACGGATTGACCGCAAAACTCGTCGGATTGGATCGCGAATTTCCCGCTAACAGTCAAGGTACGTTCCGCATCATGCTGCCGGGCGCCGAAATAGTCGACTATACGCTCTCCGCCGTATACGCCGGCATGAAGGTCAGCGCCGACGGAGAGACGGCGAGCGCCGTCATCGACTTCACCTACGGCGCCGACGTTACGAACATCCGCTATGTTCTCGTCGAAAATGAATTGACCGAGGCCGAAACCGCTACGCTTGTCGCAGCGATCGCCGACGGATCAGCCGAGAACATCAACGAGTTGCAGGACTTCACCGTAGGCGGCGAGAAAGTCTCGGCCGAAGCCGTACTGCCTGGACCCGGAACCTATACCGTAGTCGCCCTGCCCCTTGACAAAGCGCAAAAACCGGTTTCCGGCGAAGCTTCCGCAGCATCGTTCTACTTCCCGGGCATAGGAGGGACCTCGGTTCCCAACGACATCGCCGGCTCGCTCTATAAAGTCAGCGCCTATCCCGATGCCGCAGCATATGTATCGAAGTATCCCGATTACTCATCGGCCGTGTACGAGATCACCGGCACGGAGATGAAGAAGATCAAAACCTACTTCAACAAAACTTCCATAATCGACAATATCGAGATTCAAACCGGAGGCCTGACCCTGCAGGATGTAGTCGATAAATACGGTAAAGAACTCAATGCCGATGCGATGGAAGAACTTGCAACAACCGGAAAGTATTGGGACATAATGATCAATCTGACACCGGGCGCATCCTATACGCTGGTTGTCGAAGCAACGAACAACTACGGCAAGAAAAAACTGATCGTGTGCGAACCGTTCGTGACGGACATACCGCCCTATACCGGAGAGTTGATCATCGGGAAATACGGCATGTCCTACGCGGCCAGCGCTGAAGACACGTTCGAAAATGTATTCGAGGTAATACCTACCGTCGGAAGCAACACCGAATTTTTCGTGAAGGATTTCGCCGTAGAGGACGGCACCCAATGGTACGCAACCTATGACTCGGCCAAGTCGACGCTCACGATGAGCGGCGTGCAGCTCGGCCGGGAGGACAACGGCAACCTGCTCGGCAAATTCACGGAGGCGCTCACCCCGGACAAGTCCCGCGGTTACGGTATCTTCTCGTTCGCAACCGAAGAGAGCGAAGGCAGCGATCCGATCGTATTGACGATCGATCCGGCGTCGAAACAAGTTTCAGCGCTGACGACCGACGTCGAGGTTCCCGTTGCTGATTTCACCGTCAACAAGATCGTCGGAGCCTTGGCAGCATACTATACCGACGGAACGACCATCACGAAGCAGAGCGGAACGACATCCGCAGCATCCGCAGCCAAAGTTCAGGGCGTCCGCACGAAGATCCCGTTCAGCAGCGTCCGTGTTCCGGCCCATATCGGGAAGTCGCTCGACAGCCGCGGTCTCCAGATGAACGCCACATTCGTCAGGAACAGCGACAACACGAACCACGGCGTCCGCACGTTAAGCGTGAAGACGGCGAAATGCGAGCCGCTGCCGAAACAGATCGGCCGCCGCGCCGATTTCAAAATCCGCGAAAACCTCCCGGTTTTGAAATAACCGACGCATATTGTTCCACACGACCCGACACAGTCCGAGCGACCGTGTCGGGTTCTGTGGTCCAATGAAACGAAACATCGGTCACGACATGCACTAATATTAGGATTATAAGATTATGACAAGGACAACAACTTTATGGAGCCTGCTGCTCCTGTCTGCGGCGCTCGCCCTGGGGTCGTGCACCAAGGATGCGACGGAGCAGGCGACGGGTCCCGAACCGGAAGCGAAAGCGGCCTCCAAACTCGTATTCTCGTCGGAGAACGCCGTCAGGGGCGAACTGCTGGTCTGCTTCGGCGAAGAGGCCGTAGCGGGCATCGAATCGTCGGTCATGCAGGTTACGCGTTCGGGCGGCGTCGCCACCCGTTCGGGCATCGCCGATTTCGACGCCGTGCTCGGCAGCATCGGGGTAAAGGCGTTACAGCGTCTGTTCCCGGTAGACGAACGGAACGAGGAGCGCACGCGCGCCGCCGGCCTGCACCGCTGGTACGTCGTGGAGTTCGACGACGCCGCCGATCTCGACAAGGCGGCCCTCGACATGGCCCGGATCGCCGAAGTGAGCAAGGTGGAATTCAACCAGCAGCTGATGCACGTGCACGAAGGCCGGGTCATCCCGCTGGCCGAAACCGGCGCTGCGCCGCAGACCCGTGCGGCCGTCGGGTTCAACGATCCCCACCTGGGCAAACAATGGCACTACATCAACACCGGCGACAAGTCGATCTATTCGAAGATCAAGGCGGGAGCCGATGTCAACTGCGACGAGGCTTGGAAGCTCTGCACGGGCGACCCGCGCGTTATCGTCGCGGTCGTGGACAACTGCGTGCAGTGGGACCATCCCGACCTGGCCGCCAACATGTGGACCAACACCGCCGAGCTGAACGGCTCGGAAGGCCGTGACGACGACTCGAACGGCTATGCCGACGACATACACGGTTTCAACTTCGTCGACAATACGACGCTGACCATCAGCACCAAAGGCGATGCACCGGACCACGGCACGCACGTGGCAGGAACGGTCGCAGCCGTGAACAACAACGGCACGGGCGTCGCAGGCATCGCAGGCGGCTCGGGCAAAAACGACGGCGTGAAGATCATGTCCTGTCAGATTTTCCACGACAAAGACGGCGGCGACGCGGCCACGTCGGCCAAGGCCATCAAATACGCCGCCGACAACGGCGCGGCGATCATCCAGTGCAGCTACGGCTACCCTGCCGGCTCGGTAACCTCCGACGCGGCCTATTCCAGCGGCGCCAGCGCCGAGAAGCAGGCCATCGACTACTTCATCGCCAAACAGAACTGTGCGGCCGTCAGCGGCGGACTGGCCATATTCGTCGCCGGCAACGACATGACCGGCATGTCGAGCTACCCCGGCGCTTACCGCGACTACATCTCCGTAACGGCCATGTCGTGCGACTACACCCCGGCCTACTACACCAACTACGGTCCCGGCTGCAACATTGCGGCTCCCGGCGGCGACGCCTACCAGTCGTATCTGGAAAACATAAAGACCGGAGCGTCCGAGGTGTTATCGACCGTCAACGGCGGAAAGTACGGCTACATGCAGGGCACGTCGATGGCCTGCCCCCACGTTTCGGGCGTGGCGGCGCTCGGGCTGTCCTATGCGCTGCAACTCGGCAAGACCTTCACCCAGAACGAATTCACGACGCTGCTGCTGACATCGGTAAACGACATCAACCAATACTGCACCGGAACGAAACAGTATTTCACCGACAAGGGCAGTCTGGCGACGCTCGACCTGTCGCAGTACAAAAAGGGAATGGGCACGGGTTACATCGACGCCTACCAGGTGCTGATGAACGTCCGCGGCATCACCTGCATCCCGATTCCCGTCGGCAGCCAGTACACGCTGAACCTGCAACCGTACCTCGGCGGCGGAAATCTGGACCTGAAGATTACGGAAATCTCCATTTCGGCCGAAGACATGGACCGGCTGGGCATTTCGGCGAACCCGACCATATTCGCCAACCAGATCATCCTCAAGTGCACCAAACCCGGTTCGGCGGTGGTCCGGATCAAGTTGCTCGCCGGAAACGGCAACAACAGCGGAATGAACGGCATGCCGATCACGAAGGAATTCGCCTTCATCGCACGTGAGGTTCATTCCCAGAACGGAGGTTGGTTATAAAACAAGGACACATTATGAAAAGCATCAAACTGTTATTGATCGGCCTCGCCGCGGCATTCGCGCTGACCGGGTGCGGCGATTCGTCCAAGGATACGCCCGAACCCGAGGGCGACGGCAACGTCGTCGGCAGCTGGCATCTGGTTTCGTGGAGTTCGCTCCAGTCCGCCGACGTCTACCTCTCGTTCAGCGAGTCCGGTTCGTTCGACATCTACCAGCGGCTCTACAAGCCCGAATACGTCCACCTGGACGGCACGTATTCCTACGACAAACCCACGCTCAACGGCCGGTACAGCGACAACACCCCGTGGGGAAGCGCCTCGTACCGGGTTTCGTTCAACGCGGACGGAACACGGATGACGCTGACCAGCACTTCGAGCACGAGCGACGTCTCGGTCTTCGTCAAGGCCGAAATCCCGTCGGAGATCATCTCCGGCGCGCTGGAGTCCACACCCCAAAGCAGGGCCGAAGATATGCCGCGGTTCCTCTGAACTGCCGTCCTGCCGGCATGCGCCGCAACCCTTCACCGGGTTGCGGCGTTTTGTTTCCGGGCGAAGGCCTCGCCGCGCACGGGACTCTTCCGCACCCCGGCATGCAACTTGCCGGAGCAATAAAAAAGCCGGCAGTAGCACCGGAAAAATATTTTTCGTAAATTTGTGCCAAAACAAAACAAAAAAGGTTTATGGCAATTACCGAAATACTTCCCGGCATCCACTACGTCGGGGTCAATGACCGCACCACCACGCGCTTCGAAGCCCTCTGGTCGCTTCCGATGGGCGTGTCGTACAACGCCTATCTGGTCGCAGGCGAAAAGATCGCCCTGATCGACACCGTCGAAGAGTCCTTCGGCAGCCGCCTCGAAGCCAACATCCGCGAGGCCATCGGCGAAAGGAAGATTGATTATTTGGTCGTCAACCACATGGAACCCGACCACTCGTCGTCGATCGCGGCGCTGCGCCGCATCTATCCCGACATCGAGATCGTCGGCAATGCCAAGACGCTCCAGATGATCGAAGGGTTTTACGGCATCGCCGGGGGCACGGTCGAGGTCAAGGAGGGCGACACGCTCGATCTGGGCGGCAAGACGCTGTCGTTCCACATGATCCCGATGGTGCACTGGCCCGAGACGATGGTCACGTGGTGCGCCGGCGACCGGACGCTCTTCTCCGGCGACGCCTTCGGCACGTTCGGGGCGCTCGACGGCGGCATCACCGATTCGCAGGTCGAGACCGACCGCTACTGGGACGAGATGCGCCGCTACTACGCCTGCATCGTGGGCAAATACGGCGGTCCCGTGCAGAAGGCGCTCCAGAAGGTCCGCACGCTGCCCGTCGGGACGATCTGTTCGACGCACGGACCCGTATGGCAGCGGCAGATCGCAAAGGTTCTGGATATTTACGACCGTCTGAGCCGCTACGAAGGCGAACCGGGCGTGGTCGTGGCCTACGCCTCGATGTACGGCAACACGGAGCAAATGGCCGAGCGCATCGCGCGCGAACTGGCCTCGCGGGAGGTCGGCCCGATCCGGGTCTACAACCTCTCCTACGCCGACCCGTCGGTGGTCCTGCGCGACGTTTTCCGTTTCGACACGCTGATCGTCGGCGGCCCGACCTACAACGGCAACCTGTTCCCGCCCGTGGCCGAACTGCTCGACCGCATCGCCGCGCGCGGCATTCCCCGGCGCAGATTCGGCTGGTTCGGTTCGTTCTGCTGGGCCGGAGCCTCGGTGCGCCTGCTCGCGGAGTTCGCCCAGAAGATGAAGTGGGAACCCCTGTGCGATCCCGTGGAGATGAAACAGGGCTACTCGCACGAGATGTGCGATCCCTGCGCAACGCTGGCGGAGGCTGTCGCCGGATGCAGGTGCGGAAAATAGAACGACGCAGGGGCGGTCTTCGGACCGCCCTTTTTCGTACTGCGGCGGGG
>OODJ01002720.1_pt1 | contig 11411 bp, 10 predicted proteins | sample 1671611 | NCBI WGS metagenome assembly OODJ01 (sample SAMN06348174, study PRJEB24527) | human gut metagenome | biome: human gut; feature: ankylosing spondylitis patient; material: feces | host: Homo sapiens | place: China | collected 2015-10 | reverse complement strand
ACAGAATCCCCCAGGCGAGGAATCGAGCAAGGGTATGTGGTCGTAGCGGTGCGATGTAAGTAGCTCACCCTTTTTTTCATAACGGCGTTTTGACCCGGCGGGTCGAAGCGCCGTTTTTTTTGCGCATACCTTCCGGAACATCCGCTCCCGTTTTGGAAAAATAATTGTATCTTAATCCCGCAGAAAACCAGAAAACGATGGAAAACAGAATCACGACTCTTTTCGGCATCCGCTACCCCGTCGTCGCAGGCGGGATGGTCTGGTGCAGCGGCTGGCGGCTGGCCGCCGCCGTCAGCGAGGCCGGCGGGCTGGGGCTGATCGGCTCCGGCTCGATGACCCCCGAACTGCTGCGCGAGCACATCCGCAAATGCCGTGCGGCCACCTCCCGGCCGTTCGGCGTCAACGTGCCGCTGGCCTACCGTTATGCGCCCCAGCTGATGGACGTCATCACGGAAGAGCGCGTTCCGGCCGTCTTCACCTCGGCGGGCAACCCCGCGACCTGGACCGCACGCCTGCACGACGCAGGCTGCCGCGTGGCGCACGTGGTGTCGAGTTCGAAATTCGCGCTCAAGAGCCGCGAAGCGGGTGTGGACGCCGTGGTGGCCGAGGGATTCGAGGCCGGGGGTCACAACGGCCGTGAGGAGACGACGACGATGGCCCTCGTCCCGCAGGTGCGGCAGGCCGTCGACCTGCCGCTCATCGCCGCGGGAGGCATCGCCACGGGGGCCGGCATGCTGGCCGCTTTCGCCCTGGGCGCCGAAGGATGCCAGTTAGGGACGCGCTTTGCGCTGTCGCGGGAGAGTTCGGCCTGCGAGGCGTTCAAACGGCGGTGCGTAGAGGTACAGGAGGGCGGCACGATCCTGACGCTCAAAAAGGTGATCCCGACGCGCCTCGTCCGCAACGGTTTCTGCCGCACGGTCGAGGAGGCTGAATCGCGCGGCGCCGACGCCGAAGAATTGTCGGCCCTGATCGGCCGCGGACGCCCGAAACGGGGGATTTCCGAAGGCGACCTCGACGAAGGGGAACTGGAGATCGGACAGATCGCCGCGCTCATCGAAGACCTGCCGCCGGCCGGCGAGATCCTCCGCCGTCTCGTCGCCGAATACGAAGCCGCCCGCGGGAGCCTCGGCCCGCTCTGATCCCTCCCGAAATACGGAAAGCCCTACCCCACCCGGTTGCGGACGTAAACCCGCTGCTGCTCCGTCTTCATGTCGACGGCATCGGAAAGCGCCCGGACCAGGAGCGAAAGTTTCTTGTAGCCGTAGTTGCGGGGGTCGAAATCCGGCATCTTCTTCGACAGCACGCTGCCCACGTCTCCCAGAGAGGCCCAGCCGCTGTCGTCGGCGGCATCGTCGATCGTGTTCTCCAGCAGCGTGCGGAATTCGTCGTCGAACGGACGGATGATCGTCGAGGCGTGCCCCGCATCCGGCGACAATTTCTTTTCCCCGGCAGTTTCGGCGGCCGGACCCACAGGCGCTTCGGCCCCGGCGGATCTTTTCGCGTCCGCCTTTTTCTTCGCAGGGGCCGCCTTCTCCGGCGGCGGCGTCTGCCCGAGGATTTCGACGTAGATGAATTTGTCGCAGGACTTGATGAACGGCTTCGGCGTCTTCTTCTCGCCGAACCCCAACACCTCCCGGCCCGATTCGCGGATACGGCTGGCCAGGCGCGTGTAGTCGCTGTCGCTCGACACGATGCAGAATCCGTCCACGCCCTCCTTGTGCAGAATGTCCATCGCGTCGATGATCAGCGCCGAATCGGTCGCGTTCTTGCCCGTCGTATAGGCGTACTGCTGAATGGGCGTGATGGAGTTCTCCAGCAGCACCTCTTTCCAGGCGGCGAATTTCGGGTTGGTGAAATCCCCGTAAATGCGTTTTATCGTCGGTGTGCCGTAGTTGGCGATCTCATCCAGAATATCCTTTATCTTGCGGTGCGAGATGTTGTCGGCATCGACCAGCACCGCGAATTTCTTGTCGTTCAGTTCCATAATTAATGCGGTTAAAGGCACAAGATACGAAAAATTCCGGCAACTCGCACCCCGCAGCCGCCGGACGGTTCCCTCGCGGACTCCTCCCCGACGCCGCAGAAGCGGGACTTCCGGCGGGATTTCCGGGGAAGTCGACAATTTGTTTCCGCCGACGGCGCACCGTCACCGAAAAATTCGTTATATTTGCAAAACGACAAAACCAAAAAACTGGAAAACAATGATACGTCTCAATGTATTTATCCGCACGACGGAAAGCAACCGCGAAGAACTGGTGCGCACGGCCAAGGAGCTGGCAGCCGCTTCGCTCAAGGACGAGGGATGCGTGGCCTACGACCTGTTCGAAAGCGCCACGCGCAGCGACGTGCTGATGATCTGCGAAACCTGGAGCAATGCAAAGGCCCTCGCGGCCCACGAACAGGCGTCGCACTTCACGACCCTCGTGCCGCGTCTGGAACAGCTGGGCGAACTGAAAATCGAAAAGTTCGTCTTCTGATCCGTTCCCGCGACCCGGGCACAAAAAAACCTCCGCGTTTGCACGCGGAGGTTTTTCGTTTACTCCTCGACAGCCTCGAAGTCAGTCTTGTAGAGTCCGCAGATCGGGCAGGTCCAGTCGTCGGGAATCTCCTCGAACGGCGTCCCCGGCTCGATGCCCGTCTCGGGATCGCCCTTCGCCGGGTCGTAGACGTAGTCGCAGGCCGTGCACTTGTACCGCTTCGGGATGCAGCGGTCGGCGACCTTTTGCCAGTCGATCAGCTCCCAGAACGCCGCCAGAAAATCGGGACGACGGTTGCGGTAGTCGATGTAATAGGCGTGCTCCCAAACGTCCACGGTCATCACCGGACGCAGTCCGTCGGTCATCGGGTTGCCGGCGTTCGGCTTGGCGACGATCGACAGCTTCCCGGCCTTGTCCATCGCCAGCCACGCCCATCCGGAGCCGAACAGCCCCACGGCGGCCTTGGTGAACTGCTCCTTGAAAGCCTCCACCGAACCGAACGCCTCGGTGAGTTTGGCGGCCAGTTTCGCGGGCATCGGCTGCTGCGCGGGAGTCAGCATCCGGAAAAAGAAGGTATGGTTCCAGGCCTGGGCGGCATTGTTGAAAATGCCCCCGTCGGCCTTGCGAACGATCTCGTCGAGCGGCATCTCTTCGTAAGGCGTCCCCGCGATCAGGTTGTTCAGGTTGTTCACATAAGTCTGCAAATGCTTTCCATAGTGGTAATCGAAGGTCTCTTTGCTCATCTTCGGAGCAAGCGCTTCCGGTGCATAGGGAAGCTCGGGCATTGTATGTTTCATGGTCGTGTGAATTAAATTCGCTCCAATATAGCGAAATTTCCGGTCGGTTCTTCCCGACAGCCGAAAATGATCATCAATTAAACGAATTGTCGTCTTTCGCGAGGGGCAAAAAAACGGGGGCTTTTCGAAAAAGCCCCCGTTCCGGAAAACCGCTCCCGGCGGAAACGGTTTCAGAAATTGGCCTTGACGCCCACCGTGAAATTGGCTCCCAGTTCGGGATACCAGGGGTATTCGTACAGGCGGCGGTTGACGAGGTTGCGGCCCTCGGCGAAGAGCGTCACGCGGCCCGAAACCTTCCAGTCGAAATTCACCCGCAGGTCCACGCCGAAGGGCGCTTCGAAAGACGGACCACAGACCGGTTCCGAAGCGTCGGTCGTAGCCGAAAGGTCGATCACCGTCCAGCGGCGCACGCCCTGCATCAGCGCCTTCACCCCGAACGAGACCTTGCGGCCCTCGTAGGCGACGCCCACGTTCCCGGCGAACGACGGAGCGCCGTTTTTCAGATCCGTCTCGTCGTTATAGAGATAGCCGTGCACATCCAGGTCGAATTTCAGCGCACTCACGGGCCGAAACTCGATCTCGCCGTTGAACGAAGTGACGGTCTGCCGCGCCATCACAGGGACCAGAACGCCCTGAAAAACCTCCGAAAAAGCAGGATCGTCCGACAAACTCCGGTACGTGGTCCAGAAAAGATGGTTATCGCGGACCGACACCCCGGCGTAGACACGGTAGTCGAAGCGGCTGCGCCAGAGACTGCCGCCCAGTCCGAGACGGAAATTGTAGTCCACGGAACTTTTGTCGAGCCACGTCGAGGAGGCGACATAGGGATTTTCCAGCGTCAGCGCCCGGAAGTCGTTCGGCGTCACCGCGCCGTCGGCCTCGAAGAAGGGTTTCAGCCCCGGCGTTCCGAGATTGAAATCGAGCCGGGCGAAAGGAATGACATAATTTTCACTCTTCACGAGGTTCGAGGGTTCTCCTTCGAACTCGGTCCGGTCGCGGTAGTAGTCGGCCCCCACGTCGAAGCGCACGACCCCGCCGGCGAAACCGTAGCGCAGGGCGGCGTGGATCAGCTGCTGGCTGCTGCCCTCCAGCGATTTCTGCCCGGACCGCAATTCGTATCCCGCTTCGAGCGAGAACCTGCTGCGGCCGAATCCCCGGGCGATCTTCGCCCTGGCCCCGAGTGCGGTCTGCCGGGCCTTGTCGCCGTAATCCGGCCACTCGGAGTGGTCGAAGAACATCCCCCCGCGCAGGGCTATTTCAAAGTTCGTGCGGCTCAGGTCCTGAAAATTGTCTCCGAAACGCACCGCGACGTTCGCATCGCCGTAGTCGTTCATCCCCCCGATCCCGAGGCCCGCACCGTCTCCGTCGGCCCAAGCCCCGTAACGGTGATACATCCGGTTGTCGTAGTAAATGTCGCCTTCGAGGATGTGCCGGCCGAAATACTTGCCCGCGGCGGCCCCGATGCGGTTGAACATCCGCGTCGAATTGTTCTTCACCCCGAAATCGTTTTTAATATCGGCGTACCGCCCCTCGTGGTTGACGTACCCCACGACGTAGCCCGTCGACGGATTCTGCGACGAGGCGTAGAAGTCCAGCACCGAGTTGAGCGGATACCCCGCCCCGGCCTTCAGGTAGAAGGGCAGCGGTCGGTTGAACTCCCAGTAGGTCACCGTCGCGGGGCGGATCGGACGCGGCGAGAGCGTCGTGCGCAACGACAGCGGCGTAATGGTGTAGTCGATTTCGGGGCGCATGCGCGCCGTGTCGGTCATATCGGGCTGGACGGCCAGTTTCGAGGCGCTCTCCACCTTCGGGACATAGGCCTTGGTCACTTCGACCTGCTTTTCGACCTGCGCCGCAGCCAACTGCGGCAGCACCGCCGCGAGAGCGGCCACTATCAGCATCTTCTTCATCGTCAGTTGAGTTTTGCGATTCGCGCCTTCACTTCGTCCACGATGCCGTCGTCGGCAGGCGAATAACCGTCGGCGACACTCTGCCACGTTGCCCGGGCCTGGAAATTATCCCCTTTCTTCACATACACGTCGCCCAGCAGGATAAAGGCCTTGGCCAGCCAGTAGGCCTGCGGCTCCCGTTCGGAGAAGGCGAAGACCTCCTTTTCGGTCTTGTCCATGTCGCCGCTCCCGAACGTGGATTCAATCACGTAATAGGCAGCCTCGGAACCCTCTTTCGTGCGCACGTCCTTCGCCAGTTCGCGGTAGAGCTTCACGGCCTCGTCGCGGCGGCCTTCGGCGCGCAGCTGCCCGGCCCAGGCGTACTTCGCTTCGCGGAGCGCCGCGGCCCCCGCATCGTCGTGCCCGCAGACGTCGGCGGCCATCGCGGCGATCTTCGCCCCGTCGCCCCCGGCCACCGTCGCACGCACATAACCCTTCATGGCCTCCTCGCGGCCCGTTTTGGTCGGCGCGGCGTCGTAAAGCCGGCGGTAGGCCGAGGCGGCCTCGTCCCAGCGTTCGTCGGCATAAGTCATCTCGGAGAGCTTCTCCAGCACGGCGACCGTGTACTGGGTCGTCCCCCGGTCGGCGAGCGCCGTGAGCGTCTCGATGGCCTCCCCGCGCTCGCCCGAGCGGAGGTAGCAGTCGCTCAAATAGTAGAGCGCGTCGGTCAGGTAATACCCCTTCGGATAGCTCTGCACATAGCTGCGCAGCGACTTCGCGGCAGCCTCCTGCTGTCCGTCGAGGTAGAGTTTCTGTGCCGCGGCGAACGACAGCGAGTCGCGCGAAAGGGCCGTCAGGTCGCTCTCCAGTCCGGCCTTGGCGGCGTAGTCGAAATAGGCGTCGGCGTCGCCCTGCGAAACGTAGATCTCGCGGATCGACTGCATCGCGCCCCTGGCTTCCGAGGAGTGGGGCGACGCCCCGACCACCCGATCGTAATACTTGAGCGACTTTTGCTTGTCGCCCAGATTCAGGTAGGCCAGCCCGAGGTCGGACAGCGCCTGCGTGCAGCGCGGCGACGACGGATAGGCGGCCACGAACTTTTCGAGCTGCGCGGCGCCCTCGGCATACTTCTCCTGCGCGATGTAGCTGCGTCCCAGCTCGTAGGAGGCTTCGTCGGCATAGTCGCCGCCCGAAGCGGCGATCTGCCGCAGGGCCTGCTGCTTCTGGTCCGTGCGGCCCAGGATGCCGAGCGTCACGGCCCGTTTGTAGCGGGCGTACTGCTGTTCGGGCGTCGCCAGGGCGATGGCTTTGTCATACTCCCCCACGGCCTCCTCGAAACGGCGGTCGGAATAGGCCGCGTCGCCCAACCGGTTGTAGGCGTCGGCGCGGTAACGGTCGCGCGGCGACCAGGCGGCGAGGAACTTTCGGAACGAAGCCTGCGCCTGCCCCAGGTCGTTGCGGTCGAAGGCGCAGTAACCGAGATTGTACCACGCCAGCGCATACTCCCGCTCGGTGCGGGGCGCACGCTTCAGGTAGGCGTTGTATTTGGCCGCCGCCACCGGGTAGTCGCCCTGTGCGAAGGCGATTTCACCCTGCCAGAAGGCATTCAGCGCGGTGTACTTGGGGCTGACGTTCACCGCGGCGGATTCCGTGAGGTAACGCTGCGCCGCACGCATGTCGCCCGCCTTGTAGGCCTCCAGAGCGCGGAAATAGGTGATCTTCTGCAACGCCGCGCGGATGTCGGCGTCGCCCGAGGGCATCTGTTTGATGGCCCTGTACGCGGCATCGTAGTCGCGGGAGTTGTAGTAAGCGGCGATCAGCAGCGCACGGGCCTCCTCCGCGCGCGGCGACGAAGGATAGCGTTCGACATAGCGCGTCAGCACGTTGATCGCGCCGTTGAAGGCGCCGCCGCCCAGTTCGTACTGCAATTTGGCGTAGTTGAACAGCGCGTCCTCGGCCACCGTCGCGTCGAGCGACTCGTCGGAAGCCATCGCGAAAGCCTGCATCGCCGACTCCTTGTCCCCGGCGCGCAGGTAACAGTCGGCCAGGTGGTAGGAGGCGTTCTGCGTCAGCGCGTCTTCGGCGCCGCACGCCTTGCGCAGCCACTCCGCGGCCTCCGCATAGCGGGCCGTGCGGTAGAGCGAGAAGCCCTCCAGGTAGCTGGCGTCGCGGTCCATCTCCCCGCCGGCCTTCCGGAAAGCCGCGAGGTGCTCCAGCGTCCTGTTGAAATCCTCCAGCCGGAACCACGATTCGGCGACCACGCGCTCCAGCTCGGCGCGCCGCTCGGGAACGGCCCGGCGGGCCAGCGTCTCGCCGTTTTCGACCACATAGCGGTAGTTGCCCTCGCGGAACTCGATCTGCATGAGGTAATAGGGAACCACGTCGCGGTAGGCGTCGCTGCGCAGAAGCGCCGTGAAGGCCTGCTTCGCACGGCCGTAACGCCCTTCGGCATAGTCGATATAGGCCTTGTAGTAACGGGCATGATCGGCGTATTCGCTGCGGCTGCCGATGCGGTCGAAATAGTCGTACGCCTTCCGGTAGTCGCCCCCGGCGAACGCGACGTAGCCCATGCGGATGTCGTACTGCTCGCGGCGCGGCGCGCTCAACGCCTTGTAATCGGTCTGCGCGAAAGCCTCGCGGGCCTTTTCCATGTTCCCCGCGGCGCAGTAGAACGAACCGAGTGCGAAATGCACGTCGTTGGCGTAGACCGATTCGGGATAACGCTCCGCGAATTCGCGCAAGGCCCCTTCGGCATCGGGGCTGCCCAGCTCCACGGCGCAGGCGGCCAGGTAAAAATCCGCCTCCTGGGCCAGCAGGCGGTCCGAAGGCGTCAGCGCCGCCCTGACGCGCAGGAATTCCTGCCGGGCGTCGCTCCAGCGGCCGTAATCGAACAGGTCGCGGGCGCGCCCCGCGAGGGTCTCTATTTCAGGCCCGGCAGCCTGCGCGCCGAAGGCGCACGCCGCAAGGGCAAGGGTCAGCAATGAAATCCGGAATTTTCGCATATGCATTGTTTCACTAAATACGGGCAAATATACGAATTTTTGCCCATCCGCACACTACCAAAGGAACGGAATTTGCCCCCGGGTTATTGTTGAACACAAAAACCGAAATCCATGATTGAAAAAGTAACTTTACAGATGTCCGGAAACGGGAAATTCCGGACCGAAAACGGCACCGGATGCGACGCAATGAATCCCAAGACCCTGATGCTCTACGCCGCGGCGCAATGCTCCGCCCAGACGGCGCTGATGATCATGCAGAAAGAGCGCATCACGCCCAAACGCTTCGAAATGAGCTATTCGGGCGATTTATCCGCCGAGACGGTTCAATCCGAAAGCGTATACTGCTCGTTCCATGTGGTTTACAACGTCGAATGCAGCTCCGAAGACGACCAGGCGAAGGTCGGCCGCGCACTGGAACTGACACACGAAAAGTACTGCGGCATGGTGCAGATGCTGCGCAGGATCGCACCCGTGTCGCGCGAGATCGCGGTGGTCAGCACCCAGCCGGCGAAGGCGTAGAACGCCCGGCGGCAGGAAAAAACGGCGGAGAGATTCTCCGCCGTTTTTCTATTGCGCCGTGATGCGCTGGTAGTCCGACACCGCCACGGCATAGTTGTAGTGCGCCCGGATGGCGTTCGAATAGAGCTGAATCCAGCTCAACTGGGCTTGCAGGACGTCTAGGATCGTCGCCAGGCCTTCGCCGTAGGAATAGGTGCTGATGGAGAGGTTCTCGCCCGCGATGCGGAGGCTCTCTTCCGAGGCGTCGACCTGCGCGCGGCTCTGCACGAGGGCCGTCCAGCCGTTCATCTCCTCGCGCACGATGTCGTCGTGCACGAGCGCGGCGTTCCACTCCTGCTGCAACTGCACGGCGCGCGCGGCCCCCACGGCCCGGCGGCGTTCGCCCCAGTGGAAGATCGGCACGGAGAGTTTCACGAAAGCCGATCCGTCGACGTAGGTCGCCCCCGTGCTGTTGGGGTAATAGGGCTGCCACATGCCGCCGACACCCACGCTCAACTGCGGATTGAACGGCGCGCGGACGGCCCGGATTCCCGCCTCGGCCTGCTCCGAGCGCAGCCGTGCGGCGGCATAGTCGGGACGCCGCTCCAGCGCCTCGGCCGCCACGACCCGTCCGGGCATCGGCAGCGAGTCGCGGATGCCCTGCGCGAGCTGTACGCCGAGCGCGGCGTCGGTTCCGCGAAGGATGTTGAAGTTGTGGAGCGCGACCTCGTAACTCTGCTCGGCGCTCACGAGCGAGTATTCGGCCTCGCTCAACCGTGCGTCGATCATCAGCACGTCGCCCTTGGCGATATAGCCCTCCGAAAAGCGGCGGTCGACGACCTCCTTGAGCGAACGGATGATCGCGACATACTGCCGCATCGAGGCGGCATAGAGTTCCACGGCCGAGAGGTTCCAGTAGGCGTAGTCGGCGGCATAGCGCACGTCGAGGCGCGAAAACTCCTCGTCGCACAGCGCGATGCCGTAGCCCAGTTCGGCCTGCCGGGCCGCGGCCCGCACCGCACCGCCGCCGTAGACGGTCTGCACCAGCTGCGGCAGGAGGCTGAACGTCCAGCGTTCCACGCCGTCGAAATGGCGCACGGTCGCCGTGAAACTGCCGTCCATCGCGAGCCGCGGCAAGTAGCCCGTACGGGCCTGCCCCGCCGTCTCGGCCGCCGCATCGCTCTTCGAGGCGGCGATCTTTAGCTGCCAGCTATAATCGGCGACGGCAGCGCGGTAGTCGGCGAGCGAGGTCTGCCCCAGCGCCGGGACGCAGAGCCAAAGGGCGATTATCGAAACTGTTATCTTCATGGCTTGCGGATATTGTAGAACAGCGCGTAGACCACCGGCAGGACGCAGACCGTCAGCAGCGTGGCGACCAGCAGTCCGCCCATGATCGTGGCGGCCATCGCGCCGAACATCGAGTCGAACAACAGCGGCAGCATGCCCAGAATGGTCGTTCCCGAGGCCATCGCCACCGGGACGATACGGCTGCGCGTCGCAGAGGTCAGGGCCTCGTAGGGGTCTTTGCCCGCGGCCCGCAGCACGCCGATCTGCTCGACGAGCACCACGGCGTTCTTGATGTTCATGCCGACGAGCCCCAGCAAGCCCAGCAGGGAGAAAAAGTTGAACACCTTGCCCGTGACGGCCAGTCCCAGCACCACGCCGATGAAGATCAGGGGGATCATCAGCAGAATGACGACCGGCTCGCGGTAGTTGCGCAGCAGCAGCAGCAGGACGATGAGGATGAGCACCAGCGTCAGCGGCATGTATTCGGCCAGCGCCTCGTTGGACTCCTGCTGGCTCTCCTGCTCGCCGAAGACCTTCATCGAGTAGCCCTCGGGAAGCACCACGGCGCGGTCCACCGAATCGCGCAGCGCGGCGAAAAGCTGTTGTTCTGGGGGCTCGGCATGGTGCTCGGCGGAGCCGTGGGCAACCTTGTGGACCGCATCCGGTTCCGTGCCGTTGTGGATTTTCTGGATTTCTATGTCGGCCAGTGGCATTGGCCCGCGTTCAACGTGGCGGACATCGCCATCTGTTGCGGCGCGCTGCTCGTTTGCCTCAGCATGTGGCTGAAAGGTCCGTCCGGGAGGGCTTCGTGAGTCTGTTTTCGCTTGAATGGTGGCAGATTGCGCTGCTGTTTCTGCCCGCGTTGCTGAATTTGTGGGGCATCTGGCACGCCTTCAACCATACCTTTGAAACGCCGCTCGAGCGGGTGCTGTGGATGGTCGCGTGCGTGTTTGTTCCCGTCCTCGGCGGCGTGGCCTATGTGCTGTTTGGCTGGCGGCGTGCTCACTGACTTGAGTTCTCCCCGCAAAGGGCGTATCTTTATTATCCAAATCCTTCATTTCAGGGTAATACAATGAAAAAGCCGTATATCTTCCCCCTGCTTTTGGGCTCGCTCGTTCTGACCGGCTGTGCCAATGGCCAGATAGACGCCATGCAGATGCGTCTGAACCAGCAGGAGCAGCAGATCCGCCTTCTGAATAGCCAGCTTTCCGGCGTGCAGCCCGCACAGGCCGACACATGGGCGCAGGTTCAGTCCCTGCGTCAGGAGATGAGCGCCGTGAAAGGGCAGATCGACGACTTCAACAATGCGACGGCCGCTGCTGGCGGCCTTCCCGGTCTCGCCCAGCGCGTGAACAACCATGAGGCCGCGTTGCAGGCCATCGCCACGCAGTTCGGCATGGAACTGCCAGTGGCCGCCGCTCCGGGCGCTCCCGGAGCTGCTCCCTCCGCGCCCGGTATGCC
>OODJ01002711.1_pt1 | contig 11438 bp, 16 predicted proteins | sample 1671611 | NCBI WGS metagenome assembly OODJ01 (sample SAMN06348174, study PRJEB24527) | human gut metagenome | biome: human gut; feature: ankylosing spondylitis patient; material: feces | host: Homo sapiens | place: China | collected 2015-10 | reverse complement strand
ATTTTCGGCAGAAGCCTTGATGTTGATGATTTGATCTGCAATTTCATCGGTATTGTAGCAGGTTTCTTCATTGGTCTTGCTATAAGGAACATAAAAGGGAAGAACAAAACGATCAATGAGATGCCGACAACGAGGTCATTGCCTAAAACGGTGGAGAAACAGAAGGAGAAAAGCTCATGAAAAAGAAAAGAGTCAAAGTTTTGATAATTATACTGGCGGCTGTGCTTGTTTTTATATTTGTATTTTTATGGATACATGGATTTCAGATTACAAAGTTCATTCCAAGGCGCGGGTACGCATAATTACTGAGGGTCTTGATATAGCTATGTTACATTGGATGGCGACTTGATTGGATCAAGAACCTGTTTTGTACCCAGCAATTAACGGAGGCGCGATACATGAAAAAGATATTAGCGTTTTGCCTGCTTATATCGTTGTTGATAGGGTTAGTGGGGTGCGGAAAGAAAGCGCATATTGTTTTCCCTTTTGCTGCATCGGATGTTACAAAAATCGAAATGATCTATAAAGACGGGAAATCCGACGCGCAGAAAAAGACGGTCAACGAAGAAACGGAGATCGATTCTTTATATAAATCTTTTTCCGAGCTTTCCGTTCAAGAAAAAGATTGTACATCTGCTGATACTCTTGGAAGTGTTGTATTTACTTTTTATTTAGCAGATGAAACATCTTATGAGATTAACTACCTGTCTTTCGCCACAAAAAGCGGAAGGTTGCAGTCTGAAAACGCTGGGTTTGATTATTTCACATCAGGTGATCTTGTCGGGTTATGGGAAAATCTATCTGGAGAAAGTAAAGTAGTTTCACCTTAGAACGCTGTTAGATATAAGCGTTTTCAAGAAATCACCAAACAAATCTTTGACTGCAAGGCATCCAAGCGTATTTTTCGCTTGGATGCCTTTTGTTATTTCAAGCAGTTCTCCGCTCTCTATTATTTCCTGTTCTACAAACAAGAAAAGGTTAAGTGTGATTGGCTCAATAGTTCAGAGCACGGCGTTTTCATAAATCTTTTCATCTTTTTTCGCCATATTTGGAAATACGGCCACCTGTCACCGTAGTAGTGGCGAAAGGGGAAAAGAATTATCACCCGCCTTTGCGGTTGCGAAGGGAGGTGAGAAAATGGAACCTCGTTCGCACGAAGAACACATACGGCACACCTTTGATGCGTTTTGCAAAAAGGTACTGCGGAATGAAGCAAGGGACTACCTTGACGAGTTGGCACGGAGAAGAAGCCGGGAGATCAGCTTTTCGGAACTTCCGGTTAAGGTCATGGAGCAGCTTTCGGTTTGTGATGATTACTTTGCCGAGGATCGGACGTTTGACGTTCTCGGCTATATCGTCCAGATCGCCAGCGACGAGCTGGCAGAAGCGATTACATCCTTGCCAGCAGAGAAGCGCAACATTATCCTGCTTTCATATTTCCTTGAAATGACGGATATGGAGATCGCGGAACTGCTGAACATGGTACGAAGCTCCGTCGCTTATCGCAGAACCGCAACGCTGAAACTTCTGAAAGAATTGATGGGAGGAAAGACCGATGACAGCTAATGTTGAAAATGCGCGTCTGCTGCCCTACGCAGTTATTCAGAAAGCAGCGGACGGCAACGTGGATAGCTTCCACCGCACAGGCTTCGGCAAATCGACCATCGGCTTGATTTCCGGGTAGGGAATCTTCTGTGCGGAGTGCTTTTCCAAATGCGGTTCTCTCGGTTGAGCGGGACGGGCAGGCTTATCTCCATTCACACGCTGCAACTCCTGTGTCTGGTGAACGATTTGGTCCTCCCAAAAGTATGCTGTCTTGACGACTTCCAGTTCTTGTTCTCTCATTGTACTTTCCCTCATTGATATGCTCCGTGCAGGCAGTCCGTCCTTACGGCTCAGCGTATAACTGCATAATGTATATTTATGCGCTCCCCTAATTTGGAAAACAGTATGCGAAGAACCGTTCTGCATAGTCAAATAATACCTATGTTCAGCGAATATGCTATCCTTCTCATGCCATTATTGTGCACAATTGTGGCAATATCTGTCAACACCGCAAGTGTATAAATATACATTATATGCAAATATATTTTCCTTATAAGTGGGCATTGCGAATGATGGGCAATGTTGCGCGTAAATAGAAAAGCAAAGCCGCCTCAAGCGGTGGGGCTTATTCAGCCAATGTTTAGTCAGCGCCTGCACCATATAAAAACGCAAGATCTGTATTTTTTATCTGATTCTGCGTTTAAGGAGCCATTCCCCAAAATGTGACCGTGGTTGTTGTCAACCATGGGCATGAGTTGTAACCTCTATGTCAATGAGAAACGTTGAATATGTAAAGAGCTATCGTGGGGACATTTCTCTTGATAGCATCACCACAAGCAAGGAAGTATAGGAGGAACCGAATATGATCAAAAAAAGAAGAAACCTGTTTATCATGCTGGTTGTCATCGTTCTGGTGCTCAGCGCGACAGTCGGCGTGATTGTCGCATCATCGAACGGAACGCGCTTTAACAACACCATACTGGCAAGCAGCGTTGCAGCTGTTTCGAGCAGCGGCCTGTTGACAGTAACCAATCAATATCAAGGGATTCCCGGAAAAACAACCAAAGGTGAGATCACGACTTATATTGAGAAGAAAACGTGGGGATTGTTTTGGAAGCGCGTTGATATTGGCGAGCCTAATAATGAATGGTACGATGTGATATACAATTACGTTTATGCCGGCGATCACACGTTCCAGCTGCCATCAAAAGGGACATATCGCATCACGGTTGTCTATGTGATATCCGGTTCGGGTGGTGCTCCCGACACGATTACTCGAACAATCAAGAAAACGTATTAGGCGCACTGCCAAGCATTGTTTGGAATGCCTTTCAGTGTGAGATGATCAAGCAGGAGGATCCCACAATCGGGGATCGATCTCTCACACCACCGTGCATACTTGCCGGTACACGGCAGTTCTAACCGTATAAGTGCAGGGGCTCGTAGCGGTTGAGGATACTGAAGTATCCTGCCGTCGCGAGTCTTTTGTTTGTAATTGAACGCGAAAACACCGGGCTTCCTGCAAATCGCCGGTAGCCCAATCTTGTATTTCTCTACTGGTACGTCTTCCCTTCCTGCATCTCCACTCGGACATCGTCAAGGGTGGCGACGCCCATGTGGACGGTGGGCATCTCGTCCATGCCGCGCGCGGCGTGACTGCGGTGGTCGATGCGCTCCGGGCGGTTGTTCTGCGCTAAAAACTCGTTGGCAAGATCAGCCCACGCCCTGCGCCAGACCTCGGCGTTTTCCCGGTTGTTCCAGTCCACAAGATCAACCTTGCGGGTCTTGTACCTGCCGCTGGGCAGACGGATTTTCTCGCCGTTTTCATCCAGCACATATTCCTTTTTGGACTTCGGAAGCCACGCGCCCTTTTCGTCCAGCGGGCGCATGGTCAGCAGGATATGGGCGTGGGGATTGCCGCCTCCCGTGTCGTGCAGATTGAAGTCCGCGATCATGCCCTTGGAAACAAATTGAGAGGAACAATATTCCCGCACAAAGGCGGTACAGCTTAGGTACTTTGTAATTCTCGAAAAATTCGGCATAGGCGTATTTTGCGGCTATGCCGTTTTTCTGTCCATTTAAGGCTGTGGTGGGGAAAATTCACCGATGCAGTTCCAGACGATTCGCAGTCGCTGAACCTTTCTGCATATAACTTTGCGTTATTCGAGTCAATGGCAAAACAGAAAATTTTTCGTAGAATTTTATACGATTGTAGAACCCAATAGAATCTATTCTCACAAACGACTTGACGAAACTCACTTATAGTAATATAATATGAGTGAAATCCAAGACGAGGTGTGAGAACCATGTTTCCTGAACGACTGAAAGACCTTAGAAAAGAAAAAGGTATGACACAGATCGAGCTTGCGACAGCACTTGGCGTATCCAGTGGCACCGTTGCCATGTGGGAAACCGGAAAACGCAAGCCCAGCTTTGAGATGTTTGAAAAACTGACGCAGGTTTTTGATAAACGGATCGATTATATTCTTGGTACGTCCGATGATCCGACCCCAGCCAAACTGAACGACATGGAAGTCGCACAACTGGGAAACTGGGCAATGCAGGAGGAGTACGAGGATGTGATGCGTAAATACTCCTTGCTTGATGATTTCGGGCAAAAAACGATAGCTGCCGTTTTGCGCATGGAGTTCGCTCGCGGCCAGGAGCAAGGAACCTTAAAAAGTGGGAAAAGCGTGTCCGTTTCCGTAAAAGTGAGGGATTTACCGGACGAAATGCTTACTGCGAATACAGTGGAGGGTGAATAATGGATTTCTCTTTATTGATTGAGGGGTTGCGCCAGGCAAGGTGCATTACCCCCTTGGAAAAGGATCTTCTGGATACATGGAACGAACTTCAGAAATCCCCATTTGACCGTAGTTCTGCGCAACTGCAAATTATGCAGAACAATGCAAAACACCCGGAGATTCTTGTCGCAATCAAGGCGCTGCCAACAACGGTTGTTCGTCCTTTTGACCAGGTAACGGAATCCGATATCCGATATAATTTAGGGAAACAACTTGAGGCGCTTGCCGTGAAAGAGGGGTGGCCGACCAATGGCTAACAAGCTGGAACTGACATGGTACGGTAAAGAAGAGCCGATTCGGGTCGAGCCTCGTTTGCTGATTGAGAATGCGGAGCTTTCCAACACTGCCGCCGATCCGGATACGCAGAATATGCTGATCCATGGGGATAATCTGCTGGCACTGAAAGCGCTGGAGAGCAAATTTGCCGGACAGGTAAAGTGTATCTATATCGATATAAAAGCACCGAGATTGATACAATTTAATTTTTCCTCCGCCGATTTTGCCGCTTGAGGGGTAAGTTGGTGTTTGAGGGGTAAGTTGTGGAATTCGGGGTGTCCCGGCTGTTTTTATCGGTAGAAATGTTCATACTTTGTCGGTATAATAGACGGTGGGAAAACAGGAATTTGTACAGATCAGGAGTAATTTAATGGATGTAAAAGAGTACCTTCAGAATCCATGTGGAACTCTTTCAATTCCATATTGGAAGGCCAAAACACTGGCCATTCCCGATTCAATGAGAATCATTCATTGTAGTAATTGGAATGGACAGTATGGCAATTTTCAAAGATTCTTCAGGATAAAGCATGATTTGAATGATCTGTCTCCGATAGATTATGATTACGACACCTTGTCGATTGATTATCAGGCAACACAACTGTGTGAGATGATAAATGAGTCTTACAAGCATGAGAATATCGTCGTGAGTGAACAAGACATTCTGCAGTGGAAGCAGCACAAGACCTTCCGTGAAGAATTATGTGTATATATAAATGCCGACAATGGAAAAATGGCCGCTTCGGGGATAGCTGAGTTTGATGAGGTTTGTCGGGAGGGTATCATTGAATGGGTTCAGGTGCTTCCAGAGTACAGAGGCAGAGGCCTTGGGAAAAAGATTGTGGATGTATTACTCAATAGACTCAAAAGCATCGGAGCGAGTTTTGTAACGGTTTCAGGGAATCTCGACAACACGTCCAAACCGCTGGAACTGTATAGAAAGTGCGGATTCACAGGTGACGATATTTGGTATATATGTCAAGTATGAGAAACCTCAAGTTATCATTCCAGCATAGAGAGGTAACCACCATGAAGCAAATCACAAACAAGGAATACGAAGAGTGGCAGAAATACAAAGCGGAGAAAGCGAAGGACCACATCCTGCTGCTGGATACCGTCCGGTTCATCTGCGAGGCCAACGGCTATGACGCAGAAAAGATCGGTCAGCACTTTCTTGGAATACTCCCGAAGATCTGCCCGAAAGAGGAATGAGGAGTTCGCATGGTAATTGATACTACATCTCGGGAGGGAATGGAAAGCTCACTTGCTCATTTGATGGATGTTTCTGTACCAGAGCTTTATCAATACATCGAAGCGGCAGCGGATTCAGCCGTAGAAGGTCAATGGTGTTTTAATCAGGACCTTTTTGATAAAGCTATGGAAGACTTTTATTCTGATATGATTGAGCAAGAGTTACCAGATGAAATACTGTTTTTCCATCTATCGCGGAGGCTTAAAGGCTCTGAAAACGAAATCAGCTATAATTTACAAGAACTGCTCACGTCAAATAATAGTTTTTCAGAGTTCCTGAACGCACATCAGATCACCTTTAGAAAAGGGGCTGGAAACAGAATAATTCTTTGCTATAGAGATAGACAGATTAGTTTGGAAAACACAATGAGTACGGATGTGTGTTATCTGCGTAGCAGGTTGGGCTATAACTCAGGTCGAGAAGATTTTTGCTTTAACGGTTTTGCTTTTCGTGATTTGCTGATGAAGAATCAATACACTCGCCAGTTACAAGACTGTCCAGAAATACTTGAACGCCTTGAAAGCTATTTACGAATAAAGGGGCTCGCAAAAGAATATGCGGAAAAGAGCGAATACTACTGCTTCATGTATAGATTCCCTATAGGGTGTGTGATTTTTGATGGAAAAGATGACTTGACCGTTGAGGAAAAACAACTTCATTTATTAAATCAAGTTGCATATCGTCTCTACCAGTACAGCGGAGATTCACGTTATCTTTACGATCACGATAATCCGATACTTCGACTTAAGGACGATGATAATGCTTCTGTAGACTGTTTGGTGTCCACTGAAATAATCACTTCCGATATGATCGAATAACGAAAAACGCCTCCGAGCCGATGTGGTTCAGAGGCGTTGCTGCGTCTATGGGGTTATGCTTTGATTTCGGTGCCGTCCTTGACGGTCACCCGGATGTCCTTTTTGCTGTGGACGGTGATGTAGTCCACCATCGCCAGCCAGTCTGTTTCCCGGAACTCCGTCAGCGGCTCCCGGCTCCGCAGGTTTTTCAAGTATGCTTCGATCTGGTGCTTTCGGGCCATGCGCTCGGCAATTAGATCGGTGACCTCGGTGTGTCGGGCCTTGGCCTTATCGAACCGGGCCACCAGAGCATCGTATCGTTTCTGGTATTCATCCTGATCGAGGGCGACGTGAGCGTTCTCCTTGATGCACTCCTCAATGAGCTCGGCAGCGATATTGATCTCCGCTTCCAGATCCGAAAGCTCGCTCTCAAGGGCCGTGGTGTCAAGGCTCCTTGAAAGGACCTGCTCGTATATGGCTATAAACTGTTCCTTTTGGTCGATCACCTGATTGGCGGCCCGGAGGAGCAGTTCTTTTATTTCATCCTCGGTGAGTGTCGGTGTGGCGCATTTCTGGCCGTCGAACTTGTGATTACACTGCCAGATGACCTTCCGGTAGGCGTCGTTGCTGTGCCAGACCTTCGGCCCGTACCAGCTGCCGCAGTCTCCGCACTTGACCTTACTGGAAAAGATGCTGACCGAGCTCTTGCGGTTCCGGCCCTTGGTGCGGGTAGTCATCAGCGTCTGCACCATCTCGAAGGTCTCCGGATCGATAATGGCCTCGTGGTTGTCCTTGACGTAGTACTGCGGGATTTCACCCTCGTTGGTCTTTTTCTTCTTGGTCAGAAAATCTACAGTGAAGGACTTCTGCAGCAGCGCATCACCCTTGTACTTTTCGTTGGTGAGAATGCTTTTGATGTTGCTGGGGTTCCAGTGGTCCTTGCCGCCGGGAGAAGGAATGCCTTCTTCGGTCAGCGTCCGGGCAATCTGGAATGGCGACTGGCCTTGCAGGAACATTCCGTAGATGCGCTTGACCAGCTTGGCCTGTTCTGGGTTTACCACGAGGTTGTGGTCCGGCCCCATGTCGTAGCCCAGAAATCGCTTGAACGGAACCGTGACCTTGCCGTCTGCAAACCGCTTCCGTTGGCCCCATGTGCAGTTCTCGGAAATGGACCGGGACTCTTCCTGCGCCAGCGAGGACATGATCGTCAGCAGAAGTTCACCCTTGCTGTCGAAGGTCCAGATGTTTTCTTTTTCAAAATAGACCTCGACGTTGTGCTCCTTGAGTTTCCGGATGGTAGTCAGGCTATCGACTGTGTTTCTGGCAAAGCGGCTGACCGACTTCGTGATAATCAGGTCGATCTTGCCGTCAAGGGCATCTGCAACCATCTGCCTGAACTGCTCACGCTTTTTGGTATTGGTGCCGGTGATGCCTTCGTCAGGATATACCCCGACGAACTCCCAATCATCCCGGCCATTGATGTAATTCGTGTAGTAGTCAATCTGCGCTTCGTAACTGGTCAGCTGCTCCTCATTGTCGGTGCTGACACGAGCGTAGGCCGCCACACGTCGCTTCTTAGTGCTGTTGATCGGTGCCGCTGTGAAGCGTGACAGCGTCGCCGGTATCGTGGTTACGGATTTGGCCATTTCTTTTCGCTCCTTATTTTCTTGATTCTTTCACTCATTGCCTCCCTGCGCTCGTCTGTCCAAGCGGCCTTCATGGATTTTTTTGCTTTTTCCCGCCGTTCCTCGGTCCAAGGGGTGCCGTGCCGCTTATCCAAGAAGTCTCTGAATTCGATGTGGCCGTCCCTGAAATGGAACGTGACCATGTGGTCGAGGATTGTTGCACTTTCAATCTGAGCGTCCATCGTAGCCTCGTCGAACTCATCAAGGCCAAGGATCTCAGTCACCAGCCGCTTCATGGTCTCGTCCCTGATAGCCGGATTCCGACATTCGGAACGTGGACCGGTGCAATACCAAGACCGTGTCGGGGTGCCGTCCTTACGCTTTCCGGATTGGCAACGGTAATTGGCACCGCAGCAGCCGCATTTTATGAATCCGGTGAACTCGTAGAAGGTATTCCGGTTCGGATTGGTATCCTTGCGCTTGTGCCGTTCTCCCCAGAGCTTTCTGCGCTCGTCTGTCCACCAGTCGGTCTTGGCGGTAGATTGCCATTTGGTGGTGACCTCGTGGCCGTCGTAAAAGCGGAAGGTCAAGGTATCGTCTCCGATAACGATGACTTCCTCGATCTGCTGACTGAAAACGTCCTCGTCAAACTCATCAAGGCCCAGCACCTCCGCTGCGGTATTCTGGAGCATCTTCTCCGGGATGTTCTTCGAGGGGCAAGCCGACACACCTTTCTGGCTTTTCGTCTGACAGATCCAGATGTAGTAAACCTCACCGGCGGTATTTCGCTTTCCGCTGTGGCGATAGTGCTTGCCGCAGCAGCCGCAGGTGATCTTGGTGGAGAAGGCTGAGAGCTTCAGCGACTTGTTTCCGAAGGGACCAAGGTCCCGTCTGCGCTTGAACTCGGCCTGTACCGCTTGCCATTCGTCCATCGGGATAATTGCCTCGTGAGTGTCTTCGACAAAATACTGTGGCATCTCGCCGTAATTCTTCCTACGGTGCTTGGTGATCGGGTCTTCACAGTATTCCTTCTGGAAGAGCATGTTCCCGGTGTAGGTGATGTTCGTCAAGATAACCTTTACATTGGAATCCACCCACGGCTTTCCTTGCCGGGTATAAATGCCTCGGTCCATCAGGGCTCTGCCGATCTCAATTCGGGATGCACCTTTCATGTACTCTGCATACATCCAGCGGATGATCTCAGCTTCCTCCGGTATGATGACCAGCTTGTCGTCTTGCCACTCATATCCGAAAATACTGAACTTGCCGTTAGGAATGCCCTGCTTGAACCGCTTGATCGTACCCCACTTGACGTTCTCCGAAATGCTGCGGCTTTCTTCCTGTGCAAAGGAAGCGAGGATGGAAAGCATCAGCTCTCCGTCGCCGCTCAAGGAATTGATTTTTTCCTTCTCGAAGCGAACCTCAATGCCGAGCTCCTTCAGGTGCCGGACCGTGTTTAGAAGGTCCACGGTGTTCCTCGCAAATCGCTGGATCGACTTGGTGAGGATTATGTCGATGTTTCCGGCTTCACACTCAGCCAGCATGTGGTTGAACTCATCACGCTTTTTGGTGCCGGTGCCGGAGATCCCGTAATCCGCAAAAACGCCAGCGTATTCCCATTCTGGGTTCTTCTGAATCAGTGCGCTGTAGTAGCTCACCTGTGCAGAAAGCGAGTGCTGCATCCGCTCGGATTCCATCGACACTCTGGCGTAGGCAGCGACTCGCTTTCTTGCTTTCAGAACCGGCAGTTTTCGCTCGATTTTCTCTACTGTTTTCAATGAAATTCCTCCTTCCGGTAGTGTCTATATATCACTCTAAAAGGCAGGAATATCAAGCGTTTTCGGATAATAATGTACCCAAATATGGTCGGTATTTTTCGAGCAGAATTGTATCAATTTCAGCGTATTCCTCCTCGGTGATCAAGCCCTTTTCGAGCATGGATTTCGCCATTGAAATAGCTGCGTGATAAAGCATATCGTTGTGGAGTTTCTCCTTGCTCAACGGGCATCACCGCCTTTGAACCGGGCCGCAATATAGCAGTCGTGGGAGCAGTATTTGCGCTTTGCGTTTCCGTAGGCAGTGAACTCTTTCCCGCACTCCGGACAGCTAAAGGTATAAACAGCCTTCTGCTTTACGACCTCCGGATGAGCGTTCCACCATGCCGTCCGGCACTCCGGGCAGCAGAACTTCTTCTGTTTCCGTCCGGGGAACTGGATCAGCGTTTTGCCGCAGTTCAGGCAAAGCTGCGTGGAAACCTCCGCAAGGCTGTGGCTCTCTGCCTTCTCACCGGCGAGACCGTGGGATCGACAATATGCTTTGACGCTGTCCTTTGACAGTCCGACGCTGTTGGCGATGGCCGTATATCCAAAGCCCTGATGCCGCAGGGCCGTTATCTTTTCTCTTTGCTCATTTGTCATGAGATTGTCCTCCAGTCTGAGAGGGGTTCCTCTCACTACCCACAGGAGGGAAATGGCCATCTTGAACGAAAAAAGAGCAAAAAAATAACGCCCTCCACGGAAATAACTCCGCAGAGGGTGTATACCTTACTGATGAGATGTGTAGAAAAAGCTACTTTGCTTAATTCAATCAAAGGTGAGAAGCTGCTTCAAATATGCGTGGGCAGTTTCTTTGGAGCATTCGTCGTGCTTAACTGCCGACCATTGCCACACAAGGAACTGCGTATTGCTGTAATGGTCGGCAAGCAGTTCATTTGGAATATCCTTGTGCAGCGCATCCGGACAATCCTTGAAGATCCGGCGCATCTGGCTGTTCAGAAAATTGCGAAAGCTTGAAAACATATAACCGACCTCCGGATTATGGTACAATACACGGCCGACAAGTTCGCTGTTCTCTTTTGTAAAGTTATAGATTCGGTCAAAGAAAAGATAGAGCATCTCATTTTCCGGTGCATGATGGTTTTCCGAAATTCTTGACAAGTTTCGGTTAATAGTAAGCCCCAAAGACTTTCGTCCTTGGGGCTTTGGAGGCGCCACCCGGAATCGAACCGGGGATGAAGGTTTTGCAGACCTCTGCCTTACCGCTTGGCTATGGCGCCGTATTTGATTTTAAAAAGGGGACGCTTAAAGCATATTTAAGCGTCCCGTTGGAGCGGATTACGAGGCTCGAACTCGCTACCTCCACC